>Ga0326721_10000070_pt1 | contig 79177 bp, 23 predicted proteins | sample SGPome_FD_203951 | JGI IMG/M metagenome (GOLD analysis project Ga0326721, IMG submission 203951) | Soil microbial communities from Southern Great Plains, Lamont, Oklahoma, United States - SGP_1_2016 | ecosystem: Engineered > Artificial ecosystem > Soil microcosm > Unclassified | place: USA...
CGCGCCGGCAGGGATGCCGGCGCGGCGCCGTTCGTCTTCCATCTCCCCAACGCTCAGGCCGCGGCTTCCGCGTGGGCGGGAACGTGGGTGAGCCAGCCGTAGGTGTCGGGCACCTCGCCGCGCGCGATCCCCAGGAAGCGGTCTTGGATCTCCCCGGTCACCGGCCCGCGGCGCCCCGCGCCCACGGGAATGCGGTCCACCGAGCGCAGCGGCGTGAGCTCGGCCGCGGTGCCGGTGAAGAACGCCTCGTCGGCGATGTAGACGAACTCGCGCGGCAGGTTCTCCTCGCGCACCTCGTACCCCAGGTCCCTTGCGATGCGGATCACCGAGTCGCGGGTGATGCCGGCCAGGATGTTGGCCGAGATCGGCGGGGTGAAGAGCACGCCGTCGCGCACCACGAACAGGTTCTGCCCGGTGCCCTCGGCCACGTAGCCGTACGTGTCCAGCATGATGGCCTCGTGGAAGCCCAGGTCCTTGGCCTCCATCTTGGCCAGCTGCGAGTTCAGGTACGCGCCGCCCGCCTTCCCCAGCGAGGGAAAGGTGTCGGGCGCGGCGCGGCGCCAGCTGCTGATGCACGCGTCGACCCCGTTCTCCAGCGCGCCCTCGCCCAGGTACGTGCCCCAGATCCAGGCCACCACGAAGGTCTCCACGAAGCGGTCGTCGGCCAGGATCCCCATCTGCTCGCCGGTGCGGGCGATGAGCGGGCGCAGGTAGCAGTGCTTCACCCCGTTGGCGGCCACCACCTCGACGGCGGCCTCGCTCAGCGACTCGAGCGTGTGCTCGCAGGGGATGCGGTAGATGCGCGCGCTGTCCAGCAGGCGGCGCATGTGGTCCTGCAGGCGGAAGATGGCGGGCCCGTCGGAGGTCTCGTAGCAGCGGATCCCCTCGAACACACACGAGCCGTAATGGGCCACGTGGCTCATCACGTGGATGGTGGCGTCGCGCCAGTCGATCAGCTGCCCGTCGCGCCAGATCAGCCGCGTGGGTCCGTTGGCAGTGCTCATGTATCGGGTCCTTCCCCGGGCCGGCCGGGTCAACGGGTGTACAGCGCCGGAAACGCACATGTTGTATCCCGCACGCTCCGCGCCCGCAAGGCCGCCTCCCCACGCGCGAAGGGATTTTCCCCTCTTCCGACGCTCGGGACCCCATGCGAATCTCCGGTGCGCCGCCGGAGCACGGGCGGGCGCACGACCGACGCCATCGCAGGGAGGCCGGATGCTGGATCCGTTCGTCCGCAGGTTCATTCGCGCCAGCCTGCTCTGGCTGGGGCTGGGGGTGGGGATCGGGGTGTGGATGGCGGTCCGGCCCGCCGCGGCCGTCTACCGCCCCGCGCACATGCACGCGAACCTGCTGGGGTTCGTGAGCATGATGATCTTCGGCGTGGCGTACCACGTGATCCCGCGCTTCACCGGGCATCCGCTGCACAGCCGCCGCCTGGCCGGCCTGCACGTGTGGGTGGCCAACGCCGGGCTGGCGGCGATGGTGGCCGGCTTCATCCTCCGCGTCCACCTCTGGCGCGCGGGGGCGGCGCTGCTGGGCGCGGGCGGCACCGCCAGCGCGGTGGGCGCCTTCCTGTTCATCTACAACCTGTGGCGCACGCTGGACGAGCCCGTCCGCCGCGCCAGCGCCAACACGCTTCCGACGCTGGAGCGCGCGCCCGCCGCCCGCAAAAGCGCCTGAACCGATCTGGAGATCGCGAGATGCAGACCACGACCATCACCCCCGACACGACCGTCAACGACGCGTCCACGCGGTTTCCCGCCACGCTGCGCGTCTTCTCCGCCTGGGGGATCGACGCCTGCTGCGGCGGCGCCAAGCCCCTGGCCGAGGTCGCCGAGCGCCACGGCTTCGACCTCGACGCGCTCCTCGCCGACCTGCACGAGGCCACGGAAGAGGAGTAGCCGGCACACGAACGCAGGCGAGGTCCCGTCGTCCCGGCTGGATGGATCGTGCGCCGATCCGGCTTCCTCACCGCCGGCTGAAGTCGCAGCCTGCGCGAGGCTGTTCGGCCAGGCAGCGGAGTCGGGGAGGCGAGCTGGAGGCGTCCTGCCGGTTCAAATCGAGCGGAGATGCCGGGGCGGGGAGTCCGCGAAGGCGGACTTCGGGCCGTTGTTGCCGCGATTTCAATCGCCCTTCCACTCCCACCGGTGGCTGAAGCCACAGCCAGACGCGAGCGCTCCCGCCGGCCAGTGGCCGGCGGGAGCGCTCGATCTTCAGGGAGATGTGCTGCGGAGCGGCGTCAGCGGATCCGCGTGGCGCGGCCCTGCCTGTCGACGCTGGTGAGCGGGAGGTCCATCACGTCGTTGCCCAGCGGGATGGCGCCGGGCGCGGGGCCCTGGCGCGCGCTGAGCGTCAGGAAGAAGGCGTCCGCGGCCCCGGTGTTCACCGTGTAGCCGAAGTCCTGCAGCGAGCGCACGGTCAGCAGGCTCAGCGGCATGGGGCCCGCGTTGGCGTAGCCGGTCATCAGCTCGTTGGCCAGCACCGACTCGCGCCAGTGCACGTTGATGGTGCCGCTGGAGCCGGTGTTCTCCACCGGCACCTTGTTCCCGCCGGTGTAGGTGCTGCCGCCGATGGAGTTGAACCCGGCGATCCCGTTCGTGCCCGAGTAGTACGTGTCCAGCGGGGGCCCGCCCACCGGCGACGCGTTCTGCACCAGGCTGAAGTGCGGCTGCCAGAGCGAGCCGATCCCCAGGACGTGCCCCATCTCGTGCAGGATCACCGCGCTCAGCATGCCGCTGGCCTCCATCGACGGCATGTCGGCCGAGTCGAAGCGCATCCGTCCCACGAAGGGAAGGAACTCCGCCGAGCGCACGAAGCACGGCCCCGCCTGGCCCAGCACCGCGCCCGCGCCGTCGATCGGCTCCACGGTCGCGAAGATCATCAGGTCGTCGATGCTCAGGTTGAACGAGGGCGACCCCGTCCCGCAGCTTCCCGTTCCCAGCGTGTAGGCCAGGTCCGGCACGTCGCCCGTGATCACCCGCGACCATTTGGCCGCCGCGCTGTCGAACGCCGCCCGCTGCACCGCGCTCATCGCCGACGTGTAGCACAGGGTGATGCCGAACCCGATGCCGCCGCCGCCCGAGCAGCCGCTGGCCTTGAAGGTCACCGCCGACGCGCCGCCCAGCGCGGTGGCGCTCAGCGTGTTCATGGTCGCGGGCGAGCCCAGCACCCAGCTTCCCACCCGTGCAATCCCGCTGCCGTCGGTCGTGGTCGTGGCGCTGGTGACGGATCCCCCGCCGCCCGAGACGCTGAAGGTCACCGGCACGCCCGCCAGCGGAGCGTTGGACGCGTCGCGCACCAGCACCGCGGGCGCGGTGGGTACCGCCGAGCCGGCCATGGCCGCCTGGTTGTCGCCCGCGCTGATGGTGACCGTCGCCGGGACGGCCACGTCGATGCTGCGCTGCCCGCGCAGCCGCCGGCCCACCGCGTTCAGCAGCGAGGTGCCGATGCCGTTCCAGGTCACGGAGATCGACGTCTGCCCCGCCGAGAGCGCCGCCTGCGCGCCGAAGGCGGCGGGCGGGCCCGAGGTCTGGGTCAGGTTGAAGGTGTCGGGCTGCGTGAGCTTGTTGCCGTAGCGGTCCATCGACTTGATGGTGATGGCGTACGGCGAGCCGACGCTGGGGAACGACGGCGTTCCCGAGCGGAAGCTGGGGCCGCACGCGCTGCTGCTCTCGCCCGGGCGCAGCATCTCCACCCGCGAGTACGCGCCCGGCGCGGTGATGAAGGTGACCGGCGCGGCGGCCGTTCCCGCCGTGCGCACGGTGCAGATCTGCCGCTGCCCCGGGTAGTCGGCCACGTCCGCCGCGGGCGCGGTGCTCCCCGCCAGCACGGTGACCGTGGTCGCGCCCAGTGCCGCGGCGCGCTCGCGCAGGCGGCGCACGGCGGCGGTGTCCTGCCCCTCCTCGATGCTCTCCGTCAGCCGCGTCTCGCTGTCCTGCACCACCAGCGCCTGGAAGGTCAGGGTGAACACGTCCTGCGTGGCGGTGGCCTGCAGCGGCATGCGGAAGGAGACGGTCACCACGCCGTCGTACTGGTTCACGCTGGTGGGAACGGGGAGCTGGCGGTGGGTGGCCGCCGGGTCCCAGTTGCGCACCATGTAGCCGTACGGGAAGACGCTGGTGATGTCGCCGGTGGGCGGGATGGCGGCCACCTCGGCCTCCGTGAGCACCTGCAGCACGTCGGGATACAGCGCCAGCATGGTCACCAGGTCGCTCTTGATGGAGATGGCGCCCGTCGGCACCACCGAGGTGGCGATGGACGGGGCGGCATCGGTTCCGTCGAAGCGCTTCAGCGACGAGATGGGGGTGCCGGAGATGGTGTTCGGCCGCGAGGCCATCAGCAGCGTCACGTTGTTCAGCGCGGTTCCCGTCTGGTTGCGGATGCGGTAGGTGGCGGTCACGTACCGCTGCCCCCCGGCGGTGCGCGTCCCCTCGGTCCACGTCTGCACCGTCAGCGGCTCGAACACGATGCCGTTGGCCACCGTCAGCGACGCCCGCGGGCCGCCGGCGCGCGAGGCGACCGGCGTGATGCTGCCGCTCATCTGGCTGGTGCCGATGCCGCTGACCGTGATCTGCACCATCCCCAGCGGCATGGGCGGCGCCTTGGGCTGCTCGGGCGGCGAAGGAAGCGTCGGCCGCGCCGCGTCGTTCACGCAGGCGGACACGGCCAGGATCGTTGCGGCGGCGCAACAGGTGAAGCGAAGGCGCGTCATGGAGTCTCCAGATGGGAGAGTAGGGGGACCGGAAGCTTCGGAGCGCTGGGAAGTGGAGAGGCCGGGCCGGTGGAAGTGCCTGCTGGAGCGGCGGTTGGATGGATCGGGGGAAGAGCGTCCGCCGCGCCGCGGGAGGCGAAGGGCCCTGCTTTCGCCGGAGATCGGGCGGGACCGGCCGCCGCGCGGGTCATCCCCCCGGAGCCCTCTCGCGCCGCCGTTCCGGCCCGCGCCGGGCCGATTCGATCGCAGCACGATGTCCCGCTCGTCGCCCGCGGAAGAGCAAGGTCCTAGCCACCAAAGGAAACGTTCGACGGAGAGTCAGCGGTGGGCTCCCGGCGAGCCGAAGTTCTCCTCGCGGTCAGGTCTCTCCTCCAGTCGATTCTGGAGGATGGGGCGGCACCGTTTGTATGGAGATGAAGAGCGGGAAGGGCCTACCCGGCCGCGGGCGGGAGACTCGGGGCTGGAAACGGCGCCGGTTCCGTCTTCGGCCACGACCGCAGCTCGGGCGGGCCGCCGGCGGCGGGGAGGACGACGTAGGTGTAGTCGCGCAGCCAGTCGCCGGAGTTCACGTAGAAGCGCCCGGGCTCGACCTCCACCCGCGCGGCCACGTGCGCGTGGCCGGCCAGGACGAGGTCCAGCGCGGGGTCGGCGCGGAGCTGCTCCTCGGCCCAGTTCTGGATGAACGCCGCCCGGCCGGTGGCCGCCGCGTCGCCCTCCGCCTTCCGCTCGGTGCTGGACGCCACCCCCGCGATCCGCCGCCCGAAGTCGGGGTGCAGGAAGCGGAAGGCGGCGATGGAGACCGGGTGGCGGATGACCGTCTTCAGCGTGCGGTACTTGTAGTCGCCCTTCCCCACGCCGTCGCCGTGCGCCACGAGCGTCCGGCGGCCGGCCAGCGTCATCTCCACCGGGCCGTTCAGCAGCTCGATTCCCACCTCGTCGCGCAGGAAGCTGCCGGCCCACGCGTCGTGGTTGCCGCCCACGAACCACACCTTCACCCCCGCGTCCACCACGTCGGCCAGCGCGGCCAGCACGCGGTAGTGCTCGCGCAGGATCACCGAGCGGTACTCGAACCAGAAGTCGAACAGGTCGCCGTTGATGAGGAGCGACCGTGCCTCGGCCGCCACGTGGGCCAGGAAGCCGCGGAAGGCGCGCTCCGTCTCGCGCGGAACGGCGCCCAGGTGGGTGTCGGAAACGACGTAGACGGGCTTCTGGCTCATGGGGCGGGGAAGCTAGGCCGCGCCTTTCGGGGCCACAAGCCGCGCCGCCGCATTCGTTTGACACGCCGCGCCCCGCGCGGGTAGAATCCCCCCTCCGATACCGATCTTCGCTCCCACGCCAGCGATTCCACGGCAGATGCCCCCGCAGCCGCCCACGTGCTCGGTCGAGTTCCGCGCGCGCTACGCCGAGACCGACCAGATGGGGATCATCTACCACGCCAACTACCTGCCGTGGTGCGAGATCGGGCGCACGGACCTGATCCGCCGCCTGTGGCGCTCGTACGCCGACCTGGAGGCGCGGGGCGTGCTCCTGGCCGTCACCGAAGCCACGCTGCGCTACCACGCCTCGGCCAAGTACGACGACCTCATCCGCGTCGTCACCACGCTGGAGCAGGTGCGCTCGCGCGGCGTCGTCTTCACCTACGAGATCCTGCGCGTGGACGGCGAGGCGACGAAGCGCTTGGCGACCGCGCGCACCGAGCTGATCTCCATCGACCGCGGCGGCACGCCCGTCCGCCTGCCCCCCGAAGTGATGGCCGCCTTCCGCGGAAGCGAGTGACTATGGAACCGCAGGGAAACAGGGGACAGGGGACAGGGTACAGGGGACAGCGAACGGCAGCGAAGCCCGCCGCCCGCGCGAGTGGCCGGGCGCGAGTCCGCGAAGGCGGACTTCGGGCCGTTGTTGCCGCGAATTCATTCGCCTTTGCCGCCGGGCTGATCGCGATTTCACCGGCCCGCACGAGCGCCCAGAATCGCCCCCTCTCCACGCGCGAGGTGAGCGTCGCGGCGGGGCTGCTGCGGCTCGAGGACCGGCGCGAGTACGACGCCGTCGGCCTCTCCGCCGCCGCCGCGGACGCGAGCGCGGAGGTGCGACGCCGCGCCGTCCTGGCCGCGGGGCGGATCGGCGACAAACGCGCGACGCCGCTGGTCGTCGCGCGGCTGGCGGATGCGGATACGTCTGTCGCCGCATCCGCCGCGTTCGCGCTGGGGCTGCTGCGCGACACCACGGCGGCGCCCGCGCTGGCGCAGTTCCTCCGCTCCGCGGACGTCGCGCGCCGGCCGTCCGTCATCGGCGAGGCGGCGCTGGCGCTGGGGAAGATGCCGACGCAGGGCGGCAAGCAGGCGGTGGAGGACTTCCTCGCCCACGCGCCGGCGAGCGGCCCCGGCGTCCGCCGCGCGGTGGGCGAGGCGCTGCTGGCCTTCTGGCGCTTCCCGCGCCCGATGAACGTGAACGTCGCCACCCGCTGGCTCTCGTCCGCGGACCCGGAGATCCGCTGGCGCGCGGCGTACGCGCTGTCGCGCCGTCCCAGCCCGCAGGGCACGGCGGCGCTCGCGCGCGTGGCGACGGCCGCCGAGCCGCTGGTCCGCTCCTTCGCCATGCGCGGGCTCACGGCGGCGCTGGCGGACTCGGCGGCGATCGATCGCGCCACCGCGCTGCGGCTGGTAATGGCGGGCGTGGGCGACGCGAACCACGCCGTCAGCGTGAACGCCGTGCGCACGCTGGGGACGTACGACGCGCCGGAGTCCATCTCCCGCCTCGTCACAATGCTCGGCGGCGGGGATGCGTATCTGGCGATCACCGCCGCGGAGTCGCTGGAGCGGCTGGGGGCGAAGGCGCCCTCGTCCGCGGACGCGCTGCGGCGGGTCGCGCTCGACGCCGCGAAGCCCATCGCCCTGCGCACGGCCGCGCTCTCCGCCCTCGCGGCGGTGGACGCATCCTCCGCGGCAACGGTGGCGGACGCGTTCATGCGCGAGAGCGGGTGGCGCTCGCGGGCGGCGGCGGCGCGCGTCTACGCGGGCGCGGCGGCCACGGCAGGCTTCGTCTCGTCCCCCCTTCGCCCGAAGCTGGAGGCGGCGATCCGCGATCCAGACGGCCGCGTCGCCACGGCCGCGCTCGAGGCCGCCGTGGGCGCGGCGGGGGACGGCGCGGCGCGCATCCGGCCGCTGCTGCTCGCCGGGTTGGAGAACCCCGACTTCTACGCGCGGGTGAACGCCATCAACGGCCTGGGCGCCATCGCCGACCCGGCGGACGCGCCCGCGCTGCTGGCCGCGTACGACCGCGCCCAGCGCGACTCGATGGACGACGCCGCGCTGGCCGCCGTGGACGCGCTCGGCGCGCTGGGACGCAAGGACACCGGCGTGGCCCGCGCCTTCTTCGCGCGCTTCGGCCGCTCGTCCGATTATCTCGTTCGCCAGCACGTGGTGACGGCCTTCGGCGAGGACGTCCCCGGCGGGTGGGGCACGCCGCTTCCCATCTCCACCGCGCGGTCGATGGACGATTACGAGCTGCTGGTCCGCTCCGGAGTGGTCCGGCCCCGGCGGCACGCGCGCATCGTCACCAACCGCGGCACCATCGAGCTTGAATTGTTCGGCGACGACGCGCCGATGACCGTGGACAACTTCCTGACGCTGGCGCGGCGGGGATACTTCAACGGGCAGGACTGGCCGCGCGTGGTGGCCAACTTCGTGGTCCAGGGCGGCGATCCGCGCGGGGACACCAACGGCGGTCCGGGGTATGCCATCCGGGACGAGATCAACCGGCACCCGTACGAGACCGGCACGCTGGGGATGGCGCTCAGCGGGCCGGACACGGGGGGGAGCCAGTGGTTCGTCACCCATTCGCCGCAGCCGCACCTGGACGGCACCTACACGGTGTTCGGGCGGGTGGTGCGGGGGATGGACGCCGCCGGGCGCATCCTGCCCGGCGACCGGATCATCCGCGTGGAAGAGGTGCGTTGATGTACGAACGATTCGGCATGACCGCGGCCTTCGCCGTTGCCCTGGCGGCGTGCGCCGCGTCCACCGCGGGAACGGGCGCGCCGGCTGCGTCCCCATCTCCCGAAACAGCGGCGGGATCGGCCACGAGCGCCGCCGCGAGCCCGGACTCCATCGCCGAGGCGCTGCGGCGCGCGACGCTTCCGTCATCCCCCCGCCAGATGCAGTTCGGCTGGGCGCTGGACGAGGCCGGCTCGCGCTTCAACGGCCGCGGCGTGGCCCGCTTCGCCGCGCCGGACCGCTTCCGGCTGGACCTGTTCGGCCCGCGCGGGGAGACCTACCTGGCCGCCGCGCTGGTGGACGAGACGCCGCGCATCCCCGCCGCCGTGCAGGAGCGCTTCAAGCTCCCCACCTCGGCGCTCCTCTGGGCCGCCGTGGGCGTGGTCCGCCCCCCCTCCTCGGCGCGGCTCGCCGCGGCGACGGACGAGGGCGGGCGCGTGACGCTGCGCTACGACCTGGGCGGCGACGGGACGCTGGAATACCGCGCGCAGGGCGGCCGGCTGCAGTCGGTGCGACGTCTGCGTGGCGGCGGTGTACAGGAAACCGTGGACCTGGAGCGGGCCGCCGACGGCTCGCTGAAGGCCGCGCGCTACCGCGACCAGGTGGCCTACCGGTCGCTGAACCTCACGCTGGAATCATCCACCGATGTCGCTTCGTTTCCCGAAGACACCTGGAGCCCGCCGGGCACGGGCCGCTAGCGCGGTGCTGGTCGCCGCGCTGCTCGCCACCGGCTGCATCTACAAGTTCACCGGCGGCGGGCTGCCGGCCAACATCCGCACGGTCTACATCGACCTGTGGGACAACACCACGCCGTACGACATCCTGCGCAGCGACGTGCAGCGGCAGCTGCAGACCGAGCTGCCGCGGAACCTGGGCGTGCGCCTGGCGCCGCAGCAGACCGCCGACGCCATCATCCGCGGCAAGCTCTCCGGCTACGACGAGGCGGTCACCAACATCGACCCCAACACGCCGGGCGGGCGCATCACCAGCAACCAGACGCAGGTGCGGATCACGTTCGACGCGGAGATCTACGACGTGAAGAACGACCGCGTGATCTGGCAGGGCAGCTCCATCTCCGCGCTGGGCGACTTCAGCCGCCAGCGCGGCGAGACGGTGGATGTGGGGCGGCGCAAGGCGCTGGAGCAGGTGGTGCAGAAGGTGATCGAAGGGGCGCAGTCGCAGTGGTAGACGCCCGCCCGGTCCGCATCGCCTCGCGCGGGAGCGAGCTGGCGCTCTGGCAGGCGCGCGCGGTGGAGCAGGCCATCCGCGAGGCGTCGCCCGGCATCGAGGTCGAGATCTCCATCATCAAGACTACGGGAGACAGGATCCTCGACGTGCCGCTGGCGAAGATCGGCGACAAGGGCCTGTTCACCAAGGAGATCGATGCCGCGCTCCTGGCGGGCGATGCCGATCTCGCCGTCCACTCGCTGAAGGACGTTCCCACGCGGGTGCCCGACGGGCTGGAGATCGTGGCCGTGTCGCGCCGCGAGGACCCGCGCGACGTGCTGATTCTCCCGCGGGAGCAGGGGACAGGGGACAGGGGACAGGGGACAGGGAAAACGCTGGCGACGCTTCCCGCCGGCGCGCGCGTGGGCACCAGCTCGCTCCGCCGCCGCGCGCAGCTCGGCGCGCTGCGGCCGGACGTCGAAGTCCTTGATCTCCGCGGTAACCTGAACACCCGCCTGGCCAAGCTGGACCAGGGGGATTACGACGCCATCCTCCTCGCCGCCGCGGGCGTGCTGCGGCTGGGGTGGGAAGACCGCATCGCGGAGTATCTCGATCCCGCCGAGTGGCTTCCCGCGGTGGGGCAGGGCGCGCTGGCCGTGGTCGCCCGCGCGGGGGACGCACGGGTGCGCGGGCTGATGGCGGCCTTCCACGACCCGTTCACCGCCGCCTGCACCGCCGCCGAGCGCGCCTTCCTGGCCGCGCTGGAGGGCGGATGCCAGATCCCCATCGGCGCGCTGGCGACCGTGGACGACGAGGGGCTGACGCTGCACGGCCTGGTCGCGGGAACGGAGGGCGACGAGGTGCTGCGCGACTCCGAATTCGTCTCCGCGGATGGGGGCGAGGGCGTCTCGTTGGATGATGGCGCCGACGCTGGACGGCGGCTGGCGGCGCGGATGGTGGAGATGGGCGCGGGCGAGATCCTGGCGCGCGTCCGCGGCGAGTCGCCGCGCGTGCCCGAGCCCGCCGCGCCGTGACCGACCCCGCCGCCAAGGTCGTCTCGCGCGAGGAGCTGCTGGCGCGCCTGGGCCGGCCGCGGAGCGCGCGCGTCGTCTTCACCAACGGCGTGTTCGACGTGCTGCACCGCGGCCACGTCGATTATCTGTCGCGCGCCCGGTCGCTGGGCGACCTCCTCGTCGTCGCCGTGAACACCGACGATTCCGTCCGCAGGCTGGGAAAGGGCGACGACCGCCCCATCAACCCGCAGGACGACCGCGCGTACGTGCTGGCCGGGCTGGAGTCGGTCGGCTTCGTGACGCTGTTCGACGAGGACACGCCGCGCGAGCTCATCGCCACCCTTCTTCCCGACGTGCTGGTGAAGGGCGGCGACTACACGAGGGACACCATCGTCGGCGCCGACGAGGTCGAAGCGGCCGGGGGGCGGGTGGAGACGATCCCGCTGGTCCCCGGCCGCTCGACGACCGGGATCCTGCAACGCGTTCGCCAGGGGGCGGAGAATGGGTGAGGGGATGGCGAGGAACGACGGCCGCGCGCCGGAGCAGCCGCGGCCGCTGAAGCTGGAGCGCGGCGTGGCCGAGTACGCCGAGGGCTCGTGCCTGATCACCGTCGGCCGCACGCGCGTGCTCTGCACCGCCTCGGTGGAAGAGGGCGTGCCGGGGTGGAAGAAGGGGAAGGGCGAGGGATGGGTCACCGCGGAGTACTCCATGCTCCCGCGCGCCACCAACACCCGCAACCGCCGCGAGCGCGGGCAGATCGGCGGGCGCACGCAGGAGATCCAGCGCCTGATCGGCCGCTCGCTGCGCTCGTGCGTGGACATGGCCGCCCTCGGCGAGCGCCAGATCACCATCGACTGCGACGTGCTGCAGGCCGACGGGGGGACGCGCACCGCCTCCATCACCGGCGGCGCGGTGGCGCTCTTCGAGGCGTGCCGCTGGATCAGCGAGACGCGCGGGATCGAATCCCCTTTCCGCGAGTTCGTGGCCGCGGTGAGCGCGGGCCTCGTCGACGGGCGGCTGCTGCTGGACCTGGACTACTTGGAAGATTCGGCCGCCGAGGTCGACCTGAACCTCGTTGCGCGCGAGTCCGGCGGGATCATCGAGGTGCAGGGGACGGGCGAGCACGGCCACTTCTCCCCCGAGCAGCTCTACTACCTGACGCAGATGATGAGCGGCTGCGTGCGCGGCCTCCACGCCGCCCAGCGCGCCGCCGTCGGGGGATAAGCCGATGGAGCGCTGGAGGATGGACGTCATCCTGAGGCCGGCCGCGCCGAAACCGCGACTGCGCAGAAGCGTGCAGGCCGAAGGATCTGTGGCCGGCCGAAGCACGTCAGCCGTCGTCACGCACCACCGCCTCGCGGACGCCGGCTGATGCGGCTGCTGGTCGCCACGCGCAACCCCGGCAAGGTGCGCGAGATCCGCGAGATCCTGGCCGGTTACCCGGAGATCGAGATCGCCGGCCTCGAAGATCTGGGCATCGAGGAAACGCCGGACGAGGACGCGCTGGAGGTGTTCGAGACCTTCGAGGAGAACGCGCTGGCGAAGGCCCGCTGGTTCGCCGCGAAGACGGGCGAGCTTACGCTGGCGGACGATTCCGGCATCTGCGTCGACGCGCTCGGCGGCGCGCCGGGCGTGCGCTCGCGCCGCTTCGCCGGCGAAGAGGAGTCGCGCGGGCTGCGGCAGGACGAGGCCAACAACCGCCATCTCCTCCGCATGCTGGACGGCCTCCCGCCCGGGCGCCGCACCGCGCGCTACGTCTGCGCCGCCGCGCTCGCGGACGCGCAGGGCCGCGAAAGCGTGTACGTCGGCACCTGCGACGGCGTGGTGCTGGACGCGCCGCGCGGCAGCGGCGGATTCGGCTACGATCCGCTCTTCTGGCTCCCCGCCGAAGGGATGACCTTCGGCGAGCTGCCGCCCGCGCGGAAGAACGCCGTCAGCCACCGCGGCAAGGCAGTCCGCGCCGCCATCGACGCGCTGCGGTCAGGGTGGCGCGGGGAATAGCCGTCCATCGGTGCGGCGGAGGACATCGGGCGGGCGCCGGAGCGAGGCGTCCCGCCTTTCTTCATCCCCCAATCGAAAATCCAGCCGCCACACCACGGCGGGAAAAAGATGGCCTCATGCAGAGGCCGCGGAGCGCGCGGAGGAACGGCCGCACGCCTCGATTCCATGCCGCGTCCCGCTGGAGCCGCGCCCGGCGCATCGCCTTGCGGCGGCCTCACATCGGCGCCGGGCAGGCCGTATTTACGCGGGGACATCCGGATCGCCGGCTGCTACCGTATCTTGATGCAGAGCTGGGACGGAGCTCCCCCCGCGTCCGTCCATCGAGCCGACCCCCACCATCCCCGCGCGATGACCCCGAGCACACCCGACGAGCTTCCGCTGGGCGGCGCCCGCCTGTTCGGCCGCCGCGCGTCCGACCTTCCGGCGACCACGCCCGCCGCGGGCTCCAGCCTGATCGGCGAGACCCGGCGCCGCGCCGACCGCATGCTGGCGTGGCTGCTCGGCGGCCACCTGCTGCTGATGGTGGCGCTGGCGCCGCTGCACGGCACCTGGGGCGCGGTGCTGCTGTGGGGGGTGCCGTGCATCGCGGCCGGGGCGCTGGCCGCGTGGAAGCTGCCGGGGACGCTGCTTTCGCGGATGACCATCGCCACCGCGCTGCTGCTGGTTTCGGCGCTGATCATCCACCAGAGCGGGGGGATGATCGAGATGCACTTCCACATCTTCGCCATCCTCGCCTTTCTGCTGATGTACCGCGACTGGCGCGTGCCCGTGTGGGGCGCCGTGGTCGTCGCCGCGCACCACGTGCTCGGCAACCTGTCGCGGCAGCACGGCGGCGCGCTGCACGTGTTCCAGGACCACGGGGGGTGGGGGATCGTGGCCATCCACGCCGGGTGGGTGGTGTTCGAGGTCACCATCCTCGTCTACATGTCGCGCCTGCTGGCCGGCGAGACGCGGCAGGCGCAGGCGCTGGTGGAGCTGGCCGGCCGCGTGGGCGAGGGCGACCTGACTGCCCGCGCCGCGCGTGGCGAAGGCGCGGTGGGGAACGCGGTGGGCGCCATCAACGACGGCACCGCGCGGCTGGCCGGCGCGCTGCGCGAGGTGCGCGGCCGCGCGGGGCGGGTTTCCGACGTCGCCCAGGGCTTCTCCTCGGCCAGCGACCACGTCACGCACGCGGCCGAAGGGCTGGCCGCGTCGCTCACGCAGGTGGTGGCCGGAGCGCAGGAGCAGGCGCGGACCGCGCGGATGCTCGCCGGCGCGCTGGGCGAGATGACGCAGGGGATCGACGGCGTGGCCGCGCGCGCCGAGGCCGTGGCCGACGAGAGCCGCCGCGCGCGCGACGTGGCCCGCGACGGCACGCGCGTGATCGGCGAGGCGGTGGGAAGCCTGGGCCGCATCCGCGACACGGTGCTGGAGAGCGCCGGCCGCATCGCCGAGCTGAACGGCTTCAGCGAGCGCATCGGCCGCATCACCCAGGCGGTGGCGGCCATCGCCAGCCAGACCAACCTGCTGGCGCTGAACGCCGCGATCGAGGCCGCGCGCGCCGGCGAGCACGGCCGCGGCTTCGCGGTGGTCGCGGAAGAGGTGCGCAAGCTGGCCACGCAGAGCGGCGACAGCGCGCGCGAGGCCGCCGAGCTGATCGCCAGCGTGCAGGGGACCACGGCGCGCGCGGTGGAGAGCATGCGCCGCGGCACCGCCGAGGTGGAGGCCGGCTCGGAGCTGGCCGCGGGCGCGGGCGAGGCGCTGGAGCAGATCCGCACCGTGGTGGACCGCACCGTGCGCGAGGTGGGCGCCATCCACCGCGCCGCGCGCGAGATCGCGTCCGGCAGCCGCGACGTGCTGGCCGTGGCCGGGGTGGAGGGAGATGGGGAGGACCGCGGCCTGGTCGCCCTGTCGCAGGCCAACGCCGCCGCCGCCGAGGACGCCGCCGCCGCGGTGGAGGAGATTACGGCCAGCATGGAGGAGATGAGCGCCAGCGCCGAGGAGCTGGCCCGTATCGCCCGCGGCCTGGAAGCCGAGACCACGCGCTTCCGCACCGGCGACGAGCCCGCCGCCGCGCCGGAGCCGTCCGTGGCCGCCGCGCCCGCGAAGCGGCACCTGGCCGTGGCCGCGTAAGCCTCGGCGCGCGTCGTCCACGATCGCTGGATCTCACGCGGAGACGCGGAGCCGCGGAGGTGCATGCCGGGCCACCTCCGCGTGCCCGCGTCTCCGCCGGAGATCCCGGGAGGGGTCGGAAACGCACGAGAAGCGGGGAAAGACACGCCTCCAACCCTGGGGCCGAACCCCGCCCGGGGTTGACCGAAACACCCGTCGCGGCTAGATTATTTCGCTCCGCGGGGCGTGGCGCAGCCCGGTAGCGCATCTGCTTTGGGAGCAGAGGGTCGCCGGTTCAAATCCGGCCGCCCCGACTGGAAGCAGCGTCCCCCGCCGGGTCCGGCGCGGTTCGCTGGAAGGAAGACGGGTGGTACCTGCGCCAGTAGCTCAGGTGGATAGAGCAACAGCCTTCTAAGCTGTGGGTCACAGGTTCGAGTCCTGTCTGGCGCGTGGCGGAAGGCCGAAAGGCTGCAGGATGCGGGATCTTTACGGTGGGCGTAGCTCAGTCGGTTAGAGCGCCAGGTTGTGGCCCTGGAGGTCGGGGGTTCAAGTCCCCTCGCTCACCCCTTACATCGAACGGCCGCTCGACGCAGATGCGTCGGGTGGCCGTTTCGTGTTTCTCGGCCCTCTGCGATCCTGGCGTTGTTTCACAGCAAATGCGGATTTCCAGTTCACGCTGCCGAGATGAGATGATACCGGGACGCGCTGGGCGCCGCGCGCGTTTCCTGGCTTGGCCGTGAATGCCGGATCCATCCCCCGCTCAACGATGCGGTGCGCCGATCGAGGGTCCAGTCGAGCAGGGGCCCGATCCGTGTGAAAAGGCCGTGCCGCGCCGAAGGCGCGGCACGTTCTCCGGCGGCGCAGCACCCGGCGAAACTATTCCGGGGCGGGTGATGTATTATAGTCCGATTAGAATCGGCGCTCCGGCTGGACGCCGTTTCCGATCGGCGGAGGTGCACGGGATCGCTGGACCCTCCCGGTACGAGCAGCCCTGCGAGCGACCGTCCATCCCCCACGCTGGTAGCGGCCTGTCCCCCACGGCCCGCGCTATCGCCGGCAAGGACGATCCTCCGGGATCCAACGCAGCTCGCCCGGCCGGTCCACCCGGTCGTCCGCACCGCGTTCCGCCATCCCTCCAGACTCCGCGTCTCCTCCCATGCGCAGGGCTGCCATCGCGCTGTTCGCGATCCTCGGAATCTCCGGGTTTTTCGCGTTCCGTTCCGCCCGTGCCGTTCAACCGCGCGCGCCCGAGCTGGGCGTGCTGCGCACCGCGCCCACGCCCGGCGAGCCCGCCGAGCCCGACGCGCCCATCACCGTGACCTTCGACCGGCCGGTGGCCGGCGGGCTGGAGGACCTGGTGGACGCCGGGGAGGTGTTCCGCATCTCCCCCTCGGTCCGCGGCAAGGCGGAGTGGCGCGACCCCGTGACCCTCCGCTTCACCCCCGACCAGCCGCTGCGCCCCGGCGCCGAGTACCGCGTGACCATCGCCAGCACCTTCGCGGCGATGGACGGCGGCCGGCTGCCGCGCCCGCACCGCTTCACCTTCCGCGTGGCGAAGGCGCGCGTGCTCACCGGCGACCCGGTAGGGCCCAGCGGCGGACCGGGCTTCCTTCCGCCGCGGCCGGTGTTCCGCGTGCTGCTGAGCAGCACCTTCGACGCGCGCGACCTGGCCACGGCGCGGGTGGAGCCCGACACCTCGTGCCACGGCGGCACCGTGGTGCCGCTGCGCCTGGCCGGCCAGCACCGCATAAGCGCGGACGACCCCGAGTGGTTCCGCTACTACGGGTTCACCGCGGCCGATTCCACGCGCGACCTGCGCCGCGTGGCCGAGCTCGCCCCCGAGCGCCCGCTCCTTCCCGGCTGCAGGGCGCAGCTGGTCATTCCCGCGCGGCTCGACAGCGTGGGCGGCGAGCCGCTGCGCTGGAGCTTCGCCACCTACGGACCGCTGCGCGTGCTGCACGCGGGCTGCCCCGAGAACGGCGTCTGCCACTACGGCCCCGCCACCGTCGTCTTCTCCACTCCGGTCCGCGGCGCCGACGTGCTGCGCCACGTGCGCGTCTCCGGCCGCCCGTTCGCCGTGCGCGACACGGCCGAGGCCGCCGCCGTGTGGGTGATGGAAGGGCGGCTGAACCCCCGCGCCGCCTACACCATCTCCGTGGACGCGGGGCTCGAGGACGTGTTCGGGCAGCGCCTGCCGGCCGCGGTGAGCGCGTCGTTCCAGACGCCGGGCGTGCCGCCGTCCGTCGTCTACCCCCACGGCAAGATGATCGTGGAGCGGCGGGGCTTCGGCACGCTGGCGGTGCAGCACGTGAACGTGGACACCCTGCTGGTGACGGTGGCCGCGGTCCCCGAGCGGATGGAGGCGCGCTTCCTGTCACGCGGGTGGGGATGGGCCGATGCCTGGAAGGAGCTGGAGCCGGGCGCCGGGCTCCACCGCGTTCCGGTGCGGAGCCGCCGCGACGCCAGCGCCGTGACCGGCGTGCGCCTTCCCGTGGGCGACGCGCGCCGGCAGCGCGGGGGAACGCTGCTGGCCGTGCGCGTGGGCGGCCGCGGCGTGGACACCGCCACCGCCGAGAGCGGCGGCCAGCCCCTGGCGCTGGTGCAGGTGACCGACCTGGCGGTGCACGCCCGCGTGGGCGTGGACCAGGCGGTGGTCTGGGTCACGGGCGTGAACGACGGCCGCGCGCGCGGCGGCGTGGAGGTGCAGCTGCACGACACCAGCGGCGCGGTGCGCGCCTCCGGCCGCACCGACGGCCGCGGGCTGGCCGTGCTCTCCGGCTTCCACGCGCCGCCCCCGCCCCCGGAGGGCCAGGAGGAGTGCGGGGGCTACTGCGGCGGCGGCTCGTTCGAGGGGTACGTGTCCGCCCGCGACGGCGGCGACCGCGCGGTGGTGGGGGTAAACGAGTACGACCCCGACCTGGCGCCGTACGAGTTCGGGGTGGGGAGCGCCTGGGGCGAGGAGCGCGCGCCCACGGCGGGCGCGGTGTTCACCGAGCGCGGCATCTACCGGCCGGGCGAGCCGGTGTACGCCCGGGCCATCGTCCGCCGCGGCCCGCTGGGCGCGCTGCTGCCGCCCGGGCCGGGCGACTCGCTGCGCTGGAGCTTCAGCGACCGCGACGGGCACCCGGTGCGCGACACCGTGGTGGCGCTCAGCCGCTTCGGCACCGCCGGGCAGACCTTCCGCCTTCCCCCCGACGTGCCGCTGGGGCAGTACGGGGTGGAGATCCAGGCCCGGCGCGACGGCCGCTGGCGGCGGCTGGGGTACACCAGCTACCAGGTGGCCGAGTACCGCCCGCCCGAGTTCCTGGTCGACGCCACCGCGCCCAGGGAGGCGAAGTTCGCGGGCGACGAGGTGCGCGTGACCGTGGGCGGACGCTACCTGTTCGGCGCGCCGATGGCGCGCTCGCCGCTGCGCTGGACGGCGCGGCAGACCGAGGTGGGGTCGTGGGCGCTGCAGATCCCCGGCACCGACGGCTACCAGCTGGGCGAGGAGCCGAACTGGTGGAGCGGCGAGACGGACGGCGGCGAGCAGAGCGCGGGGAGCGGCGTGGACACGCTGGATGCCCGCGGCTACCGCGAGCTGGCGGTGCGGGCCGCGCCGCAGCCCGGCGGCCGGCCGGCGATGCTGACGGTGGAGGCCGAGGTGGTGGACGCCAACCGGCAGACGGTGGCCGCCAGCACCTCGGTGATGGTGCACCCCGCCGAGTTCTACCTGGGCGCCAAGCCGCAGGGGAAGGGCTACTTCTGGCCGGCCGGGGTGCCGGTGCGCGTGGACGTGATCGCCGTGCGCCCCGACGGGCACGGCGTGGCCGGCGTGGCCGTGGAGGGCACGGTGGCGCGGCGCGAATGGCACTCCACCCGGCGGATGCGGGGCGGCGTGTACGACGAGGTGGGCGAGTGGGTGACCGACACCGTGGCCACCTGCCGGCTGACCACGGGGGCGGCGCCCGCGCCCTGCGCCTTCACCCCGCGCGAGGGCGGCGACTACACCGTCACCTTCGCCACGCGCGACCGGAAGGGGCGCGCGGTGCGCACCAGCCTCACCCGCTGGGTGGTGGGCCCCGGCTGGGTGCCGTGGAACGACGAGGGGAAGTTCCGCATGGAGGTGGTCCCCGACCGGCAGCGCTACGCGGTGGGCGACACCGCCACCGTCCTCATCGCCGCGCCGTTCACCAACGCCGAGGCGTGGGTCACGGTGGAGCGCGAGCGGGTGCTGCGGCACTTCCGCATCCGGGTGACGTCGGGAACGCAGACGGTGAAGATCCCCATCACCGAGGCGCTGGCGCCCAACGCGTACGTGAGCGTGGTGATGGTGCGCGGCCGCTCGGCCCGGCCGGGAACGGTGGACGACCCCGGCCGGCCCACGCTGCGGGTGGGCTACGCCGAGCTGAAGGTGACGCCCGAGGTGAAGCGGCTGGCGGTGACGGTGCAGCCGCTCCTCCCCGAGTACCGCCCCGGCGACACGGCCCGGGTCCGCGTGCGGCTGCGCGACGCCGCCGGCCGTCCGCAGGCGGGCGAGGTGACGGTGTGGGCGGTGGACGAGGGCGTGCTCTCCCTCACCGGCTACCAGACGCCGGACCCCATCGACCTCATCTACCAGCCGCGCGGGCTGGGGATGCGGCTGGCCAGCAACCTGGTCTCCGTGGCCCCGCAGGTGCCCGAGGGGCAGAAGGGCGCGCGCAACCCCGGCGGCAGCGGCGGGCGCGACGCCGTGGGCGTGCTCCGCTCCGTCTTCCGCCCCACCGCGTTCTTCATCGGCTCCGTGGTCACCGACGCCAACGGCGAGGCCGTCGTCTCCGGCCTGCTCCCCGACAACATCACCACCTTCCGGGTGATGGCGCTGGCGGTGACGGCGGGCGACCGCTACGGCAGCGGCCACGCGCCGCTCCTGGCCACGCGCCCGCTGCTGGCGCGCCCCTCCCTCCCGCGCTTCCTGCGCGAGGGCGACGACTTCATGGCCGGCGTGGTGGTGAACCACCGCTTCCCCGGCGGCGTCACGGCAACGGTGAGCGCGCAGGCGCGCGGGGTGAGCCTCCTCGGCGGGGCGCGGCAGACGCTGTCGCTGGGCGCCGGGCGCGGCGCCGAGGCGCTCTTCCACTTCCACGCGATTGCGGGCGACACGGCGCGCTTCCGCTTCGACGCGAGCGGGAACGGCGCGGGCGACGCGGTGCAGGTGGGGATCCCCATCCACCCCGCCAACCGGCCGGTGACGCAGGCCGTCTCGGGCGTGCTGCGCGACACGGCCACGGTGGAGTTCGAGCTGCCGGCCGAGACCGACCTGTCGCGCTCGCGGCTGGTGCTGGGCTTCGGCACCTCGCCGCTGGCGATGGTGCAGGCGTACCAGCGCTGGCTGGACATCTACCCCTACGAGTGCTCCGAGCAGGTCACCAGCCGCGGCCTGCCGCTGGTCACCCTCTACCGCGCGCAGCGGGCGAGCGGAGCCACGCTGCTGAAGGGCGATGCGCGGCCGCGCATCGAGCAGGTGGTGCGCACGCTCTCGGGGCGGCAGCGCGAGGACGGCGGGATCGGGCTGTGGAGCCAGACCGACTGGACCACGCCCTGGCTGACCGCCTACGCCGGGCGCGTGCTGCTGGACGCCCGCGAGGCCGGCTTCCCGGTGCGCGACACCGTGCTGAACGGCATCGCCAGCTATCTGACCCGCGCCCTGCACGAGCCCGACGCGGTGCGGCAGGCGCTGGGCGTCCGCGACCCGCGCGTGTACGAGGTGCTGGCCGAGCGCCTGGCCGCGGCCGACTTCCTGAGCCGCATGGGGCGCCCCGACGTGCCCTCCGAGAACCTGCTGCTGGGGCAGGCGGCGCGGATGACCTGGGAAGACCGCGTGGCGCTGGCCGAGGTGCTGGCGCGCCGCGGCGCCCGCGAGCCGGCGCTGCGGCTGCTGGACGCGGCGTGGGCGGGCGTGCGGGTGCGGGGAACGCGCGCCTACCTCCCGCCCGCGGCGTACGACCGGCACTTCTACTTCGCCTCGCCGGTGCGGCCGGCGGCGCGGCTGCTGACGGCCACGCTGGAGCTGCGGCCGGGGCACCCCATGCTGGGCGCGCTGGTGGAGACGGTGGTGCAGCAGGGGCGGGAAGAGGGCGCCCTGGAATGGACCACGCAGGACTACGGCGCGGCGGTGCTGGCGCTGTACCGCTTCGAGCGGGCGCAGCGCGGCGCGCCCGACCGCATGGTGAGCGTGCGCCAGGGCGGCCGCGTCGTCGCCCGGATGCGCGCGCGCCGCGGGCAGACGCCCGACAGCACGTCGGCGCTGACGGGGCTGGTGTCCACGCGCTGGGACGGGCGCAAGGTGCTGCGCGTGCAGGTGCGGGCCGACGGCGCGGGCCCGGCCGTGTACTACCAGCTGGCGGTGCGCGAGGTGGTCGGGCGCGCCACCTACCGCCCGCTGGACCGCGGCATCGCGGTGGAGCGCTGGTACGAGACGGTGGACTCGCGGCGCCCCGTCACCAGCGTGGCGGCCGGGCAGGTGGTGCGCGTGCGGCTGCGCATCACCATCCCCGAAGACCGCAGCATGGTGGTGCTCGACGATCCGCTTCCCGCCGGGCTGGAGGCGGTGGACCTGAGCCTGCGCACCGTGAGCCCCTTCGCCAGCGACCTGCTCACCCCCGAGCCGGAGAACGGGGAAGAGGAGGAGCCGCGCGGCGCCTGGTACTGGGGATACGGGAGCTGGGACTCGGGGATGTGGACGGCGTTCGACCACACCGAGATCCGCGACGACCGCGTGGTCTACTTCGCCCGGCGGCTGTGGCGGGGAAGCTACGACGCCACCTACCTGGCGCGGGCGACCACGGCCGGCCGCTTCGTTTCCGCGCCGGCGCAGGCGGAGGAGATGTACAACCCCGGCGTGCACGGGCGCAGCGGCGGCGGGCTGTTCACCGTACGCCCGGCGGGGCGATGAGGAAGAGATGTGCGAAAGTGCGAAAGTGCGAGAGTGCGAGAGTGGGTTCGTCGCGCGGCTCACTCCTGCGCGTTTCCTCGCCTCCCGGCCCGGCGCGATCCCGTCATCTCCGCGCCTCTCCAACGGCGGTTCCTCACGCGGAGACGCGGGGAGCTCCGTGCCGTGGCGAATCCTCCGCGTCTCCGCGTCTCGGCGTGAGATCGGCGGATGCAGCGGCCGGGCGACGATGATGCCGATCAGACTTTGACTGGAGGGGAGGATCACCGTGCACTACGCATCGGAACCGCATCCCCTCGTCCGGGGCCTGCGGCGCGCGCGATGGGCGGCGCGGGGAGCCACGGTGGTGGCGGCGGGGGCGGTGCTGGCCGCGGGTGCCTGGGTCGCGTGGCCGCTGCCGGCGGGGACGGCGGCGCCCGTGCCGGTGCCCCGGCTGGTGCTGGAGGACCGCGGCGGCCTGCCGCTGCGCGCCACCCGCGCCCCGGACGGCAGCCGCGGCGGGTGGACGCCCGTGGCGGAGGTCGATCCGCGGCTGATCCAGGCGTTCGTGAGCGCCGAGGACCACCGCTTCTTCTCGCACCACGGGGTGGACCCGCGCTCGGTGGGCCGCGCGCTGCGCGACAACGTGCGCGGCGTCCACCGCTCCGGCGCGTCGACGCTGACCATGCAGACCGCGCGGCTGCTGCGGCCCATCGACCGCAGCTGGGGCGGCAAGGCGCGGCAGGCGCTGTGGGCGCTGCGGCTGGAGGCGCACCTGGAGAAGCGCGACATCCTGGAGCAGTACCTGAACCGCGTGCCGCTGGGCCAGGGCGCGGTGGGCGTCTCGGCCGCGGCGTCGCTGTACTTCGGCGGCTCGGCGCGGGAGCTGAGCCTGGGCCAGGCCGCGCTCCTGGCGGGAATCGCCCGCTCGCCCTCGCGCGACAACCCGCTCGCCTCGCCCGCGCGGGCCCGGGCGCGGCGCGACGCGGTGCTGCGGCGGATGCGGCGGCTGGGGTACGCCACCCCCGGCGAGGTGGCGCGGGCGGTGGAAGAGCCGGTGATCCCCCCCGAGGGGGCCGCCGCGTTCCTGGCGCCGCACTTCACCACCCGCGTGCTGCGCGACGCCGAGGCGGCGGGGGTGCGCGACGGCACCGTGCGGACGTCGCTGGACCTGGAGCTGCAGACGCTGCTGGAGGGCGAGGTGCGCCACACCGTGCGCGTGCTGCGCGGCCGCGGCGCCCGCCACGCTGCGGCGGTGGTGCTCGACAACGCCACCGGCGAGGTGCTGGCGTGGGTCGGCTCGCCCGACTTCCGGGAGCCGGAAGTGGGGCAGGTGGACATGGTGGTCTCGCCGCGGCAGCCGGGGTCGGCGCTGAAGCCGTTCCTGTACGGGCTGGCGTTCGACCGCGGCCACACCGCGGCCACCGTCATCCCCGACGTGCCGCGCAGCTTCGCCACCACGCTGGGGCCCTATCGTCCGCAGAACTACGACCGCCGCTTCCACGGGCCGGTGCGGGCGCGCGAGGCGCTGGCCAGCTCGTTCAACGTGCCGGCGGTGGAGGTGGCCGACCGGGTGGGGGTGGAGGCGCTGCTCGAAACGCTGCACCGCGCCGGCTTCGCCTCGCTGGCGCGCCCGGCCCCGCACTACGGGCTGGGGCTGGCGCTGGGCAACGGCGACGTGACGCTGCTGGAGCTGGCCAACGCCTACCGCGCGCTGGCCAACGCCGGCGAGTGGACGCCGGTGCGCCTGCGCCCGGCCGCGCCCGGCGACATGGCCCCGCCCCATGAGCGGGTGATGTCGCGCCAGGCGGCGGCGCTGGTGCTCGACATCCTGGCCGACCCCGACGCCCGCGCGGCGGGGTTCGGCACCGAGACTCCGTTCGACTTCCCCTTCCCGGCGGCGGCCAAGACGGGCACCAGCCGGCACTTCACCGACAACTGGGCGGTGGGCGTCACCCGCGGCTTCACCGTGGCCGTGTGGGTGGGCGATTTCAGCGGCCGGCCCATGGCGGGGGTGAGCGGGATCACCGGCGCCGGCCCGCTGCTGTACCGGGCGATGCTGGCGGTCGCCAGCCGCCGCGCCCCCGGCGCGCTTCCCGCGCCGGCCGAGGCGGGGCTGGTTCCCGTGCGCGTCTGCCGCCTCTCGGGGCTGCTCGCCACGCCGGAGTGCCCCTCGCTGGTGGAGTGGTTCGTCCCCGGCACCCAGCCGTCGCGGATGGACGACTGGGAGCGCGGCGGGCGCGTGGCGCTGCCCGACGAGTACGCCGAGTGGGCGTCGGCGCAGGGCGGGCGCTGGGCGGCGCTCGCGCGTCCGGGCGGCGAGCGCTTCCGCATCGTGGCCCCGCGCGACGGCGACCGCTACTCCGTGCCCGCCGGCGTCGAGCCCCGCTACGCCACCCTCACCTTCCACGCCGCCGGCGCCGGCGCGCCCGTCCGCTGGTTCGTGGACGGCGCCGAGGTGCCGGGCGGGCGCTGGCGGCTTGTCCAGGGCGAGCACCGCGTCCGCGCCCAGTCCGCCACCGGTGCGGCGGACAGCGTGCGGATCGGGGTGGAGGGGGATTAGGCCGGCCGCACGCTCCTGACCGTCTCCGGTCTTTCGAATCCCGCAACAGCATCTCATGCGGGATCCGAGTGCTCAGCTTCCGCATCCGCACCGCACCCACCCGACGTCATCCTGAGGCCGGCCACGCCGCAACTCGCATCCGCACAACATCTTGCAGGCCAAAGAATCTGTGGGCGCGGCCGCGCGTGAGCTGGCCGGATGCACCAATCCTTCTCCCGCAGTCGTGTCATGCGAAGACGTAGAGACGCGGAGACGCCAACGAGCCTCTCCGCGACTCCGCGTCTCCGCGTGATCCCATTCTTTTCAGGATCGGGAATCATCGATCCACACCCGCCCGCACCCATCCGTCCCATGACCGTAAGAACCTCGCGTGGACGCGGCGTTCTTGCCCGGAGATGGAGATCCGCTCAACCGGAGGGGGATGATGCGAATCGGCGTGCCGCGACCGATGCGAGGGTGGCGAATGGCGATGGGCGTGGCCGCGTTCGCGCTGGTGCTGGCGTGCGGCGGCGCGGGACCGGCGGCGGTGGTGGAGGAAGACGGGCGGGGGGTGCTCTTCGTCGGCAACAGCCTGACCTACGCCAACGACCTGCCGGAGATGGTGCGGGCGCTGGCGCTGGCGTCCGGGGAGACGCTGCGCGTGGAGATGGTAGCGAACCCGGACTGGAGCCTGGAGGACCACTGGAACGGCGGCGGCGCGCGAGCGGCGATCCGGCGCGGCGGGTGGGAGGTGGTGGTGCTGCAGCAGGGCCCCTCTTCGCTGCCCGAGAGCCGCACGCTGCTGATCGACTACGCGCGGCGCTTCGCGGGCGAGATCCGCGCGGCCGGCGCCACGCCCGCACTCTACGCCGTCTGGCCGTCGCTCTCCCGCTCGGGCGACTTCGACCGCGCGACCGAATCGTACCGGCTGGCGGCCGAAGAGGTGGACGCGATGCTCTTCCCCGCCGGCGAGGCGTGGCGGGCCGCCTGGCGCGCCGATCCCGGTCTCCAACTCTACGCCGCAGACGGCCTCCATCCCTCGGTGGCGGGGACGTACGCCGCGGCGCTCGTCATCTGCGCCGGGCTACTGCACCGCTCGCCGGTGGGATCGCCGTCGACGCTCAATCTTCGCGACGGCACCATCGTCCGCATCGACCCGGCGGTGGCGGAGGTCCTGCAGCGGGCGGCCGCGACGGCGATCGCGGGTGATGGAGGCGGCTGACGCCACCGGTCGCGGCCGCCACATCGGCTGATCTCACGCGGAGACGCGGAGACGCGGAGACGCGGAGGTGCAGGAAAGCGACTCCGCGACTCCGCGTCTCCGCGTGAGAGATCACGGTTGAGGAGACGCGGAGATGAGGGGGCGTGCTGAGTCGTCAACGGCCGCCCCACGCAGATGCGTCGGGCGGCCGTTACTGGGTCGCCTTGGGAAGGCGCCGCGTCCGCGATTGCCTGGCCGTGGTCACACCGCCGCGGCGGGCTCCAGGCGGAAGTGGATGGGCGCGGGGGCGGTCGCCTCGATCAGGCGGCGGACCTGGCGGATGCCGTGCTTCACCCGCTCGTCGCTCTCGGTGCCCACGCTGATGCGGATGTAGCGGTCGCACGAAGTGCCGTAGCCGATCCCCGGCACGGCGCAGACGTGGTGCTCCTCCAGCAGCCGCGTGCAGAACTCCTCCGAGCCCAGCGTCGACGGCTCGATCGAGGCGAAGAGGTAGAAGGTCGCGTCGCCGGGAAGGCGGCCGATGCCGCACGACTCCAGGTAGCGCGCCATCTCCCCGCGCTTGCGCACCACCTCGGCGATCTGCGGCCGGGTGACCTCCAGGATCGCGTCGAAGTGGCGGACCAGGTAGTGCTCCAGGATGGTGGGCGGGCAGGTGATCAGGTGCTGGTTGATCTTCAGCACCTCGGCGATGAGCGCGGGGCTGGCGATCACGTAGCCGATGCGCCACCCCGACATCCCGTGGTTCTTGGAGATGGAGTTGCACACGAGGGTGTGCCGCTTCTCCGGGTCCAGCGCGCCGCACGAGATGAAGGCGTCGTCCAGCAGGAACTCGCTGTACGCCTCGTCGGAGAGCAGGAACAGGTCGTGGCGCTCCGCCAGCGCGTGCAGGTGCTCCAGCTCGGCGCGCGTCATCACCTGCCCCGACGGGTTGTTCGGGTTGTTGACGATGATCGCCTTCGTCCGCGCGGTCACGTACCGGTCCAGCCCGAACACCGTCTCGTCGATCGGCACCATCACGGGCACGCCGTGGCAGAGCTTCACCTGCTCGGTGTAGCTCACCCACGCCGGCTCCAGCACCAGCACCTCGTCGCCCGGGTCCAGGATGGCCATCAGCGACATGTGGATGGCGGCCTTGGAGCCGGCGGTGACCAGGATCTCGGTGTCGGCATTGACCGCCACGCCGTAGCGGCGGCCGTAGTACGCGGCCAGCTGCCGGCGCAGCTCGGGGTTCCCGCGCGAGCTGTTGTAGTGGTAGCTCTCCGGCATCGGCATCTCGGCGAAGCTGAAGAGCGGGATGTCGAAGAACGCCTCGCCCAGCGACAGGACGATCACGTCCTCGCCGCGGGCCTTCATCTCGTACACCCGGTTGTTGTACCGGATGGACAGGGCCTGCGCGACGTCGGCCAGATGGGTGGCAGCGGAAGGCATCGGGTGTTCCGGGTAGATGGAGTCGGGCGCGCGGGCGGGTGCTCGCGCACGTCCCCACGATGGAGCGGCGGAGGCGCGGGGAAACCGGAATCCCCCCTCGCTCTCCGCCGTTTCTGGCGATGATTCGCCGTCCCTGCGGAGCCGGGGACGGCTCAGGCCGCCACGGCCTCGCCGCGCAGGCTCAGCGGGCGCATGTCGGTCCACACTTCCTTCACGTACGCCAGGCACTCGGCCCTGGAGCCGGGCTTGCCCACGGCCTTCCATCCCAGCGGGATCTCGCGGTCGGCCAGCCAGATGGAGTACTGCTCCTCGTGGTTCACCAGCACGATGTAGGTGCGGGTATCTTCGTTCGTGTCCGTGGCCATGTCGGTGTCTCTCGAGAGTAGGTCGGATGAGTCGCAGGGGGATGGACGCCGCAAATCGAAGGCGATTCGGCGTGTCCCCCGGGCTTGAAGCGCGCGGGTCCAGCTTCACCGGCGACTGAAGTCGCGGCAACAACTACGGGAAGCCTCGCAAACCGCGCGAGGCTGTTCGCGATCGATCCGGCGGGGCGGGGGAGACATCGTCATCCCCGCCCCTCGATCGATCCGTGGTGAAGGTCAGGCCGGGGTCCAGCTGGAGGTGTGCGGCGTGGCCATCCCCACGACGACCTTGCGGTCGCCGGTGAAGGGGGAGCGCGCGTGGGCCATCAGCATGTTGTCCAGCAGGAGCACGTCGCCCTGCTCCCAGGGGAAGACGAGCGCCTCGGCGTCGTACGCCTCGCGGATGGCGGCGAACACCTCGGGGTCGATGGGCGAGCCGTCGCCGTAGTAGGTGTTGCGGGGAAGGTTCTCCTCGCCGAAGTCCTCCATCAGGATCTCCACCAGCGACGGGTCCAGGCTGCTGACGTGGAAGAGGTGCGCCTGGTTCATCCAGCACTTCTCGCCGGTGGCCGGGTGCACCGCCACGCCCTGGCAGATCTGGCGCGTGCGCAGGTGCTCGTCGCTGATCCACTCGGCCTGGATCCCCTGCGCGCGGCAGAACTCGTCCACCTGCTCGCGGGTCTCGGCCTGGAACACGTTCTTCCAGGGAAGGTCCATCCAGGGCGTGTAGTTGCGCACGTACATCACCCCCAGCCGCTCGAAGCGCTCGCGGATCTCCTCGGGCAGGCGGTCGTACACGCGGCGGCTGTCGGCGATGGGCGTCTCGCCCTGCGTGGCGGCCACGATCAGCGACAGGAAGCCGATGCGCATGGGCCACGCGCTGGTGTACGACATCTCCGTGTGGAACGGGATGGTCTGGTCGGCCGGGTACTCGGTGGAGGTGTAGACGTTGCCCTTCACCTGCGTGCGCGGCGACGAGCGGTAGGTGTAGGGAAGGAGCTCGCCCGACGCCGAGAGCATGAAGCGCTGGAACTCGTCCACGTCGTCCATGCCGAAGCCGCGGAAGAGCACGGCGCCGTGCACGTGCAGCACGCTCTCCAGCCAGGGGCGGTTCTGCTCCGCCCAGTCGGCCAGCACCACGCCGGCCCCGGCGGGGCGCACCACCACGGGCGCGCCCGGAAAGCCGTCCAGGCGGCTGGTTTCCACGCGGCCGTCGTGCGCGGGGGCGATCCCGGGAACCTGCACGCGCTCGTTCACTGCGACGCTCATCAGTCTTGCTCCAGATGGGTGGGTGGGGTGCGGATCGGGCTCGGGACGCGGGCGCCGCCGGACCTGCGGTGCGGCGCCCGCGCGAGTGCGCGTCCGGCCGGCACCTCCGGCCAGGGAGATGCGATCGGACGATTTTTACGCTGCCGTCCGCCGCCGCGGCGATGCAGCCGCGCGGCGGCGTGGACCGGCCCGGGGGCGTGCGTGCGCAGGCGCAAGGCGAGCGCTACGTCCGCCGCCGGGCGAGCCGGTGGATCGGGATCGGGGAAGACGGATCGGTATGGGTACGCGCCGCCTGGCGCCGGAGCGGGATGTAGAGGCGGGGAACCACTGAACGCGCCATCACCTGACGAACGCGGCCCCTTTCACGCCGGCCGCGCTTCCACGAGTTCCGCTGGGATGTGCTGTAGAGTGGAGCAAAACCGCTCCCGCGTCAAGCGCACCCCGCAAATCCGCACCCGGAACGCGCCATCGCGCACACCCGGCGAGACATCCTTCGACGTTCGGCCGGGTCGCGGGTGAATCCCCGGCGGGGAAAGCTGCCGGACCGGCCGCGCACCCTCCGTCCGCATTGGAATCCTCCGCTCCGCGCGGAATCACCGGTTTGTCGCGCGGGGTGGGGAACACTGGCGCGATCCGGATCTTTGCTCCATCTTTGTCGCACCGACACCCGTACCTCCGGCGACGCAGCCCATCCACTTCGGGCCACCGACGGACCTTACGTGCACTTCTCCACCCCTCCAGGAACGCGGGGCGGGCGGAGGAGCCGCGGGAGGATTTCGCCGGCTCCGGCACCCCGACACGATCGCTCCCCGTCCCCGGGCGGCGGAGAGGACCGCGGGGCTTGCCGCGCGCGCCGTCCTGAGGTGTCCGCCGTGTGAAGCGCCTGCCGTGTGAAGTGTCCGCCGGCCGATGGACGCGGTGCCGTGCCGCGCCGCCTCCGCGCCGTCCATCCCGCAGGGCTGGTTTCCGTGTGACGCCGCGCCGGGCGAGCCGGCCGTCCACATTCCGAACAGACTGACGTCCCCCAGGGGCGTCCGGCGCGCGGGGCAGTTCCGCGCCACCGGACGCGCCTCCGTTTTCGCCCACGCTCCGCCCGATCGGCTACCCCCACCGGTGCCAATCCGCCACTCCGGTCCCGCACGCCGCGCCGGGATCTCGTCGCCGCTCCCCGTGGAGCCGCGCCGGGAGCTCCCGCGGCCGCATTTCGACGTCCCGCGCCGCGCACGCGCGGTGGCCCCCGGCCGCGTCTCGCGCGTCCGGGCGGGCTTGCCGCGTCCGCATCCGCGCGGCGGCGCGAGCGGCATCTCCACGGCGCGCGCCGGCTTCCGCGCTTCGGCTGCGAGGGCGGGCAAGCCCTCTCCATCTCCCTGCATCCGCAACGGCTCAGGCACCCCCGTATGACAGTTCACGCGTTGCTCGCCAGGCTCCACGCCGCCGGAATCCAGCTGCGCAGGAGCGGCGAGGGTCTGGCCGTCTCGGGCGACCGGACCCGGCTGGACCCCGAGCTGCTGGGCCAGCTGCGGGTGCACAAGTCCGCGCTGCTGGACCTGATCGCCGGCGAGGAGTGGTGGTCGCCCGCGGCCATCCGCCCCGAGATGCTGACGCTGGTCGAGCTCACGCAGGAGGAGATCGACACCGTCGTGGCCACGGTGGAGGGCGGCGCGCGCAACGTGCAGGACATCTACCCGCTGGCGCCGCTGCAGGAGGGGATCCTCTTCCACCACCTGATGGCGCACGGGGGCGATCCGTACATCGGCGTGAGCCTGTCCACCTTCGAGACGCGCGACCGGCTGGACGCGTACGTGGCGGCCATGCAGGCGGTGATCGACCGGCACGACATCCTGCGCACGTCGCTGGCCTGGGAGGGGGTGCGCGAGCCGGTGCAGGTGGTCTGGCGCCAGGCCACGCTGCAGGTGGCGGAGGTGGAGCTGGACCCGGCGGAGGGCGACGTGGCGGGGCAGCTGTGGGCGCGCCACGGGGCCGGCGCGCAGCGGATGGACCTGCGCCGCGCGCCGCTGATGCGCCTGTTCGCCGCGAGGGACGGGGAGCGCTGGGTGATGGTGCGCCAGCGCCACCACGTGATCGGCGACCACGTGACGTCGGAGATCGTGGGCGAGGAGATCCGCGCGCACCTGCTGGGGCGCCAGGCCGAGCTCCCCGCGCCGCTCGCCTTCCGCGGCTACGTGGCGCAGGCGCGCCGCGGCGACGGCCGCGCGGGCGACGAGGCGTACTTCCGCGCGCTGCTGGCGGGAGTGGAGGAGCCGACGGCGCCGTTCGGGCTGCTGGACGTGCGCGGCGACGGCTCGGGGATCGCCGAGCACGAGCTGTGGCTGGACGACGCGTTCTCGCTGCGGCTGCGCGAGAGCGCGCGGCGGCTGGGGGTGAGCGCCGCCAGCCTGTGCCACGTGGCGTGGGCCCAGGTGCTGGCGCGGACCTCGGGGCGCGGCGACGTGGTGTTCGGGACGGTGCTCTTCGGGCGCATGCAGGGCGGGGAAGGGGCGGACCGGGTGCTGGGGCCGTTCATGAACACCCTTCCCGTCCGCGTCCGGGTGGGCGCGGAGGGCGCGGCCGACGCCGTGCGCGCGGCGCACCGCCAGCTGGCGGAGCTGATGCGCCACGAGCACGCCTCGCTGGCGCTGGCGCAGCGCTGCAGCGGGGTGGCCGCGCCGGCGCCGCTCTTCACCGCCATCCTGAACTACCGCCACATCGGCGGCGGGAAGCAGGCGCGGACGGCGGAGGCGGCGCGCGCGTGGCAGGGGATCCGCGGGGTGCGCGGCGAGGAGCGGACCAACTATCCCCTCACCCTCTCGGTCGAGGACCGGGGCGAGCAGGTGGGCCTGACCGTGCTCGCGCCTTCCTCCGTCGGTCCCGAGCGCGTCTGCGCGATGATGCGGCGCGCGCTGGAGGGGCTGGTGGACGCGCTGGAGACGGCGCCCGGGCGCCCGCTGGCGCGCGTGGAGGTGCTTCCCGCGGAGGAGCGCGGCCGGGTGCTGGTGGAGTGGAACCGCTCCGCCGCGGAGTACCCGCGGGATGCGTGCATCCACTCGCTCTTCGAGGCGCAGGCGGAGCGCACGCCGGACGCGGAAGCCGTCGCCGACGCGGCGGCGTCGCTCTCCTATCGCGAGCTGAACCGTGCCGCCAACCGCCTCGCGCACGAGCTGCGTGCGCGCGGCGTGGGGCCCGACGTGCGCGTCGGCCTCTGCGTGGAGCGCGGGGTGGAGATGATGGTGGGGCTGCTCGCCGTGCTGAAGGCGGGCGGGGCGTACGTGCCGCTGGACCCCGAGTACCCCGAGGACCGGCTGCGCTACATGCTGGCCGACAGCCGCCCCGCCGTGCTGCTGACGCAGGCGCGGCTGGCCTCGCGCTTCGCCGGTGTGGGGATGCCGGTCGTCGCGCTGGACGCGGACGCGCCGCGCTGGGCGGACCGGCCGGAGACGAATCCCGAGCACGGCGGGCTGCGTTCCGGCCATCTCGCCTACCTCATCTACACCTCCGGATCGACCGGGCAGCCGAAGGGCGTCGCCATCGCCCATCGCAACGCGGTGAACTTCCTGGCCTGGGGCGCGCGCGAGTTCCAGGGCCGCGCGATCGAGCGGACGCTGCTGTCGACGTCGCTGAACTTCGACCTGCACGTCTTCGAGACCTTCGTTCCCCTCGTCGTGGGCGGGGCGGTGCGGGTGGTGCGCGACGCGCTGGACCTGGTGCACGCGGAGGTCGATGCGACGCTGGTGAACACCGTCCCCTCGGCCATCAAGGCGCTGGTGGAGGCCGGCCGCGTCCCGTCGACCGTGCGGACGGTGAACCTGGCCGGCGAGCCGCTGAAGCAGGGGCTGGTGGAGCGCATCTTCGCCGAAACCGGTGTCGATCGCGTCTGCAACCTGTACGGCCCGTCGGAGACCACGACGTACTCGACGTGGGTGGAGATGCGGCGCGAGGACGGCTTCGCGCCGCACGTGGGCCGGCCGCTCGCCAACACGCAGATCTACCTGCTGAACGCGGACGGCGAGCCCGTGCCCGCCGGCGTCGTCGGGGAGATGTACATCGGTGGCGACGGGGTGGCGCGCGGGTATCTCGATCGCCCCGAGCTGACGGCGGAGCGCTTCGTCGCGGACCCGTTCGCGGCCGATCCCGGGGCGCGGATGTACCGCACGGGCGACCTCGCGCGCTGGCTGCCGGACGGGAACATCGAGTTCCTGGGCCGCAACGACGCGCAGGTGAAGATCCGTGGCTTCCGCATCGAGCTGGGCGAGATCGAGGCGCGGCTGGCGCGGCACCCCGAGGTGCGCGAGGCCGCGGTGCTGGCGCGCGAGGACAGTCCGGGCGACAAGCGGCTCGTCGCCTACTACGTCGGCGAGGGCGTGGGCGCCGAGGCGCTGCGGACGTGGCTGGGCGAGCAGCTTCCCGAGCACATGGTGCCGGCGGCGTACGTGGCGCTGGACGCCATGCCGCTGACGCCCAACGGCAAGCTGGACCGCAAGGCGCTCCCCGCGCCCGAGGGCGACGCCTTCGCGCGGCGCGGCTACCACGCGCCGGAGGGCGAGACGGAGCGCGCGGTGGCCGGGATCTGGGCCGAGGTGCTGGGCACCGACCGCGTGGGGCGCCACGACGACTTCTTCGAGCTGGGCGGCCACTCGCTGCTGGCGCTGCAGGTGATCTCTCGCGCGCGGCAGGTGCTGGGCGTGGAGGTGCCGCTGGGGATGGTGTTCGAGCGCCCCGTGCTGGCGGACTTCGCGCGCGGGCTGGACATCGCGGACGGCGCGGAGCTGCCCGAGATCGAACCGGCGGAGCGCGGCGGACGGCTGGCGCTCTCCTATTCGCAGCAGCGGCTGTGGTTCCTGGAGCAGCTGGGCGGCGTGGGCCCCGCCTACACCATCCGCCGGCGGCTGCGGCTGAAGGGGGCGCTGGACCGCGCCGCGCTGGTCCGCGCGCTGGACCGCATCGTCCAGCGGCACGAGGCGCTGCGCACCACCTTCGCCGCGGCCGACGGCGAGCCGGAGCAGCGCGTGGCGCCGGCGGAGGGGAGCCGCTTCCATCTCGCCGAGCACGACCTGTCCGGCTACTACGAGGACACCGCGGCCGAGCTGCGCGCCCTCATCGCCGCGGAGACGAACGCCGGGTTCGACCTGGCGCGCGGGCCGCTCATCCGCGGGCGGCTGGTGCGGCTGGCGGCGGAAGACCACGTGCTCCTCGTCTCCATGCACCACATCGTCTCCGACGCGTGGTCGATGGGGGTGCTGGTGCACGAGCTGGGCGCGCTGTACGCCGCCTTCCGCCGCGGCGACCCCGATCCCCTTGCGCCCCTCCCCATCCAGTATCCCGACTACGCGGCGTGGCAGCGGCGCTGGGTGGACGGCGAGGTGCTGCAGCGCCAGGCCGACTACTGGCGCGCGTCGCTCGCCGGCGCGCCGGAGCTGCTGGAGCTGCCCACCGACCGCCCCCGCCCCGCGCGGCAGGACCACGCGGGCGCCTCGGTGCGGGTGGAGCTGGACGAGGCGCTGACGGCCGCGCTGAAGGCGCTCTCGCAGCGGCACGGGACCACGCTGTTCATGACGCTGCTGGCCGGGTGGGCCGCGGTGCTGGGCCGCCTGGCCCGCCAGCGGGACGTGGTGATCGGCACGCCCACGGCCAACCGCGGACGGCGGGAGATCGAGGGATTGATCGGCTTCTTCGTGAACACGCTGGCGCTGCGCGTGGATCTCGACGGCTCGCCGACCGTCTCCACGCTCCTCGCGCGGGTGAAGGCGCGGGCGCTGGAGGCGCAGCATCACCAGGACATCCCGTTCGAGCAGGTGGTGGAGCTGGTGCAGCCGGCGCGGTCGCTGGCGCACACCCCCGTGTTCCAGGTGATGTTCGCGTGGCAGAACGCGCCGGGCGGGAAGCTCGAGCTCCCCGGGCTGGAGCTGGCGCCGGTTCCCGGAGGCGTGGCGGAGGAGACGGCCAAGTTCGACCTCTCCCTCTCCCTCTCCGAGTGGAACGGCAAGATCGTGGGGGCGATGGAGTTCGCCACCGCGCTCTTCGATCGGGCCACGGTGGAGCGGCACGCCGGCTACCTCCGCGCCGCGCTGGCGGAGATGGCGGCGGACGAGACGCGGCGCGTGGACCGGCTCGACCTGCTCCCCGCCGCCGAGCGGGCGCAGCTGCTGGAAGCGTTCAACGCGACCGCCGCGGACCACCCGACCGGCGTCTGCGTGCACGCGCTGTTCGAGGCGCGCGCGGCGCAGTCGCCCGAGGCGGCGGCGGTGGAGGCCGGTGGCGAGACGCTGAGCTACGGCGAGCTGAACCGCCGCGCGAACCGGCTGGCGCACCACCTGGTCGCGCGCGGCGTGGGGCCGGACGTGCCGGTCGCGCTCTGCGTGGAGCGGGGGATGGAGATGGTGGCGGGGCTGCTCGGCGTGCTGAAGGCGGGCGGCGCCTACGTGCCGCTCGACCCCGAGCACCCGGACGACCGGCTGCGCTACATGCTGGCCGACAGCCGCCCCGCCGTGCTGCTGACGCAGAACGCGCTCGCCCCGCGCCTCGGCGCGCTCGCCGCCGACCTGCCGATCCTCGCGCTGGACGCGGACACGGCGTGGGCGGACGAATCGGACGCGGATCCGCGGGTGGCGGGGGTGACGCCGGAGCACCTGGCGTACGTCATCTACACCTCCGGGTCGACGGGCATGCCCAAGGGCGTGGCCGTGCCGCACCGCGGGCTGGCCAACCTGGTCGGCTGGCACTGCGCGGCGTTCGGGCTGAAGGCGGGCGACCGCTCGTCGTGCGTGGCCGGGCTGGGCTTCGACGCGGCCACGTGGGAGATCTGGCCGCCGCTCGCGGTGGGCGCCGCGCTCCTCCTTCCCCCGGCCGGGCGCGATCCATCGGCGCTGCTGGAGTGGTGGGCCGCGCAGCCGCTGGACGTGAGCTTCCTGCCCACGCCGCTGGCCGAGTCGGCGTTCGCGCGCGGCATCACCCATCCCCATCTCCGCACGCTGCTGGTCGGCGGCGACCGGCTGCACGCGGTGCCGGAGGGGCTGCCGTTCGCGCTGGTGAACAACTACGGCCCCACCGAGGCCTCCGTCGTCGCCACCTCGGGGTCGATGGAGAGCGGCGGGAAGCCGCACATCGGCCGCCCCGTGGCGAACGCGCGCATCTACGTGCTGGACGGCGAGGGCCAGCCGGTGCCGCTCGGCGCCGTGGGCGAGCTGTACGTCGGTGGTGCCGGCGTGGCGCGCGGATATCTCGGTCGCCCCGAGCTGACGGCCGAGCGCTTCGTGGCCGACCCGTTCTCCGGCGAGCCGGGGGCGCGGATGTACCGCACGGGCGACCTGGCGAGATGGACTGAAAGTGCGGAAGTGCGTGAGTGCGGAAGTGCGTTGGATCCGCGCGAGAACCAGCGCACTCCCGCACTCCCGCACTCACGCACCGCGGTCCTCGAGTTCGTCGGCCGAAACGACTTCCAGGTGAAGGTGCGCGGCTTCCGCATCGAGCTGGGCGAGATCGAGGCGCGGCTGGCGGAGCACGCCGCCGTGCGCGAGGCCGCCGTGCTGGCGCGCGAGGACGGCTCCGGCGACGCGCGGCTCGTCGCCTACGTGCTCGGCGATGGGGTGGAGATCGAGGAGCTGCGGGCGCACCTGGCGGCGTCGCTGCCGGAGTACATGGTGCCCGCGGCGTTCGTGCGGATGGACGCGTTCCCGCTGACGCCCAACGGCAAGCTGGACCGCCGCGCGCTCCCCGCGCCGGAGGGCGACGCCTTCGCCAGCCGCGCGTACGAGGCGCCGGAGGGCGAGGCGGAGCAGGCGGTGGCGGAGATCTGGGCGGAGCTGCTGCGCGTGGACCGCGTTGGCCGCCGCGACCACTTCTTCGAGCTGGGCGGGCACTCGCTGCGCGCGGTGCAGGTGATCTCGCGCGTCCGGCAGGCGCTGGGGGTGGAGGTGCCGCTGGGCGACCTCTTCCTGCGCCCCGTGCTGGCGGACTTCGCGCGCGGGCTGGAGTCGGCGTCGCGCGCGGACCTTCCCGCGATCGTGCCGGCGGAGGACGGCGACCGGCTGGCGCTGTCGTTCGCGCAGCAGCGGCTCTGGTTCCTGGACCGCATGGGCGGCGCGGGCGCGGCCTACCACATCCCCGCGCGGCTGCGGCTGCGCGGCGAGCTGGACCGCGCTGCGCTGACGCGCGCGCTGGGCCGCATCGTCGCGCGGCACGAGGCGCTGCGGACGACCTTCGGCGAGACGGACGGTGCCGCCGCGCAGCGCATCGCGCCGGCGGAGGGGTGCCGCTTCCACCTCGTCGAGCACGACCTGTCGGGCGAGGCGGGCGCGGCGGCGGAGCTGCGCCGCCTGGCGATCGAGGAAGTGAACGCGCCGTTCGACCTGGAGCGCGGGCCGCTGGTCCGCGGGCGGCTGGTGCGGATGGCGTCGGACGACCACGCGCTGCTCGTCACCCTGCACCACATCGTGGCCGACGGGTGGAGCATGGGCGTGCTCACCCGCGAGCTGGCCGCGCTCTACGCCGCCTTCCGCCGCGGCGACGCCGATCCCCTCACGCCCCTTCCCGTGCAGTACGCGGACTACGCGGCCTGGCAGCGGCGCTGGGTGGAGGGCGACGTCCTGCGGCAGCAGGGCGATTACTGGAAGGAGGCGCTGGCCGGCGCGCCGGAGCTGATCGAGCTGCCCACCGACCGTCCGCGCCCGGCGCGGCAGGAGTACGCGGGCGCCTCGCTCGGCTTCGAGCTGAACGAGGCGCTGTCGGCGGGGGTGAAGGCGCTGGGGCGGCGGCACGGGGCGACGCCGTTCATGACGCTGCTGGCCGCGTGGGCGGTGGTGTTGAGCCGCCTTTCGGGGCAGCGCGACGTGGTGATCGGCACGCCGGCGGCCAACCGCGGGCGGCGCGAGATCGAGGGGCTGATCGGCTTCTTCGTGAACACGCTGGCGCTGCGCATCGACCTGGGCGATTCGCCGTCCGTCGCCGCGCTGCTGGCGCGGGTGAGGGAGCGCGCGCTGGCGGCGCAGCAGAACCAGGACATCCCGTTCGAGCAGATCGTGGAGCTGGTGCAGCCGGCGCGGTCGCTGGCGCACACGCCCGTCTTCCAGGTGGCGTTCGCGTGGCACGGCGCCGCGCGCGCCGGCGGGATGGAGCTGCCGGGGCTCGAGGTCGCCCCGGTGGACGGCGGCGGGCAGGTGACGGCCAAGTTCGACCTGTCGCTCGCCTTCTCGGAGCGCGGCGAGCGGCTGGTGGGCGGGCTGGAGTACGCGACGTCGCTCTTCGACGCGGCGACGGTCGAGCGCGTCGCGGGCTACGTGCGCCGCGTGCTGGAGGAGATGGTGGCGGATGACGCCCGCCCCGTCGACCGGCTCGCCGTGCTGCCCGACGCCGAGCGCGCGACGGTGGTGGAGACGTGGAACGCGACGGATGCGGAGTATCCCCGCCACGCGTCCGTCCCCGCGCTGTTCGAGGCGCGGGCGCAGCAGACGCCGAACGCCGCCGCGATCGCCGAGGGCGGCGCGACGGTGAGCTACGCCGAGTTGAACGCGCGGGCGAACCGCCTCGCGCACCACCTCGTGAGTCGCGGCATCGGTGCGGGGGCGCGCGTCGCGATCCTCCTGCCGCGCTCGGCCGAGCTGGTCGCCGCGGAGCTGGCGGTGCTGAAGGCGGGCGCCGCGTACGTGCCGCTCGATGCGAGCTATCCGGCCGAGCGCATCGCCTTCATGGTCGCGGACAGCGGCTGCGGCGTGCTGCTGAGCCAGTCCGGCGAGCAGGTCCCGCATCTCCCGAACGTCGAGCGCATCGACATCGACGGGATTGGGGATGGAGACGCGGATGATCTCCAGATCTCCATCACCGGCGAAGCGGTCGCGTACGTGATGTACACGTCGGGATCGACCGGCGAGCCGAAGGGGGTGATGGTTCCGCATCGCGCCATCACGCAGCTGGTGATGACGAACGGCTTCGCGGACCTGGATGCGGACGATCGCGTCGCCCTCGCCTCGAACCCCGCGTTCGACGCGGCGACGATGGAGGTGTGGGGTCCGCTGCTGAACGGCGGCCGCATCGTCATCGTCCCGCAGGACGTGCTGCTCGATCCCGAGGCGTACGGCATGCTGCTGGTGGATGAGGGCGTGACGACGATCCTCATCACCCCCGTGCTCTTCAACCACTACGCGCGGGTCATCCCCGGCGCGCTCTCCGGGCTGAAGCAGATCCTCACCGGCGGCGACAAGGCCGATCCGGCGGCGTACGCGCGGGTGCTGGCGGAGCGCGGGCGCGTCACCATCTACAACTGCTACGGCCCGACGGAGACGACCTGCTTCTCCATCGCCCACGATGTCGTTGGGGTGACGGAGGATACGCGCACGGTCCCGATCGGCCGCCCCCAGTCGAACACCCGCGTCTACGTGCTGGATTCGGCCGGCGAGCCGGTTCCGATCGGCGCCGTCGGCGAGCTGTACGTCGGTGGCGACGGTGTCGCGCTGGGATACTGGAACCGCGCGGAGCTGACGGCGGAGCGCTTCGTCGCCGATCCGTTCGCCGGCGATCCGGAGGCGCGGATGTACCGCACCGGCGACCTGGTGCGCTGGCGGGCCGATGGGCGGCTGGAGTTCGTGGGCCGCAACGACTTCCAGGTGAAGGTCCGCGGCTTCCGCATCGAGCTGAGCGAGATCGAGTCGCGGCTCGCGGAGCATCCGGCCGTCGGCGAGTCCGTCGTCGTCGCGCGCGAGGACGGGCCGGGCGACAAGCGCCTGGTCGCGTACTTCGTGGGCGAGGATGCGGACGTGGACGCGCTGCGGGCGCATCTCGCCGAGCGCCTCCCCGAGTACATGGTTCCCGCCGCGTACGTGCGGCTGGACGCGTTCCCGCGCACCGGCACCGGCAAGGTCGATCGTCGCGCCCTCCCCGCGCCCGAGGGCGACGCGTACGCCCGGCGCGGCTACGAGGCGCCGCTCGGCGAGATGGAGACGGCGGTCGCGGAGATCTGGCGCGAGGTGCTGCGCGTGGAGCGCGTGGGCCGCCACGACCACTTCTTCGAGCTGGGCGGCCACTCGCTGCTGGCGGTGCAGGCGGTGTCGCGGGTGCGGCAGCTGCTGGGCGTGGACGCGCAGCTGGGCGAGGTGTTCGAGCGCCCGGTGCTGGCGGACTTCGCGCGCGGGCTGGAGTCCGCCGCGCGCGCCGACCTTCCGGCGATCGAGCCCGCGGACCGCAGCGGGCCTCTGGCGCTGTCGTTCGCGCAGCAGCGGCTGTGGTTCCTGGAGCGGCTGGGCGGCGTGGACACGGCGTACCACATCCCGCGGCGGCTGCGGCTGCGAGGCGAGCTGGACCGCGACGCACTGGTCCGCGCGCTGGACCGCATCGTCGCGCGCCACGAGGCGCTGCGCACCACCTTCCGCACCGTGGACGGCGAGCCGGCGCAGCACGTGGCGCGCGCGGAGGAGAGCCGGTTCCATCTCCGCGAGCACGACCTGTCCGCGCACGCCGGCCCCGAGGCCGAGCTGCGGCGGCTGGCGGCGGGCGAGGCCGGCGCGCCGTTCGACCTGGAGCGCGGGCCGCTGGTGCGCGGGCGGCTGATCCGGCTGGCGGCCGACGACCACGTGCTGCTCATCACCCTGCACCACATCGTCTCCGACGCGTGGTCGATGGGCGTGCTGACCGACGAGCTGGGCGCGCTGTACGGCGCCTTCCGCCGGGACGCCGCCGATCCGCTTCCGCCGCTCCCCGTCCAGTACCCCGACTACGCGGCCTGGCAGCGCCGCTGGGTGGACGGCGAGGTGCTGCGGCGGCAGGCGGACTACTGGCGCGATACGCTGGCCGGCGCTCCCGAGCGGCTGGAGCTGCCCACCGACCATCCGCGCCCGGCGCGGCAGGACCACGCGGGCGCGTCGCTGGGCTTCGAGCTGGACGAGGCGCTGACGGCGGCGGTGAAGGCGCTCGGCCAGCGCCACGGCACCACGCCGTTCATGACGCTGATGGCCGCGTGGGCCGTGGTTCTCGGCCGCCTGGCCGGGCAGGGCGACGTGGTTCTCGGCACGCCGACGGCGAACCGCGGGCGGAGCGAGATCGAGGGGCTGATCGGCTTCTTCGTGAACACGCTGGCGGTGCGCATCGACCTGGCGGACGCGCCTTCCGCCGCCGCGCTGCTGGGGCGGGTGCGGGAGCGGGCGCTGGGGGCGCAGCACCACCAGGACATCCCCTTCGAGCAGGTGGTGGAGCTGGTGCAGCCGGTGCGCAGCCTGGCGCACACGCCGCTCTTCCAGGTGATGTTCGCCTGGCAGAGCACGCCGCAGGGGCGGCTGGAGCTCCCCGGCCTGGCCGTGGGCTCCGTCGGCGGGGCCGCGCAGGCGACGGCGAAGTTCGACCTCTCGCTGACCCTTTCCGAGCGCGACGGGCGGATCGTGGGCGGGGTGGAGTACGCGACCGCGCTCTTCCAGGCGGAGACGGTGGAGCGGTGGATGGGCTACCTCCGCCGCGTGCTGGCGGGGATGGTGGCGGACGAGCGCCGGAGCGTCGCATCGATCCCGCTGCTGGCCGGTGAAGAGCGCCGGCAGGTGGTGGAGACGTGGAACGCCACCGCGCTGGACTACCCGCGCGAGCTCTGCATCCACCAGCGCTTCGAGGCGCAGGCGGTGCAGACGCCGCACGCGGACGCCGTCGTCTCCGAGCGGGGGACGGTGACGTACGCGCAGCTGAACGCGCGCGCCAACCGCCTCGCGCACCACCTGCGCGCGATGGGTGTGCGGCCGGATTCGCGTGTCGCGGTCTGCGTGGAGCGGGGGACGGAGATGGTGGAAGCGCTGCTCGCCGTCGTGAAGGCGGGCGGCGCGTACGTGCCGATGGACCCTGCGTACCCGGACGAGCGGCTGCGCTACATGCTCGCGGACAGCGCCCCCGTCGCCCTGCTGACGCAGGCATCGCTGGCGGCGCGGTTCACCGGCATCGACGTCCCCGTGCTCGACCTGGGCGACGATGCGGCGTGGGCGAATGGTGACGCGGCGAACCCGGCGCGCGAGAGCGTCGGGCTGGACGCGGGGCACCTGGCGTACGTCGTCTACACGTCGGGCTCGACGGGGACGCCGAAGGGCGTGCAGGTGGAGCACCGCAGCCTGGGCAACCTGGTCGCCTGGCACTGCGACGCGTTCGCGCTGCGCGAGGGTGATCGGTCTTCGAGCGTCGCGGGCTTCGGGTTCGACGCGAGCACGTGGGAGATCTGGCCGCCGCTCTGCGCGGGCGCCGCGCTCCATCTCCCCGCCGCGCGCGATCCGGAGGCGCTGCTGGAGTGGTGGGCGAGGCAGCCGCTGGACGTGTGCTTCCTCCCCACGCCGCTGGCCGAGCTCGCCTTCGAGCGAGGCATCGCCCCGAAGACGCTGCGCACGCTCCTCGTCGGCGGCGACCGGCTGCGGACGCTCCCGGCGGACGCCATCTACACCGTCGTCAACAACTACGGGCCGACGGAGACGACGGTCGTCGCCACATCCGGCATCGTCGGGACGGCGGCGCGGCTGCACATCGGGCGCGGCATCTCCAACACGCAGGTCTACGTGCTGGACGCGCGCGGCGAGCCGGTGCCCGTCGGCGTCGCGGGCGAGCTGTACGTCGGCGGGGCGGGCGTGGCGCGCGGCTACCTCGGCCGGCCCGGTCTCACGGCGGAGCGATTCATCCCCGATCCGTTCAGCGCCGGGCCGGGCGCGCGGATGTACCGCACGGGCGACCTCGTCCGCTGGCTGGCGGATGGGACGATCGAGTTCCTCGGCCGCAACGACTTCCAGGTGAAGGTGCGCGGCTTCCGCATCGAGCCGGGGGAGATCGAGACGCGGCTGGCGGATCATCCGCAGGTGCGCGCGGCCGTCGTCCTGGCGCGCGAGGATGCGCCGGGCGGGCCGCGGCTGGTGGCGTGGTACGTGGCCGACGCGGCGATCGAGCCGGAGACGCTGCGCGCGTTCGTCGGCGAGCGGCTGCCGGAGTACATGATCCCCGCCGCCTTCGTGCGGCTGGAGTCGCTGCCGCTGACGCCCAACGGCAAGGTGGACCGCCGCGCGCTTCCCGCGCCCGACGCCGGCGCCTTCGCGGCGCGCGGCTACGAGGCGCCGGTGGGCGAGACGGAGGAAGTGCTCGCGGAGATCTGGGCCGAGCTGCTGCGCGTGGAGCGCGTGGGGCGCACGGATAACTTCTTCGAGCTGGGCGGCCACTCGCTGCTGGCGGTGCGCCTGTTCGAGATGATGCGGCAGCGCGACCTGCACGCCGAGGTCGGCGACCTGTTCACCACCCCCACGCTGGCCGGGCTGGCCGCGGTCACCGAGCACGTGCAGGAGTTCCGGCTGTGAACATCGCAGAGCTTCTCGAACGCCTGGCCGACGCGCGCGTCGAGCTGGGCGTGGACGCGGACCAGCTGGTGGTGCGCGCCCGCGGCCGGAAGCTGGACCCGGCGCTGCTGGGGCTGCTGCGCGAGAACAAGGAAGCGCTGCTGAACGTGGTCCGCTCCGGCGAGTACGCCGCCGCGGCCGCCCCCGCCGCGCCGCTGCTGGAGCTCTCCCCCGCGGAGATGGAGCTGGTCGCGGCGTCGGTGGACGGCGGCGCGGCCAACCTCCAGGACGTGTACCCCCTGGCGCCGCTGCAGGAGGGGATCCTCTTCCACCACCTGATGGCCGAGGAGGGCGATCCGTATCTCCTTTCCAGCGTTTCCACCTTCGCCACGCGCGCCGAGCTGGAGGCGTACGTGGCCGCGCTCCGCGCCGTGGCCGCCCGCCACGACATCCTGCGCACCGCGGTGGTGTGGGAGGGGCTTCCCGAGCCGGTGCAGGTGGTGTGGCGCCAGGCGCGGCTGGAGGTGGAGGAGGTCGAGGCCGACGCGTCCGCGGGCGACGTGGCGCGGCAGCTGTGGGACCGCTTCGACGCGCGGCACACGCGCATGGACCTGCGCCGCGCGCCGCTGATGCGGGCGTACGCCGCGCGCGACGGCGAGCGCTGGGTGCTCCTGCTGCAGCAGCACCACCTCACCGGCGACCACGTGACCTTCGACCTGGTGCGCGAGGAGGTGCGCGCGCACCTGCTGGGGCGGCAGGCGGAGCTTCCCGCGCCGCTGCCGTTCCGCACCTACGTGGCGCAGGCGCGGCAGGGCGTGGGGCGCGCCGAGCACGAGGCGTACTTCCGCGCGCTGCTGGCGGACGTGGACGAGCCCACCGCGCCTTTCGGCCTGGCCGACGCGTGGGGCGACGGCTCGGGGATCGAGGAGGCGCGGCTCCCGGTCGACCGCGCGCTGGCCGGGCGGCTGCGCGAGCGCGCGCGGGCGCTGGGCGTGAGCGCGGCCAGCGTCTGCCACGTGGCGTGGGCGCTGGTGCTGGCCCGCGTCTCCGGCCGCGACGACGTGGTGTTCGGCACCGTGCTCTTCGGGCGGATGCAGGGCGGGGCGGGGGCGGACCGGGTGCTGGGGCCGTTCATCAACACCCTTCCCGTGCGTGTGCGGGTGGACGCCGACGGGGCCGAGGCCGCCGTCCGCGCCGCCCACCGCCAGCTGGCCGGGCTGATGCGCCACGAGCACGCCTCGCTGGCGCTGGCCCAGCGCTGCAGCGGCGTGCAGGCGCCGGCGCCGCTCTTCACCTCGCTGCTGAACTACCGCCACGTGGGCGGCGGCGTGCGCCCCTCCGAAGCCGCCGGCGAGGGCGAGGGCGTCCGCGGGATGTGCGCCGAGGAGCGCACCAACTACCCGCTCGCGCTGTCGGTGAACGACTGGGGCGACGGATTGGGCTTCTCCACGCAGGCGCCCGCGTCCGTCGGCCCCGAGCGCGTCTGCGCGATGATGCACCGCGCGCTGGACGGGCTGGTGGAGGCGCTGGAGACCGCGCCCCATCGCCCCGCTGCCGCGGTGGACGTCCTTCCCCCGGCGGAGCGCCGGCAGGTGGTCGGCGAATGGAACGAGACGGAGGCGGAGTATCCCCGCACGTCGTGCTTCCACCACCTCTTCGAGGCGCAGGCGCGGCGCACGCCGGAGGCCGTGGCGCTGTCCTTCGATGGCGGGACGCTCACCTACGGCGAGCTGAACCGCCGCGCGAACCGCCTGGCGCATCACCTGATCGCGCGCGGCGTGGGGCCCGACGTGCGGGTGGCGCTGTGCGTGGAGCGCGGGGTGGAGATGGTGGGCGCCGTGCTGGCGGTGATGAAGGCGGGCGGGGGATACGTGCCGCTGGACCCCGCCTATCCGCGGGAGCGGCTGGACTACATGCTGGCCGACAGCGCCCCGGCGGTGCTGCTGACGCAGGCCTCGCTCGCCGCGCGCTTCGCCGCCGCGGGGGTGCCCGCGCTGGCGCTGGACGGGGACGCGGAGGCGTGGGCCGGGCTGTCGGACGAGGACCCGGCGCGCGCGGACGTGGGGCCGGGGAACCTGGCGTACCTCATCTACACCTCCGGCTCCACCGGCCGCCCCAAGGGGGTGATGGTGGAGCACCGCGGCGTGGCCAACCTCGTCGCCGCGCAGGCGTGCTTCGAGGCGGCGCCGGAGAGCCGCGTGCTGCAGTTCGCCTCGTTCAGCTTCGACGCGTGCGTGTTCGAGATGGCGATGGCGCTCTGCCGCGGCGCCGCGCTGCATCTCCCCCCGCGCGGGGCGGTGCTGGCGGGCGAGGCGCTGGTGGAGCTGGTGGCGCGCGAGGGGATCACCCACGCCACGCTTCCCCCCGCGGTGCTCGCGCCGCTGCCGGAGGGGGTGGAGATGCCGTCGCTGCGCACGCTGGTGCTGGCGGGCGACGCGGTGCCGGAGGCGCTGGTGAAGCGCTGGGCGCCGGGGCGGCGGATGTTCAACGCCTACGGCCCCACCGAGGCCACCGTCTGGTCCACCGTCCACGCCTGCAGCGCCGGCGAGGCCGGCGATCCGTGCATCGGCCGCCCCGTGGCCAACCACCGCGTGCTGGTGCTGGACGCCGCGGGCCGTCCGGCGCCCGTCGGCGTGGCGGGAGAGCTGTGCATCGGCGGGGTGGGGGTGGCGCGCGGATACCTGAACCGCGCCGCGCTCACCGCCGAGCGCTTCGTCCCCGACGCGTTCTCGGGTACGCCCGGCGCGCGGCTGTACCGCACGGGCGACCTGGCGAGATGGAAGGAAAGTGCGGTTCTGGAGTTCCTGGGCCGCAACGACTTCCAGGTGAAGATCCGCGGCTTCCGCATCGAGACCGGCGAGATCGCGGCGCGGGTGGCCGAGCACGCCGGCGTGCGCGAGGCGGCGGTGCTGGCCCGCGCCGACGCCGGCGGCGGGAAGCGGCTGGTGGCGTACTACGTCGCGGACGCGGCCATCGAGGCCGACGCGCTGCGCGCCTTCGCCGCCGAGCGGCTGCCGGAGCACATGCTTCCCGCGGCGTTCGTGTGGCTCGCCGCGATGCCGCTCACCCCCAACGGCAAGCTGGACCGCCGCGCCCTCCCCGCGCCCGAGGGCGGCGCCTTCGCCCGGCGCGGGTGGGAGGCGCCGCAGGGGGATGTCGAGACCGCGCTGGCGGAGATCTGGGCCGAGGTGCTGGGCGTGGACCGCGTGGGGCGCAACGACCACTTCTTCGAGCTGGGCGGCCACTCGCTGCGCGCGGTGCAGGCCATCTCCCGCGTCCGCCAGCGCCTGGGCGCCGATGCCGCGCTGGGCGACGTCTTCGCCCGCCCGGTGCTGGCCGACTTCGCGCGCGAGCTGGTGACGGGGCCCGGCGCGGGGCTTCCGCCGATCACCCCCGCGGCGGCGGACGAGCGGGCGGCGCTGTCGTTCGCGCAGCAGCGGCTCTGGTTCCTGGACCGCATGGAGGGCGCGGGCGCGGCCTACCACATCCCCATGCGGCTGCGGCTGCGCGGCGAGCTGAACCGCCGCGCCCTGGTCCGCGCGCTGGACCGCATCGTCGCGCGCCACGAGGCGCTGCGGACGAGCTTCCCCGAGGTGGACGGCGTGGCCGCGCAGCGCATCGCCGCGGTCGAGGATTCGCCCTTCCATCTCCTCGAGCACGACCTCTCCGCCGATCCGCAGGCCGAAACAGAGCTGCGCCGCATCGCCGCGGAGGAGGCGACGGCGCCGTTCGACCTCGCCCGCGGGCCGGTGATCCGCGGGCGGCTGGTGCGGCTGGCGGCGGACGACCACGCGCTCCTGCTCACCCTGCACCACATCGTCGGCGACGGGTGGAGCATGGGGGTGCTGGCGCGCGAGCTGGGCGCGCTCTACGACGCCTTCCGCCGTGGCGATCCCGATCCCCTCCCCCCGCTGTCCGTGCACTACGCCGACTGGGCGGCGTGGCAGCGGCGCCGCGTGGGCGGCGACCTGCTGCGGCAGCAGGCGGACTGGTGGGCGGAAACGCTCGCCGGCGCCCCCGAGCTGCTGGAGCTGCCGGCGGACCGGCCCCGCCCCGCGCGGCAGGACTTCGCGGGCGCGGTGGTGCCGCTGGAGCTGGACGCGGAGCTGACGGCCGCGGTTGTGGCGCTCGGCCGGCGGCACGGGGCCACGCCGTTCATGACGCTGATGGCGGCCTGGTCCGTCGTCCTGGCCCGCCTTTCGGGGCAGGCGGACGTGGTGATCGGCACGCCCACCGCCAACCGCGCGCGCCCCGAGGTGGAGGGGCTGATCGGCTTCTTCGTCAACACCCTGGCGGTGCGGGTGGAGATGGGCGATTCGCCCACCGTGGCCGGCCTGCTGGCGCGGGTGCGGGAGCGGGCGCTGGCCGCGCAGCAGCACCAGGACATCCCCTTCGAGCAGGTGGTGGAGCGGGTGCGGCCGGCGCGGTCGCTGGCGCACGGGCCGCTCTTCCAGGTGATGTTCGCCTGGCAGAGCGCCTCCGGCGGCGGCCGCGAGCGCCGCTCCGTGGACGGGCTGCGGGCGGGCCCGCTGGGCGCGGCGGCGGACCATCCCACCTCGCGCTACGACCTGACGCTCTCGCTGGCCGAGTCGGACGGGCGGATCACCGGGGGGATGGAGTACGCCACCGCGCTCTTCGACGCGGCGACGGTGGAGCGGTGGCTGGGCTACCTCCGCCGCGTGCTGCAGGAGATGGTGGCGGATGAGCGGCAGCCCGTCTCCCGCATCCCCCTCCTCCCCGAGGCGGAGCGGCGGCAGGTGCTGGAGGGGTGGAACGCGACCGATCGCGATTACCCCGCGGGCGCCTGCGTCCACGGGATGTTCCAGGCCCAGGCCCGGCGGACGCCGGACGCGGTCGCCCTCTCCTGGCGCGGCGAGCGGGTCACGTACGCGGAGCTGGACGCGCGCGCCAACCGGCTGGCGCACGCGCTCAGGCGGCGCGGCGTGGGGCCGGAGGTGCGCGTGGGCGTCTGCCTGTCGCGCACGCCCGATCTCGTCGTCGCGCTGCTGGGCGTCCTCGCGGCGGGGGGCGCGTACGTCCCGCTCGACCCCGCGTATCCGCGCGAGCGGCTGGGGTGGATGATGGAGGACGCGGAGATCCCGCTCGTCCTCACCGAATCTCACCTCGCGGACCGCCTGCCGGAGGATGCGGCGGCGCTCTTCCTCCTGGACCGCGAGCGGGGCGCGTTGGCCGCGGAGTCCTCCGACGCGCCGGAGAGCGGCGCCGTCCCCGGCAACCTGTCGCACGTCATCTTCACCTCGGGGTCCACCGGGCGGCCCAAGGGGGTGATGATCCGCCACGCGGCCACCGTCGTCCTCCTGCACTGGCTGCGCGAGAACGTGACCGACGCCGAGCGCGCGTCGGTGCTCTTCTCCACCTCGGTGAACTTCGACGTCTCCATCGCCGAGGTGTTCGGCACGCTCTGCTGGGGCGGCAGGCTGGTGCTGGTGGAGAACGCGCTGGAGCTGGCCACGCTGGGCGAGGAAGTGGTCTACGCCAGCATGGTCCCCAGCGCCGCGGCCGAGCTGCTGCGCGGCGGCAGCATCCCCCCCTGCGTGCGGACGCTGAACCTGGGCGGCGAGGCGCTGCCCAACGCGCTGGCGCAGGGGCTGTACGCGCTGGGCACGGTGGAGAAGGTCGGCAATCTGTACGGGCCGACCGAGGACACCACCTACTCCACCTACTCGCTCGTCCCCCGCGGCGCCGCGGCGGTGATGGTGGGCCGCCCGGTGGCGAACACGCGGGCGTACGTGCTGGACGATCATCTCCAGCCGGTGCCGCGCGGCGCGGGCGGCGAGCTGTACCTGGCCGGCGACGGGCTGGCGCGCGGCTACGCGGGGCGCCCGGCGATGACGGCGGAGCGCTTCGTCCCCTGTCCCTTCGGCCCCGCGGGGTCGCGGATGTACCGGGTGATGGACCGCGTGCGCTGGCGCCCCGACGGCGAGCTGGAGTACCTGGGGCGCCTGGACTTCCAGGTGAAGGTGCGCGGCTTCCGCATCGAGCTGGGCGAGATCGAGGCGCGCATGGCCGAGCACCCCGCCGTGGGTGACGCGGTCGTCCTCGCGCGCGAGGACGCGCCGGGGGACCGCCGCCTCGTCGCCTACTACACGGCCGCGGCGGCGGTCGAGGCCGACGCGCTGCGCACGCACCTGGCCGCGCGCGTCCCCGAGTACATGGTGCCCGCCGCGTACGTGCGGCTGGACGCCTTCCCGCAGACGCCCAACGGCAAGGTGGACCGCCGCGCCCTTCCCGCGCCCGGCGGCGACGCCTTCGCCACGCGCGAGTGGGAGGCGCCGGTTGGCGAGACGGAAGCGGTGCTGGCGGAGATCTGGGCCGAGGTGCTGCGCGTGGAGCGCGTGGGCCGGTGGGACCACTTCTTCGAGCTGGGCGGCCACTCGCTGCTGGCGGTGCAGATCGCCTCGCGGGTGCGGCAGGCGCTGGGGGTGGAGGTGCCGCTGGGCGACCTCTTCACCCGCCCGGTGCTGGCCGACTTCGCCCGTGGCGTGGAGACGGCCGGCCGCGCCGAGCTGCCGCCGGTGGAGCCGGCCGAGCGCGGCGACGCGATGCCGCTGTCGTTCGCGCAGCAGCGGCTCTGGTTCCTGGAGCGGCTGGGGAGTGCGGGCACGGCCTACCACATCCCGCTGCGGCTGCGGCTGCGCGGGGAGCTGGACGGCGATGCCATGCGGCGCGCGCTGGACCGCATCGTGGCGCGGCACGAGGCGCTGCGCACCACCTTCGCCGAGGTCGATGGCGAGCCGGTGCAGCGTGTCGCGCCGGCGGAGGCGGGCGCGTTCCGCCTGGTGGAGCACGACCTGGCGGGGGATGAAGCCGCGCTGCGCCGGGTGATGGAGGAGGAGAGCGCGGCGGCGTTCGACCTGGAGCGCGGGCCGCTGGTGCGCGGGCGGCTGGTGCGGATGGCGGGGGACGACCACGTCCTGCTCGTCACCCTGCACCACATCGTGAGCGACGGGTGGAGCATGGGCGTGCTGACCCGCGAGCTGGGCGCGCTCTACGACGCCTTCCGGCGCGGGGATGCCGATCCCCTTCCGCCGCTGGCCGTGCAGTACCCCGACTACGCGGCCTGGCAGCGCCGCCGCGTGGACGGCGAGGTGCTGCGCGAGCAGGCCGACTACTGGGCGCGGACGCTTTCGGGCGCGCCCGAGCTGCTGGAGCTGCCCACCGACCGCCCCCGCCCCGCGCGGCAGGACCACGCCGGCGCGCTGGCGATGTTCGAGCTGGACGAGGAGCTGGCGGCCGGGCTGCGGGCGCTGGGGCGGCGGCACGGGACCACGCTGTTCATGACGCTGCTGGCGGGGTGGGCGACGACGCTGGCCCGCCTTTCCGGGCAGGACGACGTGGTGGTCGGCACGCCCACCGCCAACCGCGGGCAGCGGGAGATCGAGGGGCTGATCGGCTTCTTCGTGAACACCCTCGCGCTGCGGGTGGAGCTGGGGGACCAGCCGTCCGTGGCGCAGGTGCTGGCGCGGGTGAAGGAGCGCGCGCTCGAGGCGCAGCATCACCCCGACATCCCCTTCGAGCAGGTGGTGGAGCGGGTGCAGCCGGCGCGGTCGCTGGCGCACAGCCCGCTCTTCCAGGTGCTGTTCGCCTGGCAGAACGCGCCGGGCGGCGGCGGGCTGCAACTTCCCGGGCTCACGCTGGGCTCCGTCAGCGGCGCGTCGGCCGGTCACGTGACGGCCAAGTTCGACCTGTCGCTGACGATGGGCGAGCGCGGCGCGCGCATCGGCGGTGGGCTGGAGTACGCCACCGCGCTGTTCGACGCGGCAACGGTGGAGCGCTACCTCGGCTATTTCCGCCGCGTGCTGGAGGCGATGGTCGACGACGAGCGTCAGTCCGTCGCCCGCATCGCCCTCCTCGCGGACGCCGAGCGCCGGCAGGTGGTGGAGGATTGGGGACGCGCGGCCGTCGCGGCGCCGACCGGCGATTGCATCCACGCGCTGTTCGAGGCGCAGGCCGCGCGCACGCCGCATTCCGTCGCGCTGATGTGTGGCGGCGAGGCGGTGACGTACGCGGAGCTGGACACGCGCGCCAACCGGCTGGCCCACCACCTCAAAGACCGGGGTGTGTCCGCCGAGTCCGCGGTGGGCGTGTGCCTGGAGTGGGAGACGGAGCTCGTCGTCGCGCTGCTGGCGACGCTGAAGGCGGGCGGTGTCTACGTCCCGCTCGATCCGTCGCTCCCCGCCGAGCGCCTTTCGTACATGGCGGAAGATGCGGGGCTCCGCGCGCTCGTCACCCGCGGCGCGCTCGCCGACTCCATCCACGCCGACGCAATCGTGCGCGTGGATGCGGATGCGGAGCGGATCGCGGCTGAATCGCCCGATGCGCTGCGCTCCAATGTCGGCCCGGCAAACCTCGCGTACCTGATCTACACCTCCGGCTCGACCGGGCGGCCGAAGGGCGTGGCGGTGGAGCATGGCCCGGCGGCGGCGCATCTGTCGGCGATGGCCGGAGAGCTCGGCATCGACGCGGAGGACCGCGTTCTCCAGTTCGCCTCGGCCGGGTTCGACGTGTCGCTGGAGCAGGTGTTCTTCCCGCTCCTCTCCGGCGCGACGCTCGTGCTGCGCGGGCCGGAGCTGTGGAGCCCGGCGGAGTTCGCGGACCGCGCGCGGTCGCTCGGCGTCACCGTGGCGAATCTTCCCCCCGCGTACTGGCAGGAGCTCGCGCCTGCCGCGCAGGCGGACGGCGGCCTCGCCGGCATCCGCCTCCTCCTCGTCGGCGGCGACGCGCTTCCGGCGGATGCGGCGAACGCGGGCGCGGCGACGCGGCTGCTGAACTGCTACGGGCCGACGGAGACGGTCATCACCGCGACCGCGTTCGACGTGGCGGGCGGCATCTCCACGCCCGTCGCGCCGATCGGCCGGCCGCTGCCCGGGCGCACCGCGTACGTGCTGGATGCGTTCGGCGCGCCGGTGCCCGCGGGCGTGGCGGGCGAGCTGTATCTCGGCGGCGCGCTGGTGGCCCGCGGCTACCTCGGCCGGCCGTCGCTGACCGCAGAGCGCTTCGTCCCCGATCCTTTCTCGGACGTCCCCGGCGCGCGGCTGTACCGCACCGGCGACCGCGTGAGATGGAGTGCGCGCGGGGATCTGGAGTTCCTCGGCCGCACCGATTTCCAGGTGAAGATCCGCGGGTTCCGCATCGAGCCGGGCGAGATCGAGGCGCAGCTGCGTGAGCACGCAGGCGTGCGCGAGGCCATCGTGCTGGCGCGCGAGGACGTGGCGGGCGACCGGCGGCTGGTGGCGTACTGGTCGGGAGATGCGGTGGATGCGGAGACGCTGCGGTCGCATCTGGCCGCTCGTCTCCCCGGGTACATGGTGCCCGCCGCGTACGTGCGGATGGATGCGTTCCCCGTCACCGCGAACGGCAAGCTGGACCGCCGCGCGCTCCCCGCGCCCGAGGGCGACGCCTACGCCACGCGTGCGTACGAATCTCCCGCCGGCGAGGTGGAGACGGCGATCGCCGCGATCTGGTCGGAGCTGCTGGGCGCGGAGCGCGTCGGGCGGCGCGACCAATTCTTCGAGCTGGGCGGGCATTCGCTGCGCGCGGTGCAGGTTGTGTCGCGCATCCGCGAGGCGCTGGGCGTGGAGGTGCCGCTCGGCGAGGTCTTCGTATCTCCCGTCCTTGCCGATTTCGCCGCGGCGGTGGAGACGGCCGCCCGCGCCGACCTCTCCGTCATCCACCCCGCCGAGCGCGGCGCGGCGATGCCGCTGTCGTTCGCGCAGCAGCGGCTCTGGTTCCTGGAGCGGCTGGGCGGCGCGGGGTCGGCGTACCACATGCCGGCGCGCATCCGCCTGCGCGGCGAGCTGGACCGCGCCGCGCTGGTGCGCGCGCTGGACCGCCTGGTCGCGCGCCACGAGACGCTGCGCACCACTTTCGCCGAGGTGGAGGGCGAGCCGGTGCAGCGCATCGCGCCGGCGGCGGAGAGCGCGTTCCGGCTGCTCGAGCACGACCTGGCCGGCCACGCGGACGCCGCCGCCGAGCTGCGGCGGGTGATGGCGGAGGAGGCGTCGGCGGCGTTCGACCTGGAGTGCGGGCCGCTCGTCCGCGGGCGGCTTGTGCGGGTCGCGGAGGACGACCACGTGCTGCTCGTCACCCTGCACCACATCGTCAGCGACGGGTGGAGCATGGGCGTGCTGACGCACGAGCTGGGCGCGCTCTACGACGCGTTCCGGCGCGGCGATGCCGATCCCCTCGCCCCGCTCCCGGTGCAGTACGCGGACTATGCCGCGTGGCAGCGGCGGCGCGTGGACGGCCCGGTGCTGCAGCGGCAGGCGGACTACTGGGCAGCGGCGCTGGCCGGCGCGCCCGAGCTGCTGGAGCTGCCCACCGACCGTCAGCGTCCCGCGCGGCAGGACCACGCGGGCGCGGCCGTCGGCATCGACCTGGGCGACGAGCTTTCGTCGGCGGTCATCGCGCTCGGCCAGCGGCACGGGACCACGCCGTTCATGACGGTGCTCGCGGCGTGGGCGGTGGTGCTGGCGCGGCTTTCCGGGCAGGACGACGTCGTCATCGGCACGCCGGCGGCCAACCGCGGGCGCCGCGAGATCGAGGGGCTGATCGGCTTCTTCGTGAACACGCTGGCGCTTCGCGTCGACCTCTCCGACTCCCCGACCGTCGTCCAGCTGCTGGCGCGGGTGAAGGCGCGGGCGCTGGAGGCGCAGGATCACCAGGACATCCCCTTCGAGCAGGTGGTGGACCTGGTGCAGCCGGCGCGGTCGCTGGCGCACGCGCCGCTCTTCCAGGTGATGTTCAGCTGGCAGAGCGTGGAGGGCGGCGCGCCGTCGCTGGGCGGGCTGCGCGCGGGGTCGATGGGCGACAGCGGCGCGCACGTGACCGCGAAGTTCGACCTCACCCTCGCGCTGGCCGAGAGCGGCGGGCGGATCGCGGGCGGGGCGGAGTTCGCCACGGCGCTGTTCGACGCGGCCACGGTAGAGCGCTGGCTGGGCCATCTCCGCCGCGTGCTGGAGGCGATGGCGGCGGACGAGCACCAGTCCGTTGCCCGCATCGCCCTGCTCGCGGACGCCGAGCGCCGGCAGGTGGTGGAGGATTGGGGACGCGCGGCCGTCGCGGCGCCAACCGGCGCGTGCATCCACGCGCTGTTCGAGGCGCAGGCCGCGCGCACGCCCGATTCCGTCGCGCTGATGTGCGGCGGCGAGGCGGTGACGTACGCGGAGCTGGACGCGCGCGCCAACCGGCTCGCGCATCACCTCAAAGGCCGGGGTGTGTCCGCGGAGTCCGCGGTGGGCGTGTGCCTGGAGTGGGAGACGGAGCTCGTCGTCGCGCTGCTGGCGACGCTGAAGGCCGGCGGCGTCTACGTCCCGCTCGACCCCGCGCTCCCCGCGGAGCGCCTGGCGTACATGGCGGAAGATGCGGGGCTCCGCGCGCTCGTCACCCGCGGCGCGCTCGCCGGCGCCATCCACGCCGACGCGGTCGTGCGCGTGGATGCGGATGCGGCGCGGATCGCGGCTGAGTCGTCCGATGCGCCGATCTCCGCGATCTCCCGGTCCAATCTCGCGTACCTCATCTACACCTCCGGCTCGACCGGGCGGCCGAAGGGCGTGGCGGTGGAGCATGGCCCGGCGGCGGCGCATCTGTCGGCGATGGCCGGAGAGCTCGGCATCGGCGCGGAGGACCGGGTCCTCCAGTTTGCCTCGGCCGGGTTCGACGTGTCGCTGGAGCAGGTGTTTTTCCCGCTCCTGTCTGGCGCGACGCTGGTGCTGCGCGGGCCGGAGCTGTGGGCCCCGGCGGAGTTCGCGGAGCGCGCGAGGTCGCTGGGCGTCACCGTCGCGAATCTTCCTCCCGCGTACTGGCAGGAGCTGGCTCCCGCCGCGCAGTCGGACGGCGGCCTCGCCGGCATCCGCCTCCTCCTCGTCGGCGGCGACGCGCTTCCCGCGGATGCGGCGAACGCGGGCGCGGCGACGCGTCTGTTGAACTGCTACGGGCCGACGGAGACGGTCATCACCGCGACGGCGTTCGATGCGCGCGTGGGCGGCATCTCCACGCCCGTCGCCCCCATCGGCCGGCCGCTGCCGGGACGCACCGCGTACGTGCTGGATGCGTTCGGCGCGCCGGTCCCCGTGGGCGTCGCGGGCGAGCTGTATCTCGGCGGTGCGCTGGTGGCCCGCGGCTACCTGGGTCGTCCGTCGCTCACGGCGGAGCGCTTTGTCCCCGATCCGTTCTCCGACCTTCCCGGCGCGCGGCTGTACCGCACCGGCGACCGCGTGAGATGGAGTGCGCGCGGGGAGCTGGAATTCCTCGGCCGCACCGACTTCCAGGTGAAGATCCGCGGGTTCCGCATCGAGCCGGGGGAGATCGAGGCGCGGCTGCGGGAGCATGCGGACGTGCGCGACGCCGTCGTCGTGGCGCGTGAGGACGTGGCGGGCGACCGGCGGCTGGTGGCGTACTGGGCGGGTGATGCGGTGGATGCGGAGGCGCTGCGGTCGCATCTCGCCGCTCGTCTCCCCGGCTACATGGTGCCCGCCGCGTACGTGCGGCTGGACGCCTTCCCCGTCACCCCGAACGGCAAGCTGGACCGCCGCGCGCTTCCCGCGCCCGAGGGCGATGCGTTCGCCGCACGTGCCTACGAGGCGCCGCTGGGCGAGACCGAGCGCGCGGTGGCGGAGATCTGGGCGGAGGTGCTGGGCGTCGAGCGCGTCGGGCGGTGGGATTCGTTCTTCGGGCTGGGCGGCCATTCGCTGCGCGCCGTCCGCGTCGTCTCGCGCATCCGCGCGGTGCTGGGCGTCGAGGCGGCGCTCGGCGACCTGTTCGAGCGCCCGGTGCTGGCGGACTTCGCGCGCGGGCTGGAATCCGCCGCGCGCGCCGATCTCCCGCCGATCGTGCCGGTGGATCGCACTGCCGCGATGCCGCTGTCGTTCGCGCAGCAGCGGCTCTGGTTCATCGAGCGGCTGGGCGGGGCGGGCACCGCGTACCACATCCCTCTCCGCATGCGGCTTCGCGGCGGGGTGGATGCGGATGCGCTCCGCCGCGCGCTGGACCGCATCGTCGCGCGCCACGAGGCGCTGCGCACCACCTTCGCCGAGGTAGCGGGCGAGCCGGTTCAGCGCGTCGCGCCGATCGAGGACAGCGCGTTCCGGCTGGTGGAGCACGACCTCGCCGGCAGCTCCGATGCATCCGCCGAGCTGCGCCGCATCGGCGACGAGGAGGGCGCGGCGCTCTTCGACCTGGAGCACGGGCCGCTCATCCGCGGGCGCCTGGTGCGGATGGCGGAGGACGACCATCTCCTGCTCATCACCCTGCATCACATCGTCAGCGACGGGTGGAGCATGGGGGTGCTGAGGCGCGAGCTGGGCGCGCTCTACGACGCCTTCCGGCGCGGCGATGCCGATCCCCTTCCTCCGCTTCCCGTGCAGTACGCGGATTACGCCGCGTGGCAGCGGAAGTGGGTGGATGGCGAGGTGCTGCGCGAGCAGGCCGAGTACTGGACGCGCACCCTCTCCGGCGCGCCCGAGCTGCTGGAGCTCCCGGCCGACCGTCCGCGCCCCGCGCGCCAGGACCGCGCGGGAGCGATGGCGGGCTTCGGGCTGAGCGAGGAGCTGACGGCCGCGCTGAAGGCGCTGAGCCGCCGCCACGGCACCACGCTGTACATGACGCTGCTCGCCGGGTGGGCCGCCGTGCTGGCGCGCCTCTCGGGGCAGGACGACGTGACGATCGGCACGCCAGCGGCCAACCGTGGACGGAGCGAGATCGAGGGGCTGATCGGCTTCTTCGTGAACACGCTGGCGCTGCGCATCGACCTCGCCGGTTCGCCCACCGTGGCCGGGCTGCTGGCGCGGGTGAAGGAGCGGGCGCTGGGCGCGCAGCATCACCAGGACATCCCGTTCGAGCAGGTGGTGGAGCGCGTGCAGCCGTCGCGGTCGCTCGCCCACACGCCTCTCTTCCAGGTGATGTTCAGCTGGCAGGACGCGCCCGAGGGCGATGCATCGCCGCTCCCGGGCCTGAGCGCGGGCTCCGCCGGAGGCGCGACGGCGCAGGTCACCGCCAAGTTCGACCTCTCGCTCTCGCTCACCGAGATCGGCGGTCGCATCGGCGGGGCGGTGGAGTACGCGACCGCGCTCTTCGACGCGGCCACGGTGGAGCGGTGGATGGGCTACCTCCGCCGCACGCTGGAGGCGATGGCCGCGGACGAGCGGCAGTCCGTCGCCCGCATTGCCCTCCTCGCCGACGCCGAGCGCCACGAAGTCGTGGAGGATTGGGGACGGGCGGCGGTCGCGGCCCCGGCCGGCGATTGCATCCACGCGCTCTTCGAGGCGCAGGCCGCACGCACGCCGCATTCCGTCGCGCTGATGTGCGGCGGCGAGGCGGTGACGTACGGCGAACTGGACGCGCGTGCGAACAGGCTGGCGCATCACCTCAAGGGCCGGGGCGTCTCCGCCGAGTCCGCGGTCGGCGTGTGCCTGGAGTGGGAGACGGAGCTCGTCGTCGCGCTGCTGGCGACGCTGAAGGCGGGCGGTGTCTACGTCCCGCTCGATCCGTCGCTCCCCGCCGAGCGGCTTTCGTACATGGCGGAAGATGCGGGGCTCCGCGCGCTCGTCACCCGCGGCGCGCTCGCCGACTCCATCCACGCCGACGCAATCGTGCGCGTGGATGCGGATGCGGAGCGGATCACGGCTGAATCGTCCGATGCGCCGCGCTCCGCGATCTCCCCGACCAATCTCGCATACCTGATCTACACCTCCGGCTCGACCGGGCGGCCCAAGGGCGTGGCGGTGGAGCACGGCCCCGCGGCGGCGCACCTGTCGGCGATGGCCGGAGAACTCGGCATCGGCGCGGAGGACCGCGTCCTCCAGTTCGCCTCGGCCGGGTTCGACGTGTCGCTGGAGCAGGTGTTCTTCCCGCTCCTCTCCGGCGCGACGCTCGTGCTGCGCGGGCCGGAGCTGTGGAGCCCGGCGGAGTTCGCGGAGCGCGCGCGTTCGCTCGGCATCACCGTCGCGAATCTTCCCCCCGCGTACTGGCAGGAGCTTGCTCCCGCGGCGCAGGCGGAGGGCGGGCTCGCGAACATCCGCCTCCTCCTCGTCGGCGGCGACGCGCTTCCGGCTGACGCGGCGGACGCGGGCGCAGGGACGCGGCTGCTGAACTGCTACGGGCCGACGGAGACGGTCATCACTGCGACGGCGTTCGATGCGCGCGCGGGTGACATCTCCACCCCCGTCGCCCCCATCGGCCGGCCGCTCCCCGGACGCTCGGCTTACGTGCTGGATGCGTTCGGCGCGCCGGTCCCGACTGGCGTGGCGGGCGAGCTGTACCTCGGCGGCGCGCTGGTGGCTCGCGGCTACCTGGGTCGTCCGTCGCTCACGGCGGAGCGCTTCGTCCCCGATCCCTTCTCCGGCATCCCCGGCGCGCGTCTGTACCGCACCGGCGACCGGGCGAGGTGGAGTGCGCGCGGGGATCTGGAATTCCTCGGCCGCACCGACTTCCAGGTGAAGATCCGCGGCTTCCGCATCGAGCTCGGCGAGATCGAGGCGCGGTTGCGCGAGCATCCGGACGTGCGCGAGGCGGTCGTCTTGGCGCGCGAGGATTCGCCCGGCGACCGGAGGCTGGTGGCGTACTGGGCGGGTGATTCGCTCGACGCGGAGACGTTGCGGTCGCATCTGGCCGCTCGTCTCCCCGGCTACATGGTGCCCGCCGCGTACGTGCGGATGGACGCGTTCCCCGTCACCGCGAACGGCAAGCTGGACCGCCGCGCGCTCCCCGCGCCCGAGGGCGACGCCTACGCCACGCACGCGTACGAAGCGCCTGTCGGCGAGGTGGAGACGGCGGTCGCGGCGATCTGGGCCGAGGTGCTGGGCGTGGAGCGCGTGGGGCGCCGCGACAGCTTCTTCGGGCTGGGCGGGCACTCGCTGCGTGCGGTGCAGGTCGTCTCGCGCATCCGCGAGGCGCTGGGCGCCGAGGTCGCGCTGGGCGAGGTCTTCGTATCTCCCGTGCTGGCGGACTTCGCGCGCACGGTGCAGACGGCGGCGCGCGCGGAGCTCGCGGCCATCGAGCCGGTGGAGCGCGGCGGGCCGCTGCCGCTGTCGTTCGCGCAGCAGCGGCTGTGGTTCCTGGAGCAGCTGGGCACCGCGGGCGCGGCGTACAACGTTCCCACGGCCATGCGCCTGCGCGGCGAGCTGCACCGCGCCGCGCTGCTCCGCGCGCTGGACCGGCTGGTCGCGCGCCACGAGACGCTGCGCACCACCTTCGCCGAGGCCGCGGGCGAGCCGGTGCAGTACGTGGCGCCGGCGGCGGAGAGCGCGTTCCGGCTGCTCGACCACGACCTGGCGGACCAGGCGGACGGGGCCGAGCTGCGGCGGGTGATGGCGGAGGAGGCATCGGCGCCGTTCGACCTGGCGCGCGGGCCGCTCGTCCGCGGGCGGCTGGTGCGGCTGGCGGAGGACGACCACGTCCTCCTCATCACCCTGCACCACATCATCTCCGACGGGTGGAGCGTGGGCGTGCTCACCCGCGAGCTGGGCGCGCTCTACGACGCCTTCCGCCGCGGCGATGCCGATCCTCTTCCCCCGCTGGCCCTGCAGTACGCGGACTACGCGGCGTGGCAGCGGCAGTGGGTGGATGGGGATGTGCTGCGCGAGCAGGCGGAGTACTGGACGCCCACGCTCTCGGGCGCGCCGGAGCTGCTGGAGCTGCCCACCGACCATCCGCGCCCGGCGCGGCAGGATCACGCGGGCGCGGCCGTCGGCATCGACCTGGGCGACGAGCTTTCGTCCGCGGTGATGGCGCTGGGGCGGCGGCACGGGACCACGCCGTTCATGACCGTCCTCGCCGCGTGGACGGTCGTGCTCAGCCGCCTCTCCGGCCAGCGCGACGTGGTGGTCGGCACGCCCACGGCGAACCGCGGGCGGCGGGAGATCGAGGGGCTGATCGGCTTCTTCGTGAACACGCTGGCGCTGCGCATCGACCTGTCCGATTCGCCCACCGCGGCCGAGCTGCTGGCGCGGGTGAAGGCGCGGGCGCTGGATGCGCAGGAGCACCAGGACATCCCGTTCGAGCAGGTCGTCGATCTCGTCCAGCCCGCGCGGTCGCTGGCGCACACGCCGCTCTTCCAGGCGATGTTCACCTGGCAGAACATGCCGGGCGGCGGCGAGGCGAGCCTTCCCGGGCTGCGCGGCGGCCCGATGGGCGGCGCGGCGCCGCAGGTGACGGCCAAGTTCGACCTGTCGCTCACGATGGGCGAGCGTGGCGGCCGGATCGTGGGCGGGGCGGATTTCGCCACGGCGCTGTTCGACGCGGCCACGGTGGAGCGCTGGCTGGGCTACCTCCGCCACGTCCTCGCCGCGATGGCGGCGGACGAGCACCGGCGCGTGGACGCGCTGCCGATGCTGGACGCGGACGAGCGCCGGCAGCTGCTGCAGGGGTGGAACGCGACGGAGATGGAGTACCCGTCGGACGCCTGCATCCACTCGCTCTTCGAGGCGCAGGCGGAGCGCACGCCGCACGCAGAGGCCGTCGCCGACGGGGCCGCGTCGCTGACCTATTCGGAGCTGAACCGCCGCGCGAACCGTCTCGCGCATGAGTTGCGGGCGCGCGGCGTCGGTCCCGACGTGCGCGTCGGGCTCTGCGTGGAGCGCGGGGTGGAGATGGTGGTGGCGCTCTTCGCCGTGCTGAAGGCAGGCGGGGCGTACGTGCCGCTGGACCCCGAGTACCCCGAGGACCGGCTGCGCTACATGCTGGCCGACAGCCGCCCCGCGGTGCTGCTCACGCAGGCGCGGCTGGCTTCGCGCTTCGCGGGGACGGGCGTCGATGTCGTGGCGCTGGACGCGGACGCGCCGCGCTGGGCGGACCGCCCGGAGACGAATCCGGAGCGCGGCGGGCTCCGTCCCGGACATCTCGCCTACCTCATCTACACCTCCGGCTCGACCGGGCAGCCGAAGGGCGTGGCGATCACGCATCGCAACGCGGTGAATTTCCTCGTTTGGGGCGCGCGCGAGTTCCGCGACCGTGGGATCGGGCGGACGCTGCTGTCGACGTCGCTGAACTTCGACCTGCACGTCTTCGAGGTCTACGTCCCGCTGTCCGTCGGCGCCACGGTGCGCGTGGTGCGCGACGCGCTGGACCTGGTGCACGCGGACGTCGATGCGACGCTGGTGAACACCGTCCCCTCGGCCATCAAGGCGCTGGTGGAGGCGGGGCGCGTGCCGGCGACCGTGCGGACGGTGAACCTCGCCGGCGAGCCGCTGAAGCAGGGGCTGGTGGAGCGCATCTTCGCCGAGACCAGCGTGGACCGCGTCTGCAACCTGTACGGCCCGTCGGAGACGACGACGTACTCGACGTGGGTGGAGATGCGGCGCGAGGACGGCTTCGCGCCGCACGTGGGCCGTCCTATCGCCAACACGCAGATCTACCTGCTGAACGCGGACGGCGAGCCCGTTCCCGCCGGTGTCGTCGGGGAGATGTACATCGGTGGCGACGGGGTGGCACGCGGGTATCTCGATCGCCCCGAGCTGACGGCGGAGCGCTTCGTCGCGGACCCGTTCGCGAGCGAGCCCGGCGCGCGGATGTATCGCACGGGCGACCTGGCGCGGTGGCTGCCGGACGGCAACATCGAGTTCCTGGGCCGCAACGACGCGCAGGTGAAGATCCGTGGCTTCCGCATCGAGCTGGGCGAGATCGAGGCGCGCCTGGCGCGGCACCCCGAGGTCCGCGAGGCCGCGGTGCTGGCGCGCGAGGACAGTCCGGGCGACAAGCGGCTCGTCGCCTACTACGTCGGCGAGGGCGTGGGCGCCGAGGCGCTGCGGACGTGGCTGGGCGGGCAGCTTCCGGAGCACATGGTGCCGGCGGCGTACGTCGCGCTGGAGACGATGCCGCTGACGCCCAACGGCAAGCTGGACCGCAAGGCGCTCCCCGCGCCCGAGGGCGACGCGTTCGGCGTGCGCGACTACGAGGCGCCGCTGGGCCAGACCGAGCGCGCCGTCGCCGAAATCTGGGCCGAGGTGCTCGGCGTCGAGCGCGTGGGCCGGTGGGATTCGTTCTTCGGGCTCGGCGGCCACTCGCTGCGCGCGGTGCGGGTCATCTCCCGCATCCGCCAGATCCTGGGCGTCGAGGCCGCGCTGGGCGACCTGTTCGTGCACCCCGTGCTGGCGGAGTTCGCGCGCGGGCTGGAATCCGCCGCGCGCGCCGATCTCCCGCCGATCGTGCCGGTGGACCGCGGCTCCGCGATGCCGCTCTCGTTCGCGCAGCAGCGGCTCTGGTTCATCGAGCGGCTGGGCGGAATGGGCACGGCGTACCACATCCCCCTGCGCATGCGGTTGCGGGGCGGGGTGGATGGAGATGCGCTCCGCCGCGCGCTGGACCGCATCGTCGCCCGCCACGAGGCGCTGCGCACCACGTTCGCCGAGGTCGATGGACAGCCGGTGCAGCGCGTCACCGCGATCGAGGAGAGCGCGTCCCGGCTGGTGGAGCACGATCTCGCCGGCCGCGCCGATGCGATGGCCGAGCTGCGCCGCATCCTGGACGACGAGAGCGCGGCGCCGTTCGACCTGGAGCGGGGCCCGCTCGTCCGCGGCCGGCTGGTGCGGGTGGCCGAGGACGACCACGTGCTCGCCATCACCCTGCACCACATCGTCAGCGACGGGTGGAGCATGGGCGTGCTGACGCGCGAGCTGGGTGCGCTGTACGACGCCTTCCGGCGGGGGGATGCCGATCCCCTCCCGCCGCTGCCGGTGCAGTACGCGGACTACGCCGCGTGGCAGCGGAAGTGGGTGGATGGAGATGTCCTCCACGAGCAGGCGGAGTACTGGACGCGCACGCTGGCTGGCGTCCCCGAGCTGCTGGAGCTGCCGACGGACCGGCCCCGCCCCGCGCGGCAGGACCACGCGGGCGCGATGGCGGGCGTCGACCTCGGCGAGGAGCTGACGGCGGGGCTGAAGGAGCTGAGCCGCCGCCACGGCACCACGCTGTACATGACGGTGCTCGCCGGGTGGGCCGCGGTGCTCGCGCGCCTGTCGGGGCAGGACGACATCGCCATCGGCACGCCCACCGCCAACCGCGGGCGCAGCGAGATCGAGGGGCTGATTGGCTTCTTCGTGAACACGCTGGCGCTGCGCATCGACCTCGCCGGCTCGCCCTCCGTCGCCGGGCTGCTGGGGCGCGTGAAGGAGACGGCGCTCGGGGCGCAGCATCACCAGGACATCCCGTTCGAGCAGGTGGTGGAGCGGGTGCAGCCGGCGCGCTCGCTCGCGCACACGCCGCTCTTCCAGGTGATGTTCGCCTGGCAGGACGCGCCGGAGGGCGATGCATCGCCGCTCCCCGGCCTGCGCGCGGGCTCGGCGGGCGGCGCGGCGGCGGCCCACGTCACCGCGAAGTTCGACCTCTCGCTCTCGCTCAGCGAAGCCGGGGGACGGATCGCGGGCGGCGTGGAGTACGCAACCGCGCTCTTCGACGCGGCGACGATCGAGCGGTGGATGGGCTACCTCCGCCGCGCGCTCGAAGCGATGGTGGCGGACGACGCGCGCAGCGTGGACGCGCTCCCGCTCCTCGCGGAGGCCGAGCGCACGCAGCTGGTGGAGACGTGGAACGCCACCGCCGCCGAGTACCCGCGCGACCTGTGCGTCCACGAGCTGTTCGAGGCGCAGGCCGCGAGGACGCCGCACGCGGACGCCGTCGTCTCCGAGCGGGAGGCGGTGACGTACGCGGAGCTGAACGCGCGCGCCAACCGCCTCGCGCACCACCTCCGTGCGCTGGGCGTGCGTCCCGACGCACGCGTGGCCGTCTGCGTGGAGCGCGGAACGGAGATGGTGGCGGCGCTGCTCGCGGTGGTGAAGGCCGGCGGCGCGTACGTCCCGCTCGACCCGGCGTACCCGGACGAGCGGCTGCGCTACATGCTGGCCGACAGCGCACCCGTCGCGCTGCTGACGCAGACGTCGCTGGCACCGCGGTTCGCGGACGCGGCGGTGCCCGTCCTCGACCTGGGCGACGCGGTGGCGTGGGCGGATCGCGACGCGTCGAATCCGGCTCGCGAGAGCGCCGGGCTCGACGCGGGGCACCTGGCGTATGTCATCTACACGTCGGGATCGACGGGGGCGCCGAAGGGCGTGCAGGTGGAGCATCGCAGCCTGTGCAATCTCGTCGCCTGGCACTGCGATGCGTTCGGCGTGCGCGAGGGCGATCGGTCGTCCAGCGTCGCCGGGTTCGGGTTCGACGCGGCGACGTGGGAGATCTGGCCGGCGCTCTGCGCGGGCGCGGCGCTGCATCTTCCCGCCGCGCGCGATCCGGAGGCGCTGCTGGAGTGGTGGGCGAGGCAGCCGCTGGACGTCAGCTTCCTCCCCACGCCGCTGGCCGAGCTCGCGTTCGAGCGAGGCATCGCCCCGAAGACGCTGCGCTCGTTGCTCGTCGGCGGCGACCGGCTGCGCACGCTGCCGGCGGACGCGGGCTACACCGTCGTCAACAACTACGGCCCGACCGAAACCACCGTCGTCGCCACCTCGGGCGAGATGTGCGCGGAGGACCGGCTGCACATCGGGCGGCCCATCTCCAACACCCGCGTCTACGTGCTGGACCGGCGCGGCGAGCCGGTGCCGGCGGGCGTGGCGGGCGAGCTGTACATCGGCGGCGCCGGCGTCGCGCGCGGCTACCTCGGCCGGCCCGGGCTCACCGCGGAGCGATTCGTCCCCGATCCGTTCGGCGGCGACGCGTCGGCGCGCATGTACAAGACGGGTGATCTCGTCCGCTGGCTTCCGGATGGGAATCTGGAGTTCATCGGGCGCAACGACTTCCAGGTGAAGGTGCGCGGATTCCGCATCGAGCTGGGGGAGATCGAGTCGCGGCTCGCCGAGCATCCCGACCTGCGCCGCGCCGTGGTCCTGGCGCGCGAGGATGCGCGGCTGGTGGCGTGGTACGTGGCGGATGCGCTGATCGAGGCGGAGGCGCTGCGCGCGTTCGTGGCCGGGCGGCTGCCGGAGTACATGGTTCCCGCCGCGTTCGTGCGGCTCGACGCGCTGCCGCTGACGCCCAACGGCAAGGTCGACCGCCGCGCGCTCCCCGCGCCGGAGGGCGACGCCTTCGACAGCGGCGCGTACGAGGCGCCGGTCGGAGCCACGGAAGAGGCGCTGGCCGCGATCTGGGCGCGGGTGCTGGGCGTGGAGCGCGTCGGCCGGCACGACAGCTTCTTCGCGCTGGGCGGGCACTCGCTGCTGGCGGTGCAGGCTGCGGCGAAGGCGCGGCAGGCGCTGGGGTGCGAGGTGGCGCTGGCGGACCTGTTCGCGCACCCCACCCTGCGCGCGTTCGCGGAGCGGCTGGGCGGCGGGGCGGGGGAGACGCGCGGCGACCGCGCCATCCCCATCCGCGCCGCGGGGCAGCAGCGCCCGCTCTTCCTGGTGCACGAGGGGACCGGGTCGACGGACTACGCGCAGGTGCTGCATCCCCATCTCCCTCCCGATCTTCCCGTGTACGCCCTTCCCGCCGCCGCGGCCGGGGAGCCGCGCACGGTGGAGGGGATGGCCGCGCGGCTGCTGCGGATGGTGCGCGCGGTGCAGCCGGAGGGCCCGTACCGCCTGGCCGGGTGGTCGTTCGGCGGCGTGCTGGCGTACGAGATGGCCACCCAGCTCATCGGCATGGACCAGGCGGTGGAGTTCGTGGGGATGATGGATACGCGCTGCCCCTCGTCCACCGCCGCGCGCGCCGCGTCGGCGGCCGATGGCACCGAGCCCGATCACGCGCTGCTGCGGGCGCATCTCCACGCGCTCGGGGAGTACTTCCCGCAGGCGCTCCCCATCCCCGTGCACCTGTTCCCGGCGCAGGGGAGCGCGGATCCGGACGAGCGGCGCGGGTGGCAGGCGCTCCTCCCCGACCGGCTGCTGCGGGTCGCCCCGGTGCCGGGGTCGCACCTGTCGATGGTGGAGGCGAAGCACGTTCCCGCGCTCGGGCAGGCGCTGTCGCGCGCGCTCGCCGCGCCGGCCGCCGGGCGCGCCACGCCCGAGGACGGGTATGCGCCGCTGGTGACGCTGCGCTTCGGGCGGGCGGGGGGCGAGCCGCTGTTCTGCGTGCCCGGCGCGGGGGCCAGCGTGGCGGGCTTCGCCGAGCTGGCCGGGTGCCTGGACCCGTCGCGCCCCATCCACGCCTTCCAGCCGCGCGGCCTGGACGGCGGGCTCCTTCCCCACGCCACCGTGGAGGCCGCGGCGGAGCTGTATCTGCGCGCGCTGCACGAGGTTCACCCCACCGGGCCGGTGCACCTGCTGGGGCACTCGTTCGGGGGATGGGTCGTCTTCGAGATGGCGCTGCGGCTGCGCGCGGCCGGCCGCACGGTGGGGAGCTTGACGATCCTGGACAGCGAGGTCCCCGGCGAGGAGGCGCGCGACGCGCTGGAGCACGACGGGCGCGAGGCCTTCTTCCGCCTGGTGGAGGTGTTCGAGCAGACCGCCGAGCGCCCGCTGGGCATTCTCCCCGCCGAGGTCGAGGCGCTGGACGAGGGCGGGCGGCTGCGCGTCCTGCACGGCCGGCTGGTGAACCTGGGCATCCTCCCGCGCCGGTCGACGCATGAGGTGCTGCGGGGTCCATTCCGGACGTTTTCCACCTGCCTCCGGGCGACCTATCGTCCCGTTGGGAGCTACCAGGACAAACTTCGACTTGTACTTGTGAGCGATCCTGGGTATGATGATGCCGCCAATCACAAACGTGTCGCGGAAAGTGTTCGGGGGTGGACGCACTGGGCGCCCGGCCTCGCCTTCTCCATGGGTGCCGGGAACCACATGACGGCGCTCAGGCGGCCGCACGTGCAGCATCTGGCATCCCTTCTCGCCCTGCCCTGACCTGCCTGCCCGGACCCGATTTCCTTACGGCATCGATCGGCGGATGTGAAACCCGCCCGGCCGGGTCACCGTACCAGCGGTGACCCCAAACGGCTGAACGGGCGTACACCGGGTGCGTCCCCGCACCCGGCGGCGGAGAGCGGTGGATCGCCCGGCGAGGGCGATGACGGACCGGCGGAGCGTTCCCCGTCCGGCAATGGCGCTGCGAAGGCGCCATCGAGCGGACGCCGGTGAACATACGGAGTGAACCCGCCACCGCATGGCTCCCGGGCTCCCGGGACCACGGAGGCGGCAGGACGGGACCGGAGCGCGCGCGGCTCCGGGGCGGCTGATGGTGGAGGACGCAGCTCCGCAGTGGACGCACCCCCCTCGGCAGGCACACACACGCACAGACAGAGGCGGACATCCGCCCGCCTCCACCGACAGGACCGGCCCCGCCGCGGCGGGGCCGGCCGTTCGACCGGGACCTTTGCCCACCCAACGACCCCGTATTTCGTCCATGCGCAGTGACGTCGGAACGAGCAGCTCGGCCGGACACCTTCCCGCCCCGCAGGGCGGCGACGGGTGGCCGGGGTACGCCGTGCCCGTGGGCGAGGTGGAGGCGGCGGTCGCGGAGATCTGGCAGCAGGTGCTGCGCGCCCCGCGCGTGGGCCGCGGCGACGACTTCTTCGCGCTGGGCGGCGACTCGCTGCTGGGCGCGCGGGTGGCCGCGCGCGTGCGCCAGGCGCTGGGCGTGGACGTGGCGGTGGGCGAGGTGTTCGAGCGGCCGGTGCTGGCCGAGTTCGCGCGCGGGGTGGCGCAGGCGGCGCACGCGGAGCTGCCGCCCATCGCCGCGGCGGACCGCGGCGGCCGGCTGGCGCTCTCCTTCGCGCAGCAGCGCGTGTGGTTCCTGGAGCAGCTGGGCCTTCCCGGCGTGTACAACATCCCCCGCCAGCTGTGGCTGCGCGGCGAGCTGGACGCCGAGGCGCTGGCCCGCGCGCTCGACCGTATCGTCCACCGCCACGAGGCGCTGCGCACCAGCTTCCACGCGATGGACGGCGAGCCGGAGCAGCGCGTGGCCCCGGCTGAGTCGTCCCGCTTCCCCCTCGCCCACCACGACCTCTCGGCCGATCCGCAGGCGGACGCCGAGCTTCGCCGCCTGATCGCCGAGGAGGCGGTGGCGCCCTTCGACCTGGAGAACGGGCCGCTGGCGCGCGGCCGGCTGGTGCGGCTGGCCGCGGACGACCACGTGCTGCTCGTCACCCTGCACCACATCGTGGCCGACGGCTGGTCGATGGAGGTGCTGGTGGACGAGCTAGGGGTGCTGTACCCGGCGTTCCGGCGCGGCGCGGCGGACCCGCTTCCCGCGCTGCCGGTGCAGTACGCGGATTACGTCGCGTGGCAGCGCCGGTGGGTGGAGGACGAGGTGCTGGAGGAGCAGGCGGCGTACTGGAGCCGCGCGCTGGCCGGCATTCCCGAGCTGCTGGAGCTGCCGCTGGACCACGCCCGCCCCGCGCGGCAGGACCACGCCGGCGCCTCCGTCGCGCTGGAGCTGGACGAGGCGCTGACGGCCGGGCTGAAGGCGCTGGGCCGCCGCCACGGGACCACGCTGTACCAGACGCTGCTGGCCGGCTGGGCGGTGGTGCTCGGCCGCCTGGCGGGGCAGACGGACGTGGTGATCGGGTCGCCGGTGGCCAACCGCGGGCGGGGCGAGATCGAGGGGCTGATCGGCTTCTTCGTGAACACGCTGGCGTTGCGGATCGACCTCGCCGACGCGCCGACGGTGGCGGAGCTGCTGGGGCGGGTGCGGGAGCGCGCGATCGCCGCGCAGCACAACCAGGACCTCCCCTTCGAGCAGGTGGTGGACCGGGTGCAGCCCACGCGCAGCCTGGCGCACAACCCGGTGTTCCAGGTGGTGTTCTCGTGGCAGAACGTGCGGCGCAGCCGCCTGGCGCTGCCGGGCCTGGCGCCCGCCGTGCTGGAGCGCTCGCCGCAGCCGTCGGCCAAGTTCGACCTGTCGCTGTCGCTGCAGGAGGTGGGGGGACGGATCGCCGGCGGGGTGGAGTACGCGACGTCGCTCTTCCAGGCGGAGACGGTGGAGCGGTGGATGGGCTACCTCCGCCGCGTGCTGGAGGCGATGGTGGCCGGCGACGGCCAGCGCGTGGATTCCATCTCCCTCCTCCCCGACGCCGAGCGCCGGCAGGTGGTGGAGACGTGGAACGCAACCGCGCTGGACTACCCGCGCGACCTGTGCATCCACCAGCGCTTCGAGGCGCAGGCCGCGCGGACGCCGCACGCGGACGCCGTCGTCTCCGAGCGCGGGGCGCTGACGTACGCGCAGCTGAACGCGCGCGCCAACCGCCTCGCGCACCACCTCCGCGCGCTCGGCGTCCGCCCGGATTCGCGCGTCGCCGTCTGCGTGGAGCGGGGGACGGAGATGGTGGAAGCGCTGCTCGCCGTGGTGAAGGCGGGCGGTGCGTACGTGCCGATGGATCCCGCGTATCCCGACGAGCGGCTGCGCTACATGCTCGCGGACAGCGCCCCCGTCGCCCTGCTGACGCAGGCGTCGCTCGCCGCGCGCTTCGCGGATGTAGATCTCCCCGTCCTCGACCTGGGCGACGATGCGGCGTGGGCGGATCGCGACGCCACGAATCCTGCGCGCGAGAGCGTCGGGCTGGACGCGGGGCACCTGGCGTACGTCGTCTACACCTCGGGATCGACGGGGACGCCGAAGGGCGTGCAGGTGGAGCACCGCAGCCTGGGCAACCTGGTCGCCTGGCACTGCGATGCGTTCGCGCTGCGCGAGGGCGACCGGTCGTCCAGCGTAGCGGGCTTCGGGTTCGACGCGAGCACGTGGGAGATCTGGCCGCCGCTGTGCGCGGGCGCCGCGCTGCACCTTCCCGCCGCGCGCGATCCCGAGGCGCTGCTGGAGTGGTGGGCGAAGCAGCCGCTGGACGTGTGCTTCCTCCCCACGCCGCTGGCCGAGCTCGCGTTCGAGCGAGGCATCGCCCCCGCGACCCTGAGGACGCTGCTCGTCGGCGGCGACCGGCTGCGGACGCTTCCGGCGGACGCGCGCTACACCGTCATCAACAACTACGGGCCGACGGAGACGACGGTCGTCGCGACCTCGGGCGAGGTCGGCGCGGCGGACCGGCTGCACATCGGGCGCGGCATCGCCAACACGCAGGTCTACGTGCTGGACGCGCGCGGCGAGCCGGTGCCCGTCGGCGTCGCGGGCGAGCTGTATGTCGGCGGCGCGAGCGTGGCGCGCGGCTACCTCGGCCGGCCCGGGCTCACGGCCGAGCGCTTCGTCCCCGATCCGTTCGCCGCCGAGCCGGGCGCGTGGATGTACCGGACGGGCGATCTCGTGCGCTGGCGGGCGGGCGGGACGATCGAGTTCCTGGGGCGCAACGACTTCCAGGTGAAGGTGCGGGGCTTCCGCATCGAGCCGGGCGAGATCGAGACGCGGCTGGCCGGGCATCCGCAGGTGCGCGCCGCCGTCGTCCTCGCGCGCGAAAGCGCCGGCGACCCGCGGCTGGTGGCGTGGTACGTCGCGGACGCGGCGATCGACGCGGAGGCGCTGCGCGCGTTCGCGGCGGAGCGGCTGCCCGAGTACATGGTGCCCGCCGCGTTCGTGCGGCTGGAGGCGCTCCCGCTGACGCCGAACGGCAAGGTGGATCGCCGCGCGCTTCCCGCGCCGGACGCCGGCGCCTTCGCGGCGCGCGGCTACGAGGCGCCCGAGGGCGAGACGGAAGCCGTGCTCGCGGAGATCTGGGCCGAGCTGCTGGGCGTGGCGCGCGTCGGCCGCGGCGACAACTTCTTCGAGCTGGGCGGCCACTCGCTGCTGGCGGTGAAGCTGACCGAGCGCATGCGCCAGCGCGGCCTGCACGCCCGCGTGCAGGACCTGTTCGGCGCGCCCACGCTGGCCCGCCTGGCCGCGGTCGCCGGCACCGAGGCGCGCGAGATCGAGGTCCCCGCGAGCCGCATCCCCGCCGCGTGCGACGCCATCACCCCCGAGATGCTGCCGCTGGTGGAGCTGGCGCAGGGGGAGATCGACGGCATCGTGGCGACCGTGGACGGCGGCGCGGCGAACGTGCAGGACATCTACCCGCTGGCCCCGTTGCAGGAGGGAATCCTCTTCCACCACCTGATGGCGGAAGACGGCGACCCGTACGTGCTGGCGGGGATCAGCCTGTTCGAGAGCCGCGAGCGGCTGGACGCGTACGTGGCCGCGCTGCAGGCGGTGATCGACCGGCACGACGTGCTGCGCTCGTCGGTTGCGTGGGAGGGGCTGCGCGAGCCGGTGCAGGTGGTGTGGCGCCGGGCGAAGCTGGAGGTGGTCGAGGTCGAGCTGGAGCCCGGCGAGGGCGACGCCGCCCGGCGCCTGTGGACTTGGGTCGCGCCGCTGCGGCGGCGGATGGACCTGCGCCGCGCGCCGCTCATCCGCCTGTACGCCGCGCGCGGCGAGGACGGCGGCTGGGTGCTGCTGGACCAGCTTCACCACGTGGTGGCCGACCACGTGACCAAGGAGGCGCTGGAGGACGAGATCCACGCGCACCTGGCCGGCCGCGGGGGCGAGCTTCCCGAGCCGATCGCCTTCCGCGACCACGTGGCGCGCGCGCGGATGCGGGTGACGCAGGCCGAGCACGAGGCGTTCTTCGGCGCGCTGCTGGGCGACGTGGAAGAGCCGACGGCGCCGTTCGGGCTGGCGGACGCCTGGGGCGACGGGCTGGACCTGGACGAGGGCGTGCTGGCGGTGGACCCCGCGCTCGCCATCCGCCTGCGCGACCGCGCGCGGCGGCTGGGCGTGAGCGCCGCCAGCTTCTGCCACGTGGCGTGGGCGCAGGTGCTGGCGCGCGTCTCCGGCCGCGACGACGTGGTGTTCGGCACCGTGCTCTTCGGCCGCATGCAGGGCGGCGAGGGCGCCGACCGCGTGCTGGGGCCGTTCATGAACACCCTCCCCTTCCGCGTGCGCGTGGGCGCCGAGCGGGCGGAGGGCGGCGTGCTGGCCACGCACCGGCAGCTGGCCGGGCTGCTGCGCCACGAGAACGCGTCGCTGGCGCTGGCGCAGCGCTGCAGCCGGGTGGAGGCGCCGGCGCCGCTGTTCACCGCGCTGCTGAACTACCGCCACAGCCGCGCGCTGGGCGAGCAGACGCCCGCCCAGGCCGGGCTCCCCGAGGGGATCCGGCGCCTGCGCATGCTGACGCGCAACAGCTACCCGCTCACCCTGAACGTGGACGACCGCGGCGAGTCGCTGTCGTTCAAGGTCTTCGCCCCCGCGTCCGTCGGCCCCGGCCGCGTGTGCGCGCTGGTGGAGCGCGCGCTGGCCGGGCTGGTGGACGCGCTGGAGACGGCGCCCGAGCGCCCGCTGCGCGCCATCGAGGTGCTCCCCGAGGCGGAGCGCCGGCAGGTGGTGGAGGGATGGAACGCGACCGCCGCGGAGTATCCCCATGCCGCCTGTCTCCACCACCTCTTCGAGGCGCAGGTGGAGCGGACGCCGGACGCGCTCGCGCTGACCTTCGAGGGCGATTCGATCACCTACCGCGAGCTGAACGCCCGGGCGAACCGCATCGCGCATCACCTGGTGGCGCGCGGCGTGGGGCCGGACGTGCGCGTGGGCCTCTGCGTCGAGCGGAGCCTGGAGATGATGGCCGGGCTGCTGGGCGTGCTGAAGGCGGGCGGCGCCTACGTCGCGCTGGACCCCGAGTATCCCGAGGAGCGGCTGCGCTACATGCTGGTGGACAGCGAGCCCGCCGTCCTCCTCACCTGCGGCGCGTCGGCGGACCGCTTCGGCGGGCTCGGCGTTCCCGTCGTGGCGCTGGACCGCGACGCGGCGGCGTGGTCGCATCTCCCGGAGACGAATCCGGAGCGCGCGGTCACCCCGAACCACCTGGCGTACCTCATCTACACCTCGGGGTCGACGGGCCAGCCCAAGGGGGTAATGGTCGAGCACCGCGCGATCGTGAACGTCCTCGCCTGGATGAACGCGGCGTGGCGGCTGGATTCGACCGACGTGGTGCTGCAGAAGACGCCGTACAGCTTCGACGCCTCGCTCCGCGAGCTGATCCCGGCGCTGCTGGTCGGCGCGCGGATGGTGGTCGCCCGTCCCGGCGGCCACCGCGACGCGCGCTACATGCTGGAGACGATCCGCCGCGAGCGCGTGACGACGCTGCACTTCGTCCCCTCGATGCTGCAGGTGCTGGTGCAGGAGGCGGACTTCGGCGAGTGCACCCACCTGAAGCGCGTGGTCTGCGGCGGCGAGGCGCTGCCGCCGGAGCTGGTGAAGCGCTTCCACCAGCATCTCCCCGACACGCGCCTCTACAACGTCTACGGGCCGACCGAGGCCGCGGTGGACGTCACCGAGTGGAGCTGCGCCGCCGGCGACGAGCGCGACCGCATCCCCATCGGCCACCCGATGGCGAACGTGCGGATGTACGTGCTGGACGGCGACGCGCAGCCGGTGCCCGCCGGCGTGGTCGGCGAGCTGTACATCGGCGGCGTGCAGGTGGCGCGGGGATACCGGAACCGCCCCGAGCTGACGGCGGAGCGCTTCGTGGCCGACCCGTTCTCGGGCGAGGCGGGCGCGCGCCTCTACCGCACGGGCGACCTGGGCCGCTGGCTGGCGGACGGGGCGATCGAGGTGATGGGGCGCGCCGACGCGCAGGTGAAGGTGCGCGGCTTCCGCATCGAGCTGGGCGAGATCGAGTCGCGCCTGATCGATCATCCCCAGATCCGCGAAGCGGTCGTCATCGCCCGCGAGGACTCGCCCGGCGACCGGCGCCTCGTGGCCTACTACGTGGCGGACGGGGCCGTCGATGCCGACGCGCTGCGGGCGCACCTGGCCGAGCGGCTGCCCGAGTACATGGTCCCCGCGGCCTGCCTGGCGCTGGACGAGCTGCCGCGCACGCCCAACGGCAAGCTGGACCGCCGCGCCCTTCCCGCGCCCGAGGACGACGCCTTCGCGCGCCGCGGCTTCGAGGCGCCGCAGGGGGAGACCGAGGAGGCGCTGGCGGAGATCTGGTGCCAGGTGCTGGGCGTGGAGCGCGTGGGGCGGTGGGACAACTTCGCCGAGCTGGGCGGCCACTCGCTGCGGGCGATGATGGTGGCCGGGCGGATGCGCAAGCGCGGGCTGCACGCCGAGGTCAGCGCGCTCTTCACCACCACCTCGCTGGCCGAGCTGGCGGGGGTGGTGAGGAGCAAGTCGAGCGACGTGGCCGTCCCCGCCAACCGCATCCCCACGCCGTGCACCGCCATCACCCCGGCCATGCTCCCGCTGGTGGAGCTGGGGCAGGGGGAGATCGACCGGGTCGTCGCGGGCGTCGAGGGCGGCGCGGCCAACGTGCAGGACATCTACCCGCTGGCCCCGCTGCAGGAGGGGATCCTCTTCCACCACCTGCTGGCCGCGGAGGGCGATCCGTATCTCCTCGCCGTCGTGTACGGCTTCGACACGCGCTGGCGGCTGGACGCGTACCTGGGCGCGCTGCAGGCGGTGATCGACCGCCACGACGTGCTGCGGACGGCGGTGATGTGGGAAGGGCTGCGCGAGCCGGTGCAGGTGGTCTGCCGCCGCGCCGTGCTCCCCGTCGAGGAAGTGGAGCTGGAGGGGGAGGGCGATGCCGTCCGCCGGCTGTACGACCGCTTCGACCCGCGGCTGCACCGGCTGGACGTGCGCCGCGCGCCGATCATGCGCGCCGTGGTGGCCCGCGACGAAGCGCGCGGACGCTGGCTGCTGCTGGTGCTGCGCCACCACCTGGTGAGCGACCACCAGGCGCAGGAAGTCCTGCAGGCCGAGGTGGAGGCGCACCTGCTGGGGCGCGCGGCCTCGCTCCCCGCACCGCTGCCGTTCCGCGACTACGTGGCGCAGGCGCGCCTGGGCGTGAGCCGCGCCGAGCACGAGGCGTACTTCCGCAAGCTGCTGGCGGACGTGGACGAGCCCACCGCGCCGTTCGGGCTGCTGGACGTGCGCGGCGACGGCTCGGGCGTGGCCGAGGCCCGTCTCCCGGTGGACGGGAAGCTCGCCGCGACGCTGCGCGACCGCGCGCGGAAGCTGGGCGTGAGCGCGGCCGCCCTCTGCCACGTGGCGTGGGCGCAGGTGCTCGCCCGCGTCTCCGGCCGCGACGACGTGGTGTTCGGCACCGTGCTCTTCGGCCGGATGAAGGGCGGCGAGGGCGCGGACCGCGTGCTCGGGCTCTTCAACAACACCCTCCCCGTCCGCGTGCGCGTGGCGGACGAGGGCGCCGAGGCCGCCGTGCGCGGCGCGCACCGGCAGCTGGCCGAGCTGCTGCGCCACGAGCACGCCTCGCTGGCGCTGGCGCAGCGCTGCAGCGGGGTGGAGGCCCCGGCGCCGCTCTTCACCGCGCTGCTGAACTACCGCCACAGTGGCGGCGGGGCGGGGAAGGCGGCACGTGCCTCGGACTTCGAGCCGATCTACGGCGTCGGCCGCACCAACTATCCGCTCACCCTGTCGGTGGACGACCGCGGCGAGGCGCTGTCGCTGACCTCCGTAGCCCCCGCGTCGGTGGGCGCGGACCGCGTCTGCGCGATGATGCACCGCGCGCTGGAAGGGCTGGCCGAGGCGCTGGAGACGGCGCCCGCGCGGCCGCTGGCCCGCGTGGACGTCCTCCCCGCCGCCGAGCGCCGCGCCGCCCTCGAGGCGCGCAACGCAACCGAGGCCGCGTATCCCGGCGCCTGCGTGCACGAGCTGGTCGAGGCGCAGGCCGCGCGGACGCCGGACGCCGTTGCCCTCGTCTTCCACGGGGAGCAGGTGACGTACGGCGAGCTGAACGCGCGCGCCAACCGCCTCGCACATGCGCTGATCGCGCGCGGCGTGGGGGCGGACGTGCGGGTGGCCGTCTGCGCGGAGCGCGGGGTGGAGATGATGGTGGCCCTGCTCGCCGTGCTGAAGGCGGGCGGCGCCTACGTCCCGCTCGATCCCGCGTACCCGGCGGACCGCGTCGGCTACGTCCTCCGCCACGGCGCGCCCGCGGTGGTGCTCACCCAGGCATCGCTGTCGGACCGTTTCGGGGGGATGGAGATCCCCGTCTTCCGGCTGGACGCGGACGCGGGGACGTGGGCCGATCTGTCCGCGGCGAACCCGGCGCGCGGGCGGGTGCGGCCCGGGAACCTGGCGTACGTCATCTACACCTCCGGCTCCACGGGCGAGCCGAAGGGGGTGATGAACACGCACGGGGGCGTGGTGAACCTCCTCGCGTCGATCGGCGGGACGGTCGGGATGACGCCCGCCGATCGTCTCATCGCCGTCACCACCATCTCCTTCGACATCTCCGTCCTGGAGCTCTTCCTCCCGCTGGTCACCGGCGCGCGGGTGGAGCTGCTGGACCGCGCCTCGTCGGCCGACCCGGAGGCGCTGATGCGCGCCATCGCCGCGGGCGGGGCGACGGTGATGCAGGCCACGCCCGCGACCTGGCGGATGCTGGTGGACGCCGGGTGGGAGGGCGATGCGAATCTCCGCGCCCTCTGCGGCGGCGAGGCGCTGCCGGCCGAGCTGGCCGCGCGGCTGCGCGAGCGGGTCGGCGCACTGTGGAACGTGTACGGGCCGACGGAGACCACCATCTGGTCGTCGGTGCAGCCGGTGGACGCGGACGGCTCCCTCTCCACCGCTTCGGTGGCGATCGGCGGGCCGCTGGCGAACACGCGCTTCTATCTCCTGGACCGACGCGGCGAGCCGGTGCCGGCCGGGGTGGCGGGCGAGCTGTACATCGGCGGCGCGGGCGTGGCGCGGGGATACCTCGGCCGCCCGGCGCTCACCGCCGAGCGCTTCGTCCCCGATGCGTTCGCGTCCACGCCCGGCGCGCGGATGTACCGCACGGGCGACCTCGCGAGATGGTGCGAAAGTGCGAAAGTGCGTGAGTGCGGAAGTACGTCCTCCGCGCGCGATGGACGCACTGCCGCACTCCCGCACTCACGCACTTCGGTTCTGGAGTTCCTGGGCCGCAACGACTTCCAGGTAAAGGTCCGCGGCTTCCGCATCGAGCTGGGCGAGATCGAGGCGCGCCTGGCCGCCTTCCCCGGCATCCGCGAGGCCGTGGTGGTGGCGCGCGAGGACGTGCCGGGCGACCGGCGCCTCGCCGCCTACTTCGTGGGCGAGGGGGAGACCGAGGCGCTGCGGGCGCATCTCGCCGCCGCGCTGCCGGAGTACATGGTGCCCGCGGCGTACGTCAGGATGGACGCGTTCCCGCTGACGCCCAACGGCAAGCTGGACCGCCGCGCGCTCCCCGCGCCCGAGGGTGACGCGTTCGCCGCGCGCGAGTGGGAGGCGCCGGTGGGCGAGACCGAGTCGGCGCTGGCGGAGATCTGGGCCGAGGTTCTGGGGGCCGATCGGGTCGGCCGCCGCGACGGCTTCTTCGAGCTGGGCGGCCACTCGCTGGTGGCCGTGCGGATGATCTCGCGCGTGCGGCAGGTGCTGGGGGTAGAGGCCGCGCTCGGCGAGCTCTTCGACCGCCCGACGCTGGCCGAGTTCGCGCGGACGCTGGACGCCGCCGCGCGCGCCGATCTGCCGCCCATCGGGCGCGCGGACCGCGGCGCGGCGCTGCCGCTGTCGCACGCGCAGCAGCGGCTCTGGTTCCTGGAGCAGCTGGGCGACCTGGGCCCCGCGTACCACGTCCGCAGCCGCGTGCGGCTGCGCGGCGAGCTGGACCGCACCGCCCTGGTCCGCGCGCTGGACCGCATCGCCGAGCGCCACGAGGCGCTGCGCACCACCTTCGCCGGGAACGATGGCGAGCCGGAGCAGCGCATCGCCCCCGTCTCCGACGCGCGCTTCCCCCTGCGCGAGCACGACCTGCGCGAGCACGGCGACGCGGAGCAGATGCTGGACCGGCTGATGGCCGACGAGGCCACGGCGGCGTTCGACCTGTCGCGCGGGCCGCTGGCGCGCGCCCGGCTGATCCGCCTGGCGGACGACGACCACGTGCTGCTGGTGACCCTGCACCACGCCGTCTCCGACGCGTGGTCGATGGGCGTGCTGACCGACGAGCTGGGCGCGCTGTACGCCGCCTTCCGCCGCGGCGAGCGCGACCCGCTCGCCCCGCTGCCGGTGCAGTACGCCGACTACGCGGCCTGGCAGCGGCGCTGGGTGGACGGCGGCGCCGTCCGCGCGCAGGCGGACTACTGGAAGGCCACGCTCGCGGGCGCGCCGGAGCTGCTGGAGCTGCCGCTTGACCACGCACGCCCGGCGCGGCAGGACCACGCCGGGGCGACGCTGCCGCTGGAGCTGGACGAGGCGCTGACGGCGGGGGTGAAGGCGCTCGCCCGCCGCCACGGCGCCACGCCGTTCATGGCGCTGATGGCCGCCTGGGCCACGGTGCTGGCCCGGCTGTCGGGACAGCACGACGTGGTGATCGGCACGCCCACGGCCAACCGCGGGCGGCGCGAGGTGGAGGGGCTGATCGGCTTCTTCGTGAACACGCTGGCGCTGCGCGTCGACCTCTCCGATTCGCCGTCCGTCGCCACGCTGCTGGGGCGGGTGAAGGCGCGGGCGCTGGAGGCGCAGCAGAACCAGGACATCCCCTTCGAGCAGGTGGTGGAGCTGGTGCAGCCCGCCCGCTCGCTGGCGCACAGCCCGGTCTTCCAGGTGATGTTCGCCTGGCAGAGCGCGCCGCGCGGCACGCTGCAGCTTCCCGGGCTGGAGCCCGCGGCGCTCCCGGGCGCCACGCTGGCGACGTCGAAGTTCGACCTGTCGCTGCAGCTGCGCGAGGCGGACGGCCGCATCGTGGGCGGGATGGAGTACGCGACGTCGCTCTTCGAGGCGGCCACGGTGGAGCGGATCGCCGGCTACCTCCGCCGCGCGGTGGCCGAGATGGTGGCCGACGACCCCCGCCCCGCGGAGCGGCTGGCGCTGGTGCCCGAGGACGAGCGCTGGCGGGTGCTGCACACGTGGAACGCGACCGCCGCGTCCTACCCCAGCTGGTCCGCGGTGCACGAGCTGTTCGAGGCGCGGGCGAAGCGCACGCCGGCCGCCGCCGCCATCGTGGACGGCGCCGCGACGGTGACGTACGCGGAGCTGAACGCTCGCGCGAACCGCCTCGCGCACCACCTCGCCGCCCGCGGCGTCGGCGCGGGGACGCGCGTGGCGATCCTGCTGCCGCGCTCCGCGGAGCTGGTCGCCGCGGAGCTGGCGGTGCTGAAGGCGGGCGCCGCGTACGTCCCGCTCGATGCGACGTATCCCGCCGAGCGCATCGCCTTCATGGTCGCGGACAGCGGCTGCGGCGTGCTGCTCAGCCAGTCGGGCGAGCAGGTTCCGCATCTCCCGAACGTCGAGCGCATCGACATCGACCGCGTGGTCGATGGGGATACGGAGAACCTCCGCATCACCAGCGGCGGCGAGTCCGTCGCCTACGTGATGTACACGTCGGGATCGACCGGCGAGCCGAAGGGGGTGATGGTTCCGCATCGCGCCATCACGCAGCTGGTGATGACGAACGGCTTCGCGGACCTGGATGCGGACGATCGCGTCGCCCTCG
>Ga0326721_10000071_pt1 | contig 78752 bp, 64 predicted proteins | sample SGPome_FD_203951 | JGI IMG/M metagenome (GOLD analysis project Ga0326721, IMG submission 203951) | Soil microbial communities from Southern Great Plains, Lamont, Oklahoma, United States - SGP_1_2016 | ecosystem: Engineered > Artificial ecosystem > Soil microcosm > Unclassified | place: USA...
GGTCACCGGCGACTGAAGTCGCAGCAACAACTACGGGAAGCCTCGCAAACTGCGCGAGGCTGATCCGCTCACTCCGCGGCCCCGGTGCTCACGACCAATCTCCTTTCATCCTCCGTGGTCGCGCGTAACGCGGTGTTCGACTCAGGATGACGTCGCTCTGTGCGCTTGCGAATACGCAGGTGATTGCCAGCACCTGCACTCCGGCTCCGATGGCGGAGTCGGAACGGTCTCGCGCTCAGTCGTAAGAGATCGGCGAACAATTGGTCGGTCGTAGCGTGATCGGATCGTCCGCGTCGCTCATGCGCCGCTCAATCCTCCGGGGCGATCATATCGAGGCCGATGATGTCGACGAGGACCTCGCGGGGCTTGGAGCCGTCGGGGGGGCCCAGCACGCCGGCCAGGTGCAGCTGGTCGATGATGCGCGCCGCGCGGCCGTAGCCGATGCGCAGCCGCCGCTGCAGCAGCGAGGTGGAGCCGCCCTGGTGCTGCACGCAGAGCATGGCGGCCTCGCGGAACAGCTTGTCGCGGTCGGCCGGGTCGTCGCCCGCCTCCAGCTCCTCGCCGTCGCCCTCGTGCGCGCGGACCACTTCCAGGATGTCCTCCTCGCGCGCGTCGGCCGCAGCCAGCCCCGCGGCCACGGCCGCCTCTTCGCGCAGGCGCCTGGCCTCGCGGTACCAGTCCATCAGCCGCTCGGTGTCGTCGGTGGACAGGAAGGCGCCCTGCACGCGCACCGGCTCGTTGCTGGCGGGCGGCAGCATCAGCATGTCGCCGTTGCCCAGCAGCGCGTCGGCGCCGTTCTGGTCCAGGATGGTGCGGCTGTCCACCTTCGACGAGACGCGGAAGGCGATGCGGCTGGGGAAGTTGGCCTTGATCAGGCCGGTGATCACGTTCACCGAGGGGCGCTGCGTGGCCAGGATCAGGTGGATGCCGATGGCCCGCGCCTTCTGCGCCAGCAGCGCCAGCGGCTTCTCCACCTCGCCCTGCACCGTCATCATCAGGTCCGCCAGCTCGTCGATGATGACCACGATGTACGGCAGCCGCCCGCCGCGATAGATCCACCGGTCGGGATCGCCCTCCTCGCCGTCGGGCTCGGGCGAGCGCATCATCTGCCCCGAATCGACCCGCTGGTTGAAGTCGTTCAGGTTGCGGACGCCGTTGGCCGACAGGAGCTGGTAGCGGCGCTCCATCTCGATCACCGCCCACTTCAGGACGGCCGCGGCATCGTTGTTGTCGGTGACGACGGGGTGACGGAGATGGGGGAGGTCGTTGTACATGCTGAGCTCCACCATCTTCGGATCGACCATCAGGAACCGCAGCGTCTGCGGCGTGTGGCGGTAGATCAGCGAGGTGATGATGGTGTTCACGCACACCGACTTTCCCGAGCCCGTGGCGCCGGCGATGAGCAGGTGCGGCATGCGCGCAAGATCCGCGACGAGCGGCCTGCCGCCGATGTCCTTGCCCAGCGCCAGCGGGAGCGCCGCCTTGCTGGTGCGGAACTGCTGGCTCTCGATGACCTCGCGGAAGAAGACCATCTCCGGCGCGGGGTTCGGCACCTCGACGCCCACCGCGCCCTTCCCCGGGATGGGCGCCACGATCCGGACAGACGGCGCGCGGAGCGCCAGCGCCAGGTCGGCCTCGAGGTTGGCGATGCGGGCCACCTTGATCCCCGGCGCGGGCTCCACCTCGAACTGGGTGACCACCGGGCCGGTGGTCATCCCCACCACGCGCCCCTCGATCTTGAAGGTCGCCAGCTTCTCCACCAGCACGACGCCCAGCTGGTCCAGCTGCGCGCGGTTGCGGGCCTCGTCGCGAGGGGGCGCGGCGGTGAGCAGCACGGTGGCGGGAAGGTCGGTGCTGGTGGGGTCGCCCGCCTCGGCCAGGAGGTCGCCCTGCTCGGCGAGGACGGCCTTGCCGCGCTTGGGCTTCAGCGGCCCGGGCGAGGGGATGGTCGCGTCCGGATCCATCGCCGGGAGCGCGGGCGCGCGCGCGGCGACGCCCACCGGCTCGTCGTCCAGCGGCACGTCCATCCAGTCGTCGTCATCGGCCGGCGCGCGGTAGTCCTCCTCGTCCCCATCCTCGAAATCCCCATCGTCCTCTTCCCCGTCGCCAGCGCGGCGGAGGGGGAGCTTGAGGTTGGGGACGGGGATGGCGGAGGCGGCGCGGCGGGTGTGGCCCCACGCGAAGCGGCCGCCCTGCACCGCGCTGCGCAACGGGTTCCAGCCGACCGTGGCCACGCAGAGCGCGGCGAAGAGCGTGGCGAGGACGATGGTGGAGCCGATGCCGCCCATGAGCCCCGCCATTCCGCCGCCGATGGCCGCGCCGGTGGCACCGGTGACGGGGGAGGCCGGGTCCGCGCCGCCCAGGATGGCCACGGCCGCGGGGGCGATGAAGGCGAGGCCGCCGAGGAGGACGGACCAGCGGAGCGCGGGCTCGGTGGGAAGCTTGTCGAACGCCACCAGCCCCCAGATGCCGCAGAGGAGGGGGATGGCGAGCGCGCCCGCGCCCATGCCGCCGACCAGCGTGGCGCGCAGCCACCCGCCGACGGGGCCCACGACGTTGTGGGAGGGGAAGCGGGCGCCCGCCCGGAACCAGTCGAGCGGGAACAGGCTGAGGGCGAGGAGGAGCGCCAGGGCAAGGAGACCGAGCCCCCAGAGCTCGCGCCGCTGCCGATCGTCGAGGGTGAACAGCATCGGGCCGGGATCGCGCCGTTGAGGCTGGTAGCCGCGTTCGGAAGGACGGGCACGCACGCGGAACTAAGGTCCGCGCGGCGCCGGGATTACTGCGTGGGGGCAGTCGGTCAGTTGGACACGAAAGATATGTGCGGAACGAAGATATGCCAAATGTACCGCGAACGCCCTCCGCCCGACACTTCGACGGGAGCGCGAAGGAAGATTCCGATCCCGCGACGGAATTTTGCGATCGCCGCGCCCGGGCGGGCCCTCTCCCTGGCTGGCCCGGCGCGACTCCCGTCGCGCCGCCGGGCCGCCGGTCCCTCCCCCAAAACTGCCTGGGGGAGGGACGGGGATTCACGCGCCCTGCACAATTCAGCTCAACTGCGGACACCAGTGTGCCGGAAGGACCGACAGATGTTGGAAAGCAGTCCCGGAGGGACTTCGTGCTGTTGTTGCCTGCCAATTTTATTGGCGGTGCAATGCCCGCGGCACGCGCCAATGCTCGACTCACCCGAGAACGCACTCCCGCACTCCCGCACTCCCGCACTCCCGCACTTCCGCACTTCCACACTTCCGCACTTCCACACTTCCCTCAGTGCGCCCACCGCCTCCGCTCGACCTTGCAGAACATCTCCACGTCGTCCAGTGCGTCGTCGGCCCAGCCGCTTACGTCGGGGTCGGCCCACAGGGTCATCAGCGCGGGCATCACCCGCTCCACGTGCAGGCGGCCGTGGATGCGGGCCAGGTGGCCCAGCGCGGTGGCGGCGTTGCGGCGCACCCAGATGTCGGGGTGGCGGGCGAAGTCCAGGCAGCGGCGCTCCACGTAGGCCCAGTCGTCCCAGTGCAGCGCCAGCCGCAGCAGGGCAAGCCCGATGTCGCGCCCGCCCGACGCGAACACGGCCTCGGCCTCGTCGCGGTCGATCGTGTCCAGCTCTTCGTAGATGCCGGAAGTCTCGTCCTCTTCGGGCTCGCTCATCGCTCCATTCCCAGCATCTGCAGAAGCGCGGGCGCCACGTCGGTGATGGCGCGGGCGCGCGCGGCCAGCTCGCCGCTCCCCGGCCCCATCGCCAGCACGGGCACGGGGTTCAGGGTGTGCCCGCCCGTGGCGTCCTCCACGTTGCCGTGGTCGCTGCTCACCACCAGCAGCGCGTCGGCCGGCAGCGCGTCGGCCAGGCCGCCCAGGAACGCGTCCACCTTCTCCAGCGCGGCGATGGCACCCTCCATGGCGCCGCGGTGGCCGGCGTGGTCGGTGTCGTAGTGCGCGAACAGCGTCACGTCCGCCCCCGCGGCGATGCGCGCCAGCCGCCGCCCCGCCTCGGCCGCGGTGATGTCGGGGAGCGCGTCGCCGGTGTGCTCGCGCCAGCGCTCGTGCGTGATGGACGACGCGACCGCCTCGCCGCGCGCGAGCTCGGGGAGGTCGCGCGTGAGCACCCCGGCGGCGCGGGCGGCCAGCGGCGGCGCGGCCGGGCGCCGGAAGATCCGCGGGTCCGCGGCGATCGAGGCGACCGGGTAGGCGTTGGCGAACGCCGCCGTCCCCCCGGCTTGCACCGCCCGCGTGAGCAGGTTCTCGGCGGCCAGCAGGTCGCGCAGCCCGGTGGGCACCCACGGCCCGAAGTGGCGCCCGTACTCCACCGCGGTGTTGCGCCCCGTCAGCAGCGCCGTCTGACCCGTCCCGCTCTGCGGCGTTCCGGCCACGCCCATCGTCGCGTCCGCCGCCACCAGCACCATCGCCCCGCCCAGGATCTTTCCGTCCGCGTCCAGGTCGTCCGCGACGGGGAGGCGGCCGCCAAGGAGGCGCCGCAGGCTGGGGAGCCGCGCGCGGGCGAACGGGTTGCGCTCCGCGTCCGCGGGGCCGATGCCGACGCCGTCCAGGAACACGAGCAGCACGCGCGAGGGACGGCTGGGCGGCACGGCGGAGCGGGCTAAAGATACGGACGGCGCGATTCGCGGGGATTCTAGCGCGGGCGGCACGATGGCGACAGGACGCGGCGAGCGGGACATCCTCCATCCGTTCCACCGTCGGCCCGGGTGGCCACCCGGTGCGCGGCATCAGCCTCCGCCCGGCTCGCGGATGCGTACTCGGGATCCGCTACGCCGACGGTGGATTTGTCGGGACGGCGCATTGCGCGCGCGAGTTCAATCACCCATACTCCGGAACGATGGACATTCATGGACGAGAGTGTGGATTGTGTGGCGGAATTCGTGCGTTCACCCTGGGGCACACCTGCGGCTGCTGCCGACCATCTCAAGGAGACGAGCGATGAAGAAGCTGAAGCTGGAAGTCGAGTCGCTGCGCGTGGATTCGTTCGAGCCCGCCCGGACCGAGACCGGCGTGGGGACGGTGCGCGCGCACGCCGGGCCCGAGCTGCCGGGCAACGCGATCGCCCTGGATTCCACGCTGTCGTACCTGCGCCCGTGCTTCTACACCGAGCAGCGCACCTGCACCTGCTGATCCGCGCGGTGCTGCGCACGACGGACGAACCATCCGGACGCAGAAACGCCACCTTCGATGCAGGAAGGTGGCGTTTCGCGTTCGGCTTTGCCCCGCGCTATCGTCAGCGGTGGCGGCGCGTCCTGCGCGTGGCGTGCGTGGTGTGGCGCGCGGGGCGACGGGTGGTGTGCGCGGAGGCGCGGTGCGTCGTCGTCCTGCGCGCGGACGCCCGCGAGCGCGACGAGGCATGCGCCGACGCGCGCGACGCGGTGTGGCGGCGGGCGGCCGCGCGCGCCGCGATGCGGCGGGCCTCGGTGCGGCGCGCGGCCAGGCGCTGCTCGGCGGCGCGGCGCTCCGCGGCGCGGACGCGGGCGATCTCCGCCTGGCGCGCGCGCTCGGCCTCGGCACGGGCCACGGCTTCGGCGTGCAGCGCGGGGAAGGCGCCGGCGAAGGCGTCCTGGTGCCCCTCGGGGATGCGCACCGCGAAGGACTTCTTCCCCGGCGGCGTGACCTTGCGCACCAGGTGCGGATTCAGGCGCGTGACCTCGCGCTCGCTGACGCCGGCCGCCTTGGCCACGGTTTCCAGCTCGGTGCCGCCGGGAACCGCCACGGTGTCGGCGCGCAGCGGCATCCAGCGCTCCACGTCGCCCAGCCCGTACTTCCCCGGCTCCTTGCCGACCAGCGCCGCGGCCACCATCAGCGGCACGTACTCGCGCGTCTCGCGTGGCAGGCGGTGGCGGATGCGCCAGAAGTCGTCGTCGCTCTCGCCACGCCTGCGGCCGGTCTCGGCGGCCAGGGCGCGGCTCACGCGGCCGTCGCCGCCGTTGTAGGCGGCCGCGGCCAGGTACCACGAGCCGAGCTGGTCGTGCAGGTCGCGCAGGTAGCGGAGCGCCGCGTCGGTGCTCTTCTCGGGGTCGCGGCGCTCGTCCACGTACCCGTCCACGCGCAGGCCGTAGCCGCGCGCGGTGGGCGCCATGAACTGCCAGAGGCCCACGGCGTTGGCGTGCGAGCGGGCGTTGGGGTTGAACCCGCTCTCGATCATGGAAAGGTAGACCAGGTCCTCGGGCATCCCGGCCAGGCGCAGCTTGGTGCGGATCATCCCCTCGTAGCGCCCGGAGCGCTTCAGGTAGTCCGCCATCACCTCGCTGCGGCGGCCGGAGAACAGCTCCACGAAGTGGTCCACGGCGTCGTTGCGCGCCACGGGGATGTCCCAGCGGGTGGCGGTGGCGGCCGCGGCCTCGCGGATGAAGCCCAGCGGCTCGCCCGTGCCGTCGTGGCCGAACGAGAGCTGCTTGCCGGTGGCCGCCAGGCCTCCGCCGATGGTGCACCCGACGAGGAGCGCGGCCGGGAACGCCGTCCTGAACTGCATGCTGCCTCCGGATGGATTACTGCAGGCGCGACGCGGATCCCGCGACGGTCGATTCAACCGGGGTGGAACGGGAGTACGACTGGTTTTAAGGGGGATTGAACGCGGCCCAGTGTCCGCCGTTCCTTCGTAACATAAAACGGAACAACGGTTTAGGCAACCGAAGAGATAGGGAACAGGGGAGAGGGGACAGGGAACAGGGACGGCCTGGGCGAGCCGGACACCGGCGCGAACCCGGCTGGTTGGGCTGTCGGAGATGCCCCCGCACCGGCGGCTGAAGCCGCAGCAACAACCACGGGAAGCCTCGCAAACTGCGCGAGGCTGGTCGGCTCGGCAGCCGGTTCCGGGCTCTCCGGAGGACGCTCCCTTTGTGTTCGACTCAGGATAACCCTTCGAGGGGCGGCGTCGCCCGTCCGGTTCGTCCGTCTGTCCCCTGTCCCCTGTGGAAGGAATCGCATCCTGGCGGGTACGCGGGTGGACGGATTGGCCGCCGCGCTGCATTCTGTCATTCCCCACCCTCGTGAACACCACGCCGAGAGCTTCGATGCGCCGAATCGCCCTGCTCGCCAGTCTCCTGCTCGCCCTGCCGGCCGCGTTGGCGGCGCAGCCGCACACCTACACCCGCGCCGACTCGCTGCGCGGCTCCATCGGCCCCGGGCGGGCGTGGTGGGACGCGGCGTTCTACGACCTGCACGTGAAGGTGAGCCCCGCCGACAGCAGCATCAGCGGCTGGAACGGCATCACCTACCGCGTGCTGCAGCCGGGGCGCGAGATGCAGATCGACCTGCAGATGCCGCTGGTGGCCGACAGCATCGTGCAGGACGGCCGCCGCCTGGCCTTCCGCCGCGACGGCAACGCCTTCTTCGTGGCCATGCCCCAGCAGGCGGCGGGGACCACGCGGACGCTGCGCTTCTACTACCACGGCAGGCCGCGCGTGGCCACGCACGCGCCGTGGGACGGGGGATTCGTGTGGGGCGCCGACAGCACGCGCACGCCCTGGATCGCCACGGCGGTGCAGGGGCTGGGCGCCAGCGCGTGGTGGCCCAACAAGGACACCCAGGCGGACGAGCCGGACAGCCAGCGCGTCGCCATCACCGTGCCGCGCGGCATCTCCGACGTGTCCAACGGCCGGCTGCGCTCCACGCGCCAGAACGCGGACGGGACGGCGACGTTCGAGTGGTTCGTCGCCAATCCCATCAACAACTACGACGTGGCGGTGAACGCGGCCGCCTACGCGCACTTCAGCGACAGCTACGCGGGCGAGGGCGGCAACCTGACGCTCGACTTCTGGCCGCTGGCGTACCACGAATCCGTGGCCCGGCGGCAGTTCCAGCAGGTGAAGCCCATGCTGAAGTGCTTCGAGCACTGGTTCGGGCCCTATCCCTGGTACGCCGACGGCTACAAGCTGGTGGAAACGCCGCACCTGGGGATGGAGCACCAGAGCGCGGTGGCGTACGGCAACCACTACCTGAACGGCTACCTGGGGCGCGACCTGTCGCAGACGGGGCTGGGGCTGCAGTGGGACTTCATCATCGTGCACGAGAGCGCGCACGAGTGGTGGGGGAACAACATCACCAGCACCGACCTGGCCGACATGTGGGTGCACGAGTCGTTCGCCAACTACGCCGAGGGGCTGTACACCGAGTGCCAGCAGGGGAAGGAGGCCGGCGCGAAGTACGTGATCGGCACCCGCGCGGCGATCCAGAACGACGAGCCCATCATCCCCGCCTTCGGGGTGAACGCCGAGGGCTCGGGCGACATGTACTACAAGGGCGGCAACCTGCTGCACACCCTCCGGCAGATCGTGGGCGACGACGAGAAGTGGCGGGGGATTTTGCGCGGCCTGAACTCCACCTTCCGCCACCAGACGGTCACGGGGATACAGGTGCGCGAGTACATCAGCCGCCAGTCAGGGATCGACTTCTCCCGCGTCTTCCAGCAGTACCTGGAGACGACGAAGATCCCGGTGCTGGAGTATCAGCTCGGCGGCTCCAGCCTCCGGTATCGCTGGGCCAACGTAGTCCCCGGCTTCGACATGCCGGTGAAGGTGCGGATCACCGGCGACGCGTGGACGATGCTTCGGCCGACGACGGAGTGGCAGACCGCGCCCGCCTCGGCCGGCACCGCCGCGGCCTTCGCCGTGGACCCCAACTTCTACGTCGAAGCGCGCGACCTGAACTCGGCGGCGGCGAAGTAGCAGAGAAGGGCCGTCATGATCGACGTCCTTGACGGTTCGGCAAAGTTTCGGTTATCGTGGCTGGGAGAGTCCTTCATCTGCTAACGGAGATCACCTTGGGCGAGCGCAGCAAGATCGAGTGGACCGATTCCACCTGGAACCCGGTGACCGGCTGCACCAAGGTGTCAGCAGGCTGCGACAACTGCTATGCGCATACGCTCGCCCATGTCCGGCTCGCTTCGGTATACCTCAAGCAGCCGCCCGCGCTGCCGACGCTGGAAAACGAGATCGATCCGTTCGCGGTTCGCCTCTGGCCCTCCCGCCTGAGCGATCCTGCGCGATGGAAGGACCCGCGGATGATCTTCGTGAACAGCATGTCCGACCTGTTCCACGTCGACGTGCCCGACGCGTACGTCCGCCAGATCTTCGAGGTGATGCTGAAGGAGGATCGGCACATCTACCAGGTCCTGACCAAGCGCCCGGCGCGCGCGGTGAGGTGGTTCAAGCTGAACCGGGATCTCTTCCCCGAAGGAGAGATCCCGTCGCACATCTGGATGGGCACGAGCGTGGAGCAGCAGGAAGTCGCCTTTCGCATCGCGCAGCTACGCGGGTTGCCTGCTCAGGTGCGATTCCTCTCCTGTGAGCCGTTGATTGGCGCCCTTGATCTCGATGGGCTGCTGTCAGGAATCCAGTGGGTTATCGCTGGTGGCGAAAGTGGAGCCAACTATCGGCCGATGCAGCCGGCATGGGCGGCGCTGGTCCGCGACCGATGCGAGGCAGCCGGTGTGGCATTCTTCTTCAAGCAGTGGGGCGGGCGCACGTCCAAGGCTGGCGGCCGAATTTTGGAGGACAGGACGTGGGACGGAATGCCAGCGCTACTCAGCCGGCATTCCGCCGACCTCTTGGCGGTCGGATAGAACGGCTGATCCGAACGCACAACCATCCAAGCTACGTCATCTCAGATAAACCCTAACTGGCTTTCTCTCCCTTCCCACTTCGCGAGGTTGTCAGCCACAGGGTGATTTGTTGCGAACAACATCTGGTAAAGCCGGTGATTACCGGCTCGCTTCACCTCGCGCGCACGGCTGACGTGCTTCCACCCGAGACCGCGTAGACCTTGCATGTAAAGGTCTTCAAGTTCCTTCCTGCACCTCTCTCGATCTCGATCGGTCACTCGCCGCTCAACTACGGCCCGCCACTCGTCAGTTCCGTAGAAGCGTGTCAGCGCAGCTGCAGTTGGTTCCAGCTTGACACGATCCCAGGCCATCATCCGGATCACAGCCATGTCAAGCGGGAACAGCAGGTAGAGGTCTACACTTTCGTGACCTTGAGATCTCAGCGCCTTAACAGTTTCCCATGGCAGCTGACCGGGGTTCTCGGGATCAGCAAACACGAACACGTAGGCGCGCGGGTGAATGCGCGCGAGAATCCTCGGAACCGCCTCGTTTGCATCGCCCTGGATCAGCTCGATGCGGTTTTGCGGCACACGGCACCGCCGCGTGGCGCAGAGCTTCTCGATATTCTCCGCGAGTGCCTGCGCGTGCTCAGGAAACAGGTTTACCAACGTTGCATCGGTGAATGCAACGCTCTGTGAGTCCTCCGCGCCGATGCTCAGCGCCCGCAAGGCAGATCCCTCATGGACTCTCCCTTCCTCATCCCTGAAGTACCCTTGTCCGGCAAACAGATCGACGTAGTGTCGTGAGACTTTGGATCGCGTTGCAAGGAGGGCAGGAGGAAGGAAACGGTTCAGGAACTCCAGCTTCTGGAGAGCATGCCGCCCATTTCTGCGCTCCCGCCCTTGTACTCTGACGGGAGGCATTTCAGGAATTTTGAACAGGGATAGCCGATCTCGATCCGTCATGGCATATCTCTCCAGAATATCACAAGCCTGCCATGGTCCGGAAGAATTCGAATAAATTGTGAAATGGTGAGCTAGTCAACGCCCGTTCAGGCTCACTCCTCCGGCGGCCTTCGCTGGGTGGCGATGCGGATGAGGGCGGCCACGCCGATCCAGAAGATGAAGAAGGCGATGGGCCACGCCAGCCAGCTGGGATACAGGAAGCCGACGGCGGAGACGAGGAAGAGGAGCATCGCCACGATGAGGATCCACCCGATGTCCTCGGCGCCGATCAGGCGCTCGCCGATCAGGGCGCGGACCAGCACCGAGCCCGCGCGCGCCAGGCGCCCCATCAACCGACCCAACTCCGTTCCGCGGTAGGAGCGCGCGCGGGCCTCGCGGGCCTTCTTGCGGCCGGGCTTGTGCTCGTCGTGCGGGTCCTCCACCAGCACGCGCTCGGCCGAGCGGCGGTCGCGGTACGGCGAGCGGGAGACGCGCGAGCTCAGCAGCTTGATCTCCACCGAGCTGGCCAGGTCGGTCTCGAACAGCGCCTCCATCTCCGCCGCGAAGTGGCGATCCGTCACCGCCACATCCAGCTCCCAGTTCCCCAGCAGCGACGCCAGGTTCTGGTTGCTGCTCCCCACCCGCGACCACACGCCGTCGGCCACGGCCGTCTTGGCGTGGATCATGGGCCCCTCCCACTCGAAGATCCGCACCCCCGCCTCCAGCAGCGGACGGTACCCCGCGCGGCTCATCCCCCCCACGATGGGCCAGTTGTTGAACGCGGGGAGGAGCACCCGCACGTCCACCCCGTCGCGCGCGGCCGACGCGAGTGCTTCCGCCATCGCGGGGGGGACGAGGAAGTACGGATCGGTGATCCACAGCCGCTGCTCCACCGCCAGCGTCAGGAACTGCGACAGGCGGTAGATGCGCGACTTCGCCGGAACCCCCTCCACCACGCGCACGGAAACGTCGCCCGCGGGCTTGATGCGCCCGGGGTCGGGAACCTCGTCGGCCGGGAGCGGGCGGCCGGCGCGGGCCCAGGTGCGCGAGAAGGTGAGGTCGAGCGCGGCGGCCACGGGGCCGCGGAACTCGGCGCCGGTGTCGCGCCACGCGGGAATGCCGCGCTCCGGGTCGCCCGCCCACTCGTCGCCGATGCACATCCCCGCCACCGAGGCCCATCCGCCGTCCACCGCCACGATCTTGCGGTGGTCGCGGCGCAGGAAGCCGAGCGGGTTGGTGGCGCGCGGCGGCTGGAAGAAGCGGATCTCCACCCCCGCGTCGCGGAAGGGCTTGAAGAAGCGCCGCGGCGTGGCCCAGCACCCCATCCAGTCGAACAGCGCCCGCACCTTCACCCCGTCGCGCGCGCGGTCGCACAGCGCCTCGCGGAAGCGCAGCCCCGTGCGGTCGTTGCGGATGATGTAGTTCTCCAGGTGGATCCACTCGCGGGCGCCCTCGATGGCCGCCAGCCACGCGGGGAACGCCTGGGGGCCGTCCACCAGCAGCCGCGCCGTGTTCCCGCGCACCTGCGGCCCGTCCGACGCCCGCTCCATGGCGCGCTCGGCGTAGCGCACCAGCGTCCGCACCGCCACCGAGTTCCCCTGCGGCGGCGGCATGCGGTGGTGCACGTACACGGGCGACGACGGCGGGGGGACGGTCTCGCTCACGACCTCGGGAAGGTGCGGGAGTGCGGAAGTGCGGGAGTGCGCTGCCGGTACGGGCAGGCGCGCGGCGCTTTCCGAATATGGAAACGAACGGATGGAGAGGGAAGCAACGTCCGCGCCGCAGGTGCTACGCGCCCGGCACGCGGCGCAGCGTGGACAGCGCCTGGCCGGCGTAGCCGCCGCCGAAGAGGGTGACGTGGACGAGGAGATAGTAGAGCTGGTAGATGCCGCGCCGTGCCTCGCGATAGCCGGGGCGCAGCGGCCAAGCCTCCTCGTACGCGGCGTGGAAGGCGGCATCGAAGCCGCCGAACAGCTCCGTCATCGCCAGGTCGGCTTCGCGGTGGCCGCGATACACCGCGGGGTCGATGAGCGCCGGATCGCCCGCCGCGGAAAGGACGTTGCCGCCCCACAGGTCGCCGTGCAGCAGCGACGGGCCGTCTTCCTCCGCCTCCGCCAGCAGCGCGGGGAGGCGGTCGAAGAGGCGGTCCCACTCGCGGCGCGGGCCGGTGTCGCGGCCGGCATCCGCGGCTTGGCGGAACTGGGGGACGAGACGGCGGTCGCGCCAGAACCCGGACCACGACGCGGCCGGCGCGTTCTCCTGCGGGAGCGAGCCGATCCAGTTCGGCGCCTCCCATCCCCATCCGCCGGGGGATCTCGCGCGATGGAGCGCCGCCAGCCCGCGCCCCAGCCGCTCGCCGAAGCCGCGGCCGCGCGGGCCCGGCTCCAGCCACTCCAGCGCGATCCACGCGTCGCCGATGGCGAGCACGGCGGGGATGCGGAGCGCGTCGCCCGCGGCGGCGCGGAGGGCGCGCAGGCCGTCCGCCTCCGCGGCGAACATCCCGGCAGGGGCTTCGGGATGATGCTTCAGGAAGACGGGGCCGTCCGCCGTCTCCAGGCGATACGCCTCGCTGATGCACCCGCCACCGACCGGGGTGACGGAGCGAATCGCACCGACCTGCCGCGCGACCGAGGCGCGGACCGCGTCGGGCAGGCTCACCGCAGCCCGCGCTCGGCGGCGATGTGGGCCAGCAACCCCGCGCAGCCGCGCTCCACGATGTCGTGCACGTCCTCGAATCCGCGCGGGCCGCCGTAGTACGGGTCGGGCACGTCGAGCGAGTCCGCGCCCGCCTCGAACTCGCGCAGCTGCCGCACCTCCGCCGTGCCGCCCGCCGACCGGTGCAGCTCGTCCAGCGCGGCGCGGTTGTCGGCGTCCATGGCGATCACGTAGTCGAAGCGCCGCAGGTCCGCGGCGATCACCTTCCGGCTCGCGCCCGCCACCTCGATGCCGCGGCGGCGGGCCGTCTCGGCGCTGCGCCGGTCCGGCGGCGAGCCGCGGTGCCACCCCGACGTCCCCGCCGAGTCGATCTCGAAGCGGTCCGTCCATCCCCGCTCGTCCACCAGGTGCCGGAACACCGCCTCCGCCAGCGGCGACCGACAGATGTTGCCCAGGCACACGAACAGCACGCGGATCGGCTGCCACGTCCCGTCGTCCACCAGCTTCAGCTGATCCATCGTCCTCGTCCGATGTTCATCGCCTCGCGTCCATCCATGTCGCGGGACGCATGCGCAACGTGCAGGCCCGTCATCCGTTTGAGATGATTGAGGAATGCACCATCACTTGTCCAAGCGCGACATCAAACAGGACGTCATCCTGAGTCGAACACCGCCGCTGCGCGCGACCACGATGGATGAAAGGGAGGCGTCCTCCGGAGCCGGAACCAGCTTTCGACCCGAACAGCCTCGCGCAGTTTGCGAGGCTTCCCGTAGTTGTTGCTGCGGCTTCAGCCGCCGGTGAGGGGTGCAGCCCCCGAACTTTCTATTCAGGCCGGCCACGCCGCAACCAGAACCCGCGCAACCGCTTGCAGGCCGAAGGATCTATCGCCGGACCAGCACGTCAGCCGGGGAATCGCCGCGATCGTTCTCGATCTCCCGTCGACCGGCGACGGCCCCCACCTGCGTGAATCGCAGAATCACGTGCTCGGCGAGCATGGATCCTTCGGCCTGCAACGTTCTGCGTGAACGCCGGTTACGGCGTGGGCGGCCTCAGGATGACGTCCTTTTTGCGCTCGCGATTCCAGGCAATTCCATCTCATCGGCAGACGAAAAGGGCGCGCCCGCCAGGCCGGCGGGCGCGCCCCCATCTCCATCTTCCGAAAACGCTTCAGCCGCGATGCATGGGGCGGATGGAGCGCAGGACGAGGCCCACGCCGCCGCAGAGGAGCACGAGCATCATCAGCAGCGCGAACAGCGGCGTATGCTGGAAGTATACGTTCAGGTTGGCGATGACCCCGGCGCCGATGATCACCACGCCGACCAGGATCAGCAGCTTGGCCAGGAGCGACGCCCCGTCGTAGAAGAGCATCCCGATCCCCAGCATCAGCGGGATCAGCGACAGCCCGAAGCCGCTGTAGCCCCAGATCTGCCACGCGCCGCTGGCCACCGTCACACGGCTGGTGAGCAGGTACGCGCCCGCCGCCGCCATCGCCACGCCCACGAAGAAGGTGGCCACACCGCCCTCGGTGCCCCCCGCCCCGCGCCGCTCGTGCGCCGAGATCTGCTCTTCCATCGCCCTATCGCTCCGTCAGGAGAAAATCATCGCGCCGCCGGTCGCCGGCGCGCTCGTCGTCCAAACCAACCCTTCGTCGGCCGGTCCGGCGAGATTCCGCAGACCATTCCGCCACAGGCGCTTACGATACGAACATATGGCGCCCGCCGTTTCACGCGTGCGGTTTCGGCATGGCGGTTGCCCCTGTGTGGCCGAACCTTCTTCGAAAGGACAGCCCCATGCACGGAATCCTCTGGTGGATCCTGGTCGGCCTGATCGCCGGCGTTCTGGCGTCGGTGGTGATGGGCGGGATCGGGTACGGCATCATCGGCGACATCATCGTGGGCATCGTGGGCGCGTTCATCGGCGGCTGGCTGCTGAGCACCCTCGGCGTGGGCACCCCGTTCGGCGGGCTCGCGGGCCAGATCTTCGTCGCCTTCATCGGCGCCATCGTGCTGCTCTTCCTCATCCGCCTGCTCGCGGGCGCGGGACGGCGACGCTATCCCTGATCATCGTCCCGATCCCTCTCCGTCCCTTCTCCCTGGAATGCGGGGGAGGAGGGACGGTGTTGCGTCCCCCCCCCGCGGCCTTACGGCTTGGCTCCGCATTCGGGGCAGAACTTGGCCGACGTGGGGATCTCCGCCTCGCAGCTGCCGCAGGTGCGCGTGAGCGACACGGGCGTGCCGCACTCCGGGCAGAACTTGCCCTTTCCCACCGGCGCGCCGCAGTCCCGGCAGCTTACCACCCGGTCGGTGAGGTCCGCCTGGCTGACGGTGGCCTGCGCGTACGCCTCCTCGCGGGCGCGGTTCAGCTTGGCCTCGCGGCGGATGGCGGAGAGCTCCGCGTCCAGCCGCGGCACGCATACCGTGCACACCCCCTCGTCCTCGTTCCAGCAGTTGTCGCAGTAGTGGTTGGCGCACCGCGCGCAGCGGTGAAAGTGCTCGCGCGCCGCCCCCACCGCCTTGCGCAGCGCCTCGTCGCGCGCCTTGCTCCACCCCGCGCCGCGCAGGTTGCTCACGGCGTTGCGCGCGGTGCCGAAGAACCCGCCGAACAGCCCGTCCGCCGCGCCCAGCAGGCTTTCCGCCGTCCCCGCCGCGTAGCGGTCGAACGGCGAGCGCCACGACTCGTGGCAGTGCTCGCAGTAGAACTCGAACTGGAAGCCGGTGTCGGTGGACAGGTCGTTGTAGTTGTCGCTGAACTGGATCTCGCTCATCGGAACGGACCTCGGGAGGGGAGTGGAGATGGATGGGAGATGCGGATCGCGGCGCGGTGGGGTCGCCACGGAAAGACTTTGGAGAGATGAAGATACAAACGCTCCCCCGCCCCTACAAGTCGGCGGGAGATGGCCCCGGCGGACGCCGCGTATCCATCAGCCGGGATCGCGATGGCCTCGCCGCCAGTCGCGCATGGTGACGGCCCACGACGCCAGCATGTACCACGCGGGAAAGATGAGCGACGCGAGCAGCCACGTCCGCACCGGCGTTACGATGTCGAGCAGCACGAGCACGAGCACCGCGGACCAGAGCGCCGCGCCCACCGTGGTCCCCCGGTTCAGCAGGCCGGGCTGCGAGGGATACAGGTACTTGGCGGGGATGAACGTCAGCACCGCGAGCCCGAGCAGCACCGCGAGCGCCGCGTCCGGCGAGGGGCGGAGATAGTGGAGATAGAGGGCGACGACATTCCAGTACGACGGGAAGCCGCGGAAGTAGCCGTCGTCCGTCTTCGCGTCCGCCTGCGAGAACCCGTACGCGCTGGCGAGCAGGGGGATGAGCAGCCACGGCGCCTGCTCCGGCCGCAGCACGCCGCTGCGCCAGACCAGCAGCAGCGGCAGCGAGGTGTAGGTGTGGAAGTCGGTGATGTCGTCCAGCCGCCGCCCGTCGAAGCCGGGGAGGACGCGCTTCACCTCCACCGCCCGCGCCAGCGCCCCGTCGCTCGCGTCGATGACGGTCGCCACCAGCAGCAGCAGGAACGCCGCGCGCAGGCTCGCCGCGTCGCCGCGCACCAGCAGCACCGCCACCACGCCGGCGATCGCCAGCCCCAGCGCCGTGTAGAAGTGCACGCCCCACGCGAGCAGCGCCCGCGCCCTCACCATCGCCGGATCGAGATCAGGAAGCGCCTCCCCGTTCGGGAGATCGGAAGGTGTGCGGCGACGCCCGGCTGGACGAGCGCAGGGAGATGGCGGGCGGCGGTGCGGCGTCAGGCCGTGCCGTGCCCTGTCAGCTGCCGCCCGCCGATCACGTGCACGTGGAGATGCGCCACCGTCTGCCCGCCGTGCGCGCCGGTGTTGATCACCGTGCGGTAGCCGCTCTCGGCCACGCCCTCGTGCCGCGCCACGTCGCGCGCCGCCAGCAGCAGCGCCCCCGCCAGCTGCCCGTCCCCATCCTCCAGCGCGGCGATGGAATCCACGTGGCGGCGGGGGATGACCAGCACGTGCGTGGGCGCGGCAGGGTTGATGTCGCGGATGGCGATCCAGTCGCCGCCCTCCAGCACGCGCTGCGACGGGATCTCGCCCGCCACGATCCTGCAGAAGATGCAGTCGCTCATCGCTCGTACGCCGGTTTCGGTGTGTCGAATGGTTCGATGCCCGAAAGTGCGGCCCGCGCCGACCCTCCACAAGCCCGCCGGCGCCGCTCAGCTCCGCTCGATGAGCTCGACGCGGTTGCCGAACGGGTCGGAGACGTACGCGCGCTCGCACCCCTCCAGCGGCTCCGCGTCCGCGATCTCGCACCCGGCCGCCCGGCACGCCTCCAGCATCGCCGCGAGCCCGTGCACGCTCAGCGCGGGGTGCGCCTTGCGCGCCGGGCGGAAGTCGTCCTCCACGCCCAGGTGCACCTCCGCCGCGCCGGCGGTGAACCACACGCCGCCGCGCGCCGCGAGCACCGCCGGCTTCGCCGCCTCCGCCATCCCCAGCACGCCGGCGTAGAAGGCGCGCGCCCGCTCCTCGCCGCCGCGCGGCATCGCCAGCTGCACGTGGTCCAGCCCCACGATCCCGCTCATCCGGTCACCTTCTTCATCTTCCGGAAACACGAAGCCCGCCCGCCACGATCGCGTGGAGAGCGGGCAGGAATGCGGCCCGGCAAGCAGCTACCGCTTCAGCTTAGAGCCGGGCGGCGGCGGCAGATACGTGACGCCCTCGGCCGTCAGCCGGCGGCGCATGTCGTCGGAGAGCTCGATGCGCTCGAGGCGAATGGCCGCACCCTCGGGAGAGACGACGACGGACCGGATGCGCGGAGTGTTCTCGGCCGGACGGGGCTCGATCATCTGTATGCCTCGTGTACGTAGGAGGTGATTCCGCTGCACGCATCAACGATAATCTTCTGCAGCTCGTTTGTGAAGAACGTCCGCTCGTTCGAGTCCAGGTACACCACCGCCGCGACCGCACGCCCCGCGCCGGCGACCGGCACCGCCATCCATGCCCGGCGGTCCGGGGCGAGCTGGCGCGCATCCTCCTCCGTGTAGGCATACTCGCGCACCAGCTCGCCCAGGAATTGCTCGTAGTGCTCGTTCTGGCGCGACGCGGCGAACGCAATCTTCTCTCGCACGGCTCTGCCGATCACCCCGGCGCGGATCGAGAACCGCCGCCCGGGGCCGCCTCCATCGCCGCCAAGGTATGGCAGCAGCTGTTCCAGCTCCTCGGCCGCCCGTCCTTTCGCCACCGGCGGGACGATCCGGTGGATGGTGATCCGCAGGCGTCCGTGCTCGTGCGGACCGACGGCGGCTCGCGCGCTGACGAGGCCGTAGAGCACATACAGCGCCCCCAGCAACCCGTCGTAGTCGTCGCGGCGCTTCTGCTCGCGGTCCTGCGCGTGGGCGTGCAGCACCCTCACGATGCTGGCGGCGGCGAGCCAGCCGATCGCCCCGACCAGCAGCCAGCCGAGGGTGCGCTTGCCGGGGTCGCGCAGGTTGATGTACGCGGTAACGCCGGCGGTCACCACCGGCGGCACGATCGCCAGCAGCTCGACCACCGTCTTGCGCTCGTAGAATCGCGGCCGCCGCCGGCCCGGGATCGTCGTCATCAGGGAAAATGAATGGCGGACATGATCCATCGCCCAACGCGGGCGAGAATCATATCCACCGACCCCGATGACCGACAGGCGCACAAAGTGAGCGCAAATCGATCCTACTCCGCCACCGCGGGGACGCCTGGTTCAGGCGCGTCCCCGCCCCGGGCTCAGTCGCGCGCGCCGGGCGGGAGCGGCTCGAACTCGGCGCCGCCGCTCCCCGCGGAGCCGAACTTGGGCGCGGCGATCCCGTGCTCGTCGACGGTGAAGGGCGGGTTCTCTTCCGCCGTTCCGCCGGGCGCCGCGTGGGCGTCGCCGTAGCGGGCCGGATCGGCCAGGAACTTCTCGCGGCAGGCTTCCGAGCAGAAGTAGTGCGTGTGGTCGCCGTGCTGGACGCGGATGGCGGTGTCGGTATCCACCTCCATCCCGCAGACCGGATCGCGTGCGGTGGCCATGCTTCCTCCTCGCGTTGCAGGTTCGGCCAGAATCGCTGCATCGTTCGCGCCCCGTGCACCGAGACACGAAGCGGCGCCGGAAATCCCGGCGCCGCCTCGCATCTCCTATCGTCCCCAACCCGGAATCCCTTCACCCCACGGGGCGCAGGAGCGCGCTCCACCACTCCTCTTCCTCGTCCACCCGCTCCACGCGGAAGCCGGCGGCCTCGGCATCGCGGACCACGTCGGAGGATTCGGCGCGGAGGATGCCGCTGACGATCAGCCGCCCCTCCGCATCCCCGCCGAGCGCGCCGCGCAGCGCCGGGAGGAGCGGGCGGATGACACCGCTCAGGATGTTGGCGAGCACGAGGTCGAACCGTCCCAGCTCCCGCAGCAGCGCGTCGTCCGCCAGCGCCTCGACCAGGCGGACGCGGCCGTCGACGCCGTTCCGCTCGAAGTTCTCGCGGGCGTTGAGGTTGGCGTCGGGGTCGTATTCCACCGCCACCGCCTCGCGCGCGCCCAGCCGCACGGCGGCGATCGCGAGGATGCCGGAGCCGGAGCCCACGTCCAGCACCCGGTCGCCCCCGCGCAGCGCGCCGTCCAGCAGGCGCAGGCAGCCGCGCGTGGTGGCGTGCTCGCCGGTGCCGAACGCCATCTGCGGATCGACATCGAGCACCACCTGCCCGGGCGCGGCGTCCCACTCCGTCCACGTCGGCTTGACGACGATGCGGTCCGTCACCTGGCGCGGGGCCAGGCCGCGCTTCCAGTCCGCCGCCCAGTCCTCGTCCTCCTGCCACCGCCACTCGATCTCCAGCGGCGTCTCGTCCGGGAGCCACGACGCCAGCTGCTCGCGCGCCTCGGCCGCGAAGGCGTCGGGGTCGTCCGGCGGGAGGAGGTAGGTGATGGAGGCGCCGCCCTTCTCCTCGACCGCGGCGCCGCCCAGCGCGAGCAGGCCGTCGGCGACCAGCCCCGCCATCTCGGGCGAGGGGCCGCGGACGGCCAGCACCAGCCATCTGCGCGGATCGATCACGCGGCGAACGCGTCCTTCACGCGCTCCCAGAAGCCCTTCTGCCCGCCCTGCGCGGGGGCGGGGCCCTCGATCTCGGCCAGCTTGCGGAAGAGCTCCTGCTGCTCGGGCGAGAGCTCGGTGGGCGTCCACACGTGGATGCGCACGTGCTGGTCGCCGCGGCCGCCGCCGCCCAGGTGCGGAAGGCCCTTGCCGCGCAGCGTCAGCACGTCGCCGCCCTGCACGCCGCCGGGAACGCGCACCTTCTCGTCGCCGTACACGGTGGGGACGTCGACCTCCTGCCCCAGCGCCGCCTGGCTGAACGAGACGGGAAGGTCGTAGAAGAGGTCGGAGCCGTCGCGCACGAAGCGCGCGTCGTCCTCCACCTCGATCACCACCAGCACGTCGCCGCGGGGGCCGCCGCGCGGGCCGGCGTTGCCCATCCCGCGCACCGTCAGGTACTGGTCGGTGCTCACGCCGGCGGGGATCTCCACCTCCAGCGTCTGCTCGCCGCGCTCGCGCCCGTCGCCGTGGCACTTCTTGCACGGGTTGCGGATCGTCTTCCCCTCGCCGCCGCAGGTGGGGCACACGGAGGCGGAGACGAACTGGCCGAAGACGCTCCTCTGCACGCGGCGGATCTGCCCCGTTCCCTGGCAGCTCTCGCAGGTCACCGGGCCGCCGCTGTCGGCCGAGCCCGAGCCCTGGCACTGCGAGCAGGGGTCCAGCGCCTTCACCTTCAGCGTCTTCTTCACCCCCGTGGCCACCTCGGCCAGCGTCATGCGGAGGCGCACCTGCAGGTCCTTCCCCTTCTGCGCCCCGCCGCGCCGCCGCGCGCCGCCGCCGAACAGGTCCTCGAAGCCGCCGAACCCGCCGAAGTCGCGCATGAAGATGTTCAGCGCGTCCTCGAAGCCGAAGCCGCCGCCGAACCCTCCGGCGCCGCCCGCCGCCGCGCCGCGCTTCACCCCCGCGTGGCCGAAGCGGTCGTACAGGGAGCGCTTCTCGCCGTCGCGCAGCACCTCGTACGCCTCGGTGGCCTCCTTGAACTTCTCCTCGGCCTCCTTGTCGCCGCCGTTGCGGTCGGGGTGGTACTGCAGCGCCAGCTTGCGGTAGGCCTTCTTCACCACCTCGCCGTCGGCGTCCTTCGCCACGCCCAGGATCTCGTAGTAGTCTCTCATGCCTCTATCGTCATCAAACGGCGTCAGCCCAGGAAGTCGGAGATCAGGTTCGACGTGCTCTCGACCAGCGCGATCACGCGGTCGTACGGCATGCGCGTGGGGCCGATCACCCCGATCACGCCCTTCAGGCCGCCGGAGCGGTATTCGGAGGTCACCACGGTGAAGTCGGAGAGCGCGGGGTCGCCATGCTCCACCCCGATGGTCACCTGCAGCCCGCCCTCGCCGCGGCGGCCCAGCACGTCCTTCAGCAGGTCGCGCCGCTCGGTCAGCTCGATCAGCCCGCGCAGCCGCTGCCCGCTGCTGAACTCGGGCTGCTCCGCGAGGACCGACGCGCGGCCGAGATGGACGTCATGCTCCGGGGGGACGGGGCCCACGAAAAGCTCCTCCGCGCCCTGCACGAACACATTCAGCAGCTCGGCGGCGCCGGGCGTCTCGGCCGGGGCCGAGTCGCGCAGGCGGTCGGCCAGCGTGGCGCGGATCTCCCGGAGCGCCAGCCCGCCCAGCCGCTCGTTCAGGATGCGCGCGACCGAGGCCAGCGTCTGCGGCGGGATGGCCGCGGGAACGTCGACGTAGATGGTGCGCACCCCCGCGCCGCGCAGGGTGAGCACGAGCAGCACCTTGGCCTCGTGGACGGTGACCAGGTCCAGCCGCTCGAGGGTGGCCTGGTCCAGCCGGGGGGCGATGGCCACGCCCAGCTCCTGCGTCAGCAGCCCCAGCACCTGTGCGGCGCGGCGCAGCAGGTGCTCGACCGCGGCCTCGCCGCCGCCCTCCAGCTCGCGGCGGATGGCGGTGCGCTCCACCTCGCTCACCGGCTGGCGGCGCATCAGCGAGTCCACGTACAGCCGGTAGGCCAGGTCGGTGGGCACGCGGCCGGCGGAGGTGTGGGGGTGGTACAGATACCCCTTCTCCTCCAGGTCGCTCATGGTGTTGCGCACCGTGGCGGGCGAGATCCCCAGCCGGAAGCGCCGCGCAACCACGCGGCTGCCGGCCGGCTCGGCGGTCTCCACGTAGGTGCGGATGACCGCCTCCAGGATCGCGTGCTCGCGCTCGGTGAGGGGCTCTTCGGGCATATCGGCGTCGCGGAGAAACTGCGGGCACAAACCTGTAGAATCTGCCGCCGCTTCCGTGGGGCGTCAATGCCGGAAGCGGGCGTTCCCCTTGCCGCTGCGTCACTTGGGCGCGCCGGACCCCGCTCCGCACCCGCCACCGCTCACCCGCAAGATCCGGTGCCGCCGCGGTGCGCCGTTCCGGCCGGAAGCGCCGCCGCCGCGGCGGGATCACCGCGCGGCGGCTGTCATCCGTGCAGGCAGCGCTCCCGGCGCGCGGCCGCTACCGTGCGAGGACCGGCGCCTGGCGAGCGGCAGGCGCGGCGCGCTTCTCCGCGGCAGAGGCCATCTCCACGGCCAGGCGGTCGAGGAGGAGCCAGCCGTCGGCGGTGAGCTTCAGGGCGTCGTCCTCCACCCGCGCCCATCCCTGGCGCACCCAGGTCTCGGCGAGGCGGCGCTCGGCATCTCCCGCGTCCCCAAGCGGCCAGCCGCGGTCGGTGCGGAGATGGAGCCAGGCGCGCTCCAGCCCCGCCGTCTCCTCGTCCACCGTCTCCTCACCGTCTGTCGGCAGGCGGTGCTCGTCGAGGAGCATCGCCCGGTATGCGTCCCAGCCGCGCACATTCCAGCGGCGCAGCGGGGGATGGAACGCGTGGGCGCCGGGGCCGAGCGCGGCGTACGGGGCGCCCGTCCAGTAGACGAAGTTGTGGCGCGAGCGGCGGCCGGGGAGCCCGAAGTTGGAGACCTCGTAGTGCTCGAAGCCGGCGGCGGTCAGCCGCTCGTGCGCCAGCAGGTACTCGTCGGCGTAGCGGTCCTCGTCGGCCAGTGTCTCGCGCCCCTCGCTCACCCAGCGGCCCAGCGGCGCGGCGGCCTCGGCGGTCAGGCCGTAGAGCGAGACGTGCTCGGGCTCCAGCGCCAGCGCGTGGAAAAGGTCGGCGCCCCAGTCGCGGCCCAGGCGGGACGGGAGCCCAAAGATGAGGTCGACGCTGACGCTGCCGAAGCCCGCCGCGCGCGCGGCCTCCACCGCGCGGCGGGGGCCGTCCACGCCGTGCATCCGCCCCATCCAGCGCAGCGCCGGCTCGTGGAAGGTCTGCGCGCCCAGCGAGATGCGGTTCACGCCGGCGTCGCGCCAGGCGCGGGCGGTCTCGGCGGTGAAGCTCTCGGGGTTCGCCTCGCAGGTCCACTCGGCGGAATCGTTCCAGACGGCGAACGGCTCCAGACGGCGACGCAACTCCGCCATCGCGTCCGGCCGCAGCAGCGACGGGGTGCCGCCGCCGAGGTAGACGGTGTCGAGCGCCAAAGGCGTGCTCCACCCGCGCTCCTCGGCCAGGAGCCGCATCTCCATCGCGACCGCGTCGAGCCAATCGTCCGTCGGCGCCTCGCGAGTGGCCTGCACGGCGAAGTCGCAGTACGAGCAACGGCGCACGCAGAACGGCACGTGCACGTACAGCGAGCGGGGCCGGTCGTCCGGCCCCGCCGTGTCTGCATCCGCGCGGGGATGCGAAGCGGTCGCGTCGAGAATGCTCATCCGGCGGGTGGTACACCGGAGCGCGGGCGGGGTGCGGCGGGGCCCAGATATTGTCGAAAATGCGCCTCAAGCCGCGGCTCCAACGGCACGCAGTCCGCCTTCGCGGACTTCAACTGCGGGCTACGGTTGACGCAGCCCATCACCAAGCCAGGCGAACGCCGCCGCCGCGCCCATCCCGGGATGCGTACATCGCGCGATGAAGCGGACGATGAACGAATGTGGAGTCCGCGGAGGCGGACTGTGTGCCGTTGTAGCCGCGAGTTCACTCGCATTTTCGAGGTGGCAGGACCCGCATCGATCTCGTCCCGCACCGAATCACCCCATCATGTCGACGCCCGATTGCACCACTCCCATCATGTCGACGCCCGATGCACCGTCTCGCCATCGACTATCGTGAGCACGCACGTCATCTCCCGCACCTCGTCCGGCCCGCACTCCAGCGGGTCGCGGTCCCAGGCGACGAGGTCGGCGTCGTAGCCGGGGAGGAGGCGGCCGGTGCGGTTGGCGACGCCCGCGGCGTGCGCGGGACCTTCGGTGTACGCGCGGAGCGCCGCTTCAGCGGAGATGGCGTGCTCGGGAAACCATTCCCCGTCCGGCGCGCCGTTCCAGCCGACGCGCTTCACGGCGGCGAAGAGGCCGAGGCGCGGATCGACCGTTTCCACGGGGACGTCGGAGCCGAACGCGAGCGTCATCCCCGCGCGCTGGACGGCGGCGAACGGGTAGGCGCCGTGCGAGCGCTCGTGCCCCCAGTGCGTCTCGGCTGCGGGGATGTCGGTCATCAGGTGGACGGGCTGCATCGACGCCACGAGCCCCGAGCGGCCGGCGCGCTCCCACAGGTCCGCCGGGCAGAGCTGCAGATGCTCGATCCGGTGCGGCATCGTCCGCGGCGGCGCGACCGAGCCGAGGACGTCGATCGCCAGTTCCACCGCCGCGTCGCCGATGGCGTGCACGGTGCTGGCGATCCCCGCCGCGGCCGCGCGGGCCACGTGCGCGCGGAACTCGTCCGGCGGCAGCGTGTTGATCCCCACCCCGCCGCTGCCGATGTACGGCTCGCGCATCCACGCCGTGCGCGAGCCCAGCGCGCCGTCCAGGAACATCTTCACCCCGCCGATCCGCAGCCAGCCGCCGCCAAAGCCGCTGCGGAGCCCCGTCTCGATCGCCGCGGAGAGGCGCGGGAGGGGGATCGCCTGCAGCACGCGCAGCCGCAGCGCGTCCTCCTCCGCCAGCGCGGAGAAATCCTCCAGCCCCGTCACCTCCACCGAGTGCACGCCGGTGAGGCCCAGGCGGTGCACCTCGCGCTGCGCCGCCAGCAGCGCGCCGCGGCGCTCGGCGGGCGACTCGGGGGGGAGATGGCGCTCGGCCAGCGTCATCGCCGTCTCCAGCAGCACGCCGGTGGGCCGGCCGTCGTGATCGCGCACGATGCGGCCGCCCTCGGGGTCCGGCGTGTCGCCGGTGATGCCGCACATCTCCAGCGCCCGGTTGTTCAGCCATGCGCCGTGGATGTCGTGGCTCTGGAAGTAGCACGGCCGCGCCGGGCAGACGGCGTCCAGCTCCTCCGCGCTCGGCAGCCGCCCCCAGCGATGCACGTCCCACCCGATCCCGCGCAGCCACCCGTCGCCCGCCGCCGCCGCGCGGCCGATCATCTCCAGCGCGGCGTGCAGCGTGGGCGCGGCGTTCAGGTCCACGCGCCGCAGCGAGAGCCCGTACGTGGTCAGGTGCACGTGCGCGTCGGTGAGCCCCGGCGTGACGGTCGCGTCGCGCAGGTCCTCCACGCGCGCCCCGGCGCCCGCCATCCCCCGCACCTCGTCGAACCCGCCAATCGCGGCGATGCACCCCCCGCGCACCAGCACGGCCTCGACGGCCGGATGGTCACCCAGCACGTGGATGCGCCGGGCGCGAACGATCAGGTCGGGCGGAAGCGCGGGAGACGGCATGCAATTGCGGATGAAGGAGATGGAGATGGAGATCAGGGAGACGAGGGGCGGAAGATCGGCAGATGGGAGATGGGGCGCAACGGAGAGAAGAAGCTTCCGCACGGTGGGATGGCATCCTGCCCGCCTGGCTTCCCCCTTCGCCCGCTCCGCTGGGCAGGGGAGAACAAATCGAGGAGGCACCATCGGCTCGGAGCCGCCACGATGGCGCCGCGCGAGTCCGCGAAGGCGGACTTCGGGCCGTTGTTGCCGCGAATTCATTCGCCCTTCCCGCCCGGCGAGGCTCCGTACCCCGGTTTTCCACCCCGACGATTTGTCGGCTTCTGATACGAGTGGTGTAGCAATTGCGTCCCGGCGCGCAGCCCCAAGCCGTTGCTCCCCAACTGCTTACGTGGCGGCACGGAGGGTCGCCGGCGAACGGGGGCGGGTTGCGAAGTCGCGGCGCGGCAACGACATTGGCGCCTCTTCCGGACCGGTGGGGGGAATGGAATACGAATACATCGACACGCCCGGGCGGCTTCGCGAGGTGGTGGACCAGCTGCGGAACGAGCCGCTGCTGGGCGCCGACACCGAGGCCGCCGGCTATCACCGCTACTTCGACCGCCTGAGCCTGGTGCAGCTCTCGTCGCGGGAGCGCAACTACCTGGTCGACCCGCAGGCGGTGACGGACCTGTCGCCGCTGGGCGACCTGTTCGCGGACGAGGGGATCGAGAAGATCTTCCACGACGCCGACTACGACGTCCGCATCCTGGACCGCGACGCCGGGCTGGCCATCGCCAACCTCTTCGACACCCAGGTGGCCGCCGCCTTCCTGGGCGAGCGGCAGCTGGGGCTGGGGAACATCGCCGAGAAGTACCTGGGGCTGAAGCTTCCCAAGGAGCACCAGCGCGCCGACTGGGGCGAGCGCCCGCTGACCGAGGGGATGAAGGAGTACGCGGCCACCGACACCGCGCACCTCCCCGAGCTCCGCGACCGCCTGCGCCAGGAGCTGGTCACCATCGGCCGGCTGCACTGGGCCGAGGAGGAGTTCCGCCGCCGCGAGCAGACGCGCTGGACCGAGCCCGACGAGAACGCCCGCGAGTCGTGGATGAAGGTGAAGGGCGCGCGCGACCTGCAGCCGCGCGGGCTGGCCGTGCTGCGCGAGCTGTACGAGTGGCGCGAGGGCGTGGCCCGCGAGCTGGACCGCGCCACCTTCCGCGTCCTGGGCAACCAGGCGCTGATCGAGATGGCGATGGCGCCGCCGCGCAACTTCGCCGCGCTGAAGGGCGTCACCGGCCTCAGCGACGGCCTGGCCCAGCGGCGCGGGCGCGACATCCTGGCCGCCGTGTCGAAGGCGATGGAGATCGCCGACGACGAGCTGCCGCGCTGGCCGCGCTCGCCGCGCTGGGAGCGCGACGTGGAGCTGGAGGCGCGGGTGGAGTCGCTGAAGAACGCGCGCAACCGCCGCGCCGACGAGCTGGGGCTGGACCCCGGCTTCGTGATGTCGCGCGCGCAGCTCGAGGAGGTGGCCCGGGCGCGGCCCCGCACCACCGAGGAGCTGGCCGCAGTCACCGGCGTGCGCCGCTGGCAGGTGGAGGCGGTGGGCGACGCGCTGCTGAAGGGGATGCGGTAGATTCCAGGCGATTCGGGAACCGATACGGGATAGCTGAAGATGAACGACTCGGGGACTTCGGGGGACACGGCCACGGCGGAGATGCCGCGCGAGGTGGCGGACCGCGCCGGGCGCGCCTGGGTGGCGGTGCCGGTGGAGAGCAAGGTGGCGCACCTGAAGGCGGGCGCGGTGCTCGGCTTCCGCCCGGCCGGCGAGCCGGATGCGGAGCCCATCCGCACCACGGTAGAGTTCAACTCCTTCCGCGCGGCCGAGTTCGCCATCCGCACCATGAGCGACAAGGAGATCGGCCGCCGGCTGGAGTGGGCGAAGACGGACGCCGGCATCCACTGATCTGACGAGAAGAAAAGAAAGTCTCACACGGAGGGACCGGAGGAAACGGAGGGGGATCGGACGTGCACCGGCCTCCCTCCGTTCCCTCTGCGTGATCCCCCGTCCGTTGACCGACTTACCTGATGCGCGAAGCCGCGGAGGACCGGTGACGGTGCCTTCGCGGCTTCGCGTTTTCGGGAGATGACGGTCGCTACCGCAGCGCGTCGGCCGCCCGGCGGCGGATGGCGGCACCGGGGTGCTCGCGGGAGATGCGGCGGAGCTGCTCGGCGCCGGCGCGGCCGCGCAGCGCGGCCAGCCCCTCGACCGCGGCGCGCTGCACCCGCGGCTCGGGGTCTCCGAAGGCGAAGCGGCCCAGCGCCTGCGCCGCCGCGGCGGGCGGCGCGTCGCGCGTGATGGCGTCCATCGCCGCAAGCCGCTCGGGCACGTCGCCGGTGGTGTAGCCGTAGCCCACCGCGTCGGCCGAGAAGACGGGGCGCCCGCCGGGCCCCGAGGTCCAGCTCACCGTCGCCCTGCCGGAGCCCTTTTCGCCCGCCACCGTCAGGGTGCAGCTCTCGCCCGTGCACTCCACCCGGTCGCCGCCCACCTGGGCGCTGACGTTCGTGCCGTGGCCGCCGGCGCGCACCAGCCGCACGTCGCCGTTCACCGTCCGCACGCGCACGTGGTGGCGGCCCGAACCCAGCGTGCCGCGGCCCCGCACGTAGCGGCGCGGCGTGCCCTCGCGCGAGCTCCACTCCCGCGGCTGGCTGAGCGCCAGCGGAAAGTCGCTGGTGACGTGCGTGGGCGCGTGCCGCTCGGTGTACGCCGACTCCAGGTCCACGCTCCCGCTGAACTCCGCGGGAAGCACCAGCGTCACCCGGCCGCTGCCGGAGGAGATGTCCACGTCGCCGCCGCGGCCGTCCAGGCGCACCTCCACGTCGCCGCTGCCGGTGCGGACCGTGGCGCCGCCCGCCACCGACTCCAGCGTCACGTCGCCGCCGCCGCTGTGCGCGGTGATGTCGCCCCGCGCGCGGCGCACGCGGATGTCGCCGCCGCCGGTCTCGATCAGCGCGCCGGGGCGGGCGTCGTCCACGTCCACGTCGCCGTCGCCGTTGCGAACGGGGCCGTGGGCCTCGGCCACGTGCACGTCCGGATCGCCGTCCATCTCGTCGCGCACGCGGCTTCCCCACTGGGCCAGCCCCTCTGCGGAGCCGCGCACCACGGCGCCGCCGTTCACGATGTCGAGGTTGCCGCGGTTCTCGTCCAGCAGCACGCCGCCGCCTCCCATCTCCAGCCTGCCGTTCAGCCGTGTGTGGCGGATGTAGGCGCCGCCGCCGGCCGCGTCCATCCGCACGGTGCCCGACACCTCGATCAGCGCCAGCCCGCCGCCGCGCGTGCTCCCGGTGAAGGTGCCCTGGACGGCGCGGATCTCCACCCCGCCGCCGTCGGCGCGCGCGTGCACGTCGAAGCGGCGCGGCACCTGGATCACCAGGTCCGGCGCGTCGCCGTCATGGCCGCGCGCGGCGGTCACGGACACGCGCACTCCGCCCGCCGCGCGCCCGGCGGTCGCGTCCAGTCTGCGCCCGGACTCGGAGCGGACGCGCACCAGGTCGCGCTCCCAGGCCTCCACGCGCGCCCCGACCCCCTCCGCCAGCTCCAGCGTCAGCCGCTCGCCCGCGCGCGCCTGGATCTCGCAGCCGAAGCGCTCGCCGTCCCGCAGCACGCACCCGGACTGCGCCGCCGCCGCGGCGGAACGTGCCGGGGCGCGGCGGGCGGCCGCCGGGGCCTCGCCGTCCCGCGCCGCCGCCTTCTCGCCCGACGCGGGGCGCGCGGCGGAGAGCGGCAGCACCAGCGCGAGCGCGGCCGCGGCGGCGCTCACGCCGGCCCGGCGGGTGAGCACGTGGCGGTTGCGCAGGTGGTCCAGCACCGCCAGCAGCCGCCCCTCCAGCTGCGACGGCCGCGCCATGCTCACTGCCACCGCGCCGGCCAGCGGCGGCGGGCAGAAGGCGCGCGCCACCTCCAGCAGGTGCTCGGCGTACTCGCGGGCGCGGGTGCCGGCGGCCAGCACGCGGTCGTCGCAGGCCAGCTCGCGCTCCACGCGCAGGCGCCGCGCGGCATACCACGCGCCGGGGTGGAACCAGTAGAGCGCGCAGGCGGCCGCGGCCAGCGTCTGCGTCAGGCAGTCGTGCCGCGCCACGTGCGCCAGCTCGTGCAGCAGCACCACGCGGCGACGGTCGTCCGGCCACTCGTCCGCGTCGCCGGGAAGGAGGATGGTGGGCCGGCGCGTGCCCCAGGTCATGGGCATGCTGGCGCCCGCCCCGCGCAGGAGCGTGACGGGTCGGCCCACGTCCATCATCCACGCCAGGTCGCGCAGGAGCTCCGTCCATTCCGGCGAAGTGACGGGCGCGGCCTCGCGCGCCAGCCGCCGCACGCTCCACCGCCCCGCCAGCAGCCGCGCCAGCACGGCCAGCACACCGAGCAGGTAGAGCGCGGGGAGCGCCGTCCTCCAGTCGACCCCGCCGCCGCCCACACCCTCGGTCACGGGCGTTTCGGGAGATGGAGATGCGGGGATCCCGACGTCCGCGATCGCCGCGCGCGGTGCCACCGCCGCCGCGGGCGACGGAGCCGGCGCCGGGATGCGGGGATCCGCGGCGGCCCAGCGCTCCGCCCGCAGCCGCACGAAGCCCAGGCTCCAGCCGGGAAGGGTGACGGAGAAGAGCGGGAGCGCCAGCAGCCCGCAGACGGCCAGCGTCCACACCAGGTGCCGCGCCGCCGCAGGCGCGCGGCGGCGGGAGAGCGCCAGCGTTGCCAGGGCCGCGGCCAGGAGCAGGAGCGTGGCCTTGGCCACCACGGCCAGCGGGAACGCGAGGTCGGAAAGCAGCGCGCTCATTGCTCGTCTCCGGGTTCGCGGGCGTGGTCCAGAAGGGTGCGCAGGCGGCGGTACTCGCCCTCGTCCAGCGGCTGGTCCAGCAGCGCGGCCACCGCGTTCTCGCGCGAGTCGTTGAAGAAGGTGCGCACCAGGTGCGCGAGCGCCGAGCGGCGCGCCTCGTCGCGGGCGGTGGTGGGAAGGTACACGTAGCGCGGGCCGTCCTGCTCGTGGCGCAGGTAGCCCTTGTCCTCCAGCAGGCGCAGCATGCCGCGCACGGCCGAGTAGCTGGGCGGGTCCGGCAGCTCGGCCAGCACCTCGGCCGCGGTGGCGCGCCCCAGGCGGTAGACCGCGTCCATGATCTGCCGCTCGCGCCGCCCCAGGTCCATCGATCCCGTAGGGGACATCACCCCTCCTGAGTGCTAATGGATTGACACTATGTCAATACACTAGCACCTATGACGGAGATGTCAAGGATGACGATCGCGGACCCGGGATGCGGTGCTTCTCCAGCGATCCTGATTCACACGGAGACACGAAGAGGCACGCAGAACTCCGCGCTGAGTTCTCCGTGCCTCCGCATCTCTGCGACTCCGTGTGACGCCTTCCGTTCAGGCGGCCTGCCGGAACTGCTCGCCGGTGGTCCCCTCGATGGCCTCGACCACGGTGCGGGCGAGGCGGTACTGCTCCTTGATGGGCTGCCAGTTCTCGCGGATGTAGCCCTTCAGGTTGCGCGTGGAGCCCGACATCCGGATCTCCATCTCCTCCTCGCAGCGCGCGCCCACCTCGCGGATGAACTCCAGCATGGCCTCGTGCTCCTGGCGCATGCGGTGCACCTTGATCATCTCGCTGCGGCTGGGGCGGGTGGCGTCCTTGCTGTAGCCCAGGTTGGCCAGCGCCCGGCCGATGGCGCTGCTCTCGCAGTTCTCCAGGTGGCTGGTGCGGTTCACCGGGTTCTTTCCCTCCACCTCGCGCGCCCAGCCGCTGGTGTACACGCCCGCGCGCGCCTCGTCCGGGGTGCGGTACACGCGCGCCTCGAACACCACCTCCGGTCCGTCCTCGCGCACCAGGCGCGTCTTGATGCAGCCGTGAGGAAAGTCGCGGTAGAACTCGCCGATCCGCTCCTGAACCGGCGCGTACGCCTCGAGGTCGAAGCTCATCGTCCTGCTCCTGCTTTTGCTGCCCGTGTGCTCCCGCGGGCCTCTCCGCGGTGACATCTATTACGGTTTATCTTCGGTTTCCTACCGGCAAATGTCAAGCCTGTGGACGCCGCCGTGCGAAACGTGCACGGCGAGGACGATGAGATCCGACTCGAAGGAGACGGATGCTGATCGCATCCGCATCATCCTCAACTGCGTCATCGGGGGAGAGGGTGGAGCGTGGACGGGCGTGCGTGCTCACCCGCCGGCATCTTTCGCCGTGGCGGCGATGGGGACCATGCCTCCGATTCATCCCTGTTCGATATGTCGGAAATTTCCGACATATCGATCGGCATCACGGCATCCCACCCATCATCCTCGCGACGAACGTCGATCGGGCGATCTGCGTGAGCGTCGCGATCTCGTCACCCGCTTCCACCTCACCCGCGTTCACGCACCGATGGTTCGTCCGCGAGGATCATCATCCGATGACGCAGTTGAGAGCGTGTCCGTCCGCGTTGAAGCGGCGGGGACGCGCGCGAGGCTCGCTAGGCGATGCCTTCCGGATCGACGCGGCCGAGGTCGTATCTGCGGCCGCGCCACCAGAGAGTGCCGGCGCGGCTGCGGCGCAGCGAGTTCACGAGGATGGCGAGCATCCACATCAGCCCGAGCGGGTGCAGCAGGATGCCGTTGGAGCTTTCGCGCAGGCGGATGGCGGTGGCCACGCGGATCAGGTGGTTGGCCGCGACGCCGATCAGCGAGGGAAAGACGAGCCCCTCGTAGCCGCGGATCCCCTGCACCAGGCCCACGTACGGCGCGAAGAGCACGGCGCCGTACAGCAGGAGCGAGAGAAGCACGCCCAGGTAGCCGGGGCCGCGGTGGAAGGCCATCCGCGACAGCCCGCGCCAGAGCTGGCTGCGGCTGTAGAACATCCGCCCGTGCGCCATCCGGCTCCCGTCGGCGTAGACGGCGCGGCCGCCGGTGGCCTTCACCCGGCTGCAGAGCTTCACGTCACTGGCCACCTCGGCGCCCACCGACTCCCATCCCCCCGCCCGCTCCAGCGCCGCCCTGCGCACGGCGATGAGCTGGCCGTTGGCCACGCGCACGTACGGCTGCGGAAGGAGCCAGACCAGCGGGAGCGGGAGCCAGGCCAGGTACGAGAGGGAGAGGAGCGGCATCACCATCTGCTCGGTGAGCGTGCCCGTGCCCTGCTCGGGAAGCGCGCTCACGAAGTCCGCCTTCTGCCGCTCGATGATCCACCCCAGCCGGTTCAGGCAGGTGGGCGTGGCCACGGTGTCGGCGTCCAGGAAGACCAGGACGTCGCCGGTGGCTTCCTCGGCCAGGCGGTGGCAGGCCCACGGCTTTCCCATCCATCCCGCGGGAAGCTCGCCACCCTTGATCACGCGGACGCAGGGCTCTGCCCGGGTCAGGCTCTCCAGCACCTCCGCCGTGCCGTCGGTCGACCCGTCGTCGTACACCAGCACCTCGTCGGGGCGCTGGCCACCGCCCAGGATGGCGGCCACGCAGGGGACGATCCGCCGCCCCTCGTTGCGCGCGGGGATGCACACCGACACGCGGCCGGCGATGCGCCCGCTCTCGCGCCCGCGCGGCCACACGCCCAGGTTGAACAGCACCATTCCCAGCGCCACCAGCGGCGGCACCGAGAGCAGCCAGAACCAGGGAAGCTCCTGCGGGGTGAGCGAGATCATCCGCGCCGGGCGAAGGGGGAAGGGTGCGGGTGGACGGACAGGGCGGCGGGGAAGAAGGATGCCGCCGCGCGCCGCCGTTGGAAAGTGCGCGCGCCCGGAGGTGACGCCGGCGCCACCCGGTCGTCATGTACCCGGCCTTCCATCATCCGGCGCGCGGCCAGGTTGCGGCGCGGGCGCGCTGCGATCTATGTGCCCCCATATACCGCGCTCTACGGGCCATCGGATCGATGGATCGTCTCCCGGGGTCCAGGGCCGTGATCCGCGCGTTGCACAAAGCTTGCGCGTTCGTCTCCATCCCGCAAAGTTCTTGGGTTTGGCAGATTTAGCACGGGTGCGGCACCCGTGCCGTGGACCCAGGATGCGGGCGGGGCGGACCGGGGCGGAGAACCACCTTTCCAGCGGCAGGACCGTCAGGATGAGCTACAGGATCAAGCGGGTCGCGCACCTCACCGGCATCAACCCCGCCACGCTCCGGGCGTGGGAGCGCCGCTACAACCTCATCGCGCCGGGGCGCACCGACTCGGGGTACCGGCTGTACAGCGACGAGGACGTGGCCATGCTCTCGCGCATCAAGCAGCTGACCGACGAGGGGCTGACCATCGGCGAGGCGATCGCGCGGGTGCGGCGGGCGTTCACGCCGCTGCCCGCCACCGCGCAGGCGCCCGAGCTGGGCGACGTGCGCCGGCAGCTGCGCGACACGCTGCTGCGCTTCGACCGGCAGGGCGCGCTGGGGGTGTACGACCGCCTGGGCCACCTTCCCCCCGAGAAGCGCGCCGAGGACGTGCTGCTGCCGGTGATGCGGGAGATCGGCGACCTGTGGCAGGAGGCGCGGGCGGTGGTGGCGCAGGAGCACTTCGCCAGCGGGTTCGTGCGCGAGAAGCTGGCGGAGATGATGGGCGAGCTGGACACCGGCGTGGCCCCCGGCCCCGAGAGCGTGTGCGCGGGCGCCCCCGGCGACCTGCACGAGCTGGGGCTGATGGCGTGCGCGGTGCGGCTGGCCGCGGCCGGGTGGCGGGTGCTGTACCTGGGCGCCGACGTGCCGATGGAGGACGTCCGGCGGGTGCTGGCGGACCGGCGCCCGGCGCTGCTCTGCACCTCGGTCGTGGTGCGGCAGGACCCCGCCTCGTTCGGCGCCTTCGCCGAGCGGCTGCGCGGCATGGCGCCGCACGACACCGCCGTGGTCGTCGGCGGCGCCGGCGTCCCCGCCGAAGCCGCGCCGGTCGACGGCGTGCGCTTCGCCTCGTGCATCGGCGAGATCTTCTCGGCGAACTGATTCGGCGGGCGCGGCGCGGTCCCGAGATATCGCGGGATCTCACGCGGAGACGCGGAGGAACGGCATCGTTCCTCCGCGTCTTTTTTGCATTCAAGGTAGATAGAGACAGTCAGCGCACACTGATTTCCGCCGCGACGCGGGGATGGCGAGGGAGGGAGTCCGCGAAGGCGGACTTCGGGCCGTTGTTGCCGCGAATTCATTCGCCAGGCGGCCGCCGGGATGCCCGCAAGCCGCACCCGCCTTCGCTCGCGAACCTCAGGCGCTCAGGCGATGGCGGGCTCACCGGGGTCGGCGATGCCGGCGAGCTCGGGGACGGGCTCGTGGCGCGGGAGCTCGGCGGGGCGCCAGTCGTGGAGCTTGCTCAGGTCGATGCCCAGCGCGTGGCCGTCGCGGCGCACGAACACGTCGGCGAAGCGGGCGCCCCACACGATCTCGGCGGGCTTGTACGAGGTGCGCGAGTGTACCTGCTGCGCGAAGGTCTCGTCGATGGCCTCGAGCACCACGAAGAACTCGGCGTCCAGGTCGCGCAGGTCCTGCTCGGACAGGCCCCAGAGCGGGCTGGTCTCGTCGATGGGGTGCACGATGGTCCAGCTGAGCGGGAAGAGCACCACCTTCTCGCGCTCCAGCGGCAGGTCGTGGAACCGCCGCTCGCCGTCGCGCCCCAGGCTGACCGAGACCTTGGCGTTCACCTCGATGAGCTGGTTGCTGCGCCCGTTCACGATGCGGAACATGAACGCGCCGTAGCCGCGGTACGGGGCGATCAGGGCGTTGCGGCTGAAGATGATGAACCCCACCGGCCGCGCGAACCGCGCGAACACCACTCCCGTGGCCAGCGCGAACGCCAGCAGCCCCACCAGCGACTCCATCGTCACCAGCAGGTTGGCCACCAGCCCGTTGGGCGCCACGTTGCCGTAGCCGATGGTGGCCAGCGTGTGGACGCTGAAGAAGAACGCGGTGAGGTAGCGCTCGCCCATCCCCAGCCCGTCGCTGCCGGTGAGCGCGCGGGGGCCGCAGAGGAAGTACAGAAGGCCGAAGATGGCGTTGCTGGCCACGTACACCGCGGCCACCATCCCCAGGAAGCGTGGCCAGGTTACGGTGAGCAGCGAGTGGTACACGCTGAGCGACTCGAACGGCTTCAGCCCGAAGCGCTCCACGTTGAAGCTGCCGTCGCGGTTCAGCAGCCGGCCGCCCTCGGTGGCCATCACGCTGCCGAACCCGAGGTCCTTGTAGTCTTCGCGCTTCAGTGCCGCCATCGGCGCCTCGCGGCTCGGTGTACCAGCGTCAAACGGTCGAACGGGATTCAGAGGATAACGTAACCGGTCGGGCAAGCGAAGGAAGATGGGGATGCGGGGGTGATGCGATGCTCCGGTGCGAGATCGGCCGGGCGCGCGCGGATCATATATCGGAAAATGCGAGTGAACTCGCGGCTACAACGGCACGCTGTCCGCCTTCGCGGACATCCCCCGCCATGCATCCGCGCGCGGATCGGGCGCCGCCGCGGCGATCCGCATCACCCGCGCGGGCGGCGAGGGTCCACGCCGAGGGACGGGCTGCGAACTCCGCGCAGGCGGAGTGTGTGCCGTTGTAGCCGCGAGTTCACTCGCATTTTGGGATCTCATCAGCCGCGGTGCGACACCATCTTCCGCCGTCGTTTCAAAACGACTGCCCGAGGGTGAGATACACCTGCGGCTTCGGGCGGAACGCCGCCGGCCCGAGGGTCCGCACCGCCGTCACCGGGGCCGCGACGCCGGCGCGGATGCGGAATGCGGCGTTGAAGCCGAACAGGAAGTCGCCGCCGAGCTCCGCGCCCACCGACACGAGCGGATCGGGCTTGTCGAGCACCGCGGCCACCGGCGCGCTGCACGCCTCCACGCACCACGCGCTCCCCGCGTCCACGAACGCCGTCCCCCACAGCCGGTTCAGGAAGACGGGGACGAGGCCGATCCCGCGCTCCACGCGGGCGACCGGGAAGCGCCACTCCAGCGTCGACGCGAACGCGCGGTCGCCGAACTGCGTTCCCGAGGGATAGCCGCGCACGAACAGGTCTGGCGTGGCGCCCAGCCCGGTGCCGGTGGAGAGCGGCGCCGCGATGGCATCGCCCGTCAGGCCGCCGACCGCGAAGTAGGGGGTGAACGAGCCGAAGTCCGCGCCGCCAACGCTTCGGAATGCCAGGACCTGCCGCGCGAATCCCCAGCTGGGGAACGAGCGGTACGCCTGGAATCGTCCGTCCGTTCGCGTATAGCCCAGCGAGCGCTCGGCCGTCGCCAGCGGTCTGGTGAAGCGCTGGCCCTGCAGCGACACGGAGGCCAGCACGCCGTCCTGCGCGCTGATGGAGTAGTCGTACGAGCGCGCGGTGGAGGTGCCCGCGGTGGCCTCGACGCCGACCTCCAGCGGCAGATCCAGCGAGTCCGCGGCGCCGGTGAGCGTCCAGGTGCGGTCCAGCTTCCGCGCGTTCCCGCCCACGCTCAGCCACGAGTACGAGCGGAAGCGCGGGCGGGCGAAGGTGGCCACCACGCTGGCCGACCGCTCGCGCTCCAGCAGGTCGTTCACGATCTCCTCTCCGCCGGGCCCGATGACGGTCGTCCGCGCCGCCACGCTCCAGTCCTGCGACGCGGAGACGCCGATCGACGGGTTCCCCAAGCCGCGGAAGATGTACGCCGCGCCGCCCTCGAATCTCCCATCGTCCACGAACACCTGCCCGAACACGCCCCACAGGTGCCGCTCGACGACGTCGCTCCCGCCCGTCGCCACGCCGACCGCGGTGCCGAAGTCGCCGCTGGTGTACAGGCTGGGCTGCCAGTACGCGGGGAGCACCGACCGCGCCGCCCAGTACCGGCGCGACGGCGCGTCGGTCGCGCGCGCGGGGTCGAGCTGCGGCCCCTGCGGACGCGCCTCCGCGCGCACCGGCGGCGCCGCGCGCCACGACGCCGGCGCGAAGGGGACGCGGGCGACGTGGTAGCCGTCCGCGCGGTAGTACTGGCAGGCGATCCACCGCCCGTCGGGCGACACGTCGGGCTGGAAGGCGCCGGTGAGCACGTTGGTCACCTGCATCAGCCGCCCGCCCTGCGTGTCGTACGCGTACAGGTTGGCGATCCCCGTGCGGTCCGACGAGAAGAGCACGTACCGCCCGTCGGGCGACCACGCGGGCGCCATGTCCACCGCGCGGTCGTCCGTCACCTGGGCGACGACGCGGCCGGTCTCGTCCAGGATCACCACGTCGTAGAAGCCGCCCTGCCGCCAGCGCGAGATGGCAATGCGGCGCCCGTCCGGCGACCAGCGCGGGAACGCCCACTGCACGTCCAGCGAGGGCGCCGCCAGGTCGCGCGGCGCGGCGTCGGCGCGGTCGAGGATCACCGGCACGGTGGTCCCCGGCGCGCTGCGGATGGCCACGATGCGCCCGTCGCGCGCCACGTCCGGCTCCAGCAGCCGCGCCCCGTGCGTCAGCCGCTCGCGCCCGCCCTCCGCGCCGATGCGGAAGAGGTCGGAGTAGTAGCGGTAGGGGTCGCGCAGGTCGATCATCGACGTCACCAGCGCCCGCCCGTCCGCCGTCCACGACGCCACGCCGGTGGTGGTGCGCGAGGCCAGCGTGCGCACGCGGCGCTCCGCATCCACCACCCGCTGTTCCGGCTGCTCGCGGCCGCTGGAAACGGAGTACGAGATCCACCGCCCGTCCGGCGACCAGCGCGGGAACTGCGTGTCGCGCCCCTCCTCCGTCAGCACCTCGGGCTCCGTGATCCCGGCAGCGCGCAGCGAGTCCGCCTCCGCGCGGTAGCGCGTCTCCAGCTCGCCGCGCCATTCGTCCCACGCGCGGGTGAAGGAGATGCCGTAGCCCGCGTGCGCCGCGCGGTCCTGCAGGAAGGGGATCACCTGCCCGCCGTAGCGCCGCACGTACTCGCGCGCCCCCGCCTCGCCGTGGCGACGCGAGAGCCAGTCCAGGAACATCGATCCGTAGAAGTACGGCGTGTTCCCCGCCGGCCAGCTCGCCGGGTCGCCCGAGGCGCGGTCGATGGAGAAGAAGCGGTCCTCCAGGATGGCCGTCCGCAGCGCCATCTCGTGCATGGTCCCGCGGATGCGCCCCGCGCGCGTGAGGCGCGATTCGAGGTAGACGGCCAGCCCCTCCTTGGTCCACCCGGGCGAGGTGGTGCTGGGAAAGGAGATCGGCGTGCGGCCGAAGACGAAGCGCGGCAGCCGCGGCAGCCCGCGCGTGTAGTCCAGGTGGAAGACGTGCGTCAGCTCGTGGGTGATGACGAGCTGCATCCAGTCGTCGTAGTAGGCCAGCGACGGGTCGTCCACGGGGGGATGGGCGAACACGACCACGCGGTTGCGCGGGAACGGCGTGGCGAAGCCGTTGGAGAAATCGACGTTGTCGGTGACCACCAGGTCGGTGCGGCCGCTGGGCGGGTGCACGAACACGCCCGCGATCTCGGCGTACGCCTCTTCGGCGCGGGTGCCGGCGCGGCGCGCGAGCGGCTCCAGCTCGGGCGTGTAGTGCACGCGGAAGTGCGGCGTGGTGATCACGCGCCAGTGCGCGTCCGCCGGGATCTGCGCCCGCGCCGCCGCCGGCGCCAGCACCAGCGCCGCCGCCACCACCAGCAGGGTGCGGATGCGCGCGCGCCACGCCGGCCGGCCGAGAGTTAGGATCATCGGGAGATGGGCCGATTCGGAAGATGAACAGCCGTGTGGGATAGCATCAGTGCGGATCCTCGATGTTCGAAAATGCGAGTGAACTCGCATTTTATAGCGCACCAACGACTTGGGACTTAGGACTTAGGACTTGGCACTTGGCACTTGGCACTTGGCACTCAGCACTCAGCACGTCCCTCCCTACCTCGCCCGCCCCCGGAAAAACCCCTCGAGCGCCCGGAAATGCGCCCGCGCGATGCGCTCCTGCACCACGGGGTCGCGGAGCGCGGCCTCCTGCTGCGGCACCATCAGGAACATCGTCTCGGTGAGCGACGAGGGGAACCACGTGGAACGCACCAGCGCCAGGTCCGCGCGCGCGATCCCCAGGTCGCGCAGCCCCAGCTCGCCCAGCAGCTCGTGCTGGAGGCCGCGCGCCAGCTCCATCGACTGCGGCGCGTTGTAGAACGCCGCCGTTCCCGCGTTGGCGAACGGGTTCACCCCGTCCGGGAACGCGTTGTTGTGCACCGAGACGAGCAGCTCCACGTTCGCCCGCTCCGCCAGCACCGGCCGCAGGTTCAGCGCGACGGCCGCGGTGTCCGGCCGCGTCTCCAGCACCCGCGCGCCCGCAGCCCGCAGCATCCGCACGAGCCGCCGGGCGATGGCGAGGTTCGCCTCCGCCTCGGTCAGCCGCGTGGGCCCGATCGCGCCGCCCGGCGGGTGCCCCGCGTCGATGGCGATGGATCTCCCCGCCAGCGGGTGCTCGCGGTCGATGCGCGGCGGGCGGCGGACGCGGACGACGAGGGTGCCCGACGCGTCGTAGAAGCTCCGCCATCCCCACACCGGCTCGGCCGTCTCCAGCCGCGCGGCGAACAGATCGCTCCGCGGCTGGTCCCACGACACGCGGCGGACGAAGGCATCCTCCGGCCCGTAGTGCGCCCAGTTGGTCCGCGTCGCCGCGCCGTAGATCTCCACCGCGACCGCGTTTCCGTCCGCCGTGACGCGGTAGGGGAGGCGGTCGGAGACGGTGAAGCGGAAATCCACCCAGTCGGCCGCGGGCGCGACGCGGACGGTGCCGACCGCTCCCTCGCGGACGGGCGATCCGGGCGGGAGAAGGCGCAGGCTCTTCGCGTCGATCCAGACGGACAGGTCCTGCGTCAGCCGCGCGCGGTAGAACCCCTCGCGCTCGCCGGTGATGGTGAAGACGGTGCCGTTGGGGAAGAACCAGTTGTACGGCGTGTTCGTTCCCGCCACCGCCTGGCCGATCACCGTGCTGTCCTCGCGGCTCCCGGCGGCGATTGCGACGCGCGTCATCCCGGGCTCCAGCACGCCGATCTCCAGCGGCAGCGGCGCGCGCAGCGTGTCCCGCCCGCGGACCAGCTCGATCGTGCCGCGGCGCGCCATCGGATCGACGGACCAGACGGTCGCATGCGCCGGACCCGCCGGCCCGGCGATCCATTGCCACGCGGGGAAGGTGACGGCGTACTCGGCCACTTCGCGCGGGCGCCGCGACACGTCCTGCTGGAAGCCCTCGGCGCGCTCCACGGACCGCGTCTCCAGCATCTCCCACGACGTGCCGTCGCTGAACAGCAGCCGCGCCCGCGCGCCCGGCGTGGCGCGGAAGCGCACCGTCACCGGCTCGCCCTCCACCATCGTCATCGCCCCCGTGGGCGTGATGCTGCCGGCCACGATGGCGAGCGGGCCGCCGGCCGCGGGCGGGTCCTGCCGCACGGGAACGCGGACGGTGCGGCGGAGCGAGGCCTGCTGCGTCTGCACCTGGCTGCCGCTGCGCGCTTCGGCTTCGGCGGTGATCTGGTAGACGCCGTTCGGGGGGACGGGGAGATAGGCGAGGAAAGCACCGTTGGCCGCGACCTCCACGGGCGCGCCGTTGATGGTCAGCCGCGCGCCGCCGGTCCCCACGTTCCCGAAGACGAAGTTGCTGTCGCTGACCGTGAGCGCCGCCCCCTCGTCCGGGTACACGACGTCGATCGCGAGCGGCCCCGTGCGCGCCGGAACCGGCGGCAGCGCCCCGCGCTGGCCCTCGCGCTGGAGGCTGTCGCCCGAACCGGAGACGCCGGATGGAGCGACCGAGGAAGCGGTGGCGCACGCCGCGATCAGCAGCGCGGCGAACGCGGTGGCGGCGGGGCGCGGAATGCGGAGCGGCATGCGGCGATTTTCGTCGGGTGCGGCGGACGTTTCCACCACAGTAGCGGGGGCAGTGGACCGGCGCGAGGGCGGATGCGGGGACAACCGCAACTTCGATCGCGCGGAAATGCTGTTGCAGTTACCTCTCCCAGGCTGTTTTGGGAGAGGTCGAAAAATGGAGGAGGGAAGACGGCAGTTTTGTCTTCCCTCCTCCATTTTTCGGGTGAGGGCCCCCAGCAGCGCCGGCTCCACACCTATTCCGCGAGTTGCGAGATGAGACCGCGCGCAGCTACGGCCGCGGTCCTCCGGCGATGTCCTCCGTCTCCCCTCGCCCGCCCACCGTCTCGTCGGCATCCACGTCGGCGATGGCGGCGCGGGGGTGGGCTCCGTTCCAGGGCGCGACGATGGGGAGGAGCAGGAGGCCGGGGACCGCCATCGCCAGCGTCAGCAGGAAGAACGAGGGCCAGCCGGTGCTCTCGGCCAGCTTCCCGGCCGGCGCGGCCAGGAAGTCGCGCCCGAAGCCGTAGAAGCTGCTGAGCAGCGCGTACTGCGTGGCCGAGAACCGCGGCGTGGACAGGCTCATCATGTAGGCCACCAGCGCCGCCGTTCCCGTCCCCTGGAAGAAGTTCTCCAGCACCACGGCGCTGAACATCAGCGGGCGGTTGCCGGGGTGGAGCGCCAGGAAGTAGTAGCTGGCGTTCACCAGCGACTGCAGCAGGCCGAAGATCCAGAGCGAGCGCACCAGCCCGATCCGCGCCTGCGCCGCGCCGCCCGCGACCACCCCCACGATGGTGGCCGCCAGCCCGATCACCCCCTGCACAGTGCCGATGTCCGTCTGCGTGAAGCCGTTCTTCAGCAGGAACGAGGTGCTCATGTTGTTGAGGGCGGCGTCGCCCAGCTTGTAGAGGACGATGAAGAGGAGGATGGGCACCGCGTACACGCCGGCGCGCCGCCAGAAGTCCACGAACGGGAAGACGATGGCCTGGCCCAGGCTGGGCTGCGCCACCACCCGCTTCGGCTCGGGCGCCAGCAGCGTACCGATGATCCCCAGCACCATCAGCGCCGCCATCATCACGTACACCCACTGCCACCCCACGTGGTCGGCCATGATGAACCCCAGCCCGCCGACCACGATCAGGGCGGCGCGGTAGCCCAGCACGCCCAGGGCCGCGCCGGCGCCGCGCTCCTCCTCGCGCAGCACGTCGATCTTGTACGCGTCGAAGGCGATGTCCTGCGTGGCGCTGAAGAAGGCGATGGCGATGGCGTTGACGGCCACCAGGTGCAGCGCGGTGCGCGGGTCGTGCGTCCCCATCCAGCCGATGGCCAGCAGCAACCCCACCTGTGTGGCGATCAGCCACCCGCGCCGCCGCCCCAGGAACGGGATGGGAAAGGCGTCGACCAGCGGCGACCAGAGGAACTTGAAGGTGTACGGCCAGGAGAGGAGCGAGACGTAGCCGATCGTCTTCAGATCGACGTTCTCGAGCGTCATCCAGGCCTGCAGGTCCTTGGTGGTGAGGTAGAGCGGCAGCCCCGACGCGAAGCCGAGGAGGAGGATGACCGCCATCTTCCGGCTCGCGAACACCTGGCCGATCCCCACCGCCCGCCGCTCCGCCACGCGCGCCTCCTCATCAGCTGGTCAGCCCGCGATCCGGTGATCGCCGGCACCCCTCCAAACACACCTCTACAGACCGAACGACACGAGCGCCACCATCATCGCCGGAGGGAAGCATCCTGCCCGCCTGGCTGGCCCCCTCCCCCGGGCCCCTCCGCCCGCTCCGCGGGGGAGGGGAGAACTAATCTCGGAACAAATGCCGGTGCTTCGCCGCGATGCTGGACAGCAGTCCCGCAGGGACTTTGTGCTGTTGTTGCCCGCGAATTCATTCGCCGGGACGAGGCTTGGCTGCTCACCAGAGCCAGTCTCGCACTCATGCCATCGTACTCAGCACTCAGCACTCAGCACTCAGCACTCAGCACTCAGCACTCAGCACTCAGCACTCAGCACTCAGCACTTCCCTATCGATCCACCCCCGTCGTCATCCCCGCCGCGCCGCCGCTCTCCCCCAGCAGCCATGCGGCCACCGCTTCCTGCATCACCCCCTCGCCGCCCCAGGCCGCGAGCAGGTTGCGCGCGGTGGGGATCTCGTGCGCCAGGCGCGGATGGCTGAACAGCAGCACCGTCGCGTCCGGCGCCACGTCCGTCACCTCGCGGACGCGGGACTGCGCGGACGCGCTGATGCCCGGGCGCCCCTTCCACGCGCGGATGTCGGAGTAGAGCGCCACCAGCGGCGTCCCCGCGTCCGAGAGCTCCACCCCCGCGCGGCGGAGCTCGGTGGGGAAGGCATCGCGCGGGTAGGGGGGATACGGCCCGCCCGCGTCGTCCTCGATCTCCACCAGCCGCACCGGACCCTGCGGCAGCGCGGGGCTGCCGCGGCAGACGCGGAGCGAGCGCACGCCCACCTCCAGCGCCCAGCGGCGGTCCGCCTCCGCGCCCACCTCGCCCGTCGCGTCGCCCCACACGCGCTCGGCGGCGGCGGCGATGCGGGCCAGCGCCGCCTCCAGCCGCGCCCGCGGGAGGCGCCCGTCCGCGACGGCGGCCTCGAGCGCGCGGATCACCGCATCGGCGTCCTGCGGGTAGAGCAGCACGTCGCAGCCGGCGGCCAGCGCGCGGACCGCGGCGGCGGCCTCGGTGGTGTCCTCGGTCAGCCCGTCCATGATCAGCGCGTCGGTGACGACCAGGCCATCGAAGCGGAGCTCGCGGCAGAGCAGGTCGCCCAGGATGCGCGGGCTGAGCGTGGCCGGGTAGTCCGCGTCGAGCGCGGGGTAGACCACGTGCGCCGTCATCACCGAATCCACCCCCGCGTCCACCGCGGCGCGGAACGGCTTCAGGTCGTCCTCCAGCACCTCGCGCGAGACGGCCACGGTGGGGCGCTCGATGTGCGAGTCGCCCTTCGTGCGGCCGTGCCCGGGAAAGTGCTTGGCGCACGACAGCGCCCCGCCGCGCCGGCAGCCGCGCACCCACGCGGCCACCTGCCGCGCGACCGCGTCGGGCTCGTGGCCGAACGCGCGCACGCCGATGATGGGGTTCTCCGGCTCCAGGTCCACGTCGGCCACGGGCGCGTAGATCCAGTTCACCCCCAGCGCCCGCGCCTCGCGCGCCGTCAGCTCGCCCGCGTGCTCGGCCACCGCCTCGTCGTCCAGCCAGCCGATGGCGGCGGCGGGCGGGAGCGGCGTGGCCCCGCGGAACTGCTGCCCCGCGCCGCGCTCCAGGTCGCTGGCGATCAGCAGCGGAAAGCGCGCGCGCCTCCGCAGCTCGGCCGTCAGCTCGCGCACCCCGTCCGCTTCGCCGCCGAAGAGGATGAAGCCGCCCACTCCCAGCGCCAGCCCGCGCTCGATGGTGTCGCGGAACCCCTCAAAGCCGTTCTCGTTGCTCCATCGCAGCGCGGGCAGCAGCAGCCGCGCAACCTCCAGCCGTTGATCCGTCATCTTCCTGATTACCGGTTTGGTCTCGACAACAACTGCAAAACTGCACGGCGGCGAGCCCCTTCGCGCACCCGCGGAGCCCGATCCAGCATCCGCGCGCCTTCGCGAGCTGATCGCAGCGATGACGTCGACGCGCCGCGATGCTCGCCCAGCTACCTCTCCCGGTACGGGAGAGGTGGACGGCCTGAACCGGCCGGAGAGGGCGCGATGCCGCGGGAACGAGCCGCCGCCTCTCCCCGCACCGGAGTTCCGCCCCCACCGCAAACCCCCGTCCATCTCCCCCAAACAAAACACCCCTCCCACCACGGGAGGGGCGCATCGCCCGGCTCGGCTTACTGCGCGCGGGGGTTCGGGCCGGGGAGCACGAAGGTGCTGATGTCGGCGCCGCGCAGCACGAACCCGTTGCTCGCCTCGCCCACCATCATCGTGCGCACCGGCGACGCGCCGCCGAAGCGCTCCGGCCGCACGACCGCGTGCAGCGTCCCCACCACCGTGGGCGCGTCGCCGCCGGCGAAGGGGGCGCGGAGGACGGCGTAGTCCAGCTCCGTGGTGGGACCGCGCGCGCGGCGCGAACCCGGCGTTTCGCGGAGGAAGACGAAGGCATCGGTGAACGGCCCCGGCCGCGGCGCGATTCCCGGGCCCACCGTGCGCGTGACGCCGCTGGCCACGTCGCGCACGTGCACCTGCCGGTCGGCCTCGTAGACCACGACGCGCCGCTGCGGATCGAAGAACGCGGGGACCACGTCGTTCACCACCTCCACCAGCGGCGCCAGCGGAACCAGCCCGCGACCGCCCGGCAGCTCCACCCAGAGCGCCCCCGTCTTCAGCCGGCTGCCGGCGTCCGCCGTGGCCGGGTGGAAGACGATGTGCGGCACCGAGTCGTCGCCCCAGGTGCGCAGGTCGCCGCGGGCGTCGGCGGCCAAGGGCGCGCCGCGCGCCTCGAACAGCGTCAGCAGCTGCCCGGCCACCACGCGCACCTGCTCGTTGTCCTCGCGCTGCAGCAGCCCGCGCACGAAGCCGGCGTCCTCCACGTCCATGGCCTGCAGCGCGGCCAGGCGCACGCGGCCGTGCGGGTCCAGCAGCGACGCCCGCAGCGCCTGCTTCACCAGCGGGCTGTCCGTCGCAAACCGCTGCAGCCCCTGCGCGGCCGCCGAGCGCACCGCGTCGCTGGGGCTGGAGATGAGCACGCCGCGCAGCAGGTTGGCCGCGTTGAAGCCGCGCCGGTCGGACAGGAGCAGCGCCGCGTTGGCGCGCACGTTGTCCTTCACCGACACGTCGGTGATCAGCGCGGTGAGCGCCGCGTCCAGCTCCGGCCCCATCACCTCCAGCCGCGCCCGCTCGCGGTAGAACGCCGGATCCGGCTCCTCCACGTCCAGGATGCGGCGCACGTCGTACACCAGCCGCAGGAAGCCGTACTGCGGCGGCGGCGTGCGGCGGAAGAGCGATGCGCACCCGGACGCCAGCACGAGCACCGCCACCAGCGCGAGGCGCGCGGGGCGGAGGAGCGTGCGGGCGAGGCGGGTGCGTGGCATGGGGATCGGGGTCAGGTGCGCGCCGCGCCGCGGCGTCCGGGGGTGAACGAGCCCAGCACGCGCGGTCCCGCCGCGCCCGTGGCCTGCGGGACGTTGGCGGGGATGCCGCGCAGGTGCGCCCACGCCAGCAGCGCGAAGGCGACGGCCTCCTTCGCGTCCGCGTCGATCCCCAGCGCGGCGCCGTCGCGCACCGGGAGGGGGTCCAGCAGCGCGCGGATGCGCCCCATCAGCGTGGGGTTGCGCGCGCCGCCGCCGGTCACCACCGCCTCGTCCACCCCGCGCGGCAGCAGCCAGCGGCGGTACGCATCGGCGATGGAGCGCGCGGTCAGCTCCGTCAGGGTAGCGACGAGGTCCAGCCAGTCGCGGTCACCCTCGGGGCGCACCGCCTCCACCAGGCGGGCCACGAACGGGCGGCCGAACTCCTCGCGGCCGGTGGACTTCGGGGGCTGGGCGGCAAAGTACGGGTGCCGCATCAGCTCCGCGAGGAGTTCGGCGTCGACCTCGCCGCGCGCGGCCAGCGTTCCGTCGCGGTCGAAGGTGGCGCGCCCGCCCGTGGCAAGCTCTACCGCCGCGTCGATCAGCGCGTTCCCCGGGCCGGTGTCGAAGGCGAACGCGGGCTCGGCGCTCCCCTTCGGCGGCACGCGCGTGACGTTGCCGATCCCGCCGATGTTCTGCAGCGCCCGCGTCTTCCCCTCGCCCGCGAACAGCACCTTGTCCACCCACGGCACCAGCGGCGCCCCCTGCCCCCCCGCCGCCACGTCGCGGGTGCGGAAGTCGGAGACGACGGCGATCCCCGTGCGCTCCGCGATTGTCGCCGCGTCGCCCAGCTGCAGCGTGGCGCCGCGCCGGTCGGCGGACGGGGGACGATGCCACACCGTCTGCCCGTGCGAGCCGATCGCGTCCACCGAGTCCGGCTCGACCCCCGCCTCCGCGCAGACGCGGGTCGCCGCCTCGGCCAGCCACTCGCCCAGGTCCGCGTGCAATCCGCAGAGCGCTTCGGCCGATCCGGAGACGATGGCGGCGTGGATGGCCTCGCGGCGGTCGTCGCCGTACTCCACCGTCAACGATCGAACGAGCCGGGCGCTGACGTCGTCCTCGCCCGATCCGCCGATCTCCACCAGCGCCGCGTCGATGCCGTCCAGCGAGGTGCCGGACATCAGCCCGATGATCAGCACGCGCCGGCCCCGCGCAGCGCCTCGCGGACCTCGGCCAGCGTGCGCCCGTCCAGCTCGGCCGAGGCCAGGATCACCTGGTACGCCGTGGCGGGGCCCAGGCCCGGCGCGTCGGCCCGCCACTCCCACACGCCGATGCCGCGCCGCTGCACCTCGGCGAAGTTGCGCTCGCGCAGGCGCTGGAAGCGCTCGAACAGCGCGGCGGGGTCGGGGGACGACAGCTCCACTCGCGGCTGGCCGGAGACGGGCGCGCGGTCGCGCATGGCGGCGAAGAGGATCGCGGTCCACAGCTCGTTGGCCACCAGCGCCCGCAGCAGGTCGCCCAGCCGCTCGCGCGCGGGGCCCTGCGCGTCGCCGTCGCCCAGCGCGGCGCGGAGGGCGCGGGGGGTGATCTCGTAGCGCACCAGTACGTCCTCCCACTCCATTTCGCTCGCCGGGCGGGCGGGGTGCGCATCGTAGAAGCTCATCGCCGCTCCTCCCCTCCCAGGATCTCGCCCAGCCGGCCGCCGGCACGCATCAGCATCTCGGTCGCCTTCTCGCGGTTCACCCTGCACCAGCGCATGACCATCGCCGTCTTCACGCTGCCGCCGGCCTCGTCCAGCAGCGCGGCGGCCGAGTGGCGGTCCAGGTCCAGCGTTTCCATCAGGATGCGCTCGCTGCGGTCCTGAAGTTTCTGGTTGGTGGCGCGCAGGTCAACCATCAGGTTGCCGAACACCTTCCCCATGCGGATCATGGCGCCGGTGCTGATCATGTTCAGCACCAGCTTGGTCGCCGTCCCCGCCTTCATGCGCGTGGAGCCGGTCACCACCTCGGGGCCCACCAGCGGGGCGATGACCACGTCGTACACCTGCAGCATCCACTCCTGGGGATGGGTGCAGAGGAGGAAGCCGGCCTTCGCGCCGCGCTGCTTGGCCCGCGTGAGCGCCCCGTGCACGTACGGCGTGGTCCCCGACGCGGCGATGCCGAAGACGAAGTCGTTCGCATCGACCTGCATCTCGTCGATCGCGCGGGCGCCGTCCTCGCGGCTGTCCTCGGCGCCCTCCACGGCGTTGGTCAGCGCCCGCGGCCCCCCGGCGATGATCCCCTGCACCATGCGCGGGTCGGTGCCGTACGTCGGCGGCATCTCCGACGCGTCGAGCACGCCGAGGCGCCCGCTGGTCCCCGCGCCCACGTAAATCAGGCGCCCGCCGGCGCGGAACGTCTCCTCGGCCATCTCCACCGCGCGCGCCACCTGCTCCAGCTGGCCGGCCACGGCGGGGGCGATGCGATGGTCCTCGTCGTTGATGACGCGGACGATCTCCAGGGCGGACAGCCGGTCGATGTCCGTGGTGGCGGGGTTGCGCTGCTCGGTGAGCCGTGGGTCGAGCGGGGGCCGTGACGACATCGGGCGCGGGATGCGGTGAAGTGCCGATGCGGGCGGAAACGTTCGCCCGCGGCACGCGCGCCAACGTGCGCGCTGCGCCGCGGGGATGCAAGAGCGCGTCCAGCCGGGAGGGGACAGCAGGAGGATGCGGCGCAGGATCGGATCCCGCGAGGGCGCCGCGCGGCGGAGCCCGCATCTCCCCCGGACCCCTCAGCGTGGCAGCGGAGATGCCTCTCCGCCGGCACGATGCCGGGGAGGGAGTCCGCGAAGGCGGACTTCGGGCCGTTGTTGCCGCGAATTCCATTCGCCCGGCATCCCCCGGGCGGAGATGGAGATGCCGCGCCCCGTTGCCCCCGCCCGCCCGCCGCCTCAATATCCCCGTGAACACCCGATCGACAGCGGCGGTGGAGATTGGTTGGCAGATGAACATCCACGTGATGCGCATCTCCCGGCCCGTTCGCCCCATCGCCCGCCGCGCACCCGTGCCCGCGAACATGCCGATGCTGCTCCGCCGCGCGCTTCTTCCGCTCCTCCCGCTGGTCCTGGCCACCGGCACCGCCACCCCCGCGGGCACCCGCGCCGCCGCCGACCCGCCGGAGGTGGTCTTCCCGCGACAGTGGGAGATGCAGCGCGGCTCCATCGCCCCCACCATCGCCGCGCGGGGGATGGTGGTGAGCACCGACCGCGTGGCCAGCGAGGTGGGCGCCGAGATCCTGCGCCGCAACGGCAACGCGGTCGACGCCGCCGTGGCCGTGCACTTCGCGCTGGCCGTCGTCAATCCCGAGGCCGGCAACATCGGCGGCGGCGGCTTCCTGGTGGTGCGGATGGCGGACGGGACCACGGCCGCGCTCGACTTCCGCGAGGCCGCGCCGCTGAAGGCCACGCGCGACATGTACCTGGACGCGCAGGGCAACGTCAGCGACTCGCTTTCGCTGCTGGGCCACCTGGCGTCGGGGGTCCCCGGCTCGGTGGCGGGGATGTGGGAGGCGCACCGGCGCTTCGGCAAGCTGCCGTGGGCCGATCTCGTCCAGCCCGCCATCAACCTGGCCGAGGGCATCGTCGTCCACGAGCGGCTGGCCGGGTCGCTGCGCCGCAACCAGCAGATCGTGAACCACTACGCCGAGACGCAGCGCATCTTCGCGCCCGGCGGGCGGCTGCTGCTGGTGGGCGACCGGCTGGTGCAGCACGACCTGGCCGAGACCTTCCGCCGCATCCAGCAGCAGGGCGCCGACGGCTTCTACCACGGCCGTACGGCCGAGCTCATCGAGCAGGAGATGCAGCGCGGCGGCGGCCTCATCACCCAGGAGGATCTGGCTAGATACAAGGCGGTGTGGCGCGACCCCATCCGCTTCACCTACCGCGGCAACACCGTCATCTCCATGCCCCCGCCCTCGTCCGGCGGCGCCACCATGGCGGAGATGCTGAAGATCCTGGAGGGGTACGACCTGCGCGCGGCGGGGTTCCTCTCCCCCCGCTACGTACACCTGTTCACCGAGGCCGCGCGCCGCGCCTACGCCGACCGCAACACCTACCTGGCCGACCCCGACTTCGTGCGCCAGCCCACCGCGCGGATGCTTTCCGACGCGTACGCCGCCCAGCGCCGCAGCACGATCCGACTGGACCGCGCGACGCCGTCGGCCGCCGTGGCGCCGGGCCTGGGCCCCGCGCCGGCGGAGGGGACGAACACCACGCACTACTCGATCGTCGACGGGCTGGGGAACGCGGTGGCGGTGACGACCACGCTGAACTCGCTGTACGGCAGCGGGGTGACGGTGACCGGCGCGGGGTTCCTGCTGAACAACGAGATGGACGACTTCACCAGCAAGCCCGGCGTGCCCAACCAGTTCGGGCTGGTGCAGGGGAGCGCGAACGCCATCGCCCCCGGCAAGCGCATGCTCTCGGCGATGTCGCCCACCATCATCCTGGACCCGCGCGGGCGCCTGCGCGCGGTCACGGGCACGCCCGGCGGCTCCACCATCATCACCTCCATCGCGCAGATGGTGAGCAACATCGTGGACTTCGACATGGACGTGGCCACCGCCGAGCTCGCGCCGCGCCTGCACCACCAGCACCTCCCCGACACGCTGCGCTACGAGAAGCACGGCCTGGAGGACAGCACCGTCGCGCGGCTGCGGGCGATGGGCCACGCGGTCGCCGAGCGCGACGGCTTCCAGGGCGACGTGCAGACCATCATCGTCCTCCCCACCGGCTACGTGACCGGCGTAAGCGACCCCCGCCGCGGCGGCGCGGCCGTGGGCCTGGCCGAGGTGCGGCGGGTGGTGCAGTAGCCCGCGGGCGGTTGGCGCTCATCCGCGACATGATTAGCTTCGAACGGAGATGATTTCACACCTCGACCGGCTGGCAGCCATGCCTGAAACACCCGTCGTACACAGTCACCCGGAGATCATGAGCGGCACGCCTGTGTTCGTCGGCACGCGCGTCCCCGTCCGCACGCTGCTCGACTACATCGAGACGGGCGACACGATCGAGAGCTTTCTGGAGGATTTCCCCGGCGTTAGCCGCGAGCAGTCGGTTGAGTTCCTCAGGATCAGACCTTCTACCCGAGCAGGTTGATGGAGAGCATTTGCTGGGATGAAGATGGCGCATGGCTGGGATTCTGGCGGGACTACCCCGCGCATTGGACGCAGGACGAGAGCGTCGCCGACCTGAAGACGCACCTCGACGATCTGCTTGTCGATATCCGCAGCGGCGAGGTCCCGGGTCTTCCCTGATCCAATCTCGCCGCGAAAGCAAAGCGCCCCCACCGGCTGAGCCGGCGGGGGCGCTTGCTTTCATACCGTCGCCGCGGCGCGCGTCAGTCGGCGCGGCGGCGCACCGTCACGGGGCCGTCGAGGCGGATGGTGGCGGTCGCACCCGGATCCACGACGGTATCGACATCCGCCGTCGCGCCCGCGGCGGCGGCGCCCGCGGCGGCACCGATGACGGCGCCGACCACAGCGCCCCGGCGGTTGCGGCCGATGACGCGGCCCAGCACCGCGCCCGCGGCGGCCGGCGCGGCCACCTTGGCGATGCGCTCGCCGCGGCTGTCCATGTTCACCTGCCGCTGCACCGGGTTGGTCAGCACGGTGGCGTCGATCGGGTAGCGCTCGCCGCCGGAGGAGATGGAGGTGAAGGCCAGCCCCAGCCGCCCGCGCTCGGCGCTGGTGATCCGCCCCGTCACGGTCGCCCCGGCGGGGATCACCGTGCGCCCCATCTCGTCCACCAGCGCCTCGGTCAGCGTGGCCGTGAAGGTGGAGCCCACGCCGTCGCTCTTCGCGCTCACCTGCCGGTCGAAGCTCACCGCGAAGGTCTGCCCCGCGGCCACCGTGCGCGTGACGTACTGCGGGCCGGCGGGCGCGGGCGCCTGCGCCACGGGCGCCGGCTCGGGCTCGCGCTCCCGCTCGCGCGGCGGGGTGGCCGGTCGCGGCTTCGCCTTCGCGGCGGGCGGGGGCGGCTGGCGCTCCGGCTCGGGCGCGGGGGGCGGCGGCGGGGTGAAGGCCGGCACCTCGGCGGGGGACGAGTCGGCGGTCACGGGAACGTCGCTGCCGGCCACGGGCGTGGCCTGGCTGTCCGGCTTCAGCGCCAGGTTCAGGTCGCGCTCCAGCGCGCGCTGCTCGATCGTCTGCCGGCTGGCGGCGGTGTCCTCTCCGCGGCGGTCGCAGGCGACCAGAAAGGAGGACGCCGGCAGCGCGATCAGCGCCGCGGCGGCGAGGGTGCGGGTCTTCATCGGGGGGCTCCTGAGTGGCGTGTCGCCTTGAATTTGCGGGTGCGGGGGGGCTATCGTCCAGTCCATCGCCCCCCGCTCCGCGATACGACAGGGGGGCAACGCCCGTGCCGAGGTCAGAGTGAAGGAACTGAGGGCCCTGCTCCCGTACCTGCGCCGCTACCGCGTCCGCATCTTCTGGGGGATCGTGGCCGTCGTGGTCGCCAACGCGACCGCGGTCGGCAGCCTGGAGTACATCCGCATCGCCGTCGACTCGCTGGGGAAGCCGGGGGTCACGCGCGGCGACATCTTCCGCTACGCGCTCTTCCTCGTCCTCCTTGCCCTGGCGTCCGGCGTCGCGCGCTACTGGATGCGCGAGATCCTGAACGGCGTCTCGCGGCTCGTGGAGAATGACCTGCGCGACGACTTCTTCGCGCACCTGCTGCGGCTGGACGCGTCGTTCTACGCCACGCACCCCACGGGCGAGATCATCTCCCGCGCCACCAACGACATCCCCGCCGTGCGGATGGTGGCGGGCCCCGCGTACATGTACCTGGCCGACACCTTCGTGCTGGGAATCTTCGCGCTCTGGCGGATGGCGCTGGTGGACGGGTGGATGACCTTCGCCTCGCTCGTCCCCCTCCTCCTCCTCCCGCCCGTGACCATCGGCTTCGGGCGGGTGATCCACGACCGCTTCGAGAAGATCCAGGAGCAGTTCGGCGTCCTCTCCACCATGGCGCAGGAGAACCTGGCCGGGCAGCGCATCGTGAAGGCGTACGGCCAGGAGGCCGACCAGTCGCGCCGCTTCGCCCTGCTCAGCAAGCTGCTGATGGACCGCAACGTGGGGCTGGCCAGGACGTCGGGCCTCTTCTACCCGCTGCTCACCATGATCGCCGGCGCGTCGCTGGCCATCGCGCTGTGGATCGGCGGGCGCGACATCGTGGCGGGGCGCATCACCAACGGCGACCTGGTCCTCTTCCTCACCTACCTGGGGAGATTGACCTGGCCGATGATCGCCCTCGGCTGGGTGGTGAACCTCTTCCAGCGCGGCGCCGCGTCGATGGGGCGGGTGTCGCGCGTGCTGGAGGCCCAACCGCGCATCACCGAGCCGGGTGACGCGCGGGCGCCCGCGGTCGTCAGGGGCGAGATCGAGTTCAGGCGCGTCTCCTTCCGCTACCCCGGCACCGAGCGCTGGGTGCTGCGCGACGTGGACCTGCGCATCCGCGCGGGCGACACCGTGGCCATCGTGGGCCCCACGGGGAGCGGGAAGTCCACGCTCGCCGCCCTTCTGGTCCGGCTGTACGATCCCACGGAGGGCGAGGTGCGCGTGGACGGGGTCCCGCTGACCGGGTGGGACCTGGCGTCGCTGCGCCGGGCGATCGCGATGGTGCCGCAGGATACCTTCCTGTTCTCGGCGTCGATCGAGCAGAACCTGGCGCTGGGGTTCGACGAGCCCGACCCCGCGGCGCGGCTGGCGCGCGTGCGGGCGGCGGCGCGGGTGGCGCGGCTGCACGAGGCGGTGGAGGAGTTTCCCGCCGGCTACGGAACGCTGCTGGGCGAGCGGGGGATCAACCTGTCGGGCGGGCAGAAGCAGCGCGCCGCCCTGGCCCGCGCGGTGGCGCGGGACGCGAGGATCCTGGTCCTCGACGACGCCCTGAGCGCGGTGGACACGCACACCGAGCACGAGATCCTGGAGCAGATGCGGAGCGTCCTAGCCGGTCGCACCAGCGTGATCGTGAGCCACCGGGTGACCGCGGTGATGCACGCCGACCAGATCCTGGTGCTGGACGGCGGCCGCATCGCCGAGCAGGGGACGCACGACGAGCTGCTGAGGCGCGGCGGCACCTACGCCATGCTGCAGCGCCGCCAGCTGCTGGCCGACGAGGTGGCGGGGGACGACGTGCTTGCAGCCGCCGGAGACCGGGTCTAAATTGTTCGATTCATCAGTTCCCGCATCAGCCGCAGGCATGACCGACCTTCGACTTCAGATCCACGGCGGCCACGAAGCCGAGGCCCGGCTCCGCGAGGTGCTGGCCCGCGAAGGCTTCCGCATCGTGGAGCCGCCAAAGCCGGAGACCGGCGCGCACTCCGTGCTGGTGGTGGAGCCCGACGGCCACCCGCAGGGCCCGCACGCCCCGCTGGGCCGCGGCGAGACGGCGCGGAAGATCGAGGAGCTGGAGCGCACCGTGCTGGAGCTGCGCAACCTCGACGTGGCCAAGAGCCAGTTCCTGACCAACGTCTCGCACGAGCTGCGCACCCCGCTCACGGCCATCGTCACCTACGGCGAGATCCTGCGCGACGGGATGCTGGGCGAGATCACGCCGCGCCAGCGCGAGGCCATCGAGAGCATGATCGGCTCGTGCCGGCAGCTCCTGGCCATGATCGAGGAGATCCTCACCTACGCCCGCACCAACGCGCAGGCCATCTCCATCCAGCCCTCCTCCTTTCCCGTGGAAGAGGTGGTGCGGACGGTGTTCGACATGAACGCCTCGCTGGTGGAGCGGAAGGGGCTGGAGTTCGAGACCGCGCTGACCCCGGGGCTGCCGCGGGTGTATGCCGACCGCGACAAGGTGGCGCACGTGCTGGGGAACCTGATCGGCAACGCCATCGACTTCACGCCCGACGGCGGGCGCGTGCGGGTGGTGGCCCGGCGCGCGGCGCACGACCCGCGCTGGATCGAGGTGGGGGTGGAGGACACGGGAATCGGGATCGACGCCGCGCACCACGACCTGATCTTCCAGGAGTTCGCGCAGGTGGACGCCAGCCGCGCCCGCATCCACCACGGCACCGGGCTGGGGCTGGCCATCGCGCGGCAGTTCGTGCGGCTGCACGGCGGCCGCATCTGGGTGGAGAGCGAGCTGGGCGAGGGAAGCCGCTTCTACTTCACCCTCCCCAGCGTGGAGGTGAACGAGGAGGCGTCGGCGCGGTCCGCGGTCGCGGAGGGCGCGGCGGCGTGACGGAGACGGCGCGGCATCTCATCCTGGTGGTGGAAGACAGCGACGCCATCCGCATGGCCTTCACCATCCTGCTGGAAGAAAGCGGCTACGACGTGGCCGCCGCCCCCAACGGCGCCGAGGCGGTGCGCCTGGCCGCCGAGCGCGCGCCGGACCTGGTCCTCCTGGACCTGGGCCTCCCCGACATCCCCGGCGTGGAGGTGGCGCGCCGCATCAAGTCCGACCCCGAGACGCGCTCCATCCCCGTGGTGGCCCTCACCGGCCGCGACGACGACTCGGACCGCGAGGCGCTGCGCGCCGCCGGCTGCGCCGCCTACCTGGTGAAGCCGGTCGACACGCAGGCGCTCATCCGCTCGCTCCCCGGCTACATCGAAGGCGCCGCCGCGGTCGCGGAGAGCTGAACGAGGCAGGTTGATCGGGCGAGGGCGGGAAGGAAAATGCGACTGAAGTCGCGGCTACAACGGCACATAGTCCGCCTTCGCGGACTTCCGGTGCGGCCCAGTTGATGTGCGGCTCCGAACCTCTAGAGCAGAGCACAAAAACGAAGAAGCCCCGCGTCCACACGGCCGCGGGGCTTCGCACGTTGTTGAAGTCCGCGAAGGCGGACTGCGTGATGTTGTAGCCGCGAGTTCACTCGCATTTTCCCACGCCTAATACCAAAAATCCGGCGGAAGAATCAGCGCACCTCACCAGATCACGTGCTGCGGAGATGATAGATCCTTCGGCCTGCAATCTCTTGTGTAAACACTGGTTACAGTGTGGTCGGCCTCAGGATGACGTCGGGTTGATACGGCGAGGATGCACGAACTAAATTCCCGGATTCGGTATAAACCCTCGCATCTCCGCACCACCGATCCCCCCGCTGGCGCACATGAGCCCGCGGCGCCGATCTACATCCCGCTCGGGAAGGTTTCGGGGACCTCGTGGTCGGGGACGGGCTGCATGTGCAGCGGGTGCAGGGCGTGGCTGTGGTCGATGTACAGCATGGCGTCGTAGCGGTACGGGAGCACCGTGGGCACGTAGTTGCCGAACGCCTCGCGCTCGGAGCGGTAGACCACGCCGATGGCGCGGTGGCCGCGGCGGTCCAGCGCGCCGGGGACCTCGTCGAAGCCCTCCAGCAGCAGGAGCTTGTCTTCCGCGGATGCCCGGTGGAGGACGTCTTCCCAGCTATCCGGCCGCGCCTCGGGAACGGGGATGCTGTGCATGGGCGCGCCCCAATGCTCGCCCGCGATCACGCTGCCTGCGTAGCTGCTGAACCCGGCGATCACCACGTCGCCGCCGTACGCCTCGCGCGCGAGCTGGCCGATGTTCACCATCCCCGCGCGGGCCATGTCGGTGGCGCGCGCGTCGCCCACGTGCGTGTTGTGCTCCCAGACGATCGCCTTCGCATCCGGGCCGTGGTGGCGCATCAGGCGGTCCAGCGTCTCCATCATGTGCGTGTCGCGCACATTCCAGCTCGCCGCGCCGCCGCGGATCATCGCTCGGTAGTAGCGCTCGGCGTTCTGCGCCACCAGCGCGTTCTGCTCGGCGTTGAAGTACGCCTCGGGCCCCTCGCGGCGGAAGTCCGGCCCCTTGCGCCGCAGCTCCGCCAGCGCGGCAACGACCTCTTCCTCGCAGTCGGTGGGCACCATCTCGGTGGCCCACGCGTACTCCTGCACGTCTTCCTCGTACGGGTCGAAGCAGCCGTACGCCCGCCGCGCGCGCTCGGCCAGCGCGGGGTCCACGCGCTCCAGGTAGCGGGTGACCACGTCGATCGACTCCCACAGCGAGTACACGTCCAGCCCGTAGAACCCCACCTTCCGCTCGTCCACGCGGCCGCGGTTGAACTCGCGCAGCCACTCGGCGAGCGCCACGACCTCCTCGTTCGCCCACATCCACGTGGGCCAGCGGGAGAAGGCGTGCAGCACCTCGCGCGCGTCGTTGCCGGGATCGTCCCAGCCTTTCGCGTAGAGGTTGACCGTGTAGCAGTCCGGCCAGTCGCCTTCGACGGCGATGAAGTCGAAGCCTTTCTCGGCGATCAGCCGACGGGAGATGCGGTCGCGCCAGGTGTAGAACTCGCGGGTGCCGTGGCTAGCCTCGCCCAGCAGCACCACGCGCGCGTCGCCGATGCGCTCCAGCAGCGGGTCCAGGTCGCCCTCGTCCCGCAGCGGCAGCGCGCGCTCCCGCACCGCATCGACCAGCGCTTCGTCCGCCATCTCCATCCCCCCGATTCCCGTTCCGCCCCGTCCGCGGCTCCGCGTGAGACATCCCCCTCGGATCGCGCCCTGCGAATCCGCAGGTTCTACGCCGAACGGAGATCATCGGAGCTTCGGATCAGGAGGATCGGGAGATGGTCAGCCGGCGATGCTCATCCTCCCCCCGCCGCTCCCGAACGGCCCTGACGGGCAATCTCCGTTCGCTTCTCGTGGAGATGGATCGAATCCCGATTCATCGCGGCTGATTCCAGATCCCGCGCCACTGCGGGTGAAATGAGCATCCTGCGGTATGGAAACCGATGCATCCGCCAAAAACATCCTTTCCCGACGCATTGACGTAAGTTGTTTGTTTGCATAACTTTGCAGTCCAACATCGCGCTACCGACAAGCGTGATCGCAATCTCATTCGCCCACCCGGTGAGACCAATGAAGAAGTGGATGGCCCTGCTGGGCCTTGCCGTTTTCGCCGCCGGCTGCTCGGACGTCACGGAGCAGCCCATGGCGCCCTCCAGCGACAAGCCGCGCGCCTCGGCCTGGGGCGTGGACAACGACGGCGACAACATCGACGACGGCATCGAGGCGGACCTCGCGGCCACCTGGGCGCCCGTGCTGTACATGCCCAACCTGATCACCCGCGACCAGGCCGGCGCCGGCGTGCAGGGCGACTGGACGTGGCCGGCGAACGTGGAGTGGTACCTGGCCAGCACGCAGATGCGCTTCCACCACGACAACTGCCCGGACCACCAGATCCTGAACCTGGGCACCATCAACACCTCGAACCTGATCACGCAGGTCCACCAGCGCGCCACCTCGTGGCTGGGGTGCAGCCATTCGGGCACCACGTACGGCTCCGGCGCGGCGAACGGGTACGACAACGGGTACAACGCCGAGAACCACTTCTTCCTCCAGGCCGTGTACGATGACGTCACGCATCCCGGCGTGCGCGACCCGGCCGGGTGGAAGGTGTACACGCACGTCTATCGCAACAACCTGGGCGGATACAGCATCCAGTACTGGTTCTTCTACGCCTACAACGACTACTTCGGCGGGTTCAACCACGAGTCGGACTGGGAGCACATCACGGTGCAGCTGAACGGCGCCCAGCAGCTCGCCAGCGTGATCTACGGGGCGCACCACACTCCGAAGACGGTGCCCGCCAACCAGGTGACCCTGTACGGCGTCACGCACCCGCAGGTATGGGTGGCCGACGGCTCGCATGCCAGCTACGCCAGCTTCTACGAGTGCAACACCACGTTTGCCGAGGGATACAACGAGAGCTGCTGGAACAACCTGGACCAGCGCTGGTTCACCTGGAGCGGCGGCAAGGGCTACGACGCCGGCCTTCAGGGCGGCGGCCTGGTGAACGTGGGCGAGATGCCGCAGGCGGGCACCAGCCGGCGCCCCATGCCCGGGCAGGAGTGGCTGAAGTTCTCGGGCCACTGGGGCGAGGAGGGCAACATCGACGACACCAGCGGCCAGCCGGGACCGGGCCAGCACGCCGGCGACTGGCTCGTCGACGCCGGCACCGGGTGCGGCGAGGCGTCGTGCACGCCGGTGACGGCCGCCTACATCAGCCACTACACCGGCGCCGACTGCACGGGCACGGAGAGCTACTACACGGCGTACTTCGGCTCCGACGGCGTGCGGCGCTCCTGGGACGGCAAGGGCCTGGCGGGCACCACGCTGCGCACGGTGACCAACCGGTCGTACCGGGACAGCAGCGGCGCGTGCAACAACGCGTGGCCGGGCGGAAATACCCTGTCGAACTTCGTGACGATCTATCGCTGAACCGCAGGGGACAGGGGATAGGGGACAGGGAGATGCGAAGCGGGGGTGGGCGTCCATGTGGGCGCCCACCCCCGCTTGTTGGTTCATCGCGGATTCAGTTACCGCGTTTCCGGGAGCGGAAGCGCAAGCTCAGTTGGGCGCCGGATTGAGCTGCACGTCGCCGCAGGAGAACGGGATCTCGTCGAGGCGGTAGTGGTCCATCTGGATCCAGGCCTCCTGGCCGGGTGCCCAGAACCCGGTAAAGACGAAATAGAGGCCGTTCTGCGCGGGACGGTATTGGACGCTGAGCTCGGTATAATTCGGAAGACGCCCGAACGGGATCTCACGGACGGGATGCTGTGCCGCATCGCGGAACCCGAAGTATCCGTTGCGTACGTTGCCCGAGGTACGCACCTGAGCGTGCAGCGTGTAGGTCACGCCCGCCCTGAGGCTGACCGGTTGGCGGATCGCATTCCACCCCGTGGTGCTGCGGGCAAATGCACTGGTGCTCTCGCCGAAGTCGATTCCCGCGCTGCCCTCGGGATACCAGGGCCTTCGCAGGGCCTGCGTGTGCTGCCCCTCGAAATCCGCATCCTGCAGCAACAGGGACACGCATTGCGCGAGCGTGGAGGACGCGGTGACGAGCGAGAGCCCTGCCGCGAGCGCCGTCACCAGCGTTCGGTGGGGTATCGGCTTCATGAATTGGCGCACGGTGATCTCCCGCGAGATGCGAAGCGGTGGGGTCGCGTGGCTGCGCTGCCGGGCGGCGGCGGCCGAAACGGTGGGCACTGCAGCAGTAGCAGAAACCAGACCCGAACACAGGTGCTGCGCATCAAGCTATAAATGCGGCAGGGTCAAGAGGTTGCACACAGCGGGGGCCTTGCGGGGCCGTGGGGGAATGCGGACCTGGGACATGGATGGGCAACATCTGCGGGGCACTGCATCCCAGCTGTCGGCGGCGGTGGAACGGCAGACCCCGGGGCGGGCGGGAGGGTCTCGGTGCGCACAGCACTCCGCTACGAGACGCGAAGCCGGTCGACTTCGTAACGACGCTCGGTCCAGATCAGTCTCGCATGCGCCGGGTGCCGTGCTCAGCCGTCCAGCCGCACGATCACGCCCTCGTCGCCGCGCAGGTCGATGCGGCCGCGCATGGGGATGGAGGTGCGGGAGACGTCCGTCGACAGCGCGACCTCGCCATCTCCGTCGAACGGGAGGGAGGCGGGGGATGGGGCGAGGTTCAGGGCGACGAGGAAGCGCGACCCCCCGTGCTCGCGCACGTACGCCAGCACGTCGCCCTCCGCGTCCACCGGCGCGTACGAGCCGACGGAGAGCGCGGGCTCGGCGCGGCGCAGGGCGATGAGGCGCTGGTGCAGCGCGAGCAGCGATTCCGGATCGCAGCGCTGCGTCTCCACGTTGCGCTCGCGGTAGTCCGCGGCGACGGGGAGCCACGGCTCGACGGTGGAGAATCCCGCGTGCGGGGCGGCGCTCCACTGCATCGGCGTGCGCTCGGGGTCGCGGCCCAGCCCCATCCCCGGAACGTTCTTCTCGAACGGGTCGTGCACGCGGTCCGGCGGGATCGGCACGTCCTCCATCCCGATCTCGTCGCCATAGTAGATCGTCGGCGTGCCGCGTAGCGTCAGCAGCAGCATCGCCGCGACTCGCGCCTGCGCGGCTCCCACGCGGGTCACGATGCGGTGGCGGTCGTGGTTGCCCAGCACCCAGTTGGGCCACGCGCCCGGCGGCAGCAGCGATTCGTATCTCCGCACCGCCGCGTCGATCTGCCGCGCGAGCCAGGGAAGCTCGATCAGCTGGAAGTTATAGGGGAAGTGGCATCCGGCGCCGCCCGCGCCGTAGTACGCCATCACCCGCTCCGGCGCGTTGTAGATCTCGCCGATCAGCACGCGGTCATCGCCGAACTCCTCCGTCACCTTCCGCATCCGGGCGATCACGTCGTGCACCTCGGGGCGGTCGCCGGACCAGTGGCGCAGCAGCGAGCGGAAGGGATCGTCGCCGGGGCGGAAGTCCGGATTCGGCGGGTTGTCGCGGAAGCGGTCGTCCTTGATGACGTTCTGCACCGCGTCCACCCGCAGCCCGTCCACGCCGCGCGCCAGCCAGAAGCGCATCACCTCCAGCATCTCCGCCTCGACCGCGGGGTTGCGCCAGTTCAGGTCCGGCTGCTCGCGGAGGTAGGTGTGCAGGTAGTACTGGCCGGTGGGGGGATCCAGCGTCCACGCGCTCCCGCCGAAGGTGCTCAGCCAGTTGTTGGGCGGTCCGCCGTCCGGCGCCGGGTCGCGCCACACGTACCAGCCGCGCCGCGGGTTCTCGCGCGAGGAGCGGGACTCCGCGAACCAGGGGTGGAGATCGGAGGTGTGGTTGGGGATGAAGTCCAGGATCACGCGCAGCCCCCGCGCGTGCGCCGCCTCCAGCAGCCGGTCGAAGTCGTCCAGCGTGCCGAAGATGGGATCGACGGCGCGATGGTCGGTCACGTCGTACCCGAAGTCGCGCATCGGCGAGGGATAGAAGGGCGAGATCCACACCGCGTCCACGCCCAGGCGGCGCAGGTGGTCCAGCTTCGCCGCGATCCCCGGCAGGTCGCCCACGCCGTCGCCGCTGGTGTCGAAGAACGAGCGCGGGTACACCTGGTACATCACCCCGCGCTGCCACCAGCGGAACCCGTCCCCGCTCTCGCTCCCTTCGATCGTCATCTACAGGCTCCTGAACCGATTGGGTCTCACGCGGAGCCGCGGAGACGCAGAGAACTCATCGCACACGGCGCTTCCTCTGCGTCCTCCGCGACCTCCGCGTAAGACATTTCTTTGGGGGATGCCGGATCACCCGAATCCTTTTTCCGCGAGCGCCCGTAGATGCATCGCCCGATCCGTCTCACCCGCACCCCGAGCAACGACGATGGCCGATCCACCGCCCTGGTTCTTCCTGGCGCTTTTCCCCGTGCTCGCCGCGAGCGCGGGGATCGTGATCCGCAGCATCGGCACCGCGGTGGCGCGGGTGCGCGGGCCCCGGCAGCCGGCCCAGCTCGCGCCGCCGCCGCCCCCGGCCGCCGTGCCGACCGCGGAGGTGCTGCGCCTGCAGGCGGAGGTGGACGAGCTGCGGACGCAGGTGGAGCGCCTGCGCGCCGCGGAGTCGTTCTACGCGCAGCTGCAGGCGCCCTCCGCGCAGGCCGCGCCGCCCCGCGCCTGACGCCGGGCTCCCCGGACGGGCACCGGGCACGTTATGTTGTCCGTTCCACCCGGCGTTCCGGATCGGCGGCATCCATCGGGCACGGCAGCGCCGGGCCCGCGACCGGAGCAACCTCTTCCTGCACCCGATCTTGTTCGGCGGAATCGACTTCGTCTTCATCGCCATCGGCATCTCCATCGTGGCCCGCGCGGTCAACGGCCGGCGGCGCTATCGCGACCTTCCCCCTCCGCAGCAGGTGATGCTGGAGGACCCGCGCGTGCCGCAGCTGCAGGCCGAGCTGGACGAGCTGCGCAGCCACGTGGAGCGCATGCACGCGACCGAGAGCTTCTACGCGCAGCTGAACGCTCCCGCGCCGCAATCGGCGGCCGCACAGCCGCCGGCCGCGGCCCCGCCCGCTCAAGCGACCGCGGCGGAGCCTCCGGCGCCAACTCCGAAGGCGCCGCAGGGGAGCTGATGGCCCCGAATGGAATTCGGGGGCAACAACGGCACGAAGTCCCTGCGGGACTGCCATCCGGCATCGCGGCGGCTTCGGCGGCGCCTGCGCGGCCGCGAAGAGCCAGCCAGCAACGCAGAAGCCTCGCCGACCGCGCGAGGCTTCTGCCGTTTCGTACTTCCGTACTCCCCGTACTTTCGTACTTCCGTTCAGCTTTCCCGCGCCGGCCGGATGCTCACCGGGCGGCCCTTGATCGTGGCGTTGCTCATCGCGCGCAGCACCTGGTCGGCGAACTCGTTCGCGACTTCCACGATGGTGAACTGGTCGGCGATCTCGATGGCGCCGATCCCCTCGCCGGGGATGCGGGCCTCGCCGGCGATGGCGCCCACGATGTCGCCCGGGCGGATGCCGCGGCGGCGCCCCACGCTGATGAACAGCCGCGTCATCCCGCCCCGCCCGCCGCCGTCCGGCCGCCGCCCGCGCGGCGGTCCGCCGCCGTCGAAGCGGTCCTGCCGCCCGCGCGGGCCGCGCCCCTCGTCGCGCGCGCCGCGCTCGCGGTCGCGCGGGGGGCGGCGCTCGTCCCACTGCGGGATCTCCACCTCGTTCTCCGGCTCCTCGCCGCGCGTGGCGTCGGCCGCCAGCTTGGTGGCCGCCGCGGCAATGTCGAGCGGGTCGAACTGCTCGGAGAGCGGCAGGATCACCGCCTCGCGGTAGGCCTCGTAATCGTCCTCGCCCTCCAGCGTCTCCACCAGCGCGGCGCGCATCAGCTCCAGCCGCCGCGCGCGCAGGTCGGCCACGGTGGGAACGCGCGCCCGCTCGATGGGCTGCCGCACCTCGCGCTCGATGCCGCGCAGCAGGAACTGCTCGCGCGGCTGGGCCAGGGTGATGGCCGTGCCCTCGCGCCCCGCGCGCCCCGTGCGCCCGATGCGGTGCACGTACACCTCGGGCGTCTGCGGGATGTCGTAGTTGATCACGTGGCTCACGTGCTCCACGTCCAGCCCGCGCGCCGCCACGTCGGTGGCAATCAGCAGGTCGGCGGTGCCGTCGCGGAACTTCTTCATCACCCGGTCGCGCTGCGCCTGGTTCAGCCCGCCGTGCAGCGCCTCGGGGCGGTAGCCGCGCACCTGCAGCGCCTCGGTCAGCTCGTCCACCTCGTTGCGCGTGCGGCAGAAGAGGATGGCCGACGTCGGAGCTTCGAGGTCCAGGATGCGCGTCAGCGCCTCGAGCTTGTAGGGGCGGGGGACGACGTAGGCCACCTGGCGGACCAGCGGCGTCTCCAGCTTCTCCTGGCGGACGGTCACGCGCACCGGCTCGCGCATGTGCCGGTCGGCCAGCTCCTGGATGCGCGGCGGGAAGGTGGCCGAGAAGAGCGCCGTCTGCCGCTCCGGCGGGGTTTCCTCGAGGATGGTGTCGATGTCCTCGATGAACCCCATGTCCAGCATCTCGTCGGCCTCGTCGAGCACCACGTTGCAGACGCGGGACAGGTCCAGCGAGCGCCGGCGGATGTGGTCCAGGATGCGCCCCGGCGTGCCCACCACGATGTGCACGCCGCGCCGCAGCTCGCGCAGCTGCCGGTCGATGGCCTGCCCGCCGTAGACCGCGAGCACGCGGATCCCCCGGCGCGAGCCGTAGCGGTGCGTGGCCTCGGCCACCTGCACCGCCAGCTCGCGGGTGGGGGCCAGGATCAGCGCCTGCACCCCGCCCTCGGGGTCGATGCGCTGAACCAGGGGAAGGGCGAAGGCCGCCGTCTTCCCCGTTCCCGTGGCCGCCCGGCCGATCACGTCGCGGCCTTCCAGGAGAAGGGGGATGGCCTGCACCTGGATGGGCGTGGGCTCCTCGTACCCCAGCGCGTCCAGCGCGGCCAGCAGCTCGGGGGCCAGCCCCAGGTCACCGAACCCGGCCGCCTGCGCGGTCTCCTCTTCCGCCACCCCGGCGATTTCCGTCTCGTCCGACACGTTCCCGTCTCCGGCTGAAATGCTGTATGTAGATGCTGGATCTTGCCCAGTGTCATCGCCCGGCGCGCCGGGGGGACGACAATGTCGCCGCCCGCGCCGGGCGGGACAACAGGGGGATTCGCTCCGGGGCGGGGAGGGCGAATGAATTCGCGGCAACAACGGCCCGAAGTCCGCCTTCGCGGACTCGCCCGGCGGCATCGCGGCGCTTCGGCGGGGATCGCCGCCACCCGGCCGTCCCTGTCCCCTGTAACCTGTCCCCTGTAACCTGTCCCCTAGAAGCCGTGCAGCCCCACGTCCGGCTCGCGCGCGTAGGCGCGGAAGGCCTCCACCGGGTCGCTGTGCGCCTCCAGCTTGCCGCGCATGCGGCGGAAGGAGAGGCGCAGCATCCGCTCGCGCAGCACGTCGTCGGGCGCGGTGGCCGGGAGGAGCCAGGTGGGATAGTACTTGTCGCTCGAGGGCTGCTCGGCCGCGTTCACCACGCCCTCGGGCGGGGGCGCCACGCCCAGGCCGGAGCGCACCAGCTCGTGCGCCAGCGCCGGGTCCAGCCCCTCCTCGCGCGCGATGTCGTACATCATCTCCGCCAGCTCCGGCGACATCCCCTCGGCCTGCGCCTCCTCGACCACGTCCATCCGCCGCCGCGCAACGGTGGCCGCGTCGAGCTCGGCGTCTTCCGCGGCCAGAAGCCCCTCGGCGCTGCCGAACCAGGTGTCGTCCGCGCGCCGGCGCCGCCGCCGCTCGCGGAATGCCTCCAGCGCGTGCTGCGCCCGCTCTTCGCGCTCCGCCATCTCCTGTTCGTTCCCGGTCGCGTCCACGTCCACCCGCCTCCCTTGGCTCGTCTCGCCACGGGACGCTCGTTCCGCCCCGCTACACGTCACCCCTGCGGCGCGAGCAAGCGCCGGACCACTCGGCGCCAACCGTCCCGCCGCGCCCCGGCATCGACATCCCGGGTCCATCCCGGCGACTGGTTTCACCCGGAAGACGGGGGGACGAGGGTGCGGCGCCGCTCGCGTGTCATCCCTCATGGAAACGTGCCGCGCGAGGTGCCGTTCCGGAGACGCGCCGGGGGGAACGCCGCGCGCGCCGATCGGCGCTTGGAGGGGCGTTTTCGCTGGGAAACACGGTTCCGCGCAGGGCACGATCCGTGCGTTCCCCGGGGGTTCCACCCGGCGGCGCACCCGTGCCGCCGGGCACGGGAGCCGTTCGTCCGCCCGCACCGGAGAGCACGCCAGGTGGAAGCAGCCGAAGCGCGGCCGCGCCGTCCGGGCGCATGGCCGTGGATCGCCGGGTTGATCGTGCTGGCGCTGCTGCTGTGGGGGCTCACCCGCCTGCTGGACGACGGCGCCCCGGTGGCGGCCGAGCCGGTGGCCCCGCCGCCCGCGCCGGCGCAGCGACGGTAGGTCCGGGAATAAAGTCGGTAGATTCGAAGGAAACGGGGCTCGGCCGGGCAGACGCAAGGCGTCAGGCCGCATCGGCCACGTCAGAAGCCCCCGCGGATAGACGTTGTGACGAGCAGGTGCGGACGGACGCCCGCTCCCTGCCCCGGCCCGCCCCGCGCGGACCCTACTTTCCATGGACGTCCAAACCACACGCCGGCTGGGGTGGAAGGAGCACCGATGGTCCCCATCGTCCGCAGGTCCGCGCTGTTGGCCGCCGCGGTGGCCGCAGTGGCCGCGCTCGCGGCGCCGCAGGCCCAGGCCCAGTACTTCGGGCAGAACAAGGTCCAGTACCGGACCTTCGACTTCCGCATCCTGCGGACCCCGCACTTCGACATCTACTTCTACCCCGAGGAGGAGGCGGCCGCGCGCGACGCCAGCCGGATGGCCGAGCGGTGGTACGCCCGCTACTCGCGCATCCTGGACCACGAGTTCGAGGCGCGCCAGCCGGTGATCCTGTACGCCAGCTCGCCCGAGTTCCAGCAGACCTCGGCGCTGCAGGGCGAGATCGGCGAGGGCACCGGCGGCGTGACCGAGGTCTTCAAGCAGCGCGTGATCCTTCCCTTCGCCGGGCCGTACGCGGAGACCGACCACGTGCTGGGGCACGAGCTGGTGCACGCCTTCCAGTACGACATCACCGGGCTGGGGCGCGCCGGCGGCGGGCTGGAGGCGGCGGCCGCGCGCTTCAACGCGCCGCTCTGGTTCATCGAGGGAATGGCCGAGTACCTCTCCATCGGCCCCGTGGACCCCAACACGGCCATGTGGCTGCGCGACGCCGCGCTGACCAACAACCTGCCCACGCAGGGGCAGCTGAACTACGACCCGCGCTTCTTCCCCTACCGCTGGGGGCAGGCGCTGTGGGCGTACATCGGCGGGCGCTGGGGCGACGCGGCGATCGGGCAGATCCTGAAGCAGGTGGGCCAGGGGGTGCCGTACGAGGACGCGTTCACGCGCATCCTGAACTCGGACCTTGACCAGATCATCAAGGACTGGCACGACTCCATCCGCCGCACCTACCTGCCGCTGCTGACCCAGCAGCGCGAGGCGCGCGAGACGGCCACGCCGCTGGTGGTGAGCCGCGACCGGCGCGGCGGCTACAACGTGTCGCCCTCGGTATCGCCCGACGGGCGCCAGTTCGCCTTCCTCAGCACGCTGAACCTGCTGGACATCGAGCTGTACCTGGGCGACGCGGAGACGGGGCGGGTGGTGCGCCGGCTGGTGCACGGCACGGCGCTGGACCCGCACTTCGGCTCCTTGCGCTTCATCAACTCGGCGGGCGCGTGGTCGCCCGACCAGCGGCGCTTCGCCTTCTCGGCGCTGCGCAAGGCCCACGACGTGGTGGTGCTGCTCGACATCCAGTCGGCGCGTATCACCCGCGAGTACGAGATCCCGGGGGTGGGCGAGATCAGCAATCCCACCTTCACGGCCGACGGGAACACGGTGGTGGTCTCGGGGCTGAAGGGTGGGATCAGCGACCTGTACGCGGTAGACCTGAACACCGGGCAGACGCGGCAGCTGACCAACGACAAGGCCGCGCAGATGCAGCCCGCGTTCAGCCCCGACGGCCGCACGCTGGCGTACGTGACCGACGCGGGCACCGACGTGACCGCGCTGACCTACGGCAACTACCGGCTGGCGGTGATGGACTGGGCCAGCGGGCAGACGCGCGTGCTGGCGGGGACCGAGGCGGGAAAGAACATCAACCCGCAGTGGGCGCGCGACGGGTCGGGGCTGTACTTCATCAGCGACCGTACCGGCATCGCCAACGTGTACCGCACCGACCTGAACGGCGGCTCGCTCACGCAGGTGACCAAGCTGTTCACGGGGGTCAGCGGCATCACCAACCTGAGCCCGGCCATCTCGTCGGCCACGCGCGCCGACCGGCTGGTGTTCACGGTGTACGAGCACAACTCGTACAACATCTACACCATCGCCAACCCCGCGCAGCTGGCGGGCACGGCGCCCGAGACGCCGCAGCTGGCCGCCAACGGCGAGCCGCTGCCGTCGCTGCTGCCGCCCAGCCCGCGCCCGGTGGAGCCGGCGTACAACCGGGTGTACGCGCTGATCCACGACCCGGTGTTCGGCCGTCCCGAGCCCGAGGCGCCGGCCACCTACGCGGTGGCGCCGTACCGCCCGCGGCTGTCGCTGGACTACCTGGGGCAGCCCACGGTGGGCGCGGCCGCGTCCAGCGGGCCGTACGCGCGCGGCGGGGTGTACGGCGGGGTGGGCGGCATCTTCAGCGACGTGCTGGGCTACCACACCATCTACGGCACCATCCAGGCGCAGGGGCAGCTGGACGAGATCGGCGGCAACGTGGTGTACCTGAACCAGAAGCACCGCTGGAACTGGGGCGCCAGCGTGCAGCGGCTGCCGTACATCGCCGGCGGCGTGCAGCAGGGCTTCGACGACGCGGGGAACCTGCACGATCAGCTGGTGGTCTACCGCTACTTCGACAACAGCGCCTACGGGATCGTGCAGTACCCGTTCTCGCGGGTGCAGCGGGTGGAGCTGGCGGGCGGGGTGCGGCGGATCACGCAGGACCTGCAGATCCGCGACTACACCTACGACCCCAGCGGCTCGGTGGTGATCGACTACCAGGAGAGCAAGCAGAGCCTGGGGTCGTGGAACCTGGCCGAGGGCACGGCGGCGCTGGTGTACGACAACGCGCTGAACGGCTACACCAGCCCCATGGTGGGGCAGCGCTACCGCTTCGAGTTCGCGCCCACCATCGGCGACCTGCACTACAACTCGGTGACGGCCGACTACCGGCGCTACTTCCTGGCGCGGCCGGTGACGCTGGCCGTGCGGGCGCTGCACTTCGGGCGCTACGGGCGCGACGAGGCCGTCCCCAGCGCGGTGTTCCTGGGCTATCCCTCGCTGCTGCGCGGCTACGGCTACGGGAGCGTGCAGAACGACTGCCTGGCCGAGCTCGAGAGCTCGGGAACGGGGCCAGACTGCGACGTGTTCCAGGCGCTGTTCGGCAGCCGCATGGCGGTGGGGAACGTGGAGCTGCGCCTGCCGCTGATCCGCAACCCGGTGCGCGGCTCGGTGCAGGTGCCGCCGGTGGAGGTGTTCACCTTCCTGGACGCCGGCGCCGCGTGGGGCAAGCTGCAGGCGAGCGACGGCAGCATCGTCACCACGCACCTGAACTTCGAGCGCGGCCTGGGCACCGACCTTTCGCAGCGCGGGTTCCTGACCAGCGGCGGCGTGGGCGCGCGAATGAACCTGTTCGGCTACATCATCGTGGAAGCCGACTACGTGAACGCCTTCGACCGGCCGACCCACTGGCACTGGCAGTTCAGCTTCCAGCCGGGCTTCTAACACCAAAGTGCGGGAGTGCGGAAGTGCGGGAGTGCGAAAGCGCTCCCGCACTTCTGCTTTGGGGGGATGGGGATCGACAAACCGCGGGAACGCTCGGTGGGCGTCGCTCCTGCGCTCGCGCCGCCCTCTCCCCGCGTTTTAGAGCGCTCGCCCTCTCCCGTACCGGGCGAGGGGGCTGTCCAGCACGGGCGCACCCTGCAGCCTCTGCTCACGCAAAAGCTTCCCCGTGCCGGGGATGCCTGATGGCTACCTCTCCCGGTACGGGAGAGGTGGACGGCCTCGGCCGGCCGGAGAGGGCGCGATGCGGCGGCAACGCGCGGACGCCGGTCCCACGCCACCCCGACGCACTTCCGCACTTCCGCACTTCCGTTGTTCGCACTTTCGCACTTTCGCACTCTCGCACTATTATCCCGCCCATGCCCTCCGAGTCCGCCGTCACCGAAAGCAAGGAAGCCCGCCGCCGCGCGATCCTGGACAGCGCGGTGCGGGTGTTCGCCGAGCATGGCTTCTTCGCCGCACGGATCCGCGACATCGCAGCGGGGGCGGGGGTGGCCGAGGGCACCATCTACCTGTACTTCGATGGCAAGGACGACCTGCTGCTGACCGCCTTCCGCGACAAGGTGGCCGAGTTCGTGGGCTCGGTGCGTGACGTGATGCCGTCGCACGCGCCGTTCGAGGAGCGGCTGGCGCGCTTCATCGGGCTGCAGTTCGAGAACATCCAGGCCGAACCGGCGCTGGCCACCGTGCTGCTGCTGGAAAGCCGCCAGAGCAGCAAGTTCTACGGCGGCGCCGTGCGCGACGTGCTGCGCACCTACGCGCAGGCCATCGACGAGCTGCTGGCCTCGGGCGTCTCCGAGGGCGCGGTCCGCGACGGCGTCGACATCCCCCTCGCCCGGCGGATGCTGATCGGGCTGCTGGAGGAGATCGAGCTGGAGTGGCTCCTGGGCGACCGCACGCGCCCGCTCCCCCCGCTCGCACCCAAGGTCGCGGCGACGTTCTACCGGGGGCTGGAGCCGTAGAAGAAGTGCGGAAGTGCGTGAGTGCGGAAGTGCGTGAGTGCGGAAGTGCGTCAAGATCGCGCGTCCCTGGAGGTTTCTCCGGGGACGCGCTTCCTATTCGCACTCACGCACTTCCGCACTTCCGCACTTCCGATCGGGCGACGTGCTTCACCGCCGGTTCCGCGTCCGCAGCGGCCTGGGCGGCGACGCGGCTGCGGCGGCGACCGTAGGCGAAGTAGACCACCATCCCCATCGCCAGCCAGATGAAGAGGCGCGCCCAGGTCGCGGCCGGAAGCGACGCCATCTGCGCCACGCACGCGACGATGGCCAGCGCGGGAACCCACGGCATCCCCGGCGTGCGGAAGGGGCGCTCCAGCTCGGGGCGCGTGCGGCGCAGCATCACCACCCCCGCGCTCACCAGCACGAACGCCAGCAGCGTCCCGATGCTCACCAGCTGCGAGAGCACGGAGATGGGAAGGAGCCCGGCGGCGACCGCGACCACCGAGCCGGTGATGGCGGTGCTCACGTGCGGCGTGCGCCAGCGCGGGTGCACGCGCCCGAACGCGGCGGGAAGGAGCCCGTCGCGGCTCATGGTGAAGAAGATCCGCGTCTGCCCCAGCAGCGTCACCAGCATGGTGCTGAACAGGCCGAAGAGCGCGCTGATCTTGATCACCGGGCTCAGCCACGTGAGCCCCGTCGCGTCGATCCCCACCGCCAGCGGATCCGGCACGTTCAGCCGCGAGTAGGGGACGATGCCGATCAGCACCGTGGCCACCAGGATGTAGATGACGGTGCAGATGGCGAGCGAGGCCAGGATGCCGAACGGCAGGTCGCGCTGGGGATTCTTCGCCTCCTGCGCCGCCGTCGACACCGCGTCGAAGCCCACGTAGGCGAAGAACATCACCGCCGCGCCGCGCATCACCCCGCTCCACCCGAACGCGCCGAAGTCGCCGGTGTTGGGGGGGATGAACGGCGTCAGGTGCTCGCGCCGGACGTACGCCGCGCCGGCGGCGACGAAGACGAGGAGGACGGCCACCTTCACCACCACCAGCACCGTGTTGGTGTTCGCCGACTCGCGGATGCCGATGGCCAGCAGCGCGGACACCAGCAGGACGATGCACGCTGCGGGGAGGTTGAAGACCCCGTGCGCCGTCCCGCCGCCGGGGAGCGCGACCATCACCTCCGGCGCCGCCGTCAGCCGCGCGGGAAGGCGGATCCCCAGGTCGCCCAGGAAGCTGACGAAGTACCCCGACCATCCCACGGCGACGGTGGAGGCCGACAGCGCGTACTCCAGCATCAGGTCCCACCCGATGATCCAGGCGAAGATCTCGCCCGCCGTGGCGTAGGCGTAGGTGTACGCGCTCCCCGCCACGGGAATCATGGACGCCAGCTCCGCGTAGCACAGCCCCGCCAGCGCGCAGGCGAGCGCCGCGATGACCATGCTGACCACCAGCGCCGGCCCGGCGTTCTGCGACGCGGCGGTGCCGGTGAGCACGAATATCCCGGTGCCGATCACCGAGCCGATGCCGAGCGTGGTCAGGTTCACCGGCCCCAGCGACCGCCGCAGCGTGCCGCGCCCGGCCTCGGCCTGCAGATCGAACACGCTCTTCCGTGACAGCAACCCCATCCGCCGCCTCCGCGCGCGAGGAACGTCCGTCCCGGCCCGGATGCGGCCCGGGGAATCATCTCCCGGAACGCTACCGGTCCCGCGCGCGGCGGCGGCTTTGCTTTCGTACGAAGGTTGTAAGGAAGTGGCGAGGGAACGGAGAGCGGCGGAGAACGGCGGAGAGCGGCGGCGGGAAAGCGGATGCGACTGAAGTGGCGGACGCGCGCTCACCCGCATTTGCGGGATCGTCTCATCCTGGCCGATGTCCTCCGTGCGGGACGAGCTTTGGGCGGATTCCTCGACGAGGAGGCGGTCCAAATCTGGTCCACCTGGGCCAAATCTGGCCCGGTTGTGCCGAATCTGGCCCACGTCTGAGTGGGCCGCGTCACTGCGCGATGCGGTAGCCGGCTTTCCAGACGGTTACGATGTGGCGGGGGTCGGCGGGGTCGTCCTCGAGCTTGCGGCGGAGCTGGGCCACGTGCATGTCGACGGTGCGGGTCATCACGGCGGCGCGGTGGCCCCACACCTCGGCCAGCAGCTCCAGCCGCCCGGCCACGCCGCCCTTGCGCCGCACCAGCGCCATCAGCAGGTCGAACTCCTTGGGCGTGAGCGCCACCTCGCTGCCGCGGCGGCGCACGGCGCGCGAGGCGGGGCTCACCTCGATGTCGCCGATGGTCACCAGCGCCGGGGCGGGCGCGGCCTCGGCGGGCGCCGGGCGGGCGCGGCGCAGGAGGGCGGTGACGCGCGCGATCAGCTCCAGCAGCCCGAACGGCTTGGTCACGTAGTCGTCCGCGCCCAGGCGGAAGCCCGTCACCTTGTCGCTCTCGGCGCCGCGCGCGGTCAGGATCAGCACGGGCACGTCGCGGCCCTCCTCGCGCAGCGCCTTCAGCACGCGGTAGCCGTCCATCTCCGGGAGCATCAGGTCCAGGATGACGAGGTCGGGATTCGTCTCCCGCGCCGCGCGCAGCCCCTCGGCCCCGTCGCGGGCGACCGCGACCTGGTGGCCCTCCAGCTCCAGGCTGGCGGTGAGGCCGTAGGCGAGGTTGGCGTTGTCCTCCACGACCAGGATGCGGCTCATCGCGCGGCTCCCGCGACGTGGGCGGCGGCGGGCTCGGGCGCCGGGCCGGCGTGCATCGCGTACGGGAACTCCACCCAGAAGCGCGCGCCGCCGCCGGGCGCCTCGCCCACGCCCGCGCGGCCGCCGTGCAGCTCCACCAGGTCCTTCACCACCGCCAGCCCGATCCCGCTGCCGCCCGTCGCGCCCTCGGCATCGCGCGCGAGGCGGCGGTACGGCTCCCACACGCGCGTCCGCTCCTCCCACGGCACACCGGGGCCGCGGTCGTCCACGGCGATGCGCAGCGCCAGCCCGCGCAGCTCGGCGCGGACGCGCACCGTCTGCCCCGGCGGGCCGTACTTCACCGCGTTGTCCAGCAGGTTCAGCAGCACCTGCCGCAGCGCGTCGGGGTCGATGCGGGCCACCACGCCCTCGTCCGCCTCCACCGCGAACTCCGCCTCGCGGGTGCGGGCGAGCGGCGCGAAGGAATCGACGATCTCGCGGATGAGCGGCGCGGTTTCGACCGGATTAGGCTGCACACGCCCGGCGCCGCGCTGGGCGCGGGAGAAGTGGAGGATGTTCTCCACCAGCCACGAGAGGCGACGCGACTCCTCGGCGATGATGCGGACGGAGCGCGCGCGCTGCTCGGCGCCGGTCATGCGGCCGGAGTCCAGCAGGTCGGAGAAGAGGCGGATCTGCGCCAGCGGCGTGCGCAGCTCGTGCGAAACGCCCGAGACGAAGTCGTCGCGCAGCTGCACCAGCTCCTGCTGCCGGCGCAGCTGCACGATGGCCACGCAGACCAGCGCCATCGTCAGCCCGAACACCGCCAGCAGCAGCGGCAGCCGCGAGTGCGGCCCCTGCGCGGGCGCGCCCACCACCGCGTCCGCGCGCACGGAAACGCGCGAGACGAGGCCGGCGAAGAGCCCGTCCAGCGGCTGCGCCACGTCGCCGCGCGCCAGCGGCTCGGGGGGATACGCGCCGATCTTGGCGTCCACCCACACGCCGTCGCGCGCCGCGCCGGAGGGGGGCGGCGACTGCCAGACGAAGGCGCCGTCCGCGGTCGACAGCGCGGCGGCAACGGCATCGCGCTGGCCGCCGGCGCGCACGGCGCCGGGGAGGAGCCCGCCCGCGCGATACGCAGCGTCGAACGCCGCGGACGCGAGGCGCCGGGGATCGAGCACGAGCCCCGACATCCCCCTCCGTCCCGCATCTCCCCGGTCACGGTAGATGAAGAGATGGCGCGCGCGGCCGATCGTCACCGCCTCGATGCGGATGCTGTCGGAGGATGACGAGACGGCCATCGCCGCGCCCCGCGCCCGCAGCCACGCGGCGATGGCGGGATCCGGCGCGGCGACACCCATCTCCCCGCCGTCCGGCGAGACGCGGAGCGCGCCCTGGACGGCGTCCGTGCACCGGCACCAGGCCAGCGCCCGCGATGCATCGGACGCCAGCGCGGAGGCGGTGGGCGCGCCGGCGAGCGCGTCCGCGAGGGAGGCGGAGAGGCGGGCACGGAGGACGTCGTCAGCGCGGCGCTCCAGCTCCCAGGTGGCGAACGAGGCGTAGCCGCGCAGCGCCCGCTCGGTGGAGCGCGCCTCGGAGCGGGCGGCGTCGGCGGCCTGGTACGCCAGCACCGCCGAGAGCCCCAGCAGCATCAGCAGCAGCGCGACCGGAACGGCCGAGCCGGGTGCCAGGTGCGGGGAGCGTCGCGGGAGGGTCATCGGGGTGCCGGTCGCGAGGGGTGTGCGGAACCGTCTCGATCTATCGTACCCACGAACGGGGCGGGCGGACCAGACGCCGATGTAATGCTTTCGTAAAAAGCGCGAGAGGCGGCCGGTGCCGCCCCTCGCGTCTCCGTCCATCCCGCGCGGTCAGCAGGGGAAGGTGGGCACGCACGAATGCGGCTCGCACTTCGTGGGATCGAACGTCTTCACGGCGCCGTGGAGCAGCGCGTCCTGCTTCTTCTGATCGACATCGAACGTGTCCACGCTCAGCTCCTCGATGTTCATCTTCAGCTTGTCCATCGTTCGCCTCCGTTGCGCGGGTTCCGAGCGAGCCGCCCGTGGCACCGAACGGGCGGCATCCAATCGTATTCGCTCCCACATTCCGCCGCAACTTCCGCGTAAAGCGATCACGAGGGTCCTTCGATTCCCTCTGCCCCAGTCACTCGCAAGCATCGAAAGCCCCCCGATGACGTCATCCTGAGGCCGGTCACACCGTAATCAGTGTCTGCACGGTCCGTTGCAGGCCGAAGGATCTATGGCATGTCGCCGCACGTGCACGGAGGCAACGCGCTGTCGTTCGGCGCGTTTCCGTAGCGGACGTGCGGCGTCTGTTATAGATCCTTCGGCCTGCAACCATCTGCGAACACGCGCCTACGGTGTGGGCGGCCTCAGGATGACGTCTTGGGGGCGCGCATGATGCTGCCGCCAGGGCCCTGCGCGGCCATTGGATGGCTCGGCGGGCGCGTGTTGAGGATGGGGCGCATCGCGGCGGTGGAGGGCGCGAAGAGCGAGAGCTGGTCGGGGCTGGCGAAGAGGGCGGCGAAGTCGTCCGGCGCCAGGGCGCGCGCGAGGCGCGACGCGAAGTTGTCGCGCAGCACGCGGGCGTAGTGGTCCGCGTCGTAGTCGCGCGGATCGTGCGCGGCGGGATCGTCGTCGGACGAAGCGACGACGGCGCCCGCGCCCGACTGGGTGCGGTAGACGCGGAGGCGCTCGCCGGCGCGCCAGTGCGTGCGCCCGCTCGCGAGCACGGCCTCGTACGCGAACTCGCGGCGGGTGTCGCGCGTCTCGGCATAGCGCGCGGGCGGCTTGGTCAGCCGCACGCGCGAGGAGACGTCGAACGTGGGCAGCTCGCGGCGGCGGAGCGCGTCCAGCGTCGCGAGATACGTGTCGCGGACGCCGCCCAGGTCGCCCGCGAAGAGATGCGGGAGCGCGCGGCGAAGGAACGCCTCGCCGAACGGCTCCGCGCGGCTGGAGCGGAAGGCCACGCCGCGGAGCACCAGGGTGCCGTCGTAATGCAGCAGCGCGTAGTTCTTGGGCTCGTGCGACAGCATCGCCGCGTAGCGCCCCTCGAATTCCAGCTGCACCAGCGGCGGCAGCAGCGCGGCGACCTCGGCCACCACGCGGCGCTCGTCATCTTCCGCCCACCCCTCCGGCACGGCGAAGTACACGCCGTCGGTGTCGGCCTCCAGCAGCGTCACCCCGCGCGCGGCCAGCTCGCGGCACATCAGCGACAGCGTCTCGCGGCCGCGGCGCGTGACCTCGTTGGCGGCGTGCACGTCGGCGAAGCGCGTAAGCTCGCCGCCGGCCGCGAGATAGCCGTACGCGGAGTTGACCACGAGCTTCATCGCGGCCGACGTGGCCTCGTGCGTGTGGCGCTCGGCGGAGCCGGCGGGCGCCGCCTTCGCGGCGGACTTCGCGGCCAGGCGCTGCTCCACCAGCCGGTCCACCAGCGCCAGCAGCGCGCCCAGGTGGTCGCGCGCCGGGCCGATGCGGAAGGCGCGCATGAGCGACGGGTACAGGCTGGCGACGTCGGCCTTCACCACGCGCTGCGCCACGCCGGTGGCGAAGAGGTGGAGTGCCGCGCCGGTGTGCGTGGTCCCGTCCTGCGGCTGGTGCGCGGGGAGCGCGGCGCCGGCGCGCAGGTACGCCCGCACCAGCAGCGGGTCGATGACGCCCGTCGCCGGGCCCGCGTCCGCCAGGCGCTCGTAGCGCCGCGGCGCCATCCGGGCGAGCGCGAACGCCGCGCCGCCCAAGAGCCGCGCGAGCGCCGCCACCTCTTCCACGTCGTCGGTCGCGTACCGCCGCACGCGCTCCGGGTCGCGGCGCCAGGTGGTGTGGATCAGGTGCCCGGGCACGTACTCGCGGTCCGGCGCGGCCACGCCGAGATGGCGCGCGACCGCCTTCAGCCCGTGCCCGGGCAGCTCGCGCGCGGAGAAGTCGTAGCGGATCACCGCGTCCAGCGTGTCGATCAGCTCGCGGCCGGGGGCGACGAAGCGCACGCGCCGGTCCGAATCCCCGCCCTGCACCGTCGTCCCTCGCCGCGCCGCGCGCTCGCGCAACCCCAGCTTCCCCAGGCGGCCGAGCGCGAGCGGCACCCGCAGCGTCCGCGCGCGCTGCGCCAGGAACGGGAGGTCGAAGCCGTGCAGGTTGTGGTTCTCGATAACGTCGGGATCGGCCGCCCGCACCGTCTCCACCAGCTGGCGGATCAGCGCGGCCTCGCCCGCGTCGCCCGGCGCGTCGATCTCCAGCACCTCGGTGGCGCCGGACGGGTGCCGCACGGCGACCATGAAGATGCGGTCGCGGCGCGCGTCCAGTCCCGTCGTTTCCAGGTCGAACTGCAGGCGGCGGAGATGGTCGAAGGGGAGGTCGCGGAAGTACGTCCGCCCGGTGGCGACGAGGTACTGCTCCTCGGGCGGCAGCGAGAGCACCGCGTGGGCGCCCAGCTCGCGCAGATGCCCCACGCGGCGCCCGAGGCGATGCGACGCGCCGTGCAACACCGCATCCGCCAGCCGCCGCCCGTCCGGCGCGGAGACCAGGAACCGCAGCGCGCCCGGCCCGTCCAGCTCGCGGTAGCCGAACTCCGCGTCCCCGTCTCCCTCCGGCCCGAGCCCCGGGCCCAGGTGGCGCAGGTCGTCCAGCCGGTCGAGCAGGATCCACGGGCGGAAGCGCTCCTCCTCGCGCACCAGCTCACCCGTCTCCAAGATCCGCCGCCACACCGTCGCGCGGCCGTCCGGCTCCGCCCACACGGACACGATCCCCGGCGTCGTATCCCACCCCCAGAGCCACTCGTCACCGCGCGCGACGGCATCCACCCCCGGCGCATTCGCGATGGGGACAGTCGGCGGGTCGAGGACGGGCGAGGTGAGGCTGGGGTCAGGCATCGAGATCGATCAGCGAGGCGACGTAAAGCAATCAGTCGAGAACCGGGATTCGTCCGGAAGACAAGAACGAGGGGGGGATGCGCTTGGCATCCTCCCCCTCTGATACCATTTCCTTAAGCTGATTGTGCAGAATAGATGTTCCGCAGGTACTCGTAGCCGGTGATGGAGGCGAGAGTTTCGTTGGAGTAGTTGCGAAGGATCGTGGCCACACGCTCCTTCAGCGCGGC
>Ga0326721_10000072_pt1 | contig 76849 bp, 75 predicted proteins | sample SGPome_FD_203951 | JGI IMG/M metagenome (GOLD analysis project Ga0326721, IMG submission 203951) | Soil microbial communities from Southern Great Plains, Lamont, Oklahoma, United States - SGP_1_2016 | ecosystem: Engineered > Artificial ecosystem > Soil microcosm > Unclassified | place: USA...
TGGGAAGGCAGCCCGGCGCCGAGCCGGCCGGCGACGAACTTGACCATCGGCGAGTAGGCGACCACCAGCCGCTCGCGGGCGGAATCGTCCCCCGCGCCCTTGTAGCGGCGCCACAGGTCGCGGAGCTCGACCTCTTTCACGCCCGTTTCCATCAGCCGATTCTACGGTGGTTTGCAGGGATTTGTCTCATGCGCGGGGGTGGCTTGCAGCGTAGGTGTCACGCAGTCTCGCTGCATCTACCCGGGTGTAGACCTGGGTGGTCGAGATCGACGCATGACCTAGTAGCTCCTGAATCGTACGCAGGTCTGCCCCGCCCTCGAGTAGATGGGTTGCAAAGGAATGTCTAAGTGAATGGGGCGAGACCCCGGCAGCAAGCGCAGCTTCGCGCGTCCAGAGCCCGAGACGGCGGGTGACGTCGGAGTTGGAGAGGCGGCGTCCGCTCTTGGAGAGAAAGAGGGCGCGCTCGCGGGGATCGACGGCCAGGGCGCGACGCCCTTTGTCGAGGTAGCGCCGCAGCGCCCGCTGGGCAGGCTCCCCCACCGGCAGCAACCTCTCCTTCTGCCCCTTGCCCAGAACCCGCAGCTGCTCGGTCTCGAAATCCAACGCCCCCTCGTCGAGGTTGACGATCTCCTCGCAGCGCAGGCCGCAGGAGTAGGCGAGCTCCAGCATCGCCCGGTCGCGCAGCTCGAGCGGCGTGTGGGCGGGGATGCGCTCCAGCAGCGAACGCATCTGCTCGGTGGTGAGGACGTGCGGCAGCTTTTCAGAGCGCTTCGGGCTGGAGACGAGCTCGGCGGGGTTGGCGCCCACTTTTTCGGTGCGGACCAGGAACCCGTACAGCCCGCGGATCGCCGCCAGCTTGCGGGCCACCGTCGCGGGCGCAGCGCCGGCGCTGGATAGGCCGGCGCCGTAGCGGCGCACGTCGCGGTAGCGGATGTCGCCGGGGTCCAGCCCCTGCTCGGCCGCCCACTCGCCGAAGCCGCCGAGATCGACGCCGTAGGCGCGGCGAGTGCGCTCGGCGGAGCCACGGGCACGCAGGTCGCGATCGTAAGCGGCGAGCGCCGCGTCCCAGTTCATCGAGGCTTCATTCGCCCCGACCCCGCTTCGTCCTTTAGACGGAACTAACCCAGGAAGACCGGGGTGCCGACTTCTACTTCGTCGTACAGCTCTTCGACGTCCGGAATCGCCATCCGCACGCAGCCGTGGGAGGCGGCGCTGCCAAGCGACGAGGTTTCTTCGGTGCCGTGGATTCCGGCCCCTTCGTAGATCCCCATCCAGCGCGCCTTGATCGGGTTCGACGGCCCCGGCGGGATCGTCTGCCCGGCCAGCGAGCCGGCCCAATCGGATTCCGGCACGTTCCAGACCGGGTTTTCTTCCATGGATTCGATCTGGTAGAGCCCTTCCGGCGTCGCGAAGCCTTCCGCTCCGACGGCGACGGTGTAGGTCTTGGCCAGCTTCAGGTTCTTCCAGAGGCGCAGGGTGAAGGTCGAGCGGTCGAGCGTCAGGTAGCTCGGGTACTGAGCCGCGACCTCTTGTTTGGTGACTTCCGGCGCGATCGAGTGGGCATGGGCGACGACCGCGTCCGGCGCGTTGGCGTTCAGCACCGCCGCCTTCAGCTCCTTCTCCAGCAGGTTGTCGCGCAGCTTCAGACCGTCCTTGCCGGCGACCACGATGAGTTCCGCGCCGCTCGGTTCGACGTCGGCGTTCTGCGGTTCGCGGTTGATGTCTTCGGCGACCCGGCGGACGAAGCGGTTGATCGCCGGCTCGGAGTAGGTGATCCCGGGCTGGATGCTTTCCTCGACTTCGCCGCCGCTGACGTAGCGGACGAGGCGCCCCGGGATACCGCCGTCCTGGCTGTCCTCGATCGCCTCTTCGACGGCGGCATCGACGTTGGCGCGGATCTTCAGCTTCTCTCCCGCCAGCTCCCAGCTGCGGTCGCGGAAGGTGACGCGCAGCGAGCCCTGGAGTGGCGCCAGCAGCTTGCGGCGGACGAGGGCGGTGGCTTCTTCTTCGTTCAGGCCGCCGACGTCGACTCCGCCGATCGTCACTCCCTCGGCGATCTGGTCCTTCTGCGAGCTGTCGTAGGCGTAGGCGCCACCGACGACCAGCACCAGCAGCAGGGCGGCGATCAAAGCCGCGATTGAAGTCTTGGTTCCCATCTAGCTGGAGCTAACCCTCGGTAGTTCGTTTGCCGGTCATTGAAAGTCTAGGCATACGCCTGATTCGGCCAGAAGCGCCCTCTTCCCTGCAATTTCGCGTGTGCTCGTGTCTTATCGGCAGCGGCGGCGGATATCTTTCGCCAGGTGCGCACCAAGGACGAGGTTCGGGAAGAGGTCTGGGCGGCGATGGAACGCGAGAGCGTTTCCCGTTTTCCCGGCGCCGAGGGGCGCATCCCCAACTTCGCCGGCGCCAAAATGGCCGCCGAGAAGCTCGCCGGCCACCGCCTCTGGAAGCGAGCCCGGGTGATCAAGGCGAATCCCGACTCGCCGCAGACGCACGCCCGGCGGATCGCCCTTGAAGAGGGCAAGACGATGATCATGGCGGTGCCGCGCCTGCGCGACCCTCACCCGTTCCGGGTACTGGAGCCGAAGCGACTGTCAAAGGCGGCGATCAAGGAGGCGGCGACGATCAAGGGCGCGCTCAAGCACGGGCGGGTGGTGGCGCTCGACGAGCTGCCGGAGATCGACCTGATCCTCTGCGGCTCGGTCGCGGTCAACCTCAGCGGCGCCCGGATCGGCAAAGGCGGCGGCTACCACGACCTCGAGTACGGGATCCTCACCCACGCCGGCAAGATCGACGCCCACACCACCGTCACTACCACCGTGCACCCGATCCAGATCCTCCGCCAGCACCTGATGGTCACCGACCACGACCTTCCCTGCGACCTGATCGCGACCCCGCGCGCGGTGATCGAGATCGACCGCCAGTACGACCGCCCCCGGGGGATCCTCTGGGACCACCTGCAACCGCCACAGATCCGCGAGATCCCGGTGCTGGAAAGGATGGGCTATGCCTGAGCTACCCGAGTCGGAGAAGGCCCCGCTCTTTCCGGGCGCCGACTACGGCAACCCGGACCCGGATTGGCTGCGGATCGACTGGCGAGAGCACCTGCGCCGCATCGACCTGCCCGGAGCCGAGCAGGTGAACTACGTCGATTTCGGCGAGGGCGAGCCGATCATCTTCGTCCACGGGATCGCCGGCTGCTGGAGGAACTGGCTGGAGAACATCCCCTACTTCGCCCGCGGCAACCGGGTGATCGCGCTCGACCTGCCGGGCTTCGGCGAGAGCCCGATGCCAACCTGGGACATCTCGATGGGCAACTACGGGCGGCTGCTGCACGACCTCTGCGAGCGGCTCGGACTCGACCGCGTGGCGGCGCTGGTCGGCAACTCGATGGGGGGCTTCATCGCCACCGAGGCGGTGATCGACGAGCCGGAGCGGTTCGACCGGCTGGTGCTGATCTCCGCCGCGGGGATCAGCTTCGCCGAGTGGCAGGGGCGGCCGGTGAATGCCGCCAGCCGGATCGTCAAGGCAGCGACCCCCTTCCTCAGCGGCGATCGGCGCACCTACCTGACCCGCCCCCGCGGTCGCAAGTTCGCCTTCGGGCAGCTCTTCCGCAATCCCAACAAGCTGCGGCCGGAGCTGCTCTCCGAGCAGGTGCGGCCGGGACTGCAGGCTCCCGGCTTCTCCGATGCGCTGGCGTCGATCTGGGGCTACGACACCCGTGAGCGGCTGACGGAGATCGAGATTCCCACCCTCGTCGTCTGGGGCCTCAACGACCGGATCGTCCCCGTCGAAGCGGCGCTCGGGTACCAGCGCCTGATCCCGAAGTCACGTCTGGAGATCTTCGAGCGCACCGGGCACCTGCCGATGCTGGAGCGGCCGCTGCGTTTCAACCCCCTGCTCGAGGAATTCATCGAGTCCTCGCAGCCGCTGCGGCCGAGACAAGACGACATCGCCGTCGGCTAGCGCCGCGGGTCTAGGTAACCGCGCCTTCGGAGGCGGAGGAAACCGTGGCCGCGTACTTCGCCATCACGCCGCGGTCGTAGAGCGGCGCCGGCGACTCGTACTCCGCCACGCGCTTGGCGATCTCCTCGTCGGAGAGGGCAACGCTGAGGCTGCGGTTGTCGATGTCGACGGTGATCTCGTCGCCCTCGCGGATCGCGGCGATCGGGCCGCCCTTGGCGGCCTCGGGGACGACGTGGCCGATCATCAGCCCGCGGGTGGCGCCGGAGAAGCGGCCGTCGGTGACCATCGCGACGCTCTCGCCCAAGCCCTCGCCGACGATTGCCGCCGTCACCTGCAGCATCTCCCGCATCCCGGGGCCGCCGACCGGGCCCTCGTTGCGGATGACGACGATGTCGCCGGGGTTGATCTGCTGGTCCTTGACCGCGCGGAAGCACTCCTCTTCTGACTCGAAGACGCGGGCGGGGCCGGTCTGCTGCCGCCGCTCGGTGCCGGCGACCTTGACCACGGATCCCTCGGGCGCCAGGTTGCCGCGCAGGATCGCGAGACCGCCTTCTGCCTTGACCGGGTCCTCGACCGGCCGCACGACTTCCTGACCCGGCGCCTCGGTCGCGGCGGCGGCTTCCTCGCCGATCGTCTTGCCGGTAACCGTGATCGACTCACCGTGCAGGAGTCCGGCTTTGGCGAGGCGCTTGAGGATCACCGGCACCCCGCCGGCCGCGTAGAGGTCGGTGGCGATGAAGCGGCCGCCGGGCTTGAGGTCGGCGAAGAGCGGAGTCTGGCGGGAAATCCGCTCGAAGTCGTCCAGGGTCAGCTCGATCCCGAGCTCGTGGGCGAGGGCGATCAGGTGGAGGACGCCGTTCGTCGATCCGCCCGAAGCGCAGACGCAGGCGATCGCGTTTTCCAGCGAGTCGCGGGTGATGATCCTGCTCGGCCGGAGATCGTTGACGAGGACGTTGATCACCAGCTCGCCGATTTTCTCCGCCACCGTCCCCTTGTCGTCGTCTTCGGCCGGAACCATCGCCGAGCCGCCGGCGCTGATCCCCAGCGCCTCGAAGGCGCAGGCCATCGTGTTGGCGGTGAACTGACCGCCGCAGGCGCCGGCGCCGGGGCTGGCGACGCCCTCGAGCTCGCTCAGTTCCTCGTCGCTCATATCGCCGGCGTTGTGGGCGCCGATCGCCTCGAAGATGTCGAGGATGGTGACGTCACGGCCGTGCCAGTGGCCGGGGGCGATCGAGCCGCCGTAGAGCAGGACCGAGGGGACGTCGAGCCGGGCCAGCGCCATCGCGCAGCCCGGGATCGTCTTGTCGCAGGCGCAGAGGGCGACGATCGCGTCGAACTGGTAGCCACGCGCCATCAGCTCGATCGAGTCGGCGATCACCTCGCGGCTGACCAGCGAGGCCTTCATCCCCTGGGTGCCCATCGTCACCCCGTCGGAGACGGCGACGGTGTTGAACTCCATCGGCGTGCCGCCGGCCGCACGGACGCCAGCTTTGACGTGCTCGGCCAGCCCGCGGAGGTGGAAGTTGCAGGGCATCGCCTCGGTCCAGGTGTTGGCGATTCCGATCGTCGGCTTCTTCAGGTCCTCGTCGCTGAACCCGATCCCCTTCATGTAGGCGCGCGAGTGGGCGCGGTCGGGGCCGTCGAAGACGGTCGCGGAACGTGGCCGGGGAAGTTTGGTCGTGGTGTCGCCGTTCGTGCTCATGGGGGCCAATCTACTGAGGGGAGGAAGGCCGCGATTGCCGCTTTTGGGGATTCCGGAGAACCGAAATGCTCAGCCGAGGCCAAAGACGTCCACCGGCCCGGCCCCGGCACCGATTCCGCGCAAGCCGTTCCGCACGGCTTCCGAGGTGATCTGACGGGCCCCTTCGGCAGCCTCGAGCGGGCTTCTCCCAAGCGCGAGGAAGGCCGCCAGAGAGGAAGAGTGCGTACAACCGGAGCCGTGCGCGGCGCCATCGGGGTGCCGCTCCCCAGGGACCTCCACGACCTCGCTTCCGTCGCAGAAAACGTCGACGATCTCCTCGCTGTGGCCGCCGGTAACGACCGCGACCCTTGGGCCCATCGCGAGGAGCGCCCGCGCCAGCTCCGCCTGGCTTGCCCCCTCCCCCAGCCCCGTCAGCGCCCGCGCCTCGGGGATATTGGGAGTGACCACCGTCGCCAGCGGCAGCAGCTTCTCCGCCAGTGCCCGGCGCGCCTCATCGTCGAGCAGCTGCGCGCCGCTCTCAGCGATCATCACCGGGTCGATCACGACCGGTGCCTCGCCCACGTAACCCAGCGCCTCGACCACGGCCTCGACCGTCTCTGCCGTCCCCAGCATCCCGATCTTCACCGCGTCGACACCGATGTCCTCAGCGACCGCCCTCACCTGGGCGACGATGATCCGCGGCGAAATCGCCTCCACCGCCTCCACCGCGACAGTGTTTTGCGCCGTGATCGCCGTGATCGCCGTCATCCCGTGCACCCCGACCCGCGCGAACGCCTTCAGGTCGGCCTGGATCCCGGCGCCCCCGCCGGAGTCGGAGCCGGCGATGGAGAGAACTGCGGGGACGTGAGCAGCCGGATCAGTCCCCATCGACGCTCGCGATCAGATCAGAGATCTGCAACAACGTGATGAAAGCCGCAGCAGGCTCTTCGATCAACACCCGGGGCAGCGCTCGATATCCATCCCGTTCGGGCGCATAGTCGGGAAGCATGAGCATCGCCGCCTGATAGATGGCCCCTACGGGGTCCGGTTCATGCTGACCAATCCACAGGTAGGTCTCGATGAAGCGCGTCCGCACGGAGGCCGGGATCCCGTACAAGACGGGATCCTCCGAGGTCTTCTCTGCGACCCCCAGCAGGATGAGAAAGTCCAACGCAACAAGACTCGCCAGTTTCGACTCCTCGCCGCACTCTTGCCGCTCCAGATCGATGCTTTTCGCGTTCAGCATCAGCTGGCGAAAGTGTTCTATCCGAGAGTCCCAAGCCAGTTGCCGGACTGCCTCCGGCGAAAATTGCTGCGTCCGGTCAAATCGCAATCTCATCGTCCTCTGTTCGGACACGAAGCCCTCGACCGGGTCTACCTGATCCAAAGGCAGGGCAAACCAGCCCTCCGATGCCTTGACGTCCCAGAGGACCACGACAACCAGATCCGCGCTCCGCGACCAGCGCAGGGCATGGTCGAAGGTGACGGACATGCGGAGGTCTCCCGAGGCGGTCTGATATCGCTCGAGGACTGCGGTCCCTTTGACCTGGAGCCAGAGACGACTCGCGTCCATCCGGCCGGCGTGACTGGTCTGCACCAGCAGATCCTCACCGTAATCCTGGGACACGACTTCGGCGGCGTAACCCGCCTGCGCGACCACCCCCATCACAGCCGCAACCGCCTGGTCACTGACGACATGACTCTCGGGCCGCGCGGGCATCTACAGAAATATCGCGTATCGGACACCAATCAAGCCTCCCCGCTCAACAGAGTGCGGCAGTACGTTCCCGTCGTTGAGCAAGTGAGATAGCCGAGCAGCTCGAGGCGGGCAAGCGCGGCAGCCGCAGCCGGGCCGGAGAGGCCGGTGGAGGTGGAGACGGCATCGCAGGTGAGCTCCCCCGCTTCGACCGCGACGAGCGCCATCTGGAGCTGCGGATCCAGGGTCGGCCCGCCGCGCTCCAGTTTTCGCCGACCGGGGCCGAGCATTGCGTCGAGGACGTCCTGGGCGTCGCGGATGACGTGGGCGCCGGCGGCGAGGAGGGCGTTGGGGCCGGCGGAGGTGCGGGAGGTGACCGGGCCGGGGACGGCGCCGAGGTCGCGGCCGAGGTCGGCGGCGAGGTCCATCGTGATCAGCGAGCCGGAGCGGGTGGCGGCCTCGACGACCACGGTCATTCCGGCCAGCGCCGCCATGATCCGGTTGCGGGCCGGGAAGGTCCAGCGCCAGGGCGGCGCGCCGGGCGGGAACTCGGAGACCACCAGGCCGGTCTCGCAGATTCGCCGCCAGAGCGAGCGGTGCGAGGCGGGATAGGCGACGTCGGGGCCGCAGCCGAGGACGGCGATCGTGCGACCGGCGTCGATGGCGCCGCGGTGGGCGCAGCCGTCGATTCCGAAGGCGAGGCCGCTGACCACGGTCATCCCCGCGGCGGCAAGCTCCCTCCCCAGCTCGCGGGCGATCTCGCGGCCGTAGGAGGTGGCGCGGCGGGCACCGACGATCGTCACGACCTCATACGGCTCCAGGCCGTCGAGCAGCTTTGGGCTGCCGCGTCCGATCAGCGCCCAGGGAGCATCGGCGGCATCCCGCAGCGGCGCCGGGTAGAGCTCGTCGTGGCGGCAGCAGGCCCAGCAATTGGCCAGCGTCAGCTCTTCGCCCATCTTCTCCTCGGGCAGGGCGGCAACCCGCGCCAGCAATTGCTCCGCCACCTTGGAAGCGGCGACCTCGACCAGCTCCTCATTCGAGAGGCGCAACAGTTCCGGCGAGCGCGACCCGACCTCACCGGTTGCGATCTTCTCCACGTACGGACCCAGGGCGGCCAACAGCCAGGATCGACGCAGGCAATCGAGGCAGGCCCGCGGCTCAGCCATTGTCGCGCCTCCGCAACTGCAGAGCCTGCGCCATCTGCTCCTCGCCGATTTCGCCTACCTCCGCGAGGTCGGCGAGCGTCTGCGCCAGGCGCAGCGCCCGATCGTGAGCGCGGCCGCTGAGCCGCTGGCGCGCGTAGAGGTCGGCCAGCAGCGCCGCCGCCTCGGGGCTGAGCGGGCACGCCCGCGCCTCGGTTGGCGTCATCTCCGCGTTGCAACGCCCCTGGCCCAGGCGCCGCTCCTGGCGCTCGCGCGCCGCGCAGACCCGGTCCTGCACGGCCGCCGACGACTCTCCCGGCGGGCCGCCGATCTCGGCCGGGCTCGGCTGCCGCACCGCGGCGAGGATGTCGATGCGATCCGCCAGCGCGCCGCTCAGCTTGCCCTGGTACCGCTGAACGTCATACGGAGCGCAGGTGCAGTCGGGGTCGGTCTCGCCCCTCCCGCAGGGGCAGGGGTTGGCCGCGGCGACGAGCATGAACCGGCAGGGAAGGCTGCGGCGGCCGCCGGCTCGGGCGATCGAGACTTCTCCCGCCTCCAGCGGCGCCCGCAGCGCCTCCAGCGCGTCGCGCCTGAACTCGCAGAGCTCATCGAGGAAGAGGACGCCGCGATGGGCCAGCGTCGCCTCCCCGGGCCGCGGCGGGGTGCCGCCGCCGATCAACCCCGCGGCGCTGATCGTGTGGTGAGGCGCGCGGAAGGGCCGGCCTCCTGCAAGGGCGGACTCCAACCGCCCGCAGGCGCTGGCGATCCGCGCCACCTCCAGCGCCTCGGTCGGAGCAAGCGGCGCCAGGATCGAGGGCAGGCGGCTGGCCGCCAGCGACTTCCCTGCCCCGGGAGGACCGACCATCAGCAGGCTGTGCCCGCCGGCGGCGGCCACCTCGAGCGCGTGGCGCAGGTGCGGCTGGCCGCGCAGGTCCGCCAGGTCGGGAGCCGTCGGCGCGGCGCCCAGTTGCAGCGACAGTGGCTCCAGGCGCGGCGGGTCCCACTCACCTGCAACCAGCGCCGGAAGCCGTCCCAGCGAATCGACCCCGATCACGCCGATCCCATCGACGAGCGCCGCCTCGGGGCCGTTCTCTGCGGGCAGAACGATCGCCTCCGCCCCTCCCTCCCGTGCCGCCTCGGTCATCGCCAGCGCTCCCTGCACCGATCGCGTCGAGCCGTCGAGCGCCAGCTCCCCCACCAGCGCCACCCGAGCCAGCCTCTCCCACTCCAGTTGCCCCGAGGCGCTGAGCAGCGCCGCTGCGATCGCCAGGTCCATCCCGGGGCCTGCCTTGCGCAGGCTCGCCGGCGCCAGGTTGACGACGATCCGCCGCAGCGGGAACTCGAAGCCGCAGTTGACCAGCGCCGCCCGCACCCGCTCCCGCGCCTCGCGCACGGCTGCATCGGGCAGGCCGACGATCGTGAAGTTCGGCAGGCCCCGGTGGACGTCGACCTCGACCCGCACGGGCCGGGCGGAGATGCCGTCGAGGGTGAAGGTGCGGGCGGTGGCGAGCACGGAGGGGACGCTAGGCGGCGTCAACCGACACGTTGCGCGCAGGTTGCAAATTTTCTGACTCGGAGGTGGGGAGAGTTTGTGACTTACAGACCCTTACCTCCATATGACCGTCGCCAGGCGCCGCACTGGAGAGATCGCCGAGGAGCTGGTGGCCCGCCGGCTTGCCGCCGCCGGCTGGGAGATCGTCGAGCGCAACGCCCGCACCCGCTACGGCGAGCTCGACATCGTCGCCCGCGACGGCCGCACCCTCGTCTTCATCGAGGTCAAGGGCGCCCGGCAGGACACGCGCTTCGGGCCCGAGAAGCCGATCCTCTCGATCGATTTCCGCAAGCAGCAGCGCGTCCGGCGCCTCGCCACCGCCTGGATCTCAGAACGCCGCGACCAACCGCCCTACAAGGAGATCCGCTTCGACGCGGTCGGCGTCACCCTCGATCGCGGCGATCGCCCGGTTGACGTCGAGTACGTGAAGGGCGCGTTCTGACCGGGGTCAGCCCAGCTCGAGCTGCGAGTAGGCAACGCTCTGGAACGAGCGCCGGTGCAGCGGCGAGATCCCGATTTCCTCGATCGCCTGGCGGTGCTCCGGGGTCGAGTAGCCGACGTGTTCCTCGAACCCCCAGCCCGGGTGCTGAGGGGCGACCTCGCGCATGTAGCGGTCGCGGGTGACCTTGGCGACGACCGAGGCGGCGGCGATCGCGGCGCTGGTGGCGTCACCCTTGACCACCCGCCGGTGCGGGACCGCGCAGCTCGGCAGGCGGAAGCCGTCGACGAGGCAGATCGCCTCCTCCGCTGGTGGCCCCAGCCGCTCCAGCGCCTGCGCGAGAGCTTCGATGTTGGTGACGTGGAGGCCGCGGCGATCGATTCCCGGCGCGGAACGGACGACGACGCTGACCCGCTCCGCCGCCCGCAGCACGCACGGGTACATCTCCAGCCGCCGTTCTTCGGTCATCTGCTTGGAGTCGTGCAGGCCGCTGAGGGCGCGCCGGTCGGAGTGCGAGAGGCGCTCGTAATCGATCAGCACCGCGGCCGCGACCAACGGCCCGGCGAGGCAGCCGCGGCCGGCCTCGTCGGCACCGGCGACGAAACGGCTCTGCAACCCCCGGTCGAATGCGAACAGGCGGCGACTGCGCGCCAGGCGGCGCCGGTGGGTCTTCGGCTTCGAGCTCTTAGAGCCCGCCGATGCGGTTCGGTGGCCAGTAGGTGGCAAAGGCCTCACCGATGATCCAGTCTCGGGGAACTGGTCCCCAGAAGCGGCTGTCGTCGCTTGCCCCACGGTTGTCGCCCATCATGAAGTAGTGGTCGGGTGGAATTCTGATCGGCCTCGGGAAGTTGCAGGGCGAGCCGCCGCCACCGCCGCAGGGGTTGATGAAAGGCTCGTCCACCTGCTCGACCCCGTTGACCACCGGGTGCCCGTCTTTGACCGAGAGCGTGTCCCCCGGGCCGGCCACGATCCGCTTGATGAAGTTCTGATCCGAGCGCTCTTCCGTCGGCTGCGCGCAGACTTCGCCGGCTTTCGGCTGCACCCCGCACCGCTGGCCGCCGTCGGCTCCGGCGGGCGGGTGGAAGACGACGACGTCGCCGATCTGCGGATCCTTGAAGTGGTAGAGGAAGCGGTTGACGAGGACGCGCTGGCCGACGTCCAGGGTCGGCTCCATCGATTCGGAGGGGATCTGGTACGGCTTCACGACCCAGGCTTGAATCGCCAGCGCCAGCCCCAGGGCAAGCGCAACGATGACGACAAGCTCGATCAGCCCGCCGCCTTTTGACTTCGGCTTCGGGACTTTGGGGTTCAGGCTGCCGAGTCCTCGTCGGAGTCGCCGGCCTCTGCCGGCTTCTCGTCCTCGGCATCCTCAGGCGCTGATTTGTCCTCGGTCTCCCCGGCCTCGGGCGCATCTGCGTCCGTCTCCGCCGCCGTCTCGGTACTCGCCTCGGCCTCCGGCTCAGCCGTAGCCTCCTCGGCCGCTGCCTCCTCGGTCTCCGCGGGAGCCTCCGTCTCGGCCGTGGCCTCGACGCTCTCGTCGCCACCCTCGGACTCGACCGGCACGACCTCCTCCTGGCTGACGCCCTCGGCGTCGACCGCGGTGGACTCGGCCCCAGCGGCCGCGGGCGCCGCGACGACATCGTCGTCGATCCCCCAGCGCCGCTCGGCGACGCGGGCGGCCTTGCCGATGCGGCCGCGCAGGTAGTAGAGCTTCGCCCGCCGCACGTCCCCGCGCGCCGCCACCTCGAGTTTCTCTATCTTCGGCGAGTGCAGGGGAAACGTCCGCTCGACACCGACGCCGAACGACTGCTTGCGCACGGTGAAGGTCTCGCGCACGCCGGAGCCCTGACGCTTGAGGACGACGCCCTCGAAGACCTGGGTCCGTTTGCGGTTGCCCTCGATCACCTGGAAATGGACGCGGACACGGTCTCCAGGCGCGAATTTGGGCAGCCCCTGCTTCAGCTGGGCGCGCTCGATGCTGTCGATTACAGAGCTCATTTGACGAGAAAAAACCGCCGGGACCCAGTTGCGGGAACCGCGCGGTCGCGGAATGGTAGCCCAAACCCGCGGGCTGGGCTCAACCGTTCAGCTTCAGATGTACTTTCGCGCCCGGAGCGAGGACTTTGCCGGCTTTCGGGCGCTGTTTGACGACACGACCGGTTTTCGCCGTCGCCTCACCGAGGAATTTGACTTTGCCGACCCGGCAGCCGGCTTTCCTGATCCGTTTCTTTGCGCCTTTCAGCTTCTTGCCCGCCAGCTTCGGGACGACGCAGGCGGTGTAGGAGAACGTGCCGGTGGCGGTCCCGGCAGGAGTGGTGACGGTGACGGGCACGGGGCCGGCCGTCGCGCTCGCGGGGGCGACGGCGGTGATCAGCCCTTCGTTGACGACGGTGAAGCTCGCGGCCGGCACGGCGCCGAAGCTGACGCTCCTCGCCTCGGTGAAGTCGCTGCCGACGATCGCCACCGGCGTTCCGCCGACGATGGGCCCGGACGCCGGCAGGATCGTGGTCACCGCCGGCGGCGGCAACACGTCGGCGCTGAAGGTGAAGCTCTGGTTTTCGAAGACGCCGATCGCGTTGCCCGTGGCGCCGTCGGGAAGCGGGGGCGCGAAGACGGCAAAGCTGGCGCCGGGCGAGGGGGCGGCCCCGAACCAGGCCTGCCCGGTCGACTCGATCCCGATCGTCTGGCCGGCTTTGACCGGCAGGGCGGTCGCGTAGGCGTGGAGGCCTTTGTCCGGCACGTTCTCGGCGGCGCCCGTTCCGGAGCCGGTGTAGGTGGGGCCGCCGTTCGGCGTCAGGACACGCAGGCGCCAAGGCCCTTCGAACCCGTTGACGCGCCAGCGGATGATCGTGCCGTCGATCGGCGAGGTCGCGATCCCGCCGGCCGCCCCCATGCCCGCATTGATGAACAGGATCGGCTGGGTGTTTTCTCCCCCCGTGGTCGGTGACGCCGGACTGCCGACGGTGACCACCCTTGCCTCCGCGCCGGTCGCGGTCGCGAGTGCAGCAACGAGGACGAAGAGGAAGACGCTACGCAGCTTGCTCATCAGGACCCCCATTCTGCCGGAAATCTTCGGCCCGCTTTCGGCTCTGCTCCAGCCGCCACTGCCGCACCTTCTCGTGGTCGCCGGAGAGCAGGACCTCCGGCACGTCCCAGCCGCGGTAACTCGCCGGCCGGGTGAAGTGCGGGTACTCGGGCATCCCCTCCAGCACCTGGCTGAAGGACTCCTCGGCGGCGGAGTCGGCGTGGCCGAGGGCACCCGGAAGCTTGCGCATGATCACGTCGGCGGCGACCATCGCCGGCAGCTCGCCGCCGGCGAGGACGTAGCGGCCGATCGAGAGCTCGTCGTCGGCGAGGTGCTGGTGGACGCGGTCGTCGAAACCCTCGTAGCGCCCGCAGAGCAGGGCGACGTGCGGCTCGGCGACCAGTTCGTCGGCGATCTCGTCGTTCAGCAGCGGGCCGGTCGGCGAGAGCAGGACGATCCGCGGCCGCGGCCCCTCGCCATAGGCCGCCTGCAGCGCCGCGTCAACGACGTCGACCCGCAGGACCATGCCGGCGCCGCCGCCATAGGGGGAGTCGTCGACCTGCCCCGCGCTCAGCGGCGTCGAGTCGCGGTAGTTGAAGAGGCGGAACTCGTTGCCTTCGCGCAGCGCGTTCTGCACCGGGCGCTGCGATTGAAACCAGTCGAAAGCCTCCGGGAAGAGGGTGAAGACGTCGAGCTTCACCGAGACCGGATCAGTCGAGGATGTCGACGATCACGCGCCGGTCGATCCGCACCGCGGCCGCCTTGGCGATCGTCCGGATCGCGTTGGCGATCCGGCCGCCTTTGCCGATCACGCGGCCGAGGTCGCCCTCGGCGACGCTGATCTCGTAGATGAGGTCGCCGTCCTCTTCGAGCTCCTCGACCACGACCGCCTCCGGCTCCTCGACGAGGGCCTTGACGAGAAACTCGAGGAGCTCCGTCATCGAACGAGCCGGCTAACTGCCGGAAGCTTTGATGCCCTTGGTGCGCAGCAGGGTCGCCACCGTCTCCGACGGCTGGGCCCCGTGCTCGAGCCAGTGGCGGGCGCGCTCCTCGTCGATGTTGATCGTCGAGGGCTCGGTCTGCGGGTTGTACTGGCCGATCGTCTCGATCGTGCGCCCGTCACGCGGGGAGCGTTTGTCAGCGACGACGATGCGCCAGATCGGGTTCTTCTTCGAACCCACGCGTCTAAGTCTGATTCGGACTGCCATAGGGTCGCGCAGATTAGCGTCTACGGGCCCTCGGGCGCTGCGTGCGCCCCGCTCCCTGCAACTTGGCCATCTGCTGCGGGGTCGGCATCTGGCCGTTGGCCATCGATTTCATCAGCACCCGCATCTGGTCGAACTGCTTGACCAGGTTGTTGACCTGCTGGACCTTGGTCCCGGAGCCGTTGGCGATCCGTTTGCGGCGAGAGCCGTTGATGACGCCCGGGTTGGCCCGCTCCTTGGGCGTCATCGAGAGGATGATCGCCTCGACCCGGTCGAGCTCTTTCTCGTCGACGTCGGCGTTCTTCAGCTGCTTCATCGCCCCCATCCCCGGCAGCATCCCGAGCAGACCGCTCAGCGGCCCCATTTTGCGGACCTGCTTCATCTGCTTGAGGAAGTCTTCGAGCGTGAACTGGTCGCGCCGCATTTTCTCCTGCAGCGCCTCTGCTTCCTCCTCGTCGACCTGCTGCTCGGCTTTCTCGATCAGGCTGAGGACGTCGCCCATGCCGAGGATGCGCTGGGCCATCCGGTCGGGGTGGAACTTGTCGAAGTCCTCGATCTTCTCGCCGGTCGAGGCGAAGAGGATCGGCTTGCCGGTCACGGCTTTGACCGAGAGGGCCGCGCCGCCGCGGGCGTCGCCGTCGAGCTTGGTCATCACCACGCCGTCGAACTCGGCGACCTCGGCGAAGGATTCGGCGACGCCGACGGCGTCCTGGCCGGTCATCGCGTCGACGACGAGGAGGACGTCGTGCGGGCGCGTGTTTTTCCTGATCTTGGCCAGCTCGGCCATCAGGTCCTGATCGATGTGGAGGCGGCCGGCGGTATCGACGATCAAGACGTCGCGGCGCTCGGCGCGGGCTTCGTCGAGCGCCCAGGAGGCGATGTCGACGGGATCGGCTTCCGTGCCACGCTCGTAGACGTGAGCACCGGCGCGTTTGCCCATCGTCACCAGCTGCTCGACGGCGGCGGGCCGGTAGATGTCGCAGGCGGCGAGCGCCACGTCCTTGCCTTCCTTGCCGAAGAACTGGGCGAGCTTGGCGCAGGCGGTCGTCTTACCGGAGCCCTGCAGGCCGGCCATCAGGATCACGGTCGGACCGCTGGAGGCCATCGCCAGCTCCGAGCCGGTGCCGCCCATCAGCGCGGCCAGCTCCTCGTTGACGATCTTCACCACCTGCTGCCCCGGATCGAGGCTCTCCAAGACATCGGATCCGAGGCAGCGTTCCTTCAGCGTCTTCGTGAAGGCTTTGACGACTTTGAAGTTGACGTCGGCCTCGAGCAGGGCGAGGCGGATCTCGCGCATCGCCGAGTCGACGTCGGACTCGGTCAGCTTGCCGCGCGAGCGGACCTCGGAGAGGGTCGATTGCAGTCGTTCGGAGAGCTGGTCGAACATTCCAGAGCAGCTTAAGGCAGCTACTCGGCGAGCAGAGCTTTGGCGTAGTCGCCCGGGTCGAACGGGCGCAGGTCCTCGAGCGTCTCGCCGACGCCGATCAGCTTCACGGGGATGCCGAGGTCGGAGGCGATCGCCAGGGCGATGCCGCCGCGGGCGGTGCCGTCGAGCTTGGTCAGGACGACACCGTTTACGTCGACGGCCTCGGAGAAGACTTTGGCTTGACGCAAGCCGTTCTGGCCGGTGGTGGCGTCGATCGAGATCAGCGTCTCGTGGGGAGCGTCGGGGATCTGCTTCTGAATCACCCGGCAGACCTTCGCCAGCTCGTCCATCAGGTTGCCCTGGGTGTGGAGGCGGCCGGCGGTGTCGATGATTACGACGTCGGCGCCGCGGGCGCGGGCGGCGTTGATCGCGTCGTAGGCGACCGCGCCGGGGTCGGAGCCCTCTTCGCCGCGAACGAGCTCGGCGCCGGCGCGCTCGGCCCAGGTTTCGAGCTGCTCGGCGGCGGCGGCGCGGTAGGTGTCGGCGGCGGCCATTACCACGTTCAGGCCCATCTCCTTGCTCAGGTGCCAGGCGATCTTGCCGATCGTCGTCGTCTTGCCGGTGCCGTTGACGCCGACCATCATCAGGATCGCCGGCTCGGCGCTGAGGTCGATCGGGGCGCGGCCGGTGGAGGCGACCTCGGCGAGGATCTCGATCAGGCGGTCGCGGACGGCGACCCCGTCAGCGGGCACCGCCCCCGACTCAACCTCGTGCTCGAGCTTCTCCACCACCGCCGCGGTGGTTGGAGCCCCGACGTCAGCGAGGATCAGCGCCTCCTCCAGCAGCTCCCAGGTCTCGTCGTCGATCCGGTCGAAGAGGCTGGCCGAGATCTCCTCGGTCAGCGCCTGGCGGCTTTTCGAGAGGCTCTCGCGCAGCCGCTTGAAGACCCCGCGCCGCTGCTCCGGCGCTTCCTCCTCAGCAGTAGCGACAGCCGCCGGGCTGCGGCTCCCCAAATCGACGATCTCCTGCCAGCTCGTAGCCATTGCGGGAACGGTACCCGGCGCAGCTGTGATTAGGCGACAGCTGAGAGGGCGGTGCCCCCGCCCTCTTCCTCGTCGTCCTCGTCTTCGCGGACTTCGCGCGGGAGGCGACGGGAAACGACCTTGGTGACGCCGTCGCCGCCCATGCTGACCCCGTAGAGGACGTCGGCTGCGTCCATCGTCCGTTTCTGGTGGGTGACGATGACGAACTGGGCGCGGTCGGAGAAGCGGCGGATCAGCTGCAGGAAGCGGTCGATGTTGGCGTCGTCGAGGGCGGCCTCGACCTCGTCGAGGATGTAGAACGGGCACGGCCGGGCGAGGAAGACGGCGAAGACGAAGGCGAGGGCGACCAGCGACTTCTCGCCGCCTGAGAGCAGCTGCAGTTTGCGGGTCGACTTGCCGGCCGGGGTGACCTCGATCTCGACCCCGAGCTCGACGCGCTCTTCTTCCTCCTCCTCGGGCTCGGGCTCGGCATCGGTTGGAGCCTCCTGCTCGCCGGCTGGGCGCTCGTCGTCGCGCACCGGCCGCAGGCTGACCCGGCGCAAACGCCCGCGGCCGCCCGGGAAGAGGTGCTCGACCATCTCCTCGAAGTTCTTGGCAGTCGCCTCGAAGGTCTCCTCGAAAGCGCGCTCGATCTCCGCGTCGATGTCGCGAATCAGCGTCTCCAGCTCTCGCATCGAGCGCTCGATGTCCTCGCGCTGGGTCTGCAGCGTCTCGACGTGCTCGCGCGCTTCGTCGTACTCCTGCTCGGCCAGCGGGTTGACCGGCCCGATCTGCGCTCGGCGGCGCTCCAGGCGCTCCAGCCGGCGGTCGATCTCGGCCCGCCCCTCCTCCGTCAGCGTCTCCTCGGCGGGGGGGATCTCCTCGCCCAGGCGCTCGGCGATCGCAGCCAGCTCGCGCTCGGCCTCCGCCCGCCTGTCGCCGAGGTGAGCGGCCTCGACCTCGGCCCGCGTCAGCTCGTCGGAGGTCTCCTTCATCTGCGCCTGCAGCTCGAACTCCTGCTGGGAGCAGGCGCGCAGCTCCTCGGCGATCTCGTCGCCGTCGTCCTTGCCGCCGACGACCTTCTGCTCGATCTGCTCGACCCGTGCCCGGATCGCCGCCCCGGCGGCTTCGGCGGCCTTCAGCGCGCTGCGGACGTCGTCCAGCAGTGCCTCGCCGGCGGCCAGCCGCGCCCGCATCCGCTCGCGGTGGCGCTCGCCGAGCAGGCCCTCGGCCCGTTTGGCGTGGCGCGAGGCGCGCTCGGCGCCGTCGCGGACGTGACCCAGCGCCGCCTCCCGTGCCGACTCGGCGGCTTCAGAAGAGCTGGCGACCCCGAGACCCTCCATCGCCGTCCGCAGGCCGGAGTCGATCTCCCCCAGCTCCTCTTCGAGCTTTCGCGCCCGATCGCCCGGGGACGAGCCCGGCCCCACGTCCAGCGTCAGCGGCCCCATCTCGGTCCGCAGGTTCTCCAGCCCGGCCTCGAGCTCGGCCTCGCGACCGGAGAGGTTGGCAATGCGGACCGCGACCCGCTCCTGATCGCTGCGCAGCTTGGTCAGCAGGCCCCAGGCCTGGGTGCGCTGACGGTCGCGATCGGCGAACCGCTCCTCGGCCGCGAGCCGGCGCTTGCTGACCTCGGCCAGCTGCTCCTCCAGCTTCTCGCGGACGCCGCGCGCTTTCGCGGCGGCTTTTTCCGCCGCCGCCGCCCGGTCGGCGCCAAAACGCAGTTCCTCGGAGACGAGCTGCGCTCGCAGGCCCAGCTCCTCGCGCTCGATCCGCGCCCCCAGCTCGGCCGCCTGCGCCTGGCGCTTCAGCGGCCGCAGCCGTGCCCGCGCCTCGCGCTCGACGTCGAGGGCGCGGTCGAGGTTGTCGCGCGCCGAGCGCAGCTTCAGCTCGGCCCGCCGCCGGCGCTTGCGGTGCTTGCCGAGTCCGGCCGCCTCCTCGATCAGCAGCCGCCGCTCTTTCGGCTTCGAGTGGACGATCGTCTCGACCCGGCCCTGGCTGATCACCGAGTGCATCTCGCGGCCGAGGTTGGTGTCGGAAAGGACGTCGCTGACGTCGGCGAGCCGGGCGCGGGCGCCGTTCAGCCGGTAGCCGCTGTCGCCGGAGCGGTCGAGGCGGCGCTCGACCGCGATCTCGGAGAACTCGGTGGCGGCGCGGCCGTCGGAGTTGTCGATCACGACCTCGACCTCGGCGGCGCGGCGCTGGCCGATGCCTTTGCCGCCGGCGGAGATCACGTCCTGCATCGAGGCGCCGCGAATCGCGCCCGGACTCTGCTCGCCCAAGGCCCAGAGGACGGCGTCGGTGATGTTGCTCTTGCCGGAGCCGTTTGGACCGACGATCACGCTGACGCCGGGCGAGAACTCCAGGGTCGTCCGCTCGGGGAAGGACTTGAACCCCTTCATCGAGATCGATCTCAGATACATCTGCGCGCTCCTCGCATCAGCCAAAGGCTCCCGGTCGAGTCGGACGCAACGGCCGCCTGATTAACCCCCAAGATGCGCCAAAGCCTCCTTCGCAGCGACCTGCTCGGCGGCCTTCTTGCTCCGCCCTTCCCCCGTTCCGACCTGCTCGTCTTCGACGATCGCGACCACCTCGAAGGTTCGCCGGTGCGGGGGACCGGTTGACGCGACCACCTCGTAGGTTACGCGCGCCCCGCGCCGGGCCAAAAGCTCCTGCAAAGCGGACTTGAAATCGATTCTCGTCTCGGAGGCAAGCTCGATTCGGGGCGCGAACGCCTCGGCCACCGCCGCCGCCGTGGGCTCGAAGCCGAAAGCGACGTAGCAAGCGCCGATCAGTGCCTCGGTCGCCTCCGGCAGTGGCCGCCCGCCTTCGAGCAGGATCTTGGCGGGGATCGCCCCCACCATCTCCTCGGGCTCGTTGCCCCGCAGCATCTCCGGAACGCCGAGCTGCGTCCCCACCTCGGCGCAGGAGACGCCGCTGACCGCCTGGTTGTGGACCTTGGTCAGCCCCCCGGCGGCGAGCTTCTCGAAGTTCTCGTAGACGCTGGTGGCGACGGCCAGCCCGAGCACGCTGTCGCCGAGGAAGGCGAGCCGCTCGAAGGAGTCGACCCGCCGCTCGGTCCAGGAAGAGTGGGTCAGCGCCTGGCGGCGCAGGTCCTCGGGGAGGTCGTCTATCAGCGCCTTCAGCGCCGCGACGGGCGAATCCGGCTGGGGCGCCACGCTCAGGCGGGCGCGTGCTGGAGCACGAACCCGACCGCGTCCCCCACCGTCTTGATGTGGGTGGCCTGCTCCTCGGTGACGGTGACGCCGTAGCGGTCCTCGAGCTCCATCACCAGCTCGTAGAGGTCGAGCGAGTCGGCGTCGAGGTCCTCCTTGAACCGGGTCTGCTCGTCGATCCGCTCGATGTCGACTTCGAGCTCCTCGGCGAGGTGCTCGCGAACGAGGGTGAGGACTTCGTCGCGGTTCATCTACTGACTCTGTTTATCACGGCTGGTATCACGCGCTGGTGTCGGCAGCCAGGGCACCGCGGCCGGCGCCGCCCTCCGCCAGCAGCGCGGCGGTGCGGCCGACCGCGTCGACCTCCGCGCAGCGGGCGGCGAGCCGGACGGCGTTGGCGATGCCCTCGGCGCCGGAGCTGCCGTGGCCGACCACGGCGATCCCGCGCAGGCCGAGCAGGATCGCGCCGCCGGTGGTGTCGGGGTGGAGCTCTCGTCGCAAGCCGCCCAGCGCCGGTTTCAGCAGCAGGCCGCCCAGCGCAGAGACCGGGTTGGAGCGGGCGGCGTCGCCGACGGCGGCGGCGACGGTCTTGGCGGTCCCCTCGAGCAGCTTCAGGGAGACGTTGCCGGTGAAGCCGTCGGTGATGACGACGTCGGTCTTCGCCCCCGGCAGGTCGCGTCCCTCGACGTTGCCGGCGAAGCGGATGCCGGGCGCCCCGCTGAGCAGGCGGTGCGCCTCGACCACCTCCTCGCGGCCCTTGCCGGACTCCTCCCCCACCGTCAGCAGCCCAACCGCGGGGTCCTCGACGTCGAGGACGGCGGCGCTGAAGGCGGCGCCGAGGAAGGCGAACTGGACGAGGTGCTGGGCGCGAACTTCGACGTTGGCGCCGACGTCGAGGAAGAGCACGGGTTTGCCGGGGACCGGGAGCCGGACCGCGAGCGCCGGCCGCTGCACGCCCTTGAGCCGGCGCAAGCCGAAGGTCGCCGCGGCCATCGTCGCCCCGGTCGAGCCGCAGCTGACCAGCGCCGCCGAGTTGCCCTCGGCGACGTCACGGGCGGCGCGGACGACCGAGGCCTCCTTCTTCGCCCGGACCGCCGGCACCGGGTCCTCCTCGTTGCCGATCCGGTCGGAGGTCTGGATCACCTCGACGCCGTCCACCCCGTCTAGACCCAGCGACCGCTCGGGCCCGAAGACACGAACCCCGATTCCGTCGGCTGCGGCCAGGCGGGCGCCCTCGGCCAGCACGTCGAAGCCCTGCTCGGCTCCGTAGCCATCGAGGGCAACCGTCACCGGGCGCTCCGGCGCCACGGCTACTCGGAGTCGGCGCTGGTGACCGTCTGGTCTTTGATGCCGCGCTGGGCGACGACCTCGCGGCCGGCGTAGGTGCCGCAGGTGGGGCAGACCCGGTGCGGCAGCCGCGGGCTGTGGCAGCGAGGACAGCTGTTCAAATTCGGCTTGCCCGCCTTGTGCTGGGCACGTCGCTTGTCTCGCCGAGCGCTGGAAGTTCTCTTCTTGGGGACGGCCATAAGTCGCGGAATCGTAGCGGCTGGGTTGAGAGGGGGCCGGTACCCCTCTCCAGACACTCAACCTCGAGCCATAGCGAGAGGTGTCTGGAGAGGGGTACCGGCCCCCTCAGTACAGCGCTCTCACGACTGCCAAGTCGTCTTTTTCCCAGCTGATCTGGCCGCCGGTCCACTCGGCCAGGTCGGCCGCGGTCTCAGGGAAGTCGTGAGCGGGATCGATGGGAGTCACCTGGGTCTCCGCTTTCACCACGTCGCCGATCACGAAGGATCGCGCCTGGGTGCGGACCTGGCGGAAGAGGTTTTTCTTCTGGTCGCTGGTCAGGTGATGGATCGAGAGGACGCCGATCACCAGGTCCCAGGGACCGTCGGGCAGCGGGTCCTCCATCCGCGCCAGCTGCACGTCGTCGTAGTTCTCCCTGGCCCGAAAGACCATGTCGGCGCTGGCGTCGAGGCCGATCACCCAGGCGTCCGGATAGGCCTCGATCAGCCGGCGGGTGGTCTCCCCCGTCCCCATTCCCAGCTCCAGCACCCGCTCGGGCGCGAACGGGACAGCGGCGATCGCCTGCTCCTGCAGTTCGTCATAGCGCGGCACCTCGGAGCGGATCAGCTCCGGGTAGGTATCTGGTTTCCAGTGGAATTGGCCCATCTCGTAACCTCGTCGGAGCAGTCCATCGTAAGTCCCGACGCAGCGGAGGTGTGGAATGGCGCAGGAGCCGAAGACGGTCATCGATCTATCCCGCCTCTCGCTCGCCCACGGCGAGGGGAAGCGACTGGAGGTGCCGGTCGCGCTCGAGCCGTTCGAGCTGGCCGGCCAGACCTACAAGCCCGACCCCTGGGCTCCGACGGTGCGGCTCGAGGTGTCCCGCCCCAGCAACGGCTTCGCCTTCCGCCTCGACTTCCCGGTCCACCTGAAGGGACCCTGCATGCGCTGCCTGGAGCCGGCGACCCTCGATCTCGAGGTCGAAGCGCGAGAGGTCGACCAAGCCGGGACCGACGACCCGGAACTGCGCAGCCCCTACGTCTCAGACGACGAGCTCGACATCGGCCGCTGGGCCCACGACGCCACCATCCTCGCCCTCCCCACCCGCATCCTCTGCCGCTCCGACTGCGCCGGCCTCTGCCCCGTCTGCGGCGAGTCGCTCAACGACAACCCCCACGAGCACGAGGAACCCACGGACAACCGCTGGGCGGCGCTGAAGAACCTGAAGCTGGAGTAGTAGCCGCTAGGGCTGCTGGTCGAGCTCGGGCTGCGGCTGCTCCTCCTCGCGGCCGGCGAGCCGGTCGCGGCCGCGCTGGACGGCGGCGAGGAACTTCTGCAGGTTCACTTCGAGGGTGTTGAGGATCTCGTCGGCGTAGTCCTCGGCGCCGAGGCGGATTTCACGCTCGCGGGTGCGGGCGTCCTCGACGATCTCGTCGGCGGCGCGCTCAGCCTGCTTGGTGACCTCCTCATCGGAGATCAGGCGGGCCTGCTGCTCGCGGGCCTCGCGGACGATCCGCTCCGCCTCGCGTTTGGCCTCGGCCAGCATCTCCTGGCGCTCCTTGACGATCCACCGCGCCTGCTTGATCTCCTCGGGGATCGTCGCGCGCATCTGATCGAGGAGGTCGTAGATCTCCTCTCGATCCACGCGCACCTGATCCGTCAGGGGGACCGGACGGGCGTTGTGAACTACGTCATCGAGCTTGTCTATGAGGACCAGAACGTCCATATGAGGTTCGTAAGCCTACGTGTATGCGGGGGTTTTAGGTGGGATGAAGTTCAACGAGCCATTTTTTGCAAGGCGGCGCCCATGCGGACGGACTGGTGTTCCACAGCCTACCTATCGCCCAGGCGTTCACTCAGGGCGGCGGCGACAGCTGCCGGAACGAGGTCGGAAACATCGCCGCCGAAGGTGGCCATCTCCTTCACGCCGGTGGACGAGAGGAAGCTGTAGTGGGGAGAGGCGATCACGTAGATGCTCTCGATCCCCGGGTCGAGCTTGCGGTTCAACTGCGCCATCTCGAACTCGTACTCGAAGTCGGAGATCGCCCGCAGCCCCTTGACGATCGCCGTCGCCTCGTTGTCGCGGGCGAACTCGACCAGGAGGTTGGCGAAGATCTGCACCTCGACGTTGGGCAGCTGGGCGGTGGCCTCTTCGATGAAGGCCTTGCGCTCTTCGGCGGTGAAGAGCGTTTTTGCCTTGCGGACGGGGTTGTTGACGACCCCGACGACGACGCGCTCGAAGACGTTCGAGGTGCGGGTGATGATGTCGATGTGGCCGTTGGTGACCGGGTCGTAGCTGCCCGGGCAGACCACCGTGCCGTTGCGCTCGCTCACTCGGCCACCTCTCTGTAGATCGTCACGTCGGCGGCGCCGTAACGGCGTTGCCGCAGCGGCTCCAGCGAATCGATCCGCAACGGGCGGCGGGCGCCGCTCTCGACCACGGCTCGACCTTCTGCTGCGAGCAGTCGAGGAAGGTGGGTGTTGAGGTCCTGGGCCACGCGGTCGGCGAGTTTATACGGGGCGTCTACAAAGACGAGGTCGAAATTCCCCGCAAATGAGGCAGGCGAAACCTCGCCCAGCCAGCGGCCGACGTCGGCGCGAACGAGCTCCGCCCGCTCCCCCAGGCCCAGGCGCTGGACGTTGCCGAGCGCAGGCCGGGTGTCGCGGTCGACGAGGACCGCGCTGGCGGCGCCGCGGGAGAGCGCCTCGATCGCCAGGGCACCGGTGCCGCAGTAGAGGTCGAGGACGCGGGCACCGCCGACCCGTTCGCCCAAGGCCGAGAAGATCGCCTCGCGGACGCGGTCGGAGGTCGGCCGCACCTTCCAGCCGCGCGGGGCGACCAGGCGCTGGCCCTTGAGCTCTCCGGCGATGACTCTCATAAGGGGATTGGATCAGCCGCACCCGCGCCGAAGCGTTGGCGGGCGGCGTCCAGCAGGGGACCGAGGGCGGGGTCGGAGAGGGAACCGTGGCTGCGCAGCAGCTCCAGCACCTCGCGGCGGGCTTCCATCAGCTTCCCCCCGTCCTCCGGCAGTTTGGCGACGACGAAGCGCGGCAGGCCGGACTGGCGCGTGCCGAGGATCTCCCCCTCGCCGCGCAGTTCGAGGTCGACCTCGGCGAGCTTGAAACCGTCGCGCTCGCCGGTCACCGCCTGCAACCGCCGCCGCGCCAGCTCGCCGGCGTCTTCGGCGAACAGCAAGCACTGGCTGGGATGCTCGCCGCGGCCGACCCGCCCCCGCAGCTGGTGCAGCTGGGAGACGCCGAAGCGCTCGGCCCCCTCGATGATCATCACGGTCGCGTTGGCGACGTCGATCCCGACCTCGATCACCGTCGTCGAGACCAGCACGTCGGTCTCGTGGGCGGCGAAGGCGCGCATCGCCTCCGCCTTTTCCGTCGAGTGCATCTGCCCGTGGAGGAGGCCGACGCGAAACTCGCGCAGCTCGCCCTTCCGCAGTCGCTCCGCCTCGACCTCGGCCGCTTTCCCCGGCTGTTTCTCGGACTCGGTGACGAGCGGGCAGACGACGAAGGCCTGCCGGCCCTCGCGCAGCTGGCGCCGCAGGAACTCGAAGGCTTCGTCGCGCTGGGACTCCTCGACCAGGTGGGTGGTGACGGGCTGGCGCCCCGCCGGCAGCTCGTGCAGCGCGGTCGTGTCGAGGTCGCCGTAGGCGGTGAGCGAGAGCGTGCGCGGGATCGGCGTCGCGGTCATGTGGAGGACGTGCGGTGCCATCCCCTCCACCCCCTTCTCGTCGAGTGCGCTTCGCTGGCCGACGCCGAAGCGGTGCTGCTCGTCCACCACGCAGAGACCGAGACGAGCGAAGCGCACCGTCGGCTCGATCAGGGCGTGAGTCCCCAGGATCAGTCCCAGCTCGCCGCTGGCGAGCTGGTTCAGGGCTTGGCGGCGGACCGAGGCCGAAGTGGCTCCGGTCAGCAACGCGAACGGAATCGCCTCTTCGGCCAGCAGCCGGCCGAGGGTGACCGCGTGCTGCTCGGCGAGCGTCTCGGTCGGCGCCATCAACGCCGCCTGGTAGCCGGCTTCCAGCGCCCGCAGCATCGAGTAGACAGCGACCACGGTCTTGCCCGACCCGACCTCGCCCATCAGCAGGCGCTGCATCGGCTCACCGGAGTCGAGGTCGGCCTCGATCTCGTCGAAGGCCTTCAGCTGGTCCCCGGTCGGCTCGAACGGCAAGGAATCCAGCCAGCGGGCGACGAGGTCGCCGGGCTTGCCGAAACGCGGCGCGGGGCGGGCGGTGCGATGCGTGCGCTTGCGGGTCGCGAGCAGGGCCTGGTGGAGGAACAGCTCTTCGAAGCCGAGCCGCTCGCGGGCTTCGTCGACTTCATCGGTCGTCTCCGGGAAGTGCACGACCCGCAGCGCGTCGCCGATACCCGCCAACCGCCGCCGCACCCGCATCTCCGCCGGTAGACCCTCGAGCGCATTCGGCGCCAGCGCGACCGCCCGCTCCACCCACTCGCGAATCTTCTGCGGGGGCAGGTTCTCGGTGGCTGAGTGGAGGGGGACGAGACCCTCTGGCCGTGACTCCAGCGGGCCGGAGACCATCTCCCATTCGTTTACGGCGAAGCCGCGGCCGGAGTACTTGCCGGTGAGAAGGAGCTGCGTGCCCGGGGTGAGCTTCGACGCGACCCACGGCTGGTTGAACCAGGTGGCGCGGACGTGGCCGGTCTCGTCGCCGACTTTGACGCTGACCATCCGCAGGCGGCCTTTGCGGAAGGGGCGGGGCTGGGCGCCCTGGACCTCGACCTGGACGGTCGCGGTTTCTCCTGGCTCCAGCGCGCCCAGTTGGCGGATCCGCAGATCGCGGTGGCGGCGGGGAACGCGGTAGAGGAGGTCGCCGACGGTGCGGATGCCCGCTTCGGCTGCGGCTTCGGCCGTTTTCGGGCCGACTCCCTTCAGGGCACTGAGGCCGACCTCGAGGACGCTCGGCCGCGGCCAGTGGACCGGGGCCTCGAGCAGGTCGCCGCGCCCGAGCTCGCGATCGCCGGCGAAGGAGCGCACTACTGGGCGGCCAGCAGCCACCACCAGCTCGGCTGTCCCCCCTCGTGGGTCTCGACCTCGACCCCGTCGGGGACGTGGGTGTCGATCTCCTCCAGCGGGATCGGCGCTCCCTCGCCGCCGATCACGGTGACGATCTCCGCCTCCTCGGCAAGGCCCCGGAGGGTCCGCGACAGGGTCGACCCCGCCCCGCCCCAGGCGACGATCTCGCCGTCGAGGAAGCCGACCGCGTCGTCCTTCTTGAAGCGGCCCTGGGCGTCGTCGCGGGCGGCCGGCGCGACGCCGCCGGTCGCCATCCCCTCCAACGCCTCCCCCAGCCGCTCCGCGTTCTCCTCCAGCGAGGCATCGGGGTCGAGCTCGACCAACGCCAGCAGGCTCGCCTGCTGCGATGTCGCCGGCACCACCCGCGCCGGCTTCTCGGAGAGCTCGCAGGCGCGCTCGGCGGCCATGATCACGTTCGAGGAGCTGGGCAGGACGAGGACCTCCTCGGAGGCGACGCTGTGGATGCCGGCGAGGAGCTCGTAGGTCGAGGGGTTGAGCGTCTCGCCGCCGGGCACCACATGAGCGCCGAGATCGCCGAAGAGGCGCTGCATGCCCTCACCGGCTGCGACCGCCACCACCCCGGTGCGGCCGCTGAGGCGGGCGTCGCGCTCGGCCATCTGCTCGCGCATGTCGGCGACGTCGAGGTTGGTCACCTCGCCTACCCCGTCGAAGACCGCGACCGCGGCCTCCGGCTCGTCGGTATGGACGTGGACCTTGAGGGTGACGTCGTCGCCGACGACGAGGACCGAGTCGCCGAGCCCCTCCAGGCGCGGCAGGTACTCGCGGTTGCCGAGGCCCTGGCCGGCGACGATGAAGTTGGTGCAGTAGCGGTAGCGGCTGTCCTCGTGGTGCGGGAGGCTGCGCTTGGGGGGCTCGTAGTGCTGGACTTCGGGCAGCTCCGCCCCGTCGCCGCGGAGGCCGGCGACGACGCCGGCGAGAATCAGGACGAGGCCGTGGCCGCCGGCGTCGACGACGCCGGACTCGCGCAGCGCCTCGAGCTGCTCGGGGGTGCGGGCGACGGCGCGCTCGCCGTCGGCGATCGCCCGCTCCAGCACCTCGGCGAGGACCGCGTCCTGCTCCTCTTCGCTGGCGTCGGCGCCGAGCCGCTGCTTCTCCTTGTCGAGGTGGGCGAGTTGGCGGGAGATCGAGTGGGCCATCTCGCGGAAGACGGTCAACATCGTCCCCTCGGCCGGCTCGCGGACCGAGTCGTAGGCGGCGTCGGCGGCGCGCGCGAAGGCGGCGGCGACCAGGGTCGGGTCGATCAGCTCGCCGGGGCGGCTGGCGAGCTCCTCGGCGGCGCCGCGGACGATCTGGCTCAAGATCACCCCGGAGTTGCCGCGGGCGCCCATCAGCGCCGCCCGGGCCAGCGCCTGGACCAGCTCGGTGCGGCCGACCTCGTCGACCGACTGACCGTCGAGCCGATCGAGCTCCTCCATCACCGCCCGCATCGTCATCGCCATGTTGTCGCCGGTGTCGCCGTCGGCGACCGGGAAGACGTTGAGGTCGTTGACTTCCTGGCGGCGCTCCTCGAGCGAGGCATAGGCAGAGCTGACGACCCGGCGGAAACGGGCAATTTGGGGTTCGGGCATCTGCGAGGAATCTATTCCCCGGACGCGACGTGAGCGCGATCACTCCCAGCCGCCTGCGCCATTGGTACGGTGCGCGACCCAATGAGACGCTTTGCCACTTGGATCACCGGTCACCGCAAGACGGTGATTATCGGCTGGATCATCGCCCTGGTCGGGATGGGAATCCTCTCCGGCGCGGTCGGCGACGACTTCAGCGAAGACTTCAAACTGCCGTCCTCGGACTCCCAGGAAGCCTACGACCTGCTTGAAAACCGCTTCCCCGAGCAGTCCGGCGAAAGCGCGCAGATCGTCTTCAAGAGCGACGCCGGGGTCGAGTCGGCCGCGGTAAGAACGAAGATGGAGCGGGTCTTCGCCGAAGCCGAAGAGCTCCCCCACGTCAGCGAAGTCGCCAGCCCCTACGTCAAAGGTGGCGCCGCCGCGGTCAGCCCCGACGGCAAGATCGCCTACGCAACCGTCCAGTTCGACGTCTTCTCCAACGAATTCGCCGACGACGAAGCGCAGAAGCTGATCGCGGCCGGGCGCGAGGCGGCAGGGGACGGCCTTCAGGTCGAGTTCGGCGGCAGCCCGATCCAGGAAGCCCGGGCCGAAGAAGAAGAAGACAACTCTTTCGCGATCGGCCTGCTGGCGGCGGTGGTCGTGCTGCTGATCACCTTCGGCTCGGTGGTGGCGATGGGCCTGCCGATCCTCACCGCGCTGTTCGCGCTCGGGGTCGGGCTCAGCTTCGTCGCCCTCGGCACCCACGTCTTCGACACCGCCGAGTTCGCACCGCAGCTGGCGGCGATGATCGGCCTGGGTGTCGGCATCGACTACGCGCTCTTCATCGTCACCCGCTTCCGCAACGGCCTCGACGAGGGCATGGACAAGCGCGAGGCCGCGATCGCGGCGACCGATACCGCCGGCCGCGCGGTGCTGTTCGCGGGGATCACGGTGATCATCGCCCTGATGGGGATGCTCCTGCTGGGGCTCAGCTTCCTCTACGGCGTCGCCCTGGCCGCATCCCTTGCCGTCCTCTTCACGATGATCGCGGCGCTGACCCTGCTGCCGGCGCTGCTCTCGATGATCGGGTCCTGGATCAACCGCCTTCGCATTCCGGGCCTCGGCAGGGGCAAGCGCAGTATCGACGAGGGCGGCTGGTGGTTCCGCTGGAGCCGTCGCATCCAGCGGCGCCCATGGCTGGCGATGCTGCTCTCCGGGGGACTGCTGATCGCGCTCTGCATCCCGGCGCTCTCGCTGCGGCTGGGCACCAACGACGCTGGCACCGACCCGGCCGGATCGACGACGAAGGAAGCGTATGACCTACTCGCCGAGGGCTTCGGGCCGGGCTTCAACGGCCCGTTCCAGCTCGTCGCGGCGCTGCCGGATAAAGGCGAAGAGGCGGCGCTGGTCGAGCTGCGCAAAGAGCTCGAGGGCTCCGAAGGCGTGGCCGCGGTCACGGACGTCACCCTCAATCCGGCCGAGAACACCGGCGTCTTCCAGCTCTACCCGACCAGCTCGCCGCAGAGCGTTGAGACGACTGAGCTGCTCGACCGCATTCGCGACGACGTGATCCCACCGGTCGAGGAGAAAACGGGCGCGCAGGTCCACGTCGGCGGCATCAACGCCGTCTTCGAGGACTTCGGCACCGCGATCGCCGAAAAGCTGCCGCTCTTCATCGGCGTCGTCGTCCTCCTCTCCGCCCTGCTACTGATGATCGTCTTCCGCTCGATCCCCGTGGCGCTGAAGGCGATCCTGATGAACCTGCTCTCGATCGGCGCCGCCTTCGGCCTCGTCGTCGCCGTCTTCCAGTGGGGTTGGGGCGCGAGCCTGATCGGCGTCGAGGAGACCGGGCCGATCATCTCCTTCCTGCCGATCTTCCTCTTCGCGATCGTCTTCGGCCTCTCGATGGACTACGAGGTCTTCCTCATGTCGCGGATCCACGAGGAGTGGGAGCACCGCAAGGACGCCACCGAAGCCGTCACCCGCGGCCTCGCTCTGACCGGCCGCGTAATCACCGCGGCGGCGGCGATCATGGTCACCGTCTTCGCCTCTTTCATGCTTGGCGACGACCGCATCATCAAACTCTTCGGCTTCGGCCTCGCAGCGGCCGTCTTCATCGACGCAGTGATCATCCGCTCGACCCTGGTCCCGGCGATCATGCAGATCCTTGGCGCCCGCGCCTGGTGGTTCCCCGACTGGCTGGACCGCATCCTCCCCAAGCTCCATGTAGAGCCGGAGGAGGGCGACCCGGCGCCAACGGGCGAGCACCCGGTCGTTCAGCAGTCGAGCTGAGACAACCCCAGGGCGCGCGCCACGTCCCGGGCAATTCGAATCGGCTCCTCTTCCAGCTGCCGATCGGTGAAGCGCAGGACGGTGTAGCCGGCGGCGCGCAAGTCGAGGTCGCGCGCGTGGTCGTCCTCGAAGGCCACCGAGCCGCGGTGGTAGGTCCAGGTGTCAGCCTCGACGACGAGGCGCTGAGCGGGCCAGAAGAAGTCGACTTCCCAGCGGCCGAGCTTGACGTTGACCTCGGGCGGCGGGATGCGGTGGCGGCGCCAGAGATCGAGGAAGGCGGCCTCGAGGTCGCTGCGCGTCCCATCGCTTTCCACCCCATCGAGTCGCAGCCCGCTGAGCTCCGCTTGTCGTATCGCGCGGCGCACCAAGCGCGGCGGGAATTCGATGCGCCGGAGGTCTTCGATCGTGCGGGCGACGGTCGTGACGGGGATGTTGTCGCGACGGGTGATGAGGAGTCTTCCCCGTCGCCCCCCTTGCTGCAGGTAGGAGGACGACGGGGAAGACTCCGCGAGCGCCTGGGTGCGGTGGAGGTGGATGCCGCGACGAGCGGATCGGCCGGAGGTGGCTGGGACGGAGACGTGAATCGGGCCATCGAGCGGTTTCAGGAGCTTCCAGAGCACTGCGGCGGAGCCATGACTCAGCACCGCTCCTTCACCACATGCGAGCACCGCCGCCATGAAGCAGCCGTGGAGGCTCAAGCTGCGGTGACCGACGGCGTAGACGCCTCGGTGGACGCGATGAAGGCGGCCTACGCGAGTTCGTTCCGCGATCGCCGAGCGCCCCAATCCTGCCACCGCCAGCTGCCTTGCCGTGACGACCCCATGCTGCCGAGTCGCACAACGCGCGATCGCGTCGTCGCGGGTGTCGCTTTTGTTCGGCATATCCGAACAAAGTCGACAGGGCCTCGAACTCGCCCCCTTACCCAGCCTTCTTCGACGCTCTAAGCGGCCTTGATGACCTTGCCGGCCTTCAAGCACCTAGTGCACACGTAGGCGCGGAGGGGGCGGCCGTTCTCTTGGATCCGAACTTTTTGCAGGTTCGGGTCGAAGCGCCGCTTGGTGGCGACCATCGAGTGGCTTCGGGACTGGCCGAACGCGGGTCCCTTGCCGCAGCTGTGGCATACCTTGGCCATGAGGAGCGAGGATGGTACCGGAGTCGAGCCCTTAGCCGTCAGCCCATCTGGCGCTTGAGCAGGGCCATGCGGGCGATGGTGAGGGCGGCGTTGCGGCCCTGGTCGCGCTTGTCGCCCCCGGCCCGGGCCAGCGCCTGGTCCATGTCGTCACAGGTGATTACCCCAAAAGCGCAGGGGACGCCGGTCGCCAGCTGCACGTCCTGGATGCCGCGGGCCGCCTCGGCGCAGACGAAGTCGTAATGGTCGGTCTCGCCGCGGATGACGACCCCGAGGCAGGCGACGCCGCCGATCTCGGGTCCGCCGCCGTCGCGAGCGTTGCGTCGCCTGACGCCGTCGATCAGGGCGCTGGCCGCGAAGGGCAGCTCGTAGGCGCCTGGGACCGAGTGCTCGCGGACGTTCTCGGCCGGCACGCCTGCCAGCTCAAAGCCCTGCTTCGCCCCGCTCACCAGCCGCTGCGCCAGGTCCTCGTAGAAGCGCCCGACGATCACCCCGAACTCGAGGTTCGCCAGCTTCGCCTTCTCCTCGTCCCGGAACTCCTCCAGGAACGCGCCGGCCTCAGCCATTGCCGCCTTTGGCGCCGTTGTCGCCCCTGGCGTCGCGCTCCTCCTCGTCGTGGATCATCTCCTCGTCGAGGGGGAGGCCCTGGTGGTGCAGCGAGTGGCCCATCTTGTCGCGCTTGGCGCGCAGGTAGGCCTCGTTGTGGGCGTTGGGGACCGATTCGATCGGCACCTGCTCGGAGACCGAGAGCCCGTACCCCTCGAGCCCGACGATCTTTTTCGGGTTGTTGGTGAGGATGCGGATGCTGGTCAGGCCGAGGTCGCCGAGGATCTGGGCGCCGATCCCGTAGTCGCGCAGGTCGGCGGGCAGGCCGAGCTTGAGGTTGGCTTCGACGGTGTCGGCCCCCTCCTCCTGCAGCTTGTAGGCCTTGAGCTTGTTCAGCAGCCCGATCCCCCGCCCCTCCTGGGAGAGGTAGAGGAGGACGCCGCGGCCCTCGCGCTCGATCATCGAGAGCGCCGCTTCCAGCTGTTCGCCGCAGTCGCAGCGCATGCTGTGGAAGACGTCGCCGGTGAGGCACTCACTGTGGACGCGGACGAGCACGTCCTCCTCCCCGTCGACCTCACCCTTGACCATCGCCACGTGGTGTTTGTCGTCAACCAGCGAGCGGTAGCCGACGGCCTGGAAGTCGCCGAAGGCGGTCGGCAAAGCGGTGCCGACGACCCGCTCGACCAGCTTCTCGGTCCGCCGCCGGTAGGCGATCAGCTCGGCGACGGTGATCATCTTCAGGCCGTGCTTCCGGCAGTACGGGACGAGGTCGGGGACCCGGGCCATCGTCCCGTCGTCGTTCATCACCTCGCAGATCACGCCGGCGGGCGTCAGCCCGGCGAGGCGGGCGAGGTCGACGCTGGCCTCGGTGTGGCCGGTGCGCTCCAGCACACCACCGTCCTTGGCCCGCAGCGGGAACATGTGGCCGGGGACGACGATGTCGCGCGGGCCCGATTCGGGGTCGATCGCGACCTGGATCGTGTGGGCGCGGTCGTGGGCGGAGATGCCGGTGCTGACCCCGCCCGCGGCCTCGATCGAGACCGTGAAGGCGGTCTCCAGCGGCGCCTCGTTCTTCGCCGTCATCAGGTTGAGGCCGAGCCGTTCGCAGCGCTTCGCGGTCAGCGCCAGGCAGATCAGCCCCCGCGCCTCCTTGGCCATGAAGTTGACCGCCTCGGGAGTCGCGAACTGCGCCGCCATCACCAGGTCGCCCTCGTTCTCGCGGTCTTCGCCGTCGCAGACGACGACCATGCGGCCGGCGCGGATCTCCTCGATCGCCTCCTCGATCGTCGCGAACGGGCTATCGCCCGCCGCCGCCTTCTCGTCTTGTCGCTGGGTCTCCGCCATATGGCTCACGCCTGCTCCTTTCCGGCTAATGGTGCCACCAAACGCTCCACGTACTTGGCCACGATGTCGCACTCGACGTTGATCCGGTCCCCGGGCGCGACTTCACCCAGGTTGGTCCGCTCCAAGGTCTCGGGGATCAGGGACACCTCTGCCCAGGAGTCTCCCAGCTCGGCCACGGTGAGGCTGACCCCACTGAGGGTGATCGAGCCCTTATCGACCACATAGCGCAGCAGCTCTTGGGGAAGCTCGACTCGCACACGGCGCGCAAAGCCGTCGTCCTCGACAGAGGCGACGGTGCCGATGCCATCGACGTGCCCTTGCACGATGTGGCCGCCGAGGCGGTCGCCAGTCTTCATCGCCAGCTCGAGATTGACGCGCGATCCCTCCTCGACCGCGCCAAGTGCGGTGACCTCGAGGGTCTGGTTCATCGCCTCGATCTCGAAAGCCCCCTCATCGACGGCGGTAGCGGTGAGGCAGCAGCCGTTGACCGCGATCGAGTCGCCCAAAGCGAGTTCGCCGCTGAGAAGGGAGGCAATTCGCAGCTTGGCCCCGTCACCAGTGCGCTCAAGGGACTCAACCTGCCCCAGATCTTCAATTAGGCCAGTGAACATCACCACTCCTTGAGCCGGGCTCGAATCAGAATGTCCTCCCCGATCTGCTCGGTAGTCGTCTCCAAAGCGGTAACTCGCGCGGGTGGCGACGATCGGGAGGACTCTCCCGGCAGGGAGAGCCCCCGATCGGAGACAGGACCCGCGGGCCGACCACCTTCGTCAACGCCAAGAAGCATGGGAGCAACGAAGGTACGGGATTCGTCGATCAGGTCAGAGGTGAGGAAAGAGGCGGCGAGGGTCTTGCCGCCCTCCAAGAACAAGCTGGTGACTTCGCGGCGGCCCAGTTCACGCAGGGCGGATTCGATGTCGGTGGCAACGATGATTTCGGCGCCGGCATCCCGTAGAGCAGCGATCCGGTCACTTGGAGCATCGGGGGCGGTGACGATCAACACCGGCGCCTGATCGAGGGTCTTCAGCAGTTGGCTGTCCAACGGGAGCCGCGCCTGGGAGTCGAAGACGACGCGCTTCGGCTGGCGAGCGCCGTCGGTGCGAGCAGTCAGTAGCGGGTCATCAGCTAGCGCGGTGCCGATGCCGACTGCAATCGCATCGCATTCGGCGCGCCATCTGTGGACCAGCTCGCGACTCTCGGGGCCGGAGATCCAGGGGCTATCGCCGGGCGCGGTGGAGGTCTGGCCGTCGAGGGACATCGCCATCTTCAGGATCACCAGGGGAAGGCCCGTTCGGGCGTGTTTGCGGAAGGGCTGGTTGAGACGGCGAGCCGCCGTTGCCTCCGCCCCGGACGCGAAAGTCACTTCGACGCCGCCGTCGCGCAGGATCCCGGGGCCGCGTCCCGCTGCCTTCTCGCTCGGGTCCTCGGAAGCGATGACGACGCGGCCGATCCCCGCCTCGAGGATCGCCTCGACGCACGAAGGCTGGCGGCCGGTGTGGGCGCAGGGCTCCAGCGTCACGTACATCGTCGCCCCCGCCGGGTCCTCGCCGCGTCCTCGGCAATCCTCCAGCGCCGCCCGCTCGGCGTGCAGCCCACCCAGTTCCGCGTGGAACCCCTCGCCGATCACCTCGTCGCCGCGGACGATCACGGCTCCCACCAGAGGATTTGGGCTGACCCGTCCCCTCCCGCCCTCAGCCAGGGCAAGCGCGCGTTGCAAGAAGCCGATATCGGTGGCTGATTGACTCGTCAATCGGTCAGATCTTAATACGCTGGGCCGCCACCCCATGAAGCTGATCATCCAGATCCCCTGCCTCAACGAGGAGGCGACCCTGCCGGCGACGATCGCCGACCTGCCGCGCGAGGTCCCCGGCATCGACCAGGTCGAGCTGCTGGTGATCGACGACGGCAGCACCGACCGCACGGTCGAGGTCGCGCGCGAATGCGGCGTCGACCACATCGTCCGCCTCACCAACAACAAGGGGCTGGCGGCCGGCTTCCAGGCCGGATTGGATGCATGCCTGAAACTCGGCGCCGACGTCGTCGTCAACACCGACGCCGACAACCAGTACCGCGGCGAAGACGTCCTCAAGCTGGTGGCGCCGATCGTCGCCGGCGAGGCCGACATGGTCGTCGGCGACCGCCAGGTCTCCCAGATCGACCACTTCTCCGGCTCGAAAAAGGGGCTGCAGCGGCTCGGCAGCTGGGTCGTGCGGCGCCTCTCCGGAACCGACATCACCGACGCCACCTCCGGCTTCCGCGCCTACAACCGCGAGGCCGCCCTGCAGCTGCTGGTCGTCGACAACTTCACCTACACGCTGGAGAGCCTGATCCAGGCAGGGAAGATGATGGTCGCGGTCGACGAGGTGCCGATCGCCACCAACCCGAAGACGCGCGAGTCCCGCCTCTTCGCCACGACCGGCGCCTACGTGCGCAAGAACGGGCCGGCGATCCTCCGCATCTACGCCCGCTACGAGCCGCTGCGGGCCTTTGCGGCGGCTGGCGCGGTTGTCCTCCTCGCCGCCTTCGCCGCCTGGATGCCGTTCCTGATCGACTGGATCTTCAACGGCGACCGCGACGGCCACGTGCAGTCGCTGATCCTCGGCGCGGTCCTCTTCATCTCGGCGGTGCAGCTGTTCGCCCTCGGCGTCATCGGCGACCTCCTCGCCGGCCAGCGGGTGATGACCCAGCGCGTGTTCGAGCGGGTGCGGCGGGTCGAGCTGGCGCTCGAGATCGAGCCCTCCCACTACGAGCCCGGCGCCAAAGTCGTCAGCCGCGAGAGCGCCGAGTGAGTCGCCAGCAGGGGGGCGCCGAGGCGAGCGCCGGCGAATACGGGAAAACCGCGGGCTTCCTCGCGATCGGGGTCGGTCTCACCGGGTTGATCACCTACGCCTACTTCCTGATCGCCTCCCACACCCTCTCCAAGCCCGACTACGGCCAGATCACCGTCCTCTGGTCGGCGGTCTTCATCACGATCTCGACCCTCTACCGGCCGGTCGAACAGCTTCTCAGCCGCCACGTCTCCGAGCGGCTGGCGAGGGGCGAACCGCTGGCGCAGCCGATGCGCGTCGCCTCGACGATCCAGATCGGGCTGGCGCTGACCTTCGCGGTCATTGCCCTGGCCCTGCGCGGGCCGATTCAGGACGGCCTGCTGGAAGGCGACGAAGCGCTCTACTGGGTCTTCTTCGGCGCCGTCCTCTTCTACGCCGCCAGCTACTTCGCCCGCGGCTTCCTCGCTGGGCAGCGGACCTTCGGCCTGTTCACGGCGATGATCCTCTCCGAGTCGGTCTTCCGCACCCTCTTCGCGGTCCTGGTCGCGGTCGGCCTGCTCAGCGGCCAGTCGTGGGTCGCGGTCGGAATCGTCGCCGCTCCCAGCCTGAGCCTGCTGATCGTGCCGTTTGCCTTCGCTCGGCGCGCGAAAAAGGAGCAGCAAGCCGCCCCCGGACGCGAAGCGGAGGAGGCGGCGACTGAGGACTTCACGATGAAAGAGGGCGGCGGCTTCGCCGCCGCGGTCCTGGTGATCATGTTCAGCGAACAGGCCTTCCTCAACGTCGGGCCGATCGTCATCTGGGCGCTCGACGACGCCGCCGCGGCCGGGTTCATCTTCAACGTGCTGATGCTGGCGCGGGCGCCGCTGCAGCTGTTCCAGGCGGTCTCGACCAGCATCCTCCCCCACCTCACCAGCCTCCACACCTCGACCGCGCCCGACAGCGAGCGGGAATTCCACCGCTCGGTCCGCGGTGTCCTCCTCGGCGTCAGCGGGTTCGCGGCCTTCACCGCCGTCGTCGTCCTGATCGCCGGCCCGCAGCTGATGCAGCTCGCCTTCAGCGACAAATTCGAGTACGACCGGCCGGGACTGCTGCTGGCGGCGCTGGGGATGGGCCTCTACCTCGGCGCGGTGACCCTCAACCAGGCCTGCGTCGCCCAGGGGCAGGTGCGGCGCGCCGCGGCGCGCTGGATCGCCTGCGCCGGCTTCTTCATCCTCTGGAACTTCCTGCCGATCGTCGGCGACGAGTTCCGCCGAGTCGAGGTCGGGTTCGCGCTGACCGCCGGCGTCCTCTTCGCCCTGCTCTACCTCGTCTACCGGTACCCGCACGGGCGCGCGGAGGACATCCCGCGCGAGGGCTCGACCGAGGAACTCGAGCTGCGGCTCGCCTCGATCGACGAGAACGCGTAAGCGCCTTCCTCTAGGGTCGCCGCAATGGGTGAGCACGACGCCGAGTTGATTCTGATCGCCGGTGTCCTCCTGTCCGCAGGCATCGTCGGAGCGCTGCTGGCAGACCGGGTGCGGGTCCCGGGTTTGCTGCTCTTCCTGGTCCTGGGAATGGTGGCGGGCTCGGAGGGGGTCGGCGGGATCGGGTTCGACGACGCCGAGCTGGCGCGGACGCTGGGGACGATCGCCCTGGTCCTGATCCTCTTCGAGGGCGGTCTGACCGCGGGCTGGTCGGAGATCAGGCCGGTGCTGGGGACGGCGGCCTCGCTGGCGACGATTGGAACGCTGGTGACGGCGGTGATCGCCGGCTTCGCCGCGAAGTTCCTCTTCGACCTCACCACGCTGGAAGGGATGCTGGTGGGCTCGGCGGTCGCCGCCACCGACTCGGCGGCGATCTTCGCGGTGCTGCGCCGCTCGACCCTGGAGAAGCGGTTGGCGCGCTCGCTCGAGGGCGAGTCGGGGATGAACGACCCGGTCGCGCTGCTGCTGGTGATCGGGTTCATCGAATGGATCCAGGAGCCGGGCTACGGACTCGCCGACATGGCAGGCGGGATGGTGCTCAAACTGGCCCTCGGCGCCTTGATCGGAATCGCCCTCGGCTGGCTGGCGGTCAAGGCCCTCGACCGCATCCAGCTGCCGAGCGACGGCATCTACCCGGTGGCGACGATCGCGATCGCCGGCCTCGCCTATGGCCTGGCCGAGGCCGCTCACGGCTCGGGCTTCCTTGCCGTATACCTGACCGCACTTGCCCTCGGCTCGGCCCGGATTCCCGCCCGCCGGACCGTCGTCGCCTTCCACCAGGGGTTGGGCTGGGTAGCCCAGATCTCCCTCTTCATCCTCCTCGGGCTGCTGGTCTTCCCCTCCAGCCTCGATCAGGTCGCCGTCGAGGCGCTCGCCCTCTCGGCGGTGCTGATCCTGGTCGCCCGCCCGGTTGCCGCCTTTCTCGCCACCGCCTTCTCGCCGCTGAATGCGAAGGAGCGGCTGATGCTCGGCTGGGCCGGCCTGCGCGGCGCCACCCCGATCTGGCTCGCGACCTTTGCCGTCGTCGCCGGGGTCGGCGCCGGCGAAGAACTCTTCGCGATCGTCTTCTTCGTCGTCGTCAGCTCGACCCTGGTTCAGGGAGCCAGCTTCGAGCCGCTGGCGCAGCGACTGGGGCTGACCACCGACGAGCCGGCGCTGCCGCGGCGGCTGCTGGAGTCGGGGCGGATCCGCCGCATGGGCGGCGACGTGATCTCCTACCGGTTGCCCGAGGGGGCGGCGGCGGCCGGACACCCGGTCCGCGACCTGGAACTGCCGCGCGAGGCGCTCGTCAACGTGATCGTCCGCGACGGCAACGCCCTGCCGCCCCGCGGCTCGACCGAGCTGCGCGAGGGCGACGAGCTCCATGTCCTCGTTCGCAGCGAGCTGCGCGACGAGGTCGAGAAGCTGACCCGCAAATGGGCCAAGGGGCCGATCGGTAAACCGGCGCCGCCGGCGCTGCCGCGACGGGGAGCGTCGCAGGTCTTCACCGTTCGGCCGGCGCATGGAGACGGCGAGCTCGGCGAGGAGATCGACGGCATCCCAATCGTCGCGGTGCTGCGCGACCGCAGCGAGGAGGGATCCTACCTGGTGGCACTGGCCGACGGCCGCTACGCGGTAATGAGCGCCGGCTTGATTGCCATCGGGGGCCGGCGGGCGCTGGCGGGCTGGTGCGAGCGGCGTGCCGAGCGGCCCGAGGTCGAAAGCGCAGAACGCGCCTGGTGGCAGGAGGTGACCGGTGCCTTGATCGCCCGCGGGCGCTCAGGAGGCCCCGGCGGCGTCGGCGATCTCGGCGTAAGCGGCAGCGGGCTCGGCGGCGCCGAAAACGGCTGAACCGGCGACGAGAAGCCGGGCGCCGGCGGCCGTGAGGGAGCCGGCGGTACTCGCGTCGACGCCGCCGTCGACCTCGATCGCAGCGTCGCCGACGAGGGGAGCCAGCCGCTCCAGCTTTTCCGGGGAGGTCTCGATGAAGGACTGGCCGCCCCAGCCGGGGTTGACGGTCATGCAGAGGACGATGTCGGCAAGGCCCCGCAGCTCCTGGACGGCCTCCACCGCGGTGCCGGGGTTGATCGCGACCCCGGCCAGGCAGCCGAGCTCGCGGACGGCGGTGAGCGTGCGATGGGCGTGGGGCGTCGCCTCCTGGTGGAAGGTGATCGAGTCGGCGCCGGCCTTGGCGAACTCGGCGATCTGCAGCTCCGGCGTCTCGATCATCAGGTGCACGTCGACGACACCGCCCGCATCGTGCACCTGGTCGGCGATCGCGCCGAGGACCAGCGGCCCGATCGTGATCGGCGGAACGAAGTGGCCGTCCATCACGTCGAAGTGGATCACCCGCGCGCCGGCGTCCATCACCTCTTCGATCTGCGCCCCGAGCCGAGCCATGTCGGCGGAGAGGATCGACGGGGCGACCCGCGGCGCTCCCAGCAGTTCCCTCATCCGCTCGCTCACAGGCCCAAACCTATCGATGGACGGGGACCTTCTGCCGGGCTAGGAGGACTCGTCGCGAAGCCTGGTGACGACTTCGCCCAAGACGCGGGCCACCCTCGAGCCCCGGCGGGTTATGCCGATCTCGTGCATCAGCTCCTTTTCCAGCTCTTCCCCAGTCCGCAGCAGACCATCAGACTCGATCCACCTACCCAGTTCGACCAGGTCGTGAAGGCGCCAGTCGGTGATCGCTGGGCCACCGGATGACAAGACGGGCCGCGACTCTCGCTGTCGAGTCGACACTGCCACCGCTTCTTCTGCGGGAGGCCCCAGCTGCGGCAGATTGGAGTCGCTTCGGGCCGAGCCATCGAGCTCCGCGGCAACTTGCTCCGCAAGTCGCTGGGCGGTAACGGCGGGGTCTCGATACCAATCCTGACTCCAGGTCTGGATGTACCGCCAGCCAAGCCGTTCCAACTGCTCGGGCCTGAGCCGGTCTCGATCTCGCACCGACGGGCGAAGCGCATATGCGGGCCCGTCAACCTCGATCGCCACCTTGGGAATTCGCTCCCCAGGATCAACTACGGCAACGTCGATGCGATCGGCGGAAGAGCCAACCAGCTCCAAGGCCTCATACCCCGCCACGTCGAGAGACTGCGTGATGAGGCGATGCAGGGCGGAAGGCTCAATGGAACCCGACGTCTGCTCTTCCACATCACCGCCGCGTGCGGCATACGCGAGGAACGAGCGGAGAAGCCGAACACCGTCCGCGCTCGACCGCTTGGGGTCGACGTCGTCCGCTTGGAAAGAGGAGACCACGGTCATCCGTCGCTTGGCCCGGGTCACGGCGACGTTGAGGCGGCGCTCTCCACCCGCATTGTTCAACGGGCCGAAGCGGTGCGGCAGCGACCCGTCGGGCAGCTTGCCGTAGCCGATGGCGAGGATGATCGCGTCCCGCTCGTCGCCCTGAACTCGCTCCAGGTTTTTGACGAAGAAGCGCTCCTCTTTCCCTTCTTCGAAAAAAGGCTCAAGATCCGGATGGTCTGGAAGCTGGGCCAGTAGCCCTGCTTCGATTGCTTCGGCGTGCCTGATTCCAAGTGCGATGACGCCGAGGCTCTCGTCCGGTCGCGTTCGCGCGTGGTCGAGAATCAGCTCGACGACTTTTCTGACCTCGGCGTCAGGGCTAACCCGCGCCTCTTCTGGTCCAGGCATCTCGTCGACCAGAATGTGGGAAAGAACTTCGCCGTTGACCACGCCCGGAAAAGTGGTCAAGCCGCTCTCGTAGATCTCTTGGTTGGAGAAGCCGATCAGACGCTCATCCTGACTGCGGTAGTGCCAGCGCAGCATCTCGGTGTCGAAGAGGGTCATGAGAACGTCCAAGAGCGACTCATAGTCGGCGAGCTCGGTTGACTCCTCTTCCCCCTCGGCCTCTTCGCCGTCGCCTGCGGCAGTCGCGTCAAAGAACGCAGTCGGCGGCAGCTGGTGGTTGTCACCGGCCACGATCAACTGGGTGCCACGAACCAACGAGGTGACAGCCTCAACCGGACGCACCTGGCTTGCCTCGTCGAACACAACCAAGTCAAAGTAGGCCCGCTCCGACGGGATCAATTGCGAGACCATTAGCGGGCTCATGACCCAGCACGGCCTCAGGGCCGTGACTACGTCAGGAGCCCTCATGAAGAGCTCACGTACAGGTAGATGCCTGCGTTTGCGCTTCGCTTGCTCGCGTACGAGCTGGGCTTGTTCGGGGTGCCGGTCTTGAGCCCGGATCGCGGTCTCGGCGGCGATCCTCTTGACCCTGCGAGCGGCCAGCGAGACATGTTGTCGATCGAGCTCGCGAAAGGCTTCGACAACCTGATCATGACGTTCGCCCCGAAAGGCGGAGAGCGCCTCGCTCTCGGGGAGCATCATCAAGTGGTCAGCCAAGGACTGCCACCACAGCCTCTCGAGCTCCTCTCTTGCCTCCGGGAGGAGTGACTGTTGAGTTTCCAGCTCTACCAAAAAGCCCCCGAGTCCGGAGGAGGCGAACTGTTGCCGTGCGGCGTGGATTGAAGGCAAGATCATCGCGGTGTCAAGGTCCGAGCGCAGGGCGGCGATTTGAGCGTCAATCTCGTCGAATGAAAGAGCCGCGATGTCTTTACCTATGAGCTCGCCCAGCCGCTTGCAGGCAACTTCCACTTGGTCCAGCGTCGCTTTCAGATCTGCCACCCGAGCGGGAGCAGACGGAGAGCTTTGAGAACCACCCAGGGCCCTCCAGTCATCGCGCAGACCCTGACAAAGGAGCAGCTCCTCGTACAGCTGGGCCGGCGCAAGTTCGCGGCCCTCGCGCAAGCAGCTTTGCACGGTACTGCGGGCAGCACGAAACTCTCCCGACGTAAGGGTCGCCATCATCCGCGACATGCCCGATCCCTTCAAGGGCTCCAGCGTCGTGATCAGCGAGTCGAGGTCCGCCTCGAAGATCGTCGCCTCGAAGACCTCGGCGCGCCCCTCAGCATTTTCCCAGGTCTTGACAGCAGACTGCGCCGTCTCCAGGTTGCGCGGCTGCGGTAAGTCCGTGGAAGCGGCGGCTGCAGCGAGCGCGGTCTGAGTCGCGGCGACTAGCTCGACGACTCGTTCGACCAGCGACACTGCCTCTCGGGCCAACCCCGCTGAATCCACGGCGGCATCCCTCCAAGGTGAGCCCTTCTCCCCAAGGGACAGACCATCAATCGAAAGCAGGTCGCGAAGTGCCTCGCTCAGTTCTGCCAGCTGCTCTGCGCCGATCGCCTCGAGATCGGCGCCGCGAAGACGACTATTGACGGACGGGCGGCCACGCCCAATCAGCTCCAACTGCGCCTCGAGCACCGACACATTCCATGGTGCATGCTTCAAGTGCAGCCCATCCGCATGGTCTTTCAGGGCATCGCGAGCGCGAACGAGGCGCCCTTCCTCCGCCTCCCGACTCACGCTTCCGGTCGTCCGCACCGCGTCGAGGGAAACGTCCAACTGCTCCGCGAGCCATTTACGTGACTCCCCGCCTTGATGGAGGTCGAGCACGAGATCTCCCAGGTCAGCAGCATTCAGACGCTTGGTCACCGCTTCGATTGCCGCTCGCTTCTCAGCCACGAAGAGAACCCGTTTCCCTTCTCCGATTGCGTGGCAGATGAGGTTGGCGATGGTCTGGCTCTTACCGGTTCCTGGCGGCCCCTTCAACACCAGGCTTTCACCGCCACAGGCACGCGCGATAGCCAGACTCTGGCTCGAATCGGAATCAAGCACGTTGAACTCTTCCTCCGGAGAGATTCCGTCGAAGGAGGGTGGATTTTCGGCTACGGGGCCTCGACGAGCCGCGGTGAGAGCTTGGCGCGCTTGAGGGTCTCCCGCCAAGGCCGCGGCCACATCGTTGGAGGCAAGCATCTCGATCGAGCTCTCCAAGTCTTTGACCATCGGTAGCTTTGCGTACCAGAAATTGCCAAGGACGAAGCGGTCGGCAATCGCCCAATCAGGGACCGTGGCGCACTTCTCGCTCAGCCAGTTGTAAGAAAGGCGCAGCTCCTCGGGGGTATCGATCACCCCGTCCATTTCCGCGTGCTCGTACAGCTCTTGGTCGTTGACCTCGAGATTGAATTCGACTTTCAACAGATGCAAAAGAGTCGGGTTGACCTCGAGGTCTCCCGCAAGACTAAGGTCGAAATCCTGCTGACTCGCACCCCGCGCCCGAATCGAGAGCGGCACAAGAAGGACCGGCGCAGCGGGAGGTCGGCTCGCGCGATCGCTCCGCCACGTTGCCACCCCACAGGCTAAGAACAGGGTGCGTACTCCCCGCTCCTCCTCATAGGAGCGAGCCGTCCGCACGATCGTCCGCATCCTCCTGACAGCGTCTTCGAACGGAGTCATAGCGGCGCCTGGGTTCTCCGGTAGTCGACTTCGAGGAACCAACCTCGAGAGGGCGACCCGATTACCAGCAACCAGCTGCATGAGGATCTCCCGAGCTGAAGAATCAAAGCTCAGGGTTCCGGTCCTGAGATCACGCACATAGAGGAGGCGGTTTCTCGCCGTCAGATCGATCAGCTCTGACTTCCATCGCTCCACCGCACGTTCGATCGTCGCCCGCCGAGATGAATCACCGGGCGCTTTCGTCGTCTCCCCCTGCGGCGGCTCTTCCTTCCCACTGGTCGCGGGTGCAGGGACGGCGGCAGGCTCCAAGTCATCAACAGGGGGCATCTCGTCCGGCTCAGCGACGATGAGATTGAGTTGGGCAAGGTCAGCGTTGAGAACCACGCCCTGACCAAATTCTGAATCGGAGCCTCGGATTTCTGCAGAGCAAGTGACTTCTCCGTTGATGCTCGTCAGCTCGGCAATCCGGTCGGCGGCCAGCCCAGCTAGCTCCCGCGGAAGATGCCCTACATGCAGGCCCTCGATCACCACCTTCACGGCATTGCGGTCGTATGGGTTGGCCGGGTCACAAACCAACGCAGCCCGATACGCGTGACTACGCGACAGCCCGGCGCTGCGGGCAGAGAGCTCCTGCAACGCAGGGCGGTAAAAGCTCTCCCCCACTACCTCGATCTGATCGGACCCGCTGATGTCGATCGGCATCGGGGGATTTCTACACCGTTTCGAAACTTCCGGATTACCGAAACCCGTCAGACCCAGGAACTAGGCCACCCGCAGCATGGAAGCCCCGCAGCTCTGGCATTCCATGTCGGCGGTGTGGCTCATCCGGGCGATCGTCTGGTGTTCGCCGCAGTTGGGGCACTGGGAGACGAGTTCGAATCGGGTCAGGCAGTTGACGCAGCGCAGGCGGCCCGGCAATTGCGTCGGGCGCAGCCAGGGCTCGCCGCAGTTCGGGCACGGCGCCCTGCCCAGAGGGTTCGAATCCTCGGGTACTGACTGGTCGGGGTGGCTCACACCCTAATCATGCCTGGTCTTTTGCTAAAGCCGTCTTTTCAGGTGGGCGATGAAGAAGCCGGTGGTGCGGTCTCGGTCGGGCCGCAGTTGCAGGCAGCGCGGCTCGGCCGGGGAAGCGAGCAGCGGAGCGCGGGCGCCGAGATCGTCGAGCTCGAGCGGGGGCACCTCCCCCGCCTCGGAGGCCTGCAGCAGGGCGGCGATCCGGTCCTCGTTCTCGCGGCGGGAGATCGTGCAGGTCGAGTAGACGAGGGTGCCGCCGGGTCGCAGGACGGCGGCGGCGTTGCGCAGCAGCTCGTCTTGGATCTCGACGACCCGCTCGATCGACTTCGGCGATTTGCGCCAGCGGGCGTCGGGGCGGGAGGCGAGCGTGCCGAGGTCCGAGCAGGGAGCATCGAGGAGGACGCGGTCGAAGCCCGGGCCGAAGCCGGCCTGGCGGCCGTCGGCCTCGATCACGCTGACGCTGCGCAGGCCGAGGCGGCGCGCCTGGGCGGCGACTTCCTCGGCCCGCGGCGGCTCGATCTCGACCGAGATCACCTCGCCGCGGTCGCCCATTCGCTCGGCGATCTGGCCGGTCTTGATCCCGGGGCCGGCACAGAGATCGAGGACGTGGTCGCCTTCCTGGGGATCCAGCACCTCGACCACGGCGGCGGAGCCGCGGCTCTGCGGCGTCAGCTCGCCGGCGGCTACCGCCTCGGGCACCGCCTCCCCGGTACGGCCCTCGATCACGATCATCTCCGGCGCGGAGAGCGGCCACTCGGCCTCGGGAAGGCGAGCCTCCACCCCGGCCTCCCGCAGCCTCGCCAGTACCGCCTCCCGCTCGGCGCGAAGGGGGTTGACGCGCATCGCCACCTCGACCCGCTGGTTGCAGGCGGCGAGCGCGGTCCGCGCCGCCTCAGGCCCCAGCTCCCGCCACCACATCTCCGCCAGCCACTGCGGCGCCGAGTCGGCCACCGCGGCGGCGGCCGGATCCGAGTCGTCCTCGAGCAGCGCCGCGGTCAGCTGCACGCGTTCGCGCGCCGCGCGCCGCAGGACCGCGTTGACGAGGCCGGAGGCGTGGGCGGCGCCGGCGCCCTTGACCAGCTCCACCGCCTGGTCGACCGCGGCGTGATCGGGGGTGGCGTCGGCGAAGAGCAGCTCGTAGAGCCCGAGCCGCAGCGCCGCCAGCACCGGCGGGTCGAGCAGCCGGGTCGAGCGCCCCGCCAGGCGCTCGATCGCGACGTCGCTGGTGCCGCGGCGCTGCACCGAGCCGTAAGCGAGGCGCTGGGCCTGGGCCCGGTCGCGGCCGCCGAGGTCGAGCCGGTCGGCCTCGGCCCGGAAGACGCGCTCGGTGAAGGCGCCGTCCTCGAAGGTGGCGCGGAGGACGGCGAAGGCGAGCGCCCGCGCCGGCGAGACGCGACCTGGAGCGCCCTTCATGCGTCCGGCAGCGGATGCCCGCGCAGGTAGGCGTCGGCCGGCATCGGCTTGCCGCCGGGCGGCTGCACCTCGTCGAGCTGGAGGGCGCCCTCGCCGCAGCCGAGCAGCAGGGCGCCGTCGTGTGCCGCGAGCCGGCCGGGATCGAGATCGGCCTCGACCGCGTGGGCGCGGCGGACGCCGAGCCGATCGATGCCCGGCAGCTCGAGGTAGGTGCCGATGTGCGGGTTGAGGGCGCGGACCTTCGCCGCCAGCTCGCCTGCCGGGCGCTCGGGATCGAGGCGCCGCTCGGCCGCCTCGATCTTCTCGGCGTAGGTGACGCCGTCCTCGCCCTGCTCCCTGAACTCGAGCTCGCCTTCCGCCAGCAGGTCGAGGGCGCGAACCAGGAGGTCTCCCCCCAGCTCGGCGAGCTTCGCCGAGAGCGAATCGAAGCTCTCATCGGGGTCGATCGGCAGCTCCTCGACCAGCGCCACCGGGCCGGAGTCGAGGCCGGCGGTGAGGCGCATCACGCAGACGCCGGTGGTCGAATCCTGCGCCATGATCGCGCGCTCGATCGGGGCGGCGCCGCGCCAGCGCGGCAGCAGCGAGGGGTGCACGTTGAGCATCGGAAACTCGGAGAGGAGCGGCTCCTTGATCAGCTGTCCGAAGGCGCAGACGAGAACTGCCTCGGGCTGCGCGGCGCGGATCCGCTCCAGCGCTGCCTCCTCGTTGACGTTCTCCGCCTGCAGCAGGTCGAGCCCGAGCTCCTGCGCGGCGGCGGCCGCCGGGGGCGGCTTCACCTTGCGGCCGCGTCCCTGGCGCCGATCCGGCGGGGTGACGACGAGGCTCGGCCGGTGCGGCGAGCCGGCCAGGCGCCGCAGCACCGTCGCGGCGAACTCGGAGGTCCCGAGGTAGGCGGTCCTCACGCGTCGGTGCGCGGCTCGCGGAGCTCGCCCTCTTCGGCGATCTCTTCCTCAGAAGAGGGGCTGTAGCTGCTGCCCTCGCGCAGCGCCCGCAGCGCCGCCTTGCGCTGCTCGCGGGTGGTGCGATCGAGGATCAGGACGCCGTCGAGGTGGTCGATCTCGTGCTGGAGCACCCGCGCCTCGAGCCCGGCGGCCTCGATCACGATCGGCTCCCCCTCGACGTCGCGGCCGCTGAAGCGCGCGTAGAGCGGGCGCTCGACGTCCATCGAGACCTTCGGCAGGCTGAGGCATCCCTCCTCGGCCACCGCCATCTCCTCCGAGAGCCACTCGACCTCGGGGTTGACCAGGGCCGTCGGCTCGCTCTCCGGACCGGCCTGGAAGACGAGCAGGCGCCGCAGGGCGCCGAGCTGCGTCGCCGCCAGCCCGATCCCGAGGCCGTCCTGCATGATCCCGACCATTCGCTCGACCTCGGAGCGCAGCTCGGGGCCGAAGTTGGCGATCGGCGAGGCCTTGCTCTTCAGCACCGGGTCGCCGAACTTGACGACGTGGGCGAGCGCGGCTTCGCGCCGCTCCAGCATCTCGACTTCGAGCCGGTGCTCCTCGCTCTCCCGCATCTCCGTTTGCGCTTCGTCACTCATCGGGCCTGAGTCTAAAACGCGCCAGCGTTCTGATACTTCCTGCGTGGAGACAGATGCCAGCCCCTCGAATCGCCATCGCCACCTGCAGCGGCTACGCCGACCTCAAGGTCGACGACGACCTCCTGCTGGAGGCTCTGCGGGAGCGCGGGGCCGAGGCGGTTTCCGTGGTCTGGGACGAGGAGGGCGTCGACTGGGGCGGCTTCGACCTCTGCCTTGTCCGCTCGACCTGGGATTACCACGAGAAATACGCCAAGTTCCTCGCCTGGGCCCAGCGAGTTGAGGCGGCGACGCAGCTGCGCAATCCAGCCGAGCTGATCGTCTGGAACAGCGACAAGACCTACCTGCGGGAGCTGGCGGAGGGGGGAATCCGCACCGTGCCGACGGTGTGGGTCGGACGCGGCGCCGATGTCGAGCTGGAGGAGATCCTCGCCGCGCGAGGATGGGATGAGGCGGTGGTCAAGCCCGTCGTGGACCTTGGAGCCAGGAACCTGCAGCGGGTGCGGCGAGGCGAGGGGTCCACCGCGTTGGAGGAGGTCCTGCGACGGCACGACGCGATGGTCCAGCCATTCCTCCCCTCGCTCGAAGCGCAGGGCGAGACCTCGCTGATCTTCATCGCCGGCGATCTGAGCCACGCGGTGCGCAAGCGGCCGGCCCCGGGGGACTTCCGAGTGCAGTCGATCTGGGGCGGGACGACGAGCCGGATCGAGCCCGAGGCGCCCCAGATCCAGCTGGCGGAGCAGGCGCTGAGCCTCCTCGACCAGCAGCCGCTCTATGCCCGCGTGGATCTCGTCGCCGGGCCGGACGGCAAGCCGTGCCTAATCGAGCTCGAGCTGATCGAGCCGAACCTGTACATGGTCGAGCACCCGCCCGCCGCCGAGCCGCTGGCAGAGGCGACGCTGCGCGTCCTTTCTTGAGGCTTACTGCGGGTCGACGTCGACGCCGATCGCAACGTCCTTCAGCGAGCGGTCCGTGCTCTTGCTCTCGACCACATCGCGCACCGCGGCCACGGTCCCAGCGCGGTCCTCGGCCTTGATCAGGATCCGCCGGCGGTGGCGGTTGCGGACGCGGAACATCGGCGCCGGCCCCAGCAGCTCCGATCCCTGCGGCAGGCCCCGGCGCAACTCACCCGCCACCGCCGTGGCCGCCGCGTCCAGCTTCTCCTCCCGCTCGGCGGAGAAGTTGATCCGGACCAGGTGCGAGAACGGCGGGTAGCGCAGCGCCTCGCGGCGCCCCAGCTCGAGCTCGAGGAAGCCGGCGGAGTCGTGGCGGGCGGCGTGCTCGATGCTGGAGGCGTTGGGGGCGAGGGTCTGGACGATCACCTCTCCCCCGGCTTCGCCGCGGCCGGAGCGGCCGGCGAGCTGGGCGACCATCGCGAAGGTCCCCTCCTCGGCCCGGAAATCGGGGAAGCGCAGGGTGGCGTCGGCGTCGAGGATCACGCTCAGCGTCACCTCGGGGAAGTCGTGGCCCTTGGCGACCATCTGGGTGCCGACGAGGACGGCGCTCGGCAGCTCGTCGAAGCGGGCGAGGATGCGGGCGTGGGCCCCCCGCTCGGCGGCGGTGTCGGAGTCGAGCCGCAGGACCGGCATCGGCGCCAGCCGCTCGGCCAGCAGCGCCTCGATCCGCTCGGTGCCGGAGCCGGCCTGGGAGAGCGTGGTCGAGCCGCACTCGGGGCAGGCGCGGGGCTGGCGTTCGGAGTGGGCGCAGTGGTGGCAGACCAGGCGACCGCTGTGGCGGTGGACGATCAGCGAGACGTCGCAGTTGGGGCAGTCCCAGTGGTGACCGCAGGAGCGGCAGGTGAGCCAGGGCGCGAAGCCGCGGCGGTTGATCATCACGATCGCCTTGGCGCCGGCGGCGCGGACCGCCTCCAGTGCGTCCCAGGTCTCGGCGTGGACGGGGCCCGAACGGGGGTCGGCCTCGCGCATGTCGACCAGGTGGACCGGCGGCATCCGGCGGCCGTCGACCCGCCGCGGCAGCTCCAGCCGCGGCAGCTCCAGCCAGCTCTCCGGGCGCGGCGTCGCGGTGCCGGCGACGAGGACGGCGTTGGTGTCCTCGGCGCGTTTGCGGGCCACCGCGCGGGCGTCGTAGGTGGGGTCGCCCTCCTGCTTGTAGGAGGGGTCGTGCTCCTCGTCGATCACGATCAGGCCGAGGTTCTGAACGGGGGCGAAGACGGCGGAGCGGGGGCCGACGCAGACGCTGGCCTCGCCGCTGCGCAGCCGCCGCCACTCGTCGTAGCGCTCGCCGGGCGAGAGGGCGGAGTGAAGGACGGCGAAGCGGTCGCCGAGGCGGGCGCGGAAGCGGGCGACGGCCTGCGGGGCGAGACCGATCTCGGGGACGAGGACGATCGCGCCGCGGCCGCGCTCCAGCGCCGCCTCGACCGCCGCCAGGTAGACCTCGGTCTTGCCCGAGCCGGTGACGCCGTGGAGGAGCACCTGTCGCGGCGCGCCGGCCTCGCCGTCGAGGGCGGAGACGAGGGCCGCGACCGCCTGCTCCTGCTCGGGCAGCAGCTGCGGGCGGGTGGCGCCGCCGGAGAGGCCCGGCTCGCCGGGCACGCGGCGCACGGCCAGGCTGCGGGTGGCGATCAGCCCGCGCTGCTCGAGGCGCCGCAGGGTCTGCCGGTCGGATCCGACCGCCGTCGCCAGCTCGCCCGCCGACATCTCCCCCGCCCGCAGCGCCTCCAGGGTTGCGCGCTGTTTCGCGCCGAGACGCTCGCCGCCGCCGAGCGCGGCCTCGCCGGCGGGCAGGATCTTGGCGCGGAGCTCGGTTTTGGTGCGGACCGTCCGTCCGCCGCTGCCGGTCCCGGTTCCCGGCGGCAGCACCAACTGCAGGCCGCGCGAGGGGGTCGAGCAGTACTCGCGGGCGACCCAGAGGCCGAGGCGGACCAGCTCCGGCGTCGCCCCCGCCTCCAGGGCCTCGATCGGCTCGGCCAGGCGCTCGGGCGGTAGCTCGGAAGCCTCGGCGACCTCGACCACGACCCCGAGCAGGCGGCGCGGCCCGAAAGGCACGCGGACAACGCTGCCGACCCCCAGATCCGCCATCGCCTCGGGGCGGCGGTAGTCGAAGGGGCCGCGCAGGGCGCGGGCGGTGGTCAGGGGCTCGACCCTCAAGATCGCCATCCGAATGAGGTTATGGGTGTCGGGGGATGGCTTGGCTTGCTGCCGCAAGAGGCCTTAAGCTGCCGCGCGTGGGCCTCAACCTCCACCCCGGCGAGCAGGTGATCTTCGAGGGGCACCCGTCCTGGCGGGCGATCCTCGGCTTCTACCTGAAAGGGGCCCTGGTCGCGGTTGTCCTCGGGTTCGTTGCGAACCTGATCTGGGGCGGGGGCACCGCCTTCCTGGTGATCCTCGTCGTCCTCGCGCTGACCGTCGTGATCGGTTTCATCAAACGGGTGGCGACGACTTACACGATCACCAACCGCCGCCTCAACATCAAACGCGGGATCATCTCGCGCGAGATCCAGGAGACGCGCTTGGAGCGGGTCCAGAACGTCAACTACAGCCAGAGCGTCTACCAGCGCCTGATGCAGATCGGCGACGTCGACTTCGACACCGCCGCGACCGACGACTACAACTTCGTCTTCTACGGGGTGGCCGACCCCGGCGAGGTGGTCGAAGCCGTCGACAAAGCGACGGGCGCCTTTACGGCCGGGTCGCACGGGCTGGGCGAGGCTCAGCCGCCCCGGTAATCGACGGGCGGGCCCAGCCACAGGAGCAGACCCGCCCGAGCCCTCGGTCTAAGAGGGCTTGGTAATCGAAACCCCGGGCCAGACCGGCTTCTCGGTGATGGCGATCTTCATGGTCTGCGACTGATCAAGCGGGTGCCGCCTCGGCACCCGCGGCTTCGCGGAGGGCGTCGGCGCGGTCGGTCTGCTCCCAGGTGAAGTCGCCGTCGCCGCGGCCGAAGTGGCCGTAGGCGGCGGTCTTCTGGAAGATCGGGCGGTGGAGGTCGAGGTACTCGCGGAAGGCGCCGGGGCGCATGTCGAACTCCGCCTCGACCAGCTGCGAGATCTTCGCGTCCGGGAGCTTGCCGGTGCCGAAGGTCTCGACCATCAGGCTGACCGGGTGGGCGACGCCGATCGCGTAGGCGACCTGGACCTCGCAGCGCTGCGCGAGGCCGGCGGCGACGACGTTCTTCGCCACGTGCCGGGCGGCGTAGGCGGCGGAGCGGTCGACCTTGGACGGGTCCTTGCCGGAGAAGGCGCCGCCGCCGTGGCGGGCCATGCCGCCGTAGGTGTCGACGATGATCTTGCGGCCGGTGAGGCCGGCGTCGCCGACCGGGCCGCCGATCACGAACTTGCCGGTCGGGTTGACGAGAAACTCGCCGAGCAGCTCGTTCTCGTCGAAGCGGCCGGGAACCTCGGCCTCGAGAACCGGGAGGACGACGCTCTCCCACAGCTCCGGTTTGATCTGGCTCTGGGAGTCGACGCCCTCGTCATGCTGGGTGGAGATCAGGAGCTTCTCGACCGCGACCGGGCGGCCGTCGGCGTAGCGGACGGAGACCTGGGTCTTGCCGTCGGGGCCGAGGTAGCCCAGGGACCCGTCCTTGCGGACGGCGGCGAGCCGTTCGGCGAGCCGGTGGGCGAGGTGGATCGGCATCGGCATCAGCGCCTCGGTCTCGTCGCTGGCGTAGCCGAACATCATCCCCTGGTCGCCCGCGCCGGCGACGTCGAGCTCGTCGTCGTCGGAGGGGTCGACTTTGGTCTCGTAGGCCTGGTCGACGCCCTGGGCGATGTCGGCCGACTGCTCGTCGAGTGAAACAAGGACCGAGATGTGGTCGCAGTCGTAGCCGTAGGCGCTGCCCTTGTAGCCGATGCCCTCCACCGTCTCCCGGACGATCTTCGGAATGTTGAGCTGGGCGCTGGTCGAGATCTCCCCCGAGACGACCGCCATCCCGGTGTTGACGAGGGTCTCGCAGGCGACGCGGCCGCCCGGGTCCTCGCTCATGATCGCGTCGAGGACACCGTCGGAGATCTGGTCCGCGACCTTGTCCGGATGGCCCTCGGTGACTGACTCCGACGTGAAGAGGTACTCGCCCTCGGCGAGCGGCTTGGAAGTAGGCATGGCGGGAAGCCTAGAGGAAATTTGTGCGATGCCGGAGGGTCAGTCCGCGCGCCCTCTGTAGCCCGTTCGCGGCACGAAGTCGATCACCAGCGGGACCCCCTCCAGCTCGTAGGCCTCGCGCATCCGGTTCTCCAGGTGGTAGGCCCAGTCGCGGCTGATCAGCTTGCGGTCGTTGACCTGGATCGCGACCCGCGGCGGGCTCTCCCCCACCTGCGCCGCGTAGAAGAGGCGCAGTCGCTTGCCGCGGCGGGACGGCGGCGGCGTCTTCGCCACCACGTCGGAGACGAACCGGTTCAGCTCCGAGGTCGGGACCCGCTCGGCGGCCTTGTCGGCCAGCCGCAGCGCCCGCGGCAGCAGGTTGCCGACGTTGCGGCCGCGCTGGGCCGAGACCGTGATCACCGCCGGGCGCAGCCGCAGCTTGCGCTCGACCCGCGCCCGCGTGTCGTCGATGTCGGTCTCGGTGACGTCCCACTTGTTCAGCACCAGGAGGCTGGCGCAGCCGGCCTTCATCGCCATCTCCGCCACCCGCAGGTCCTCGGCGGTGACGCCCTCGGAGGCGTCGCAGACGACGATCGCGACGTCGGCGCGCTCGACCGCCCGTTCGGAGCGCAGCTGCGCGTAGTAGTCGACCGTGCCGGCGACCTTGGAGCGGCGCCGCAGCCCGGCGGTGTCGACGAGGATCACCCGCCGCCCGTCGACCTCGAGCTCGGTGTCGATCGCGTCGCGGGTGGTGCCGGCGATGTCGGAGACGATCACCCGGTCGGATCCGAGGAAGGCGTTGACGAGCGAGGACTTGCCGACGTTGGGGCGGCCGATCACGGCGACGCGGGTGGCGTCGTCGCCCTCGGAGGACGGCTCGCGTTCGCCGAGCGCGGCGACGATCGCGTCGAGCAGGTCGCCGGTGCCGAGCCCGTGGGTCGCGGAGGCGGCCAGCGGGTCGCCGAGCCCGAGCGCGTGGAACTCGGCGGTGATCCCGTAGTCGTCGGCGCGGTCGGCTTTGTTGACGACGACGAGGACCGGGACGTCGCCGCCGCGGAGCGTCTTCGCCAGCTCGACGTCGCCGCCGCGCAGCCCGGCGCGGCCGTCGACGACGAGCAGGATCGCGTCGGCTTCGGCGATCGCCAGGCGCGCCTGCGCCTGCACGTCGCGGGCCAGCTCGGCCTCGTCGCCGAGGTCGATGCCGCCGGTGTCGACGAGCTCGAAGGCGACCCCGTTCCATTCGGTCGCGAGCCGCTTGCGGTCGCGGGTGACCCCCGGCTCCGGCGAGGTCACAGCCTCCCTGCCGCCGACGAGCCGGTTGACGAGGGTGCTCTTGCCGACGTTGGGGAAGCCGACGACGGCGACGGTGGGAAGCGTCATCGGGTCAGACGATTCTACGCTCGTGCGCAAGATCGACGATCTCACCGACAACATCGTCGACTGATCTTCCCGTCGTGTCCACGACGACGGCATCCTCAGCGGTCTTGAGAGCGCTGAGCTGTCGCTCCGAGTCGAGCCGATCCCTCTCCTTGATCGCCTGCAGGACATCAGCCTCCGGCTCCCCGGTCTCGAGTGAGCGACGGTGCGCTCTCTCCTCTGGCGATGCGGTGAGGTAGATCTTCAACGGAGCATGAGGTGCAACGACCGTTCCGGTGTCCCTGCCCTCCGCGACGTAGTTCCCCTCCGCGAATATCTCGCGCTGCCTGTCGACCATCGCCCCGCGGACCTCTGGATAAGCAGCAATGTGCGGAGCCGCTTTCGTAACCTCCGACGAACGAATGGCCTGGGTGACGTCCTCGTCGTCCAAGAACACTCGCTCGCCTTCAAACGAGATCTTGACGCTTCGGGCTATTCGCTCGATCTCCTGAGCATCATCGGTATCGGAGCGCTGCCTGAGAACGGCAAGGGCAATGCAGCGATACATCGCTCCCGTGTCGAGGTAGGTGAAACCGATCTCGGCGGCCACCGCTCTGGTGACAGTTGACTTTCCCGCCCCAGCCGGTCCGTCGATGGCAATGACATTGGGCGCTCCGGCCCGATCGGCCGGAGGCACGGCCTCAGCCGGAAGGGAGGGCCGGCTGGCGGCGGCTCGCATGTCCCGGACATGGCGGAGATTTCCCACCTTTACCCTCAGGTCTTCAGCGCCGAGGTTGACGATAATTGCCTGCTCGAGCACATCTTCATAGGAGAGCTGACCGGAAACCGAGACGTAGATGTCGACGCGGCCCCTGGCCAGCTCGCACTCCAGGCGGCGCGCTGCCCCGTCTTCGACCCAGGCAGCCGCCCGTGCCTCCCCGTCGAGGATCCTGACTATCGGGTCAACCTGTTCGGGTGGAACAAAGAGGTCAAGGTCGCTGGGATCGACCTCCCAGCCCTGAACGGCAAGTGCGCTTGAGCCGATGACAATGAAGTCGCACTCCGCCCGCGCAAGGTCTGCCAACAACCCTTTGAGATCGAGCTTCGGCTTCATGCCCAACCCGTGTGTAGGTTTGGTCGGTGACCGCATGCCCTGATCATTCGGCAACCCCGTCCGATCCATTGCAAGGGGGCCTGCTCATCGTCACGGGAGCCTCGCATACGGGGAAGACCAGCGTCATCCGGTCGCTGTTGCCAGATCTGGAGCCACCGGTTGCCCTTCTCGGAGTTGACGAAGTGCTTGCGAAAACGCTGGTTCGGCCCCGGGGAAGCCGCTGGACGGAGATCCCGTTGGCTTATGACCTGATCCGACGGCAGATCGATTCTTTGCTCGGCCATGGCTGGCTCGTCATCGTCGAGACCACCTTCACCTATGTCAGCCCGCAAGGCGAGGCTGAATTTCACCGCGAGGTCCTCGAACAGATGGTTGGGCTGGCCGAGCGCCATAACGCCCCTTGGTTCCTTTGCCAGGTCAAAGCTTCCCTGGAGCTCACCTTGAAACGGGCAGAGCAAGACCGTCGCCTTCCCTCGCGGATAGTTGCCGCAACCGTGGAACTGCACGAAATCGAAGAGATGCCGGAATCGGCCTTGACACTTTCGGCCGAAGACAGCCCACCTGAGGATCTGGCCAAGACGCTTGCCGCCCAGCTCCCGGCGCCCTTCAGCCGGAGATGATCGCCGCGATCGCGCCCGCAAGTACCGCCGCGAAGATCACGACTATCCCGAAGAGGATGAGCTCTCTCGAGGAGCGCTTCATGATCTCGATCTCTTTCATTCCCTCTCCGAGCCTGCGGTCGAGCTTCTTGATCTGCCTGCGAAGGGTGAAGAAGGCAAGGGGCCCGAGGCGCTCATCCTGAACCGCAGGATTGAACATGGCGTCGAGAAGAGGTTCGGTCTGCGGCGCCGGGTGATTGACGACCCCCGCATCTCCGTCGACGGGAAGTAGTTGCAGCGCGGCGATGCTGGTTTCCTCCGGAACGACATAAAAGGGTTCGCGGCCGATATTTGCGAGTTGAAAGTGGAGGCGACCGGTGTACCCGGGGTCAACCAGGAACCCGCCCATGACCAAGATGCCGTCAAGCGCTTTACGGAACTTCACGGCGATGTTCCCTGCGAGGTCGTCGGGCATCTCCAACTCCTCGACAGTTGAGACAAATGCGACCTGCCCCGGTTTCAGGGCAAACGGCTTTTCCCTTCGCCGGCGGCCCTCCGGACCTTTATCCCAGTAGCGCCTTCCGTTGGGCAGAACCAAATAGTCACAGGCGATCCGAAGGTCATATGCAGCGCCACGCAGATTGCCCTCCGACCAAGTCCCTTCGACGAAAACACCTTCACGTAGGCGCTGCTCGATCTTGCTCCTGCCCAGTACCGACACCCGTTCCTCCGCTGTTGAGATGCCTAATGGGTGGAGACAATAAGAGACGTCAGGTCCGTTTCAAAGCCGGGGTAGCTGACGGCGGCGGCGTCCATGCCTTGCACCTCGACGCCGTCCTTGGAGGCGAGGCCGGCTACGGCGCCGAGCATCGCGATCCGGTGGTCGCCGTGGGAGTCGATCGTGCCGCCGGCAAGGCCGCCCGTGCCCTCGATCACCATCCCGTCCTCGGTCGGCTCGACCTGGCCGCCCAGTGCTCGCAGCGCCGCGGTCACGGTCTCGATCCGGTCGGACTCCTTGCGACGCAGCTCCTCGGCGTCGCGGATCGTCGTCGTCCCCTCGGCGAAGCAGGCGGCGAGGGCGACCAGCGGCAGCTCGTCGATCGCCAGCGGGACCTCGGCGCCCCCGACCTCGGTGGCTTGGAGCGGCGCGGAGCGGACGCGGAGGGTGGCGATCGGCTCGCCGCCCTCCTCGCGCTCGTCCTCGCGCTCGATCTCCGCCCCCATCCGCTCGAGGATCGTCAGCAGCCCCGTTCGGGTCGGGTTGACGTTGACCTCCTCGAGGAGGATCTCGCTGCCCTCGACAAGCGACGCGGCGATGATGAAAAAGGCGGCCGAAGAGATGTCCGCTGGCACGGCGATCGGCTCCGGCTCCAACCGCTCGACCGGACGCACCACCACCGCGTCGCCGACCCGCTCGATCGGAGCGCCGGCCGCGGCGAGCATCCGCTCGGTGTGGTCGCGGCTCGGCAGGGGCTCGACGACCCGGGTCTCGCCGCCGGCCAGCAGCCCGGCGAAGAGCAGGCAGGACTTGACCTGGGCGCTGGCGATCGGCATCTCGTAGGTGGCACCGTGAAGGGTCGTCCCCTCGATCTCAAGGGGCGGCAGGCGATCCTCGCGAGCGCGCAGGTTCGCCCCCATCCGCCGCAGCGGGACCGCGACCCGGTCGACCGGGCGGCGGCGGATCGACTCGTCCCCGTCGAGGGTCCAGTGCCCATACTCCTGCCCGGCCAGCCACCCCGGCAGCAGCCGCAGCAGGGTGCCGGCGTTGCCGACGTCGATCATCGCGGGACGGGCGCCGCGCAGGCCGATGCCGTCGATCTTCAGCCCGGCCGCCGGATCTCCCTCAACCCGAGCGCCAAGCGCCGCAACCGCCGCCAGCGTCGACCGCGTGTCGGCGGCATCGAGGTAACCGTCGACACGCGTCTCCCCCTCGCCCATCGCCGCGATCAGCGCCGCGCGGTGGGAGATCGACTTGTCCGAGGGCGGGCGCAGGGAGCCGCGCAGGGGCCCCGAGGGAGTGAAGCGGGTGCAGCTCATCGGCCGACTCTACGAGCCGGAGCCGTCAAGCACCGAGACGGTGTGGCCGAGTTCGCGCACCAGCTCTTCGGCCTTCGCCGCCTGCTCGTCGCCGCCGACCCAGAGGGAGACGGCGCCGGAGGTCATGTCCGGCGCGGGGTGCAGGGCCATGTCCTCGATGTTGACCCCGGCCTCGCCCAGCGCCAGCGCCAGCTCGGCGATCGTCCCCGGCTTGTTGGTGACGACGATCCGCAGCTCGCGCAGCGGGCCGCCCTCCGACTCGGCTTCGAGCAGGGAGCGGCGCGCATCGCCCGCCGCCGCGTGCCAGGCGGCCAGGCCCTCACGATCGCCGGAGCGGATCAGCTCCGCGGCCTCCCGCAGCCGCTCGGCGACCGAGTCGACCGAGGCGGCAACCGCCTCCCGGTTGCTGGCGAAGATGTCGGCCCAGATCGCCGGATTGGAGCCGGCGACGCGAGTCGCGTCGCGGAAGCTCGGCCCGACGTCGGGCAGCCGTTCGGTCCCCTGCGTCAGCGCCTCCGCCGCCTCGGAAGCGAGGACGTTGGCGAGCACGTGAGGCAGGTGGCTGACGGTCGCCATCAGGCGGTCGTGGCTCTGCGGGTCGATCGCCTGCGGCCGCGCACCCAGCGCCGAGACCGCCCGCTGCAGGCGGTCGTAGAGAAGGCCGCTGACCTGCTCTGTCGGGGTCAGGTACCAGCGCGCTCCCTCGAAGAGATCGGCGCGGGCGTTCTCGACCCCGGCCGTCTCCGCCCCCGCCAGGGGATGACCGCCGATGAAGCGCTCGTCGCCGCCGACCGCCTCGACCAGCTCGCCCTTGGTCGAGCCGACGTCGGTGACGACGGTCTCCGGGCCGGACGCCGCCAGCGCTTCGCGCGCCTGGTCGGGCAGGACCGCGACCGGGCCGGCACAGAAGACCAGCTCCGCCCCCTCACAAGCCTCGGCAACCGAGTCGACGCCGCGGTCGATCGCCCCCAGCTCTACCGCGCGCCGCAGCCGCTCCGGGCTGCGCCCGCAGCCGACCACCTCGGCGTCCAACCGCCGCCGCGCGGCGAGCCCGATCGAGCCTCCGATCAGGCCCACCCCGAGGACGGCAATCTTCATGCGCGGGCGGGCACCTTCATGAACCGCGCCGCGCCTCCACAGCGGAAGCGAACCGCTCCAGGGCAGAGGCGGTGTCCTCCCAGTCGAGGCAGGCGTCGGTGATCGACTGCCCGTAGGTCAGCTCCTCACCCGGGACCAGGTTCTGCCGCCCCTCGACCAGGAACGACTCCAGCATCACCCCGACGATCGCCTTGTTGCCGTCGGCAATCTGGTCGGCGATGTCACCGGCGGCGAAGAACTGCTTTTCCGGGTCCTTGCCGCTGTTGTCATGGGAGGCGTCGATCACCACCCGCTCCGGCAACCCGGCGACGCCGAGCGTGACCAGCGCGTCTTCGACCTCGGGCGGGTTGTAGTTCGGCACCCCGTGGCCGCCGCGAAGGATGATGTGGCAGTCGGGGTTGCCGGTGGTGTGGAGGATCGCCGGGGCACCGGCGTCGTCGATCCCGGCGAAGGCATGCGGGGCCGTCGCCGCCCGCACCGCGTCGACCGCGATCTGGATGTTGCCGTCGGTCCGGTTCTTGAACCCGATCGGCATCGAGAGGCCGGAGGCGAGCTGGCGGTGAGTCTGGCTCTCCGAGGTGCGCGCCCCGATCGCCCCCCAGGCGACCGCGTCGGCGATGTACTGCGGCGTGATCGGGTCGAGGAACTCGCAGCCGATCGGCAGCCCGGTGTCGAGCACTTCCAGCAGCAGCTTGCGGGCGATTCGCAGCCCGGCGTTGACGTCGCCGCTTTCGTCCAGGTGCGGGTCGTTGATCAGCCCCTTCCAACCGGTCGTCGTCCGCGGCTTCTCGAAGTAGACGCGCATCACCACCAGCAGCTCCTCGCGCAAGGCGCGCGCGGTCGCGCTCAGCCTGGTCGCGTACTCCATCGCCGCTTTCGGGTCGTGAACGCTGCACGGCCCGACCACGACCATCAGCCGCGGGTCCTTCCCCTGCAGCACGTCGCGAACTTCTTCTCGCCCTTTGATTACCGCTTTCGCGCGCTCCTCTCCGAGCGCCAGCTCCGCCAGGAGCTTTTCCGGCGGCGCCAGCTCGACGACTTTCCCGATCCGCTGGTCGCGGACGCCGTCTCGCTTTGCCCCCTTCATCCCGATGAACATATTGCCTTCGCCTTTCTCCAAACCCAAGAAATCCTACTTTCTGGTCGCGCGCTACCGGGTCGGTTCGGTGCGCACGCAACGCGTACGTTGAACGGCGCCCGACCGGAAGATGTGAAGTCTTCGGGGCGGCGCGACGCCGCCAGGCCGGACGCCTAGCTAAATCGCCAATAGGTGAGGTAGCCGCTCGCGACGGCGTCGGCTGGCCTGCCGATCGCGGATGTGGCTTTGTCCAACCTCACGTTGCAGGAGTTTGTATCACGCGACCGCGGTTAGTCAAGTATTTCCGACAGGACGCGCAGGAAACGCTCGTTCTCCTCGGCGGTGCCGTAGCTGACGCGGATGTGGCCGGGGCCGCCGAGGGCCTTGCCGGGACGCACCGCGATCTCGCGCTCGGCGAGGCCGGCGAGCACCTCGGCTTCGTCGGCGTCGCCGAGATCGACCCAGGAGAAGTTGGCGTGGGAGTCGGAGGTGCGGAGGCCGAGACCCTGCAGACCCTCCTCGACGACGAGGCGGGCTGCGATCGTGCTTTCGACCCGGCGCAGGACGTCGTCCTGGTGGCGGATCGCCTCCGCCCCGGCCGCCTGCGCGAGGGCGTTGACGCTGAAGGGCTGGCGGACCGCGTCGACGGCGGCGCGGAATTTCGGCGAGCCGATCGCGTAGCCGACCCGCAGCCCGGCCAGGCCGTAGCACTTGCTGAAGGTGCGCAGCACGACGAGGTTCGGAAAGTCGGCGAGCAGGTCGAGGGTGGCGTCGGGATCGTCGTGGGCCTGGAACTCGACGTAGGCCTCGTCGAGGATCACCGTGACGTGGTCGGGGATGCGCTCGCAGAAGGCGGCGATCTCCGCTGCCGGGATATGGGTCGCGGTCGGGTTGTTGGGGTTGCAGACGATCAGCAGCTGGGTCGCCGCGGTCACCTCGGCCGCCATCGCGTCGAGGTCATGGACGTCGCCCTCGGCGAGCGGCACGCGGATCTCGCGGGCGCCGGTCAGCGCTGGCAGGTACGGGTACATCGAGAAGGCCGGCCAGGCGTAGAGGATCTCGTCGCCGGGCTCGCAGAGGGCCTCGGCGGCAGCGAGGAGGATCTCGCAGGAGCCGTTGCCGACGGCGACCCGGGCCGGCTCGGTCTCGTAGCGCTCGGCCAGCCGGCGGCGCAGAAGCGTCGCATCCGGGTCCGGGTAGCGGTTCATCGCCGTCGCGGTCTGCTGGATCGCCTCGACCACCTTCGGGTGCGGCGGGAACGGCGACTCGTTCGAGGCGAGCTGGGCGATGTTGCCGGAGGCGATCGCCTCCGGGGCCTGTCCCGTCGGCACCCCGGCCTGGTAGCCAGGCATGCGGGCGAGCTTCTCGGCGAAGGTGACCGTCATCGTCGATGGATTGTGACGGACGAGGGCAGGACCGCTACTGCGCGGCCTCGAGGTCGGTGCGCAGCTTCTGGGCCTCACCGATGTAGACGTGGGCGGGCTCGTGCCCGGCCGGGGCGTAGAAGTGCAGCATCACCCGGATCACCCGCGGCATCGAGCCCGGGACCGGGATCTCGCGACAACACATCAGCGGCACCGCTGTCAGACCCAGGTCCCGCGCCGCGACGGCCGGGAACTCGGCGTCAAGATCGTCGGTGGTCGTGAACAGGCAGCTGACCATCGCCTCCGGCTCGAGCCGGTTGCGCTCGATCAACACCCGCATCAGCTCCTCGGTCGCAGCAAGGATCGCCTGCGGCTCGTTGGCCTCGGCCTGGACCGCGCCGCGCACGGCAAAGAGGCGCTGCTGCACGTGTCCGTTCTCGCTCACGCCCCGCATCTTTCCAAAGCAGGGGGGCGAATCGCACGGCGTGGCGACTTACAGATGCATGACAACCGAAAGTCGCCCTGATCTTGGCCACCGCCTCGTGCACCTCGCCGCAAAGCAACATGGGGCGTTGTCGCGAAGTCAGTTGATGGCGTGCGGGATGGGCGAAGGGGCGATCGCGCACGCGATCCGTCTCGGGAGACTGCACCACGTCTTTCGCGGCGTGTACTCCCTGGGAACCCCGCTTTCGAACGAGCGTGGACGCTTGTTTGCGGCATCGCTCGCCTGCGGCGACGGCGCGGTCGTCTCGCACCGTAGTGCAGGTGCGCTCCTTCATCTACTCGACAATGGACCCGTGGTCATCGACGTAACCGCCCCTGGAACCGGCGGACGAGCGATCGACGGCATCCGCCTCCATCGGGTGCGACCGCCGCGGCGCGAGGAGACCGGCACCGTGACTGGGATTCCGTGCACCAGCCCGGCGCGGACGTTGGTCGACCTTGCGGGCGTGGTCGGCGACTGGACGCTTCGCAGTGCCTTCGAGCGGGCGGCGCAACGGGGGCTGCTCGACATTCCGGCGATCGAGGCGTCGATGGATCCGGGCCGTCGCGGCGTTGGCTCGCTGCGAGCGCTCGTGGAGGATTGGCGGCGCGCGGCTCCTCTGACCAAGAAAGGCCGCCTGAAAAGCCCGCTGGAGGCGAAGATCCTGCCGCTGCTCCTACGGCGCGACCTCCCCGCTCCAAACCTCAACGCGCCCGTACAGATCGCCAACGGCCGGATCGAGGTCGACTTCCTCTGGCCGGAGCAGCGGTTCGTAGTCGAGGCGGATAGCCGCGACTTCCACGGCCCCGCGGTCGCATTCGAGCGCGATCGCTGGCGCGACCGGGAACTGATGCTGGCTGGCTACGCGACGCTGCGGGTCACCCATCACCAAGCCGAGAACGAAGCCGAGGCAATCGCGGACACGATCGCCTCGCGGCTCACCCCGTAGCCGCCTCGCGTAACCGAGCGATCTCCTCGTCCGAAAGACGTCTGGCGCGTCCGACTTGGACAGTGTCAAGTTTCAGCGGTCCGAATTTGACACGTTGCAACTTGACAACCTCGTTCCCGACCGCTTCGAGCATGCGGCGCACCTGGCGGTTGCGGCCTTCGCGGAGGACGATCTCGATCTCTCGCTCGGCGAGGCGCCGCACCTGCGCCGGCGCCGTCGGGCCGTCCTCCAGCTCGACACCTTGGCGCAGGCGTTCGAGGTCGCGGTCGCCGAGCGGCGCGCGCAGCCGCGCCCGGTAGGTCTTCGGCACTTCGTAACGAGGGTGGGTGAGCTGGTTGGCGAGCTCGCCGTCGTTGGTCAGCAGCAAGAGGCCGGTCGAGTCGGCGTCGAGACGGCCGACGGGATAGAGGCGAGCGCTCGTCTGCACCAGCTCGACGACGGCGGGGCGGCTGCCCGGCTCCCGCGCCGTCGAGACCACCCCGGCCGGCTTGTTGACGAGCCAGACCTCGCGCGTCTCGGCCGCGACCGGCGTGCCGTTGACGCGAACGTCGCTCCCCTCGTCGACGTCGCGCGCCGGATCGGTGACCACCTCCCCGCCGACGGTCACCACCCCCTTGGCGATGATCTCCTCCGCCTTCCTCCTCGAAGCGACGCCCCCGTGGGCGAGGAACTTAGCCAGCCTCACGAGTAGGAGTTGGGAGGGAACCCGGAGGAGCCTCCCCAAATCGCGACGGAGGGTTCCCTCCCAACTCCCCCACCTACGGCTCCGCTCTCTGTTCCCCGGCCTTCAGCAGGCGCTCGCGCAGCTCGCGCTCGTCCTCGGGGCTGGGGTCGAAGCGAGAGGGATCGGGGAGCTGGTCGAGCCCGCTGAGGCCGAACAGCCGCTCGAACAGCTCAGTCGTCTTGAAGATCGCGGCGCCGAACTGGGAGCGGCCGGACTCTTCGATCAGGCCGCGCTCGGCCAGGCTCTGCACCGCCGACTCGGAGGTGACCCCGCGGATCCGGGCGACCTCCGGCCGCGTCACCGGCTGCAGGTAGGCGACGATCGCCAGGGTCTCCGCCTGGGCCTGGGTCAGCGGCGGCGTCCGCGGCTTCGAGAGCAGTCGCCGGGCGGCTTCCTCGCTGCGGGGATCGCTGGCGAGGCTGAAGCCGCCGGAGACCTCGCGCAGGACCACCCCGCGCTTGCCCTCGGCGAGATCCTCGCGCAGCAGCTCGATCGCCTCCGCCACCTGGCCCTCGGTCGCCTCGGTCGCCATCGCCAGATCGGCGGTGGAGACCGCCTGCGGCGAGAGGAAGAGCAGCGCTTCGATGGTGCGGGAGAGGTCGTTCATCCGCTCTTGTGGATCGCGTCGGGGATGGCTTTCTTGACCCGGATCGGACCGAAGGCGCGGTCCTGCTCCCAGGTGATCTCACCCTTGCGGTAGAGCTCCAGCAGGCCGAAGACGGTGACCGCCTGGGTGAGCCGGTCCTCGCCGCCGAACTCCTCGTCGAAGTCGAAGCTGGAGCGGCTGCGGAGGACGTCGCGGAGGGCGCGGAGGCGGCGCTCGAGCGAGACGGTCGGCCTGATGTGGCTGATGTCCACTTCGGGCGGCTCGGTGAGGAGGTCCCCGAGGGCGGCGCCGAGCGCCTCGGGGTCATAGACGGCGACGGCGGAGTCGACGGCGACGCGGCGCAACTCGGCCGGCAGCGGCGCCGAGCGGTAGAGATAGCCCCGCTGGCTCTCGAAGCGGTCGGCGAGGACCTTGGAGGCGTCGCTGTAGCGGCGGTACTCCAGCATCCGCGCCAGCAGCTCCTCCACGGCCTCCTCGGGGCTGAGGTCCTCCAGCTCCTCTTCGGGGCTGGGCAGCAGCAGCCGCGACTTCAGCTCCAGCAGGGCGGCGATCAGGACCAGGAACTCGGTTGCCACCTCCAGCTCCAGCTCGCCCTCGCGCTCGAGGTGCTCGACGTAGGCGACGACGACCTCGCCCAGCTGCAGGTCGAAGAGGCTGACCTCCTCGCGCAGGACGACCGCCATCAGCAGGTCGAACGGCCCGGCAAAGACGTCGAGGTCGAGATCGAGGTCGAGGTCGGCGACGGCCACGGGTCCAGACTAGAGCGGGACCGGGACGACCGCGCGGCGTTTTTGCGCGATTTGGGCGCTAAGCGGGGCCGAAGCCCATGCGCTCGCGCACGTCGGCGAGCACTGGGGCGGCCATCGCCCGCGCCTTCTCGGCACCGAGGCCAAGGATGCGATCCAGCTCCGCCTCGTCCGGGCGCAGCTCCTCGTAGCGCTCGCGGACCGGGCCCAGGTACTCGACCACGGCCTCGGCCACCGCCTTCTTGAAGTCGCCGTAGCCGGCGCCCTCGAACTCGCTCTCGATCGCCGCCTGGTCGGCGCCGCGGGCGACGGCGAGGATGTCGATCAAGTTGGTGATCCCGGGCTTATCGGGCGAGCGCACGACCTCGCGACCGGAGTCGGTGACGGCGGAGCCGAACTTCTTGCGGGTGGCGCTCGCCTCTTCGAGGACGAGGACGGTCCCTCCCTCGGTGCCGCCGGTGGTCGACATCTTCCGCTCCGGCTCCTGCAGGTCCATGATCCGGGCGCCGACCTCGGGGATCAGCATCTCCGGCACGACCAGCGTCTCGCCGAAGCGCTCGTTGAAGCGGCGGGCGATCTCCCGCATCAGCTCGACGTGCTGGCGCTGATCGTCGCCGACCGGCACCTCGGTCGCCCGGTAGGCGAGCACGTCGGCCGCCATCAGCACCGGGTAGTAGAAGAGCGCGGCGGAGACCAGCTCGCGTTGTTTCGCCGACTTGTCCTTGAACTGGTGCATGCGGTTGAGGTCGCCGTGGGCGGTGACCGCGGAGAGCAGCCAGGTGAGCTCGGTGTGCTCGCGCACGTCGGACTGGCGGAAGAGGATGCAGCGCTCGGGGTCGAGGCCGGCGGCGAGGAGGATCGCGGCGGTGTCGTAGAGCCGCTCGCGCAGCTCGACCGGGTCGTAGGCGACCGAGATCGCGTGCAGGTCGACGATGCAAAAGATCGCCGGCTCGCCGCGGTCCTGGCCCTCGACGTACTGGCGGATCGCGCCGATGTAGTTGCCCAGGTGCTTGCGGCCGGTCGGCTGGATGCCCGAGAAGATGATCGGCTTGGCCATAAGTGCCGCAGCCTAGCTTGGGGACCTCTGAGGGGGTCTCGCGCGTATTGCCTGTATGGCGCTCACGCTGAAGGTCCTGCTGGTGGGACTGATCCTCTGCGCTCTCGCCTCGGAGAACGCCGAGGCGAAGGGGATGGGGATCAATCCTGCTCGTGCCGGTGTTGCACTGCCTGGCTCGCCCTATCGCTACGTAACGCTCAATCCGCGGCGCGGCGAGGGGATCGAGACCGTCGCGATGCGGGTCGAGCGCAAGAGCGGGCGGATCGACCGCTGGTTGCGGCTGCGGGGCCAGTACTACGTGCCGGCGGTCGCCTACGACATGCGCGGCGGCGGCCTCTCCGGTGATGGGAGCACCCTGGTGCTGCAGCGCTTCACCCGCGCCTATCCCCCGCGCCGCTCCCGCTTCGCGGTGCTCGACACCGCAGCCTTCCAGCGCTACCCGTCCCAGGCCGGCGAAGGGCGCCCTGCCGGCGCGGGGCGGCGGATCGAGCTACGGGGCTTCTACAGCCTGCACGCGGTCTCCCCCGACGGGAGCACGGCCTACCTGAACCGCCACCTGCCCCGCCGCCGCTCGATCTTCGGATTCGAGCTGCGCGCTCTGGATCTGGATAGCGGGCGCCTGCTGCCCGACGGCGTCGAGGCGACCGGGATGATGGAGGGCGCGCCGATCACCCAGGTCACCGGCCCAGACGGGCGCTGGGCCTACACGCTCTACGACGGCAACGCTTATGAAGGAGGCACGCCTTTCCTGGTCGCCCTGGACACGGTCGCGGGCGAGGTGACCCGGGTGGAGCTGCCGCAACTGCGCGAACGGCGCACGATGTTCCTGACGAGGATGCGACTCGTATCCAGGGGAAGCAAGCTGGTGATGTTCCGCCGCTCGCCCGCCCAATGGCACCGGTCGACGCCGCCCCTGGTCGCGATCGACACCGAGACCTTTGCCGTCAGCGACGCGCGCACCGCGCTGATGGGACTGAGCCGGGGGCTGATCGGCTCCCTCGCCGACTTCATCGCGCCCCGCGAGGAGCCGCTGCTCGCCTTCGCCCGCACCCCACGGCGCCCCGGCAACCTGCTGGGTCGCTTCGACGTCGTCGGCCGCTCCCCGCGGGGCCGCCCGATCGAGCTGCACCAGATGGGCGACCCGAAGTGGAGCGGCGAGTTGCTGATCTTCGGCTGCGTCCACGGCGACGAGTGCGGCGCCAGCGCCGTCAAGCCGACGACCGGCGGCTGCCCCGATCCCAGCGCCGACGTCTACGTCGTCCCCAACCTCAACCCCGACGGGACCGCCGGCGGCAGCCGGCTGAACGGCCGCGGCGTCGACCTCAACCGCAACTTCCCCTCCGAGTGGGAGCCGATCCAGGCTCGCTGGGACCCGCAGTATTCGGGCCCGCGGCCGTTCTCCGAGCCGGAGTCACGGCTGGCGGCGCGGATCATCCGCCACCTGCGGCCGGAGGCGACGGTCTGGTTCCACCAGTACTCGGGGACGCGGCCCTTCGTCCGCGCCTGGGGTCAGAGCGCGCCTGCCGGCCGCCGCTTCGCCGAGTTGGCACGGATGCCGTTCCGCCTCATGCGCTGGCCGGCGGGGACCGCCCCGAACTGGCAGAACCATCGCTTCCGCGGCGCCTCCTCCTTCGTCGTCGAGCTGCCGGCGGGGCGGCTCGAGCCGGAGATGCGCTCGCGGCTGACGAAGGCGCTGGTGCGGATGGGCCGGTGGGTGAGAGAAGATTGAGATGTCCGAAGGAGGTGGCGATTGGGGTCTAGGAGCGACGCGGTCGAGCGGCGGCTGGTGCACGAAGCCCAGGAGGGCTCCGGCGCGGCGATGGCGCAGCTCTACTCGGCCCACTGGCGCAGCGCCTACCGCGCCGCCTACCTCGTCGTCCACGACGCGGCGGCGGCCGAGGACATCGCCCAGGACGCTTTCCTGGCCGCGGTCGACGCGCTCGATCGCTTCGACCGGCGCCGGCCCTTTGCCCCCTGGCTGCACCGGATCGTCGTCAACCGGGCGCTCGACTGGGCGCGACGGGAGACGCTGCGGCGCCGGGTCGACCGGCCGGAGTCGGTGTTCGAGCCGCTGCCGCCGCCGGAAGAGATCGGCGGCGAGCTGATGGCGGCGCTGAAGGAGCTGCCGGCCGAGCAGCGGGCGGTCGTCGTGCTGCGCCACCTGCTCGAGTACACGCCGGGGGAGATCGCGGCGATGCTGGACCTGCCGCGGGGCACGGTGAACTCGCGGCTGCGGCGGGGGCTCGACCGGCTGCGCGAGGTCGTGGAGGACGAGACGAGCGCGGAGGGCGTCCGATGAAGCGCGACCCGCTCGGCCAGGCGCTGCGCGAGGCGGCGATCCCGGTTCCCGCCGAAGCCGAGGAGCGCGGCCTCCGGATGGTCGCGGCTGCCCACGCGCAGCGACAGCCGCAGCAGCGGCGGCAGGTGGCGCTGCCGCGCCTCGCCCTCGCCCTCGCGATCGCCACCCTGCTGGCGGCGCTGCTGCTCTCGCCCGCCGGCGCCGCGGTGCGCGACTGGGTCGACGACGTCGTCACCAGCTCGACGCCGCGTCCGGAACCCGAGCTGGCCGAGATCCCCGGCGGCGGGCAACTCCTGGTCCAGAGCGCGGACGGGCCCTGGGTGGTGCAGGCCGACGGCTCGCGGCGGTTGCTCGGCGACTACGAAGAAGCGACCTGGTCGCCCCGGGGCCTCTTCGTCGCGGTCGCCGACGGGCGCACGCTCAGCGCGCTCGAGCCAGACGGCACCCCACGCTGGTCGATCACCGCCCCGGTTGCGGTCGGGGAGCCGCGCTGGGCGCCGCTGGGGGAACGCATCGCCTACCGGGCCGGGCGGGTCCTGCGGATAGTGGCGGGAGACGGCACCGACGACCGGCTGTTCGCCGCGAGCGCCGCCCCGGTCGCCCCTGCCTGGGACCCCACCGGCCGCCCGCAGCTGGCGTACGTCACGGCGGCGGGAAGGTTGATCGTCGCCCACAGCGAGACCGGCGCCCTCCTCGCCTCGTCGCCGGCGCTGCCCGACGTCACCCAGATCGAGTGGGGCGCCGGGGGTGCGGCGATCCTCGAAGCCTCCCCCCGGGCGTTGCGCCTGCGATCGGTCCGCAACCGCAAGATCGCGGCTCGCCCCGCGGTCGACCTCGGAGCCCACCTGCCGGTGCCGCGGCGCCAGCGAGTGGTGGACGCGGCGCTCTCGGCCCAGAGCCGCGCCGTCGCCGTCGTCCTCCGTCGCGGCAGCGCCGCCGGCGGGCGCAGCTCGGTGCTCCTCTTCGATCCGCGCAAGGCCCGGCCCCAGCGCCTGCTCGACGTCCCCGGCGACCTCGGCGAAGTCGTCTGGTCGCCGGACGGAAGCCGGCTGCTCATCGCCATGCCGGTCTCCGACCAGTGGCTCTTCCTCCCCACGGGACGAGGTTTCGGCAGCGCCGTGTCGAACATCTCGGACGCCTTCTCCCCCGGCCGGCCGGCCCTCTCCTTCCCGCGGGTCGAGGGCTGGTGCTGCCGGCGCTGAGAGCGCTCCGGCGCAAGATGCCTCCCGCTGTGGCGACCTCTGTTGAACCGGGGCGTTTGGCTGGAAGAATCCGGGTAGGAGAATTTGGCGAATGGCTAGAGCAATTTGGAGCGGAACGATCAGCTTCGGGCTACTGAATGTGCCCGTGCGCATGTACAGCGCGGTTGCCCGCCGCAACATCGCCCTGCGCGAGATCCGCGAATCCGACAGTGCCCGGATCAAACACCGCCGCGTCGCCGAAGGGACCGACGAGGAGGTCCCCTACGAGAACATCGTCAAGGCCTACGAGCTCTCGCCCGGCCAGTACGTGCCGCTGAGCAAAGACGAGATGTCGGCGCTGGCGCCGGAGAAGACCCGCGCAATCGACGTCCAGGACTTCGTCGACATCGAGGAAATCGACCCGATGTACTTCGACAGCCCCTATTACCTGGGGCCCGCCGACGGCGCCGAGAAGGCCTACTCGCTGCTCGCCGCGGCGATGGAAAGCAGCGGCAAGGCAGCGATCTCTCGCTTCGTCTTCCGCAACAAAGAGCACCTTTCGGCGATCCGCGCCTCCGACGGGGTCCTGACCCTGACCACGATGCGCTTTCACGACGAGGTCGTGCCGCCCTCCGAACTGGACGACGCCTTTCCGGACAAGAAGCCGAAAGTCGCCAAGAAAGAGCAGCAGATGGCGGAGCAGCTGATCGACTCGCTCAGCACCGCTTTCGAACCGGACAGCTACCGCGACGAGTACCGCGAGCAGCTTCTCGGGCTGATCGAACAGAAGGCCGAAGGCAAGGAGATCGTTGCGCCCGAAGCCGAGGCGCCGAAGGCGACCAAAGCCCCCGACCTGATGGCGGCGCTGGAGGAGAGCATCGCCGCGGTCAAAGACAAGGGCGGCAGCAGCGGCGACGGCAGCAAGAAACCGGCGAAATCCAAAACCGCCAAAAAGAGCAAATCGAAATCGAAAAGCTCTTCCCGCTCCAAAGCCAAAGCAAAAGCTTCCAAATAGGTTCCTGAGCCGTGGGCGAGACCCGGCAGGTCGAGGTCGAAGGCAGGGAGCTGCGGCTCACCAACCTCGACAAGGTGCTCTACCCGAAGACCGGGTTCACCAAGGGCGAGATGGTCGACTACTACGCCAAGGTGGCGCCGGCGATCGTCCCCCACCTGAGCGGCCGCGCGGTGACCCTGCGGCGCTTCCCGGAAGGGGTCGAGGACCTCGACGCCGCCTTCTTCGAGAAGCGCTGCCCCAAGCACCGGCCGAAATGGGTGAAGACGGCGCGGGTGACGGTCGAGAAAGGCAAAATCGACTTCTGCGTCTGCGACAGCCTGCCGACGCTGGTCTGGATGGCGCAGCTGGCGGCGATCGAGCTGCACCCCTCGCTCTCGCTCAGCCGGGCGCCGAAACGGCCGACGGTGCTCGTCTTCGACCTCGACCCCGGCCCGCCGGCCGACGTCGTCGACTGCTGCCGCGTCGGCCTGCGCCTGCGCGAGCTGCTGGCGCAGGTCGAGCTCGAGAGCTTCATCAAGACCTCGGGCTCGAAGGGCATGCAGCTCTACGTCCCGCTCAACACCAAAGTCACCTACGAGGAGACGCGGCCCTTCGGCCAGGCGATCGCCCAGGTCGTCGCCAAACAGACGCCCGAGACGGTGCTGGCGAAAATGGGCAAAAAGACCGACCGCAGCGGCAAGCTCCTGATCGACTGGTACCAGAACAACGAACGCAAAACGACGATCTCGGTCTACTCCCTCCGGGCCCGCGAACGCCCCACCGTCTCCACCCCGGTCACCTGGGAGGAGGTCGAAGCGGCGGCCGACTCAGGCGACGGCAGCAGCCTCGTCTTCGAACCCGGCGAGGTGCTCGAGCGGATCGAGCAGCACGGCGACCTCTTCGCCCCGGTACTGAAACTAAAACAGGAACTGCCGAATCTCTAATACATGACCGTTTGGGTACTGTCACTTTCCCAGTGGGCTGACATTGCCGAGATAGCCGCAGGGATTGGAGTGGTGCTGGTCGCGGTCCAGGTTTGGATGGGCGTGCGCAACAGCAAAGTGGAACTGATCACGGGGATGACCACGCTGATCACCCAGGTCGACCAGGCACTCATCGACCATCCCCACCTGCGTGCTTATTTCAAGGGCAATGTCGACCCACCCCCGGAAACCGAGACAGAGGGGCAAAGGGCCCGCGCAGTGGCGATGACAATGGCCAACGTCCTGGATCACGTCGTCGAGCACCGCTGGAAAATGAAGTGTAGGACCCGGAAGGCATGGCTCTCCTACATCGACGAGGTCTACAAGGAAAGCCCGGTCTTCAAAGACGTGCTGACAGAGAATGAGAACTGGTGGCCCGGCCTACAGAAGCAGCTCGGGATCTGGAAATAACGATCGGGGAGACTAGAACCGTTGCCGCACGACCGGCTGACGCGTTGCTTTGACCTCGTCGAGGCGGCGGACCGGGGTCGTGTAGGGGGCGTTCTTGGCCAGGTCCGGGTTGCCCTCGGCCTCGGCGAGGATCTGCTCGATCGCGTCGGCGAAGGCGTCGAGGCTCTCCTTGGCCTCGGTCTCGGTCGGCTCGACCATCAGGGCCTCGTCGACGAGGAGCGGGAAGTAGACGGTCGGCGGGTGGAAGCCGAAGTCGAGCAGGCGCTTGGCGAGGTCGAGGGTGGCGAGGCCGAGGTCGCGCTTCATCGGCTTGCCGGAGAGGACGAACTCGTGCATGCAGTGGCGGTCGAAGGCGATCGGCAGTCGCTCCCCGGCGCGGCCCTCGGCCAGGCGCGCCTTCAGGTAGTTGGCGTTGAGGACGGCGGTCTCCGAGGCCTCGGCGAGGCCGTCGCCGCCGAGGCTGAGGATGTACGCGTAGGAGCGGACGAAGACGCCGAAATTGCCCTGGAAGCCGCGCAGGCGGCCGATCGACTTCGGCCTCTCGAAGTCGAGGTCGAAGCCCGGGCCGTGGCCGTTGGAACCCTCGCGGCGGACCACCTGCGGGCGCGGCAGGAACGGCTCGATCCGGTCGGAGACGGCGATCGGGCCGGCCCCCGGGCCGCCGCCGCCGTGGGGCTGGCTGAAGGACTTGTGAAGGTTGACGTGGACGATGTCGAAGCCCATGTCGCCGGGCCGCGAGTGGCCCATCACCGCGTTCAGGTTGGCGCCGTCGTAGTAGAGCGTCCCGCCGGCCTCGTGGATCAGCGAGGCGATCTCGGCGATGTTTTCGTCGAAGACGCCGAGCGTGTTCGGGTTGGTCAGCATCAGGCAGGCGACGTCGTCGGGGTTCTCGGCCAGCTTCGCCCGCAGGTCGTCCATCTCGACCCCGCCGCGCTCGTTCGTCGCGACTTTGACGACTTCGTAGCCGGCCATCGTCACCGAGGCCGGGTTGGTGCCGTGCGAGGTGTCGGGCGCCAGGACTTTGTTCCTCTGTTCACCGCGGTCGGCGTGGTAGGCGCGGGTCAGCAGCAGGCCGGCGAGCTCGCCGTGGGAGCCGGCTGAGGGCTGGAGGCTGACGTGCGGCAGGCCGCAGATCTCGCTCAGCGACTCCTGCAGCAGCCACATCAGCTCCAGCGCCCCCTGGGCGCGGCGCGGGTCCTGCGCCGGGTGCAGGCGGGCGTGGCCGGGCAGCGCCGCCACCCGCTCGTTGAGGCGGGGGTTGTGCTTCATCGTGCAGGAGCCGAGCGGGTAGAAGCCGCTGTCGAGGTCGAAGTTGCGACGCGAGAGGCGGTTGTAGTGGCGGACGATCTCCGGCTCGGCGATCTCCGGCAGCCGCGGCGGCTCGGCGCGCAGCAGCTTCTCCGGGATCAGCTCGGCGAGCGGCTTCTCCGGCACTTCCGTCGCCGGCAACGCCGCGGCGCGCCGGCCGGGCTTCGATTTCTCGAAGATCGTCTGCGCCTTTTCGGCCTGCATCGGGGTCTGGGTCAGGGCCATTAGACGGCGACCCCCTCGCGCTCCGCGGCGATCGCGGCGCCCAGCGCCTCGGCCAGCTCGTCGATCTGCGCCTTCGTGCGCCGCTCGGTGATCGCAACCAGGAGGCCGTCCTCGAACTCGGGGTACTCGCGGCCGAGTGGGTAGCCGGCGGCGATCCCTCGCTCGGCGACGCGGTCGAGGACCTTGTCGACCGGGGCATCGAGACGAACCGCGAACTCCCGGGCAACCGGCGCCTCGTGCAGCAGCTCGACACCGTCGACCGCGGCCAGCCGCTCGCGCGCGTAGGCGGTCCGCCGTACCAGCAGCTCGCCGAGCTCGCGGTACCCGTGGCGGCCGAGCCAGGCGAGGTGGATCATCGCCCCCAGCGCGTTCAGCGCCTGGGCGGTGCAGATGTTGTTGGTGGCTTTCTCGCGGCGGATGTGCTGCTCGCGGGTCTGCAGCGACAGCACGAAGCCACGGCGGCCGTCGACGTCCTCGGTTTCACCGGCGATCCGCCCCGGCATGCGGCGGATCTGCTCCTGCGTCGCACAGAAGAAACCAAACGAAGGGCCGCCGAAATCCAGGCGGTTGCCGAGCGGCTGACCCTCGCCGAGGGCGATGTCGGCGCCGCATTCGCCCGGCGATTTGAGAATTCCCAGGGTCATCGGGTCGCAGGCGACGACCAGCAGCGCCCCGTACTCCTTCGCCGCCGCCCCCAGCGCCTCGACGTCCTCGACGGAGCCGAGGAAGTTCGGGCTCTGCAGGAAGACCGCGGCGGTATCGCCGTCGACCGCCGCCGCCAAGGCTGCCGCGTCGGTGACGCCGCCCTCGAGCCCAACCTCGACCACCTCAGCGTCATAGCCGACCGAGTAGGTGGCGAGCGTCTCGCGGCTGTGCGGGTGGACGCCGCGGGAGATGACGAACTTGCGCCGCTTGGTCGCGCCCATCGCCAGGTAGCCGGCCGAGGCCAGCGCCGACGGCCCCTCGTAGAGGGCGGCGTTGGAGACGGGAAGCCCGGTCAGCTCCGACATCGCCGTCTGGAACTCGAACATCACCTGCAGACCGCCCTGGGAGATCTCCGGCTGGTAGGGCGTGTAGGGCGTGAGGAACTCGCTGCGCGAGGTGATCGCGTCGACGATCGCCGGCACGTAGTGGTCGTACATCCCGGCGCCGACGAAGCAGACCTGCTCTTCGGCGTCGGCGTTGCGCTCCGCCAGCGCCGCCAGCCGCTCGTAGACCTCCGCCTCGGACATCCCGTCCGGCAGCGCCAGCGGGCGGCCCAGCCGCAGCGGCTCGGGGATCTGCTCGAAGAGCTCCGCCGCCGAGTCGACGCCGATCGCGTCGAGCATCTCCCGGCGGTCGTCGGGGGTCGCGGAGGTGTAGCGCGTCACGTGGTTAAGGCTAGGGAACGAGGTGGCCGGGCTCGCCGGCTAGCGGTCCAGCATCTTGCGGTATTCCTCGGCACCGAGGAGAGCTTCGGACTCCTCGGGCGCGGTCAGCCGTACTTTGACCAGCCAGCCCTCGCCGTAGGGGTCCTCGTTGACCTTCTCCGGCGAATCGACCAGCGCCTCGTTGATCTCGACGACCTCACCCGACATCGGCGCGATCACGTCGGAGACCGCCTTCACCGACTCGACCTCGGCGTAGGAGAGGTCTTTCTGGATCGTCTCGCCAACCTCGGGTGGGTCGTAGAAGACGACCTCGCCGAGCGAGTCCTGCGCGTACCAGGTGATCCCGAAGGTCGCCTGGTCGCCCTCGATCCGGGCCCAGTCGTGTTCCTCGTGGTAGCGAAGGTCGTCGGGGTAGGTGGCGTCGCTCACGAATCAGCTCCTTTACGGGTACAGGGGCTTGGAAGCTATCCGGGCGGAGCGATGCTTGCCGCGGACGTCGATCTCGACCTCGGTTCCGACCTCCGCAAGTTGCGAGCTCACGTAGGCCATCCCGGCGCCGATCTCGAGCGAGGGCGAGTAGGTGCCGCTGGTGACGACGCCGATCTCCTCGCCGTCGTGGAGGACCGGATTGCCTTCCCGCGGGATTCCCTGGCCCTCGATCTTGAAGGCGACCAGCTTCTCCGCCGTGCCCTCGGCGCGGGCGCGGGCGATCGCCTCGGAGCCGATGAACCCGGTCCCCTCCTTGCAGCACCAGCCGAGGCCGGCTTCGATCGGGTTGCGCTCGAGGGTCAGCTCATTGCCGTGCAAGGGGTAGGTGACCTCCAGCCGCAGCGTGTCGCGGGCGCCGAGGCCGCAGGGGACGATGCCGGCGTCGAGCAGCTTGGCCCAGGTCGAGGCCGCCACCTCGGGGTCGATCAGCAGCTCGACCCCGTCCTCGCCGGTGTAGCCGGTGCCGCAGGCGAGCGCCGGGCGGCCGCCGATCTGCGGGCGGGAGACCTGGAAGCGCGGCGGCAGCTGGATCCCCAGCGTCGAGGAGAGCACCTGGCGGGCGTGCGGCCCCTGCACGGCGAGCATCGCGAAGCGGTCGGCGACGTCGCGGACGATGACGCCGAACTCGTGGCTGTGGCGGCCGAGCCAGGCGAGGTCGGCCCCGTGGTTGGCGGCGTTGGTGACGATCAAGTAGTTGTCGGCGCCGAGCCGGTAGACGAAGAGGTCGTCGAGAACGCCGCCCTCCTCGTTGCAGAGGCAGGAGTACTGGGCGCCGCCGACGCCGATCTTGGCGACGTCGTTGCTTAGAACCCGCTGCAGGAAGTCGAGCGCCCCCGGCCCCTCGACTTCGACCTCGCCCATGTGGGAGACGTCGAACATGCCAGCGTGCCGGCGCACCGCGGAGTGCTCCTCCCGAATCCCCTCATACGTAACGGGCATCTCCCAGCCGGCAAAAGGAACGATCTTCGCCCCAAGGGCGACATGCTGCTCATAGAGAGGAGTACGCATCGACCCCTCAGCCTATTGACCGAAGGGAATGGACAGGGGCGGGGGGGGCCCCCCCCCCCACAAAACCCCCCCCCCCCCCCCGCCCCCCGGGTTGGGGGGGGGGGGGGGGGCCCCCCCCCCCCCCACACAGGAAAAAACACCCCCCCCCCG
>Ga0326721_10000073_pt1 | contig 76570 bp, 73 predicted proteins | sample SGPome_FD_203951 | JGI IMG/M metagenome (GOLD analysis project Ga0326721, IMG submission 203951) | Soil microbial communities from Southern Great Plains, Lamont, Oklahoma, United States - SGP_1_2016 | ecosystem: Engineered > Artificial ecosystem > Soil microcosm > Unclassified | place: USA...
CGGATCGCCCGCAACACCCAGCTGCTGCTGCAACAGGAGGCCGGCACCACCCGGGTGATCGACCCGTGGGGCGGCAGCGGCTACGTCGAGCGGCTGACCCACGACCTGGCCCAGCGTGCCTGGACGCACCTGGAGGAGGTCGAGAAGGCCGGCGGGATGGCCGCGGCCATCGAGGCGGGGCTGCCGAAGCTGCGCATCGAGGAAGCCGCCGCCCGTACCCAGGCCCGGATCGACTCCGGCCGCCAGCCGGTCATCGGGGTGAACAAGTACCGCCCGGACGCCGAGGAGAAGATCGACGTCCTCAAGATCGACAATGCCGGCGTGCGGGCCGCGCAGGCCGACAAGCTCGCCCGGCTGCGGGCCGAGCGGGACCCGGCGGCCTGCCACCAGGCGCTGGCCGCGCTGACCCGGGCCGCGGCCGCGATCGCCGACGGCAGCCGGCCGGCCGGGCTGGAGCACAATCTGCTGGCACTGTCGATCGACGCGGCCCGGGCCAAGGCCACCGTCGGCGAGATCTCCGACGCGCTGGAGGCGGTCTTCGGCCGGCACGCCGGGCAGATCCGGACGATCTCCGGGGTGTACGGCGCCGAGGCCGAACAGGAGGGCAGGGTGCACTCGATCGAGCAGGCCCGGGCGGCCACCGAACGCTTCGAAGCCGCGCACGGCCGGCGGCCGCGCATCCTGGTGGCCAAGATCGGCCAGGACGGGCACGACCGGGGCCAGAAGGTGATCGCCACCGCCTTCGCCGACCTCGGCTTCGACGTCGACGTCGGCCCGCTGTTCCAGACCCCGGCCGAGGTGGCCCGGCAGGCCGTCGAGGCCGACGTGCACGTGGTGGGCGTGAACTCGCTCGCCGCCGGGCACCTCACCCTGGTGCCGGAACTGCGCAAGGAGCTGGCCGCCTTCGGCCGCTCCGACATCCTGATCGTGGTCGGCGGGGTGATCCCGGAGCAGGACTTCGACGAGCTGCGGGCGGCCGGCGCCGCGGCGATCTTCCCGCCCGGCACGGTGCTGGCGACGGCTGCCCTGCAGCTGCTCGACGCGCTGGACCGCCAGCAGCCCGGCGCCGGCTGAGCCACGGTGGCAACCGATCCGGCCGCCCCTGACCAGGCCGCGGCTGTGCCCGACCCGGCCTCAGCTGCTCCTGATCAGACCGCGGCAGCGCCCGACCAAGCCGCGGCCGCATCCGACCAGGCCGTCCGGGCGCTCGCGGACGGGGTGCTGGCCGGCGACCGGGCCGCGGTCGCGCGGGCCGTCACGCTCGTCGAGTCCCGCCGTCCCGACCACCGCGACCAGGCCCAGCAGTTGCTGGCCCGGCTGCTGCCGCACACCGGCTCGGCCCAGCGGGTCGGCATCAGCGGAATGCCGGGGGCCGGCAAGTCGACCTTCATCGACACCCTGGGCAGCAACCTCACCGCGGCCGGCCACCGGGTGGCGGTGCTGGCGGTGGACCCGTCCTCGGCGCGCAGCGGCGGCAGCATCCTGGGGGACAAGACCCGGATGACCAGGCTGGCCGTCGACCCGGCCGCCTTCGTCCGGCCCTCGCCCAGCTCGGGCACCCTCGGCGGGGTGGCCCGGGCGACCCGGGAGACCATGCTGGTGATGGAGGCAGCCGGCTACGACGTGGTGCTGGTCGAGACGGTGGGCGTCGGGCAGTCGGAGTACGTGGTGGCCGGCATGGTCGACACCTTCGTCCTGCTGAGCCTGGCTCGCACCGGCGACCAGCTGCAGGGCATCAAGCGCGGCATCCTCGAGATCGCCGACGTGATCGCGGTGAACAAGGCCGACGGCGAGCACGCCGACGCCGCGCGGCGGGCGGCCCGGGAGCTGTCCGGGGCGCTGCGGCTGCTGCGCGGCGCCGAGGGGGACTGGCAGCCGCCGGTGCTGACCTGTAGCGCGCTGCACAACACCGGCCTGGCCGAGGTCTGGAAGCACGTGCAACGGCATCGGGACAAGCTGCTGGCCGACGGCCGGTTCGAAGCCAAGCGCCGCCGCCAGCTGGTGGACTGGACCAGGTCGATGGTGCGCGACCGGCTGCTGGAGCAGCTGGACACCCCGGCGGCCAGGGCGCTGGCCGCCGACGCCGAGCAGGCGGTGCTGGCCGGCGAGCTGACCGCCACGCAGGCCGCGGACCGGATCCTGGCGGGCCTGCCGACAGCGGGCCGGCCATGACCGGCGGGCGGGCCGGGCAGGAGGCGCTGGCCACCTTCAAGGACCTGTGCCTGGACGCCGTCGACGTCGAGCAGGCGGCCCGGTTCTGGGCTCCGACGCTGGGCCTGAAGGTGCGCCGCACCGGCTCGGACGTCTCGCTGGTCGGGACGTCGGAGACCCAGACGATCTGGATCAACCAGGTGCCCGAACCCAAGACCGTCAAGAACCGGGTGCATCTGGACGTCCATACCGGCTCACTCGACGAGCTCACCGGACGCGGCGCCCGGGTGGTGGCACCGGCCACCGACGAGCAGGCCTGGACGGTGTTCACCGACCCGGACGGCCAGGAGTTCTGCGGCTTCGTCCGGGAGCAGGTGCCGGACTACCGCCTGTATGAGGTGATCGTCGACTGCGCCGACGGCGAGCCGGTGGCGCGCTGGTGGGCCTCGGTGCTGGGCGGCGAGCTGGAACGGGACGGCGCGGACTGGGCGCTGACCAGGGCGTCCGGCGTTCCGTTCGAGTACCTGGTCTTCGGCGCGGTGCCGGAGCCGAAGACGGTCAAGAACCGGGTGCACTGGGATGTCTGGGTAGCCGACCCGCAGCTGCTGATCGACGCCGGTGCCACCCTGCTGCGGCCACCCGGGCTAGACACCGCCTGGCACGTGCTGGCCGACCCCGCCGGCAACGAGTTCTGCGCTTTCGTGCCCAGTACCGGCCAGGACGCCACTGACTGAAACGATCACAGCCCGCCGGACGATAAGGTGCCTGTGTGCCGAGCAGCCTCCACGCCGCAGCCCTCGACTGGCTGGGCGTCCACTCCTCCGAGCTGGTGGGCTGGCGGCGCGACCTGCACAGCCATCCCGAGATCGGCTATTCCGAATACCGCACCACCGAGCTGATCCTCACGGCGCTGTCGGGCTTCGGGCTGGCCCCGAAGCGGCTCTCGATCGGCACCGGAGTGGTCTGCGACATCGGCGACGGCCCGGACTTCGTGGCATTGCGCGCCGACATCGACGCGCTGCCCCTGCCCGACAACAAGACGGTCAGCTACGCCTCGCAGTACCCGGGGGTGTGCCACGCCTGCGGGCACGATGTGCACACCTCGATCCTGCTGGCGGTGGCCGGCTGCCTGGCGCAGGCTGGCGAGCTGGCGGGCTCCGTCCGGCTGATCTTCCAGCCGGCCGAGGAGCGGCTGCCCGGCGGCGCCGAGGCGGCGGTGGCCGAGGGCGCGTTGAAGGGCGTGACCGACATCTTCGCCCTGCACTGCGACCCGAAGCTCGACGTCGGCCAGATCGGGCTGCGGATCGGGCCGATCACCGCCTCGTGCAACCAGATCGACATCAAGCTGACCGGCCCGGGTGGCCACACCGCCCGCCCGCAGCTGACCACCGACGTGGTGTACGCGCTGGGCAAGCTGATCACCGAGCTGCCCGGCCTGCTGTCGCGCCGGATCGACCCGCGGGCCGCGGTCTCGCTGGTCTGGGGGGCGGTGACCGCGGGCTCGGCGGCCAACGCCGTTCCCACCGCCGGGACGCTGCGCGGCACGGTGCGGATGCTCGACGACCGGCTGTGGAAGAACCTGGAGTCGATGGTCACCGAGCTGGCCCGCCAGATCGTGGCACCGACCGGGGTCGACATCGAGATCAACTACGACCCGGGCGTGCCGGCAGTGGCCAACGACGGCACCCTGGTCGGCATCCAGACCCGGGCGGCGCTGGCGGCGTTCGGCCCGCTGGCAGTGTCTGACACCGCGCAGTCGATGGGTGGCGAGGACTTCGCCTGGTACCTGCAGACGGTGCCCGGCGCGCTGGCCCGGCTGGGGGTGCGCGGGCCGGGGGCGCCGCTGTACGACCTGCACCAGTCGAACTTCGACATCGACGAGGACGCCCTGGCGATCGGGGTCCGGTTCACCACCGCGCTGCTCGACGAGTACTGGAACGGCGCCGTCAAACCCGGCTGATCAGCTTGCGAACCTTGGCGATCTCCGCCTAGTATCGGTGCACACCGCCCGGTCCCTCTGGGGCCGGGTTTTACTTTTACCAGCCCGGCGGTCGCGACCACCTGCCTACCTGAAAAGGCAGCTGGTTCATCGTGAAGTCCTGGGCAGTCAGCTGATACCACCAGTGACCGCCGACGCCCGCACCAGAGTCCGCGTTGAGCGCACCAGCGGGATATCCCTTTGTGGGATTGACCAACCCGATAGGAACGTAGGCCCGAGCCAACTCGATCGCTACTTTGAGGTCACTGTCGTTGCTGACCACCACCGCGGCGTCGACGTCTGCAAGCAGCACGTCCTTGACGAGGTGAACCGCCACATTGACGTCGGAACCCTTCTCCTCTCGCTTGGCGACCGAGGCCATGAACCATGCGTCGGGGACTGCCGCACCGTTAGCGTCTTTGACCATCAACGGCCATGCCATGTGGTGGAAATTGCATGGATGTGTGGAATGAAGCATTCGACGCTATGAATGCCATCGACTCGTCCAGGCGAGAACCTAACGACCGATCAGTTGGCGGAGATCAAGGCGCTTTTATCGATCAGCCAAGAGTAGTCGCAGATGCAGCTACTAGGTATTAACCCCGACTTTCAAGCCAGATGACTTAGCTACCAGCGGACATTACGGGGTAGGGCTTCCCGTGAGGCCTGAGTCCTTAAAGACATCCGGTACAGGGCAGCCCTTGGCCCGTGCCTTATCTTGAAACACCTTGGCTTTGTCGAATGCAGCCGACATTCCACTGGGGTTAGTCGCCAAGTGGTCGGCGGCATCCTGCATTACGGCGTAGTAGTCGTCGCTGATCTGCCTGCATTCGGAGCTGTTGGCCTTGCTGTGGCTGCTGCATCCGGCCATAACGGCCAAGCCGAGCGCGGCGGCCGGGATGAGTGGCAACTTCATGCGGCGATAGTGAACTATGCGTATTACCGGTTCAAGCAACCGCGCCGTGGTCCGTCATCCCTCGTAGCCCCGGTTATCTATAGGAGTTGAACGGGCGACAGGAAGCTTGCCGGCACCAGGCAGGTCAGCCGCCGATGGAGCGGCAGGGACGGTTGCGCAGCTCGTCGACGTAGTCGGCCGGCGCTCCGGCGGCGTCCGCGGCCTCGGCGATCAGTCCCAGGTAGCGGGCCGAGGGCAGGCCGCCCTCGTAGCCGTTGAGGACGTAGGTCCAGGCCAGCACGTCGCCGTCCAGGGTGGACACCCGCAGCCGGCAGGTCCGGTACAGGCCCGAGTCGGCGCTCTCCCACTTGTCCAGCGCGACCCGGTCCTGGGCGGTGATGTCGTACAGGGCGACGAAGACCGCGCTGCCGGGCTCCTCCACCAGGGTGGCCAGCGCGCCTTCCCAGCCCAGGTCCTCGCCGCCGAACGTCAACCGCCAGTGCGGCAGCCAGCCGGTTCCGGCGAACGGTGAGTGGGGGCATCGAGTGCGCATCTGGGCCGGGTCCATGTTGGATCCGTACGCGGCGTAGAGGAGCACGAGCACGCAGCCTACCGACAAACCGATGCGTGATCATCAGCCCCGCGCGGGTGCGTCCGGCCCAGATCCGCGACAATGGGCGGGTGAGACGTATCGCGATCATCGGTGGCGGCCCGGCCGGGTACGAGGCCGCCCAGGTCGCGGCCGAGCTCGGCGCCGAGGTCACCCTGATCGAGGCCGACGGCGTCGGCGGGGCGTGCGTGCTCTACGACTGCGTGCCGTCGAAGACCCTGATCGCCACCTCGGAGAAGGTGACCGCGTTCCGGGACGCCCCCGCGGTCGGCCTGCACGCGCCGGCCACCGGCAACACCCCGGTGCAGCTGGCGGTGGTCAACGAGCGGGTGCGGCGGCTGGCGGCCAACCAGTCCGCCGACATCGCCCGCCGGCTGGACAAGCACGGCGTCCGGGTGCTGGCCGGCCGGGCCCGCTTCGCCGCCGACCAGCCCGGCCGGACGTTCGCGCTCGACGTCAGCAGCACCGGCGGCGACCCGGACGAGCGGATCGAGGCCGACGCGGTGCTGGTGGCCACCGGCGGCACCCCACGGGTGTTGCCCGGCGCCGAGCCGGACGGGGAGCGCATCCTGTCCTGGCGCCAGCTCTACGACCTGACCGAGCTGCCCTCGCACCTGGTCGTGGTGGGTTCCGGCGTCACCGGCGCGGAGTTCGCCTCCGGCTACACCGAGCTGGGCGTGCCGGTCACGCTGGTGTCCAGCCGCGAGAAGGTGCTGCCCGGCGAGGACCCGGAGGCCGCCGATGTCATCGAGAAGGTGTTCACCGAACGCGGCGGCACCCTGATGAAGAAGGCCCGGGCGGCGTCGGTGACCCGGGACGGCGACGAGGTCGAGGTGCGGTTGACCGACGGGCGCACCGTCCGCGGCTCGCACGTGCTGATGTGCGTCGGCTCGGTGCCCAACACCGCCGGGCTCGGCCTGGAGCACGTGGGCCTGGCGCCCAACGCGGCCGGCTTCCTCGAGGTGGACCGGGTCTCGCGCACCCAGGTGCCCGGCATCTACGCCGCCGGCGACTGCACCGGGGTGCTGCTGCTGGCCTCGGTGGCCGCCATGCAGGGCCGGGTGGCGATGTGGCACGCCCTGGGCGAGGCGGTGCAGCCGTTGCGCCTGAAGACCGTGGCCGCCAACGTCTTCACCCACCCCGAGATCGCCACCGTCGGCATCGGCCACGCGGCGGTCACCTCCGGGGCGGTGCCGGCCCGCACCATCACGCTGCCGCTGTCCGGCAACGCCCGGGCCAAGATGCAGGGCGCCACCGACGGGTTCGTCAAGATCTACTGCCGGCCGGCGTCCGGCGTGGTGATCGGCGGTGCGGTGGTGGCGGCGCAGGCCTCGGAGCTGATCCACTCGATCGCCATCGCGGTCCAGCTTGGGCTGACCGTCAACGCGCTGGCCGCCACCTTCACCATCTACCCGTCGATCTCGGGTTCGGTCACCGAGGCCGCCCGGCAGCTGATGCACCACGACGACCTCGATTGACGCTGCCTGACGCCTCCGACTCACCCCAGGACAGACAGGAAGACGACGATGGACATCTCACCGGAGCAGGTCGAGCGGTCGCGCCGGACGATCCGGGCGGCGTCGGTGTTCGCCGAGAACTCCGACGCGATCGTGGCGCACGTGGCGCTGCTGCCCGACGACCACGTGGTGGTGGCGGTGGTGACCGAGGACTACGCCTTCGACGGCGTGCACCACGTCGCGCGCACCGAGCTGGTGGAGCGGGTGCCGGCGCTGGAGGGCGAGAACGGCTGGGCGATGGTGTTCTCCGAAGGCACCGACGCCGAGCACGTCGGGGTGCGGACCACCGAGATGGTCGCGCTGGCCTCCAAGCGCATCGAGATGATCAACCGGATCGCCGCCCGCCGCCAGCCCGACCCGGAGGACTGACAACCCGAGTCAGTCCGGGTCCGGCCCCTGCGGCGGCAGCATGCCGTGCTGGCGCAGCCGCCGGTCGCGCAGCTCCTCGCCGTAGGCCAGCCCCACGAACAGCGGCCCCACCACCACGAAGAGTGCCGCGTAGATGCGGATCTCCAGCCGGCCCGGCAGCAGCAGCAGCACGGTGATCGGGACGACGGCGAACAGCATGATCCGGCCCGCCTCGCGCAGCCGCCAGTCCGGCCCGGTCAGGTCGGCGAACACCCAGTCGGAGTAGCGCTCCGGCAGCCGGCCGCCCAGCGCGTACCCCAGCCACCGCAGCACCCCGGGGTGATCGACAGGCTGCTCGTCAGGCGCCATCACCGGTCCAGTCTGCCGCTACCCGGCCCACTATCGTTGCCTGGGTGGACACCGCCTTCTTCGCCGGCCTGCACACCGAAGTCGGCGGGGACGCGGCAGCTGCCGAGCTCACCGGCACGGTGCACAGCGCCGCCGCCTGCGGCGGTCCCTGGTCGCCGGACCTGCAGCACGGCGGCCCGCCCAGCGCGCTGCTGATCCGGCTGGCCGAGCAGCTGGCCGGGGCCGCCGCCGGCCGCACCGACCTGGTGGCGGTCCGGATCGCGGCCGAGTTCCTCGCCCCCGTCCCGGTGGCTCCGCTCGCGGTGTCGGCGCGGGTGCTGCGGCTGGCCCGCACCGCCGTGCTGGTCTCCGCGGAACTGGCGGCCGACGGCCGGCCCTGCCTGCAGGCCCGGATCTGGCTGATGGCCGAGCAGGCCGGCCGGCTGCCCGGCGTACCGGCGCCGGCCGGGCCGCAGGTGCCGGACCCGTCCGAGTGTCCCGACTTCGGCATGGACGGCTTTCCCTACGCCGACCACCTGGAGTGGCGGGTGGTCTCCGGCCGGGCCCGCCAGCCCGGCCCGGCCAGCGTCTGGGTGCGGCCCCGGGTGCCGCTGCTGCCGGACGAGCCGGTGTCCACCCTGCAGCGGCTGGCGCTGATCGCCGACTCAGCCAGCGGGATCTCCTCGCTGCTCGACTGGGACGCCTGGTCGTTCGCCAACGTCGACCTGGACATCCACCTGGTACGCCGGAGCGCCGAGGACTGGGTGCTGATGCAGGCCACCAGCGCGCTCGGGGCCGGGGTCGGGCTGGCTCGCTCGACCCTGTCCGATCGCTCCGGCCTGCTCGGGGCCGGCATGCAGACCCTGCTGGTCCGCAGCCGCCGCGACTGACGGGGTCTCCACTGCATGTGACCCAGCTCATAATTCCTGGGGAATGCCGCCTGCTCACGCCGGGTTGGAACGAACAATAGTTGAGCGCTAAACAACCTAGGAGGCTTCCCATGACGCTCGCCGCCACCACGATCCCCGGCTACCTGACCGGCACCTGGACGATCGACCCCGCCCACTCCGACGTCTCGTTCTCGGTCCGGCACATGATGGTCAGCAAGGTGAAGGGCCGGTTCGGCTCGTTCTCCGGCAGCATCGTCACCGGCATCGACCCGCTCGCCTCGACCGTCACCGCCGAGATCGACGCCACCTCGATCGACACCAACCAGGCGCAGCGGGACGCGCACATCAAGTCGGCCGATTTCTTCGAGGTGGAGAAGTACCCGACCATCACCTTCAGCTCGACCTCGATCGAGCCGGCCGGTGAGGACTTCCTGGTCCGCGGCGACCTGACCGTCAAGGGCAACACCAAGAACATCCCGCTGAAGCTGGAGCTGAACGGCTTCGGCCCGGACGCCTTCGGCGGCACCCGCGCCGGCTTCACCGCCACCACCGAGATCAGCCGCAAGGAGTTCGGCGTCGACATCGACATGCCGATGGACGGCGGCGGCGTGGTGGTCGGCGACAAGATCACCATCACCCTCGAGATCGAGGCCGTGCTCGACGCTTCCTGAAAGCGCCTCCTGACACGCCGACGGGCGCCGGGGACTGACCACCCCCGGCGCCCGTTCCCTCCGGCGAGCCGCCCCTGGAAATCCACGGGGCCGGCTCGCCGGAGCCGTTTCTAGTCCTTGATCTCGCAGACCACCGCGCCGGAGGCCACCACCGCGCCGGCCTCGGCCGAGAGCCCCGTGACGATGCCGGCCTTGTGGGCGTTGATCGGCTGCTCCATCTTCATGGCCTCCAGCACCACCACCAGGTCGCCGGCCGCCACCGTGTCGCCCTCGCTGACCGCCACCTTGACGATGGTGCCCTGCATGGGTGCGGTCAGGGCATCGCCGGACGCCGCGGCGCCCGCCCGCTTGGCCGTCGAGCGCTTGGGCGCCTTCTTGACCGCGCCGGTCGATCCGCCGGACGCGGCGCCGAAGCCGGCCGGCAGGCTCACCTCCAGCCGCTTGCCGTTCACCTCGACCACCACCCGGTCCCGCTCGGCCGGTTCCGCCGAAGCCTCGGCCGCACCGGTGAACGCCGGGATCCGGTTGTCGAACTCGGTCTCGATCCACCGGGTGAACACCGTGAACGGCGCGCCGTCGGCCGGCGCGAAAGACGGGTCGCGCACCACCGCGCGGTGGAACGGCAGCGCGGTGGCCATGCCGTCCACCACGTACTCGTCCAGGGCGCGGCGGGCCCGGGCCAGCGCCTCGTCCCGGCTCTCGCCCCAGACGATCAGCTTGGCCAGCAGCGAGTCGAACGCGCCGCCGATCACCGAGTTCGCCTCGATGCCGGAGTCCACCCGGACCCCCGGACCGGCCGGCTCCCGGTAGTCGGTCACCACGCCGGGTGCCGGCAGGAAGTTGCGTCCGGGGTCCTCGCCGTTGATCCGGAACTCGATGGCGTGCCCGCGCGGGGTCGGGTCCTCGGTCCAGCGCAGCGCCTCGCCGTCGGCGATCCGGAACTGCTCGCGGACCAGGTCCAGGCCAGTGGTCTCCTCCGAGACCGGGTGCTCGACCTGCAGCCGGGTGTTGACCTCGAGGAAGCTGATCACCCCGTCGTTGCCGACCAGGTACTCCACGGTGCCGGCGCCGGTATAGCCGGCCTCCCGGCAGATCGCCTTGGCCGAGGAGTGGATGCGCTCGCGCTGCTCGTCGGTCAGGAACGGCGCCGGGGCCTCTTCCACCAGCTTCTGGTTGCGCCGCTGCAGCGAGCAGTCGCGGGTGCCGACCACGATCACGTTGCCGTGGGTGTCGGCCAGCACCTGCGCCTCGACGTGCCGGGACCGGTCCAGGTAGCGCTCCACGAAGCACTCGCCCCGCCCGAACGCGCTGACCGCCTCGCGGACCGCGCTGGCGTACAGCTCGGGGATCTCCTCGGCGGTGCGGGCGATCTTCAGGCCCCGGCCGCCGCCGCCGAAGGCCGCCTTGATGGCCACCGGCAGGCCGTGCTCGGCGGCGAAGGCCACCACCTCGTCCGCGCCGGAAACCGGGTCTTTGGTGCCGGGCACCAGCGGCGCGCCGGCCCGCAGCGCGATGTGCCGGGCGGTCACCTTGTCCCCGAGGTCGCGGATCGCCTGCGGGGACGGCCCGATCCAGGTCAGGCCGGCATCCAGCACCGCCTGGGCGAAGTCGGCGTTCTCGGACAGAAACCCGTACCCGGGGTGCACCGCGTCGGCGCCGGACTGCACGGCCGCCGCCACCACCTTGTCGATCACCAGGTAGGAGTCGGCCGGGGTGCTGCCGCCGAGCGCGTAGGCCTCGTCCGCCATCCGGACGTGCAGGGCGTCGCGGTCCGGGTCGGCGTAGACCGCGACCGAGGCCAGGCCCGCGTCCCGGGCGGCCCGGATCACCCGGACGGCGATCTCGCCCCGGTTGGCGATGAGAACTCGTCGCATTCCAGCCTCCAGTCTCGGGTCGGCCGCCCGGAACGGGTCCGACGCACCCTTGGCCCGAAGGTTACCGACCGGCCGGCCGGGGTCGGGGGAGTGGTTGCTCACCGGCCGGTGCGGTCGAATCGCGATCCCTGGGCGCTGCGAAGCGAGCTGACCAGCCCGCTGCCGAGCAGCAGCACGAACGCGTACCCCACCAAGGAGATGCCAGCCTCCCCGCCGACCGGCTGATCGACGGTGAGGACGCCGCGCACCACCAGCAGGGCGGCGGCCGTCAGCTCCATCGCGAACCAGACGAGCAGCAGCTCGTCGGTGCGCGGCACCTCCGCGATCACCCGCAGCAGCGGCCGGCCGCCCCGCTTGATCGCCCAGCCGAACACGCCGAGCACGGCGACCACTTGCAGCCCGGCGACCACCAGCGGCACCAGCATGCTGAAGAAACAGCCCAACATCACCAGGTAGTGCAGCAGTTGGAGTGCCCGGGCCAGCACGGCGTGCAGGTTCGCCCGGACCGTGCGCAGCGTCGGATCCAGCCGGCCGGCGGCGCGGAAGCCGTCCAGGGCCGCACCGATCCGTCCCTGGTGCAGCCGGACCCGGGCCAGTTCGTGCCGGGCGGCCGCGTTCTCCGGGTCGAGCCGCAGCGCCTGGTGCAGTGACGTGGTCGCCCGCTTGCGCCGGCCGCGAGCCAGCGCCACCTGGCCGACGACGATGTGGGTGTCCGGCTCGTTCGGCGCCAGCTCCCGGGCCTTCTCCGCGGCCGCCATCGAGTGCTTGGTCACCGCGCCGGCGGCCAGGTCGGTGTCGGCCACCAGCAGGTGGGTGTGCCAGCTGCCCGGGTTGATCAGCACGCTGTGCCGGGACAGTTGCTGGGCGGCGAAGCCGTGGCCGAGGTCGCGGTGCGCGATCGCCTGCAGCCGCACCGGCCACTCGGAGTGCGGGTTGAGCTGGCTGGCCCGCTGGGCGTAACCCAGCGCGCGGGCCGGCTCGGAAAGCCCGAGCTGGGCCTGGGCGGCCAGGCACAGCGCCTGCCAGTCGTCCGGCTCGCTGGTGAGGTAGGACGCCAGCACCCGCATCGCAGCAGCCGGGCTGGCTGTGACCAGCGCCTCGGCCTGCCGAACCGGGCTGCGGTCGGTCACAGCCGGCCGGCCTTCTTCAGGTAGCTGCGCAGCTCGCCGTAGGTGCCGTCGTCCTCACCGAAGCTGACCAGGTTGCGAGCGGTTTCCAGCCACGGCCCGATGGACGGACGGACACCGGCCACCGCCGCCTCCAGGTCGGCCATCCCGATCGGGCGCGGTTCACCGTCGGCGACGCTGGCCAGCAGCGCGTTCTCGGCGGCGAGCTCGGTGACGTAGGCGAGATCGGCGCCGGAGAAGCCCTCGGTGCGCTTGGCCAGCCGGCCGGTGTCGATGCCGGCGATCGGCCGGTGCTGCAGGTGGTGGCGCAGGATCGCCTCGCGGGCCGGCTGGTCGGGCGGCAGCACCAGCACAGTCCGGTCGAACCGCCCGGGCCGGCGCAGCGCCGGGTCGACGTCCCACGGCTGGTTGGTGGCGGCCAGCACGAACACGCCGTCGTTGTCCTGCTCGACCCCGTCGAGCTCGGTCAGCAGCTGGTTGACGGTGCCGCGCAGGGCACTGTTGCGGGTCTGCGACCGGCGCTGACCGAGCGCGTCCACCTCGTCGAAGAACAGCACGCACGGCGCGGCCCGGCGGGCGGCCTGGAACAGCTCGTGCACGTTGCGCTCGCTGGTGCCGAGCAGGGGGTCGAGGATGTCGGTGATCTGCACGCTGAGGAAGCCGGCCTGCAGCTCGCCGGCCAGCGCCCGGGCCAGATAGGTCTTGCCACAGCCGGGCGGCCCGTACATCAGCAGCCCGCCGCGCAGGCTCTTGGAGTACATCCGGCGCAGCTCGGGATTGCGCAGCGGCGCCAGGAAGCTGGCCTGCAGGCGCTGCTTGGCCTGGGCCATTCCTCCCACATCGGCCAGCTGGAGTCGAGGCCGCTCCAGGTCGAATGCCGGCTCACCGGCCGCCTCGGCGGACCCGACGAACATCGGGGGCACGTCCACGCCCAGCTGCTCCTCGGCGGCAGTCCAGTCGAAGTTCAGCAGAGCGGCAGGTGCTGCGGCAGTGCCCTCGGCCGGCTGCTCCGGCGCGACATCGCCGCCGGCCGCCGCGGGTTCGGACTGTCGGGCATCGACGGCCAGCGCGCGGCCCATCAGCTTCAGCGCGGTCGGGTTGCCGGGCTCACCGGCCAGCACCGTGGCGAGCTCGGAGACCGCGCCCGACCGGTCGCCGGCCTCCAGCAGCAGTTCGGCCAGATGCAGCCGCAGCGGCAGGTCGTCCGGGTTGGCTGCCAGCGCCCGCCGCAGCGAGTCGATCAGCGGTTGGCTCATGTGGTCAAGACCATTTCTGCTCATTCGGCAATCGAGCCCGGTTCGGTCGACGCGATCGCCCTGGATCGCCTCGGCGTGGCAGAGGTCGAATCGGCAGTCCGGCGGCCGGCATGAGCCGGGCGGGACTGCTCCGTCAGTCGAGTGCGGCGCCGAGGACGGTGGTGCGGGGCGCAGCCTCGGCCAGGGTCACGGCAGTTCGGCCAGCCGGTCCCGGCAGCGGTCGGCGACCTCGTCCACCTCGTGCAGCGTCCGGGCCAGGTCGCGCTGGCGGGCGCGCAGGTCCTCGGCGATCTCGCCGAGCCGGCCCAGCAGGATCTCCAGCTGGCGGCGCTCGGAACTGGCCGCCCCGTCGTACATGCCGACGATCTCGCGGATCTCCGACAACGACATGCCGAACCGCTTGCCGCGCAGGATGAGACGCATCCGGGTCCGGTCGCGGTGGTCGTAGACCCGCGCCGAGCCGGCCCGGGCCGGCGCGATCAGCCCTTCGGCCTCGTAGAAGCGCAGCGTCCGGGTGGTGATGCCCAGCTCGTCGGCCAGCTCACCCACCGTCCAGGTCCGGCTGGCTTCCGTTGCCGTGGTCATGCGGCTATAGTGCTTAACGTTAACGTAAACGTCAACTCAGGGTTCCGAACCGGCCGGCGTGACCCGCTGCCGCAGGGCCCGCCCAGCGTCCGGGGAGTCGCCATGTCCTTCGAGCTGTCAGCCGACCACGAGGTGTTCCGCAAGGTAGTGCGGGACTTCGCCGAGTCCGAGGTTGCCCCGCACGTGGCGAAGTGGGACCGCGAGCACTACTTCCCGGTCGAGCTGATCCCCAAGATGGGCGAGCTGGGCCTGTTCGGCCTGGTGGTGCCCGAGGAGTACGGCGGCGCCGGTGCCGACTTCACCTCGCTGTGCGTGGCGATCGAGGAGCTCGGCCGGGTGGACCAGTCCATCGGGATCACCCTGTCGGCCGGGGTGGGCCTGGGCATCAACCCGATCCTCAGCTTCGGCACCGAGGAGCAGAAGCAGCAGTGGCTGCCCGACCTGGTCGCCGGCCGCGCCCTAGCCGGCTTCGGCCTGACCGAGCCGGAGGCGGGCTCGGACGCCGGCGCCACCCGGACCCGGGCCGAGCTCGTGGACGGCGAGTGGGTGGTCAACGGTTCCAAGGCCTTCATCACCAACTCCGGCTCGTCGATCACCTCGGTGGTGACCGTGACCGCCCGGACCGGCACCGCCAACGGCAAGCCCGAGATCTCGGCGATCCTGATCCCGAGCGGCACGCCGGGCTTCGAGGTGCAGCCGGCCTACGACAAGCTCGGCTGGCGGATCTCCGACACCCACGGCCTGGTCTTCGACGACTGCCGGGTGCCCGAGACCAACCTGGTGGGGCAGCGCGGCGCCGGCTTCAAGCAGTTCCTGGCCATCCTCGACGACGGCCGGATCGCCATCTCGGCACTGGCGGTCGGGCTCGCCCAGGCCTGCCTGGACGAGTCGCTGCGCTACGCCAAGGAGCGGCACAGCTTCGGCAAGCCGATCGGCTCGCGGCAGGCGATCGCCTTCGCGATCAGCGACCTGGCGGTGGCGGTGGAGGCCGCCCGGACGCTGACCTACAAGGCCGCCTGGCTCAAGGACGCCGGCCGCTCGGCCGCCGAGGTCAAGCACGCGGCCGCGATCGCCAAGCTGTACTCCAGCGAGGCGGCGGTGTCGGCCACCCGGACGGCCACCCAGGTGTTCGGCGGGTACGGCTTCATGGAGGAGTACCCGGTGGCTCGGTTCTACCGGGACGCCAAGATCCTGGAGATCGGCGAGGGCACCTCCGAGGTGCAGCGGCTGGTCATCGCCCGCGCCCTCGGCCTGCCGGTCGAATAGGGTCTGCGGTCGAGGCCTGCCGGTCGAATAGGGTCTGCCGGTCGAGACGTTCGCGATCGACTGTCATAAGGATCGATCGCCATGACAGCTGAATTTCATGACGGTTGCCAGGATGGGTGCTGATGACGGGCCGAGCAGTGAGCGGGACTGAATCGTGAGCGATGCCGAGAAGGTGGCCGCGGCCCGGGCGGCGACGCTGGCCCCGCCGGCCAAGGCGGCGGAGAAGCTGGCCGCGGCCGGCAAGCTCTACGTCCGGGACCGCATCGCGCTGCTGTTCGACGAGGGCAGCTTCGTCGAGGACGGCCAGCTGGCCAACGCCGGCGCGCCCGGGCTGCCGGCCGACGGCGTGGTCACCGGCCAGGGGCTGGTCGAGGGCCGGCCGGCGCTGGTGGTGGCCAACGACCCGACCGTCAAGGCCGGCTCCTGGGGCGCCCGGACGGTGGAGAAGATCATCCGGGTCACCGAGCGTGCGATGGTCGAGGAGCTGCCGATCTTCTGGCTGATCGACTCGGCCGGGGCCCGGATCACCGACCAGGTGGCGCTGTTCCCGGGCCGGCGCGGCGCGGGACGGATCTTCCACAACCAGGTGGCGCTGTCGGGCAAGGTGCCCCAGATCTGCTGCCTGTTCGGCCCGTCCGCGGCCGGCGGCGCCTACATCCCGGCGTTCTGCGACATCGTGATCATGGTCGAGGCCAACGCCTCGATGTACCTCGGCTCACCCCGGATGGCCGAGATGGTGGTGGGGGAGAAGGTCAGCCTGCAGGAGATGGGCGGCGCCCGGATGCATGCCACCGTCTCCGGGTGCGGCGACAACCTGGCCACCGACGACGCCGACGCCATCGAGCAGGCCAAGCTGTTCTTCTCCTACCTGCCGCTCAACTGGCGGCTGCCGGCCCCGCACTACGCCGCCGAGCCGCCGGTCGAGGAACTGGCCGACGACGTGGTCCCGGTCGCCGAGTCGATGCCCTTCGACATGCACACCGTGATCGACGGCCTGATCGACGCCGACTCGTTCTTCGAGGTCAAGCCCGAGTTCGCCGCCGAGCTGATCACCGGGTTCGCCCGGATCGACGGCCGGCCGGTGGGGGTGGTCGCCAACAACTCCGCGGTCCGCGGCGGGGTGCTGTTCGGCGACTCGGCCGACAAGGCCGCCCGGTTCATCTGGCTGTGCGACGCGTTCAACGTCAGCCTGCTCTACCTCGCCGACGTGCCCGGCTTCATGATCGGCTCCGAGGTGGAGCGACAGGGCATCATCCGGCACGGCGCCAAGATGATCACCGCGGTGTCTGAGGCCAACGTGCCGCAGCTGTCGGTGCTGGTGCGCAAGGCCTACGGCGCCGGCCTGTACGCGATGGACGGGCCCGGCTTTATGCCGGACGCCTGCATCGCGCTGCCCACCGCCCGGGTCGCGGTGATGGGCCCGGAGGCGGCGGTGAACGCGGTCTACGCCAACAAGATCGCCGAGATCGCCGACCCCGAGGAGCGGGCGGCGTTCGTCAAGGCCAAGCGGGCCGAGTACGAGGAGGACGTCGACCTGCTGCGGCTGGCCGCCGACCTGGTGATCGACGCGATCATCAGCCCGTCCGAGCTGCGTGCCGAGCTCGCCCAGCGGTTCGCCGCCCTGGCCGGCAAGGCCCGTCCGCTGGCCGACAAGCGGCACGGCGTGCCACCTGTGTAGACACGCTGACCGGTTGTCATGACGAAGTCCGCTGCTTGACGTGGCGTGATCATTCTGACTTGATGGATCAGTGACGGTCGCCGCGCTCGTGACCTGGCTGCTCGCCGCTCTGGTGGGGGCATACCTGCTCCGCACCTGGCTGGTGAACGGCGGCCTGCGCCGCAACGAGCCGCAGCAGTCCCGGTTCTCGCCCTACCTGATCCTCGGCCACGCCGGCCTGGCGGCGACCGGGCTGGCCGTGTGGATCGCGTTCATGGCGGCCGGCGGCGGCTCACTGGCCTGGGTCGCGGTTACCGTCCTGGTGCTGGTCGCCACGCTCGGCTTCACCATGTTCGGCCTGTGGATCCGTGCCGGGCACGGGCTACCGCGGGGCCGGCATGCCTTCGTGCCGCGGCACGCGGCCGAGGACCATTTCCCGCCGCCCGCGGTGCTGGCGCACGGCTCCTTCGCGGTGGCGACGGTGCTGCTGGTCCTGTTCACCGCCATCAGCTAGTTCACCGCCATCAGCTAGTTCACTGCTACCAGCTGGTTCACCGCCATCAGCTGGCGAGCTCACCCGACCGGGCCGGCAGGTCGGTGACGGCATGGCCGAGCTCCAGCAGCATCCGGCGCAGCAGCGGCAGGGACAGTCCCACCACGGTGTGGTGGTCGCCGGTCACCGCCTCGACGAACCAGCCGCCCAGGCCGTCGATGGTGAAGGCGCCGGCCGCCCGCAACGGCTCGCCGGTGCCGACGTAGGCGGCGATCTCGGCGTCGGACGGCTCGGCGAAGCGCACCTCGGTGCTGGCCACCCGGTCCAGCGCCCGGGCCGGCGCGGAGTCCACCACTTCGATCAGGGTGTGGCCGGTGTGCAGCACCGCGGTACGGCCGCGCAGCCGCTGCCAGCGCCGCACCGCCTCCTCGACCGAGGCCGGCTTGCCGAGCGCGGCGCCGTCGAGCTCGAGCATCGAGTCGCAGCCCAGCACCAGCACCGTCCCGCGCTGCCGGCCGGCCACGCTGGCCGCCTTGGCGTGCGCCAGCACCTGCACCAGCTCGGCGGGGGTGGCCGCGGTGACGGCGTCCTCGTCCACCCCGGACACCTCGACCTCGGGCTCCACGCCGGCCTGGCGCAGCGTCCGCAGCCGGCCGGAGGACGCCGAGGCGAGCAGGAACCGCATTCGTGTGCTCCGCATCTGGCCCTGGCACCTGCCGCGGTGCACCCCGCGCCGAGGCTAACCCACTGCCCTGAACGGCGGGCCGTCCCGGCACGTGGCGGCTCCCGCCCGCCCCGGGTCAGCGCAAACGGATGCGTAGCGTGAACGGTTACTCACTCACCGTAGATAAGTGGGAGTTCCCAATTAAAATAAGGTAAAGAACTAAGATTGCGGTCGCCGGCAAGGGTGTATAAATTCGCTGTAAGCCGGTCCGGGACGGTACCCAGTCGCGCTCGGCTCCACCTTTGCCAAGGCCTAGGACGGATTCTCATGCGCGCACTTCTGTCGAGCTCACTCGCCGCCTGCGCGGCGACGGTGATGTTGGCTCCCGCTGCCGACGCCGCACCGGCTGCCCAGCTGCAGATCGAGCGCAATACCAGCGCGATCTACCAGTACGACCCGAGCCCGTTCGGCGACGGCCCGCTGTTCGACACCGTGAACGTGAGCGGCCAGCTGCGCAACTGCCCGGCCGGCGACTACCTGGTGGACGTCACCCTGGTACAGAACGGCGTCAGCTACCCGTGGGCCACCACCGCTCTGGGTGCCGGGGAACTGACCTGCACCGCGACCAACACTCGCCCGAAGGTGGGCATGGCCTTCTACGGCAACGGCCTGCACCCGGGCACCGCGCAGGCCACGATCACCGTCTACCGGCAGGTCGACGGCATGCCGGTGCTGGCGAAGACCAGCCGTACCGTCCGCATCCCGGCCGGGTACAACCAGCCGGGCTGAGCGTCAGCCGAGCTTGAGGGACTTGCCGATCAGGTCCTTCATGACCTCGGTGGCGCCGCCGTAGATGCGGGTGACCCGGGCGTCGGCGTAGGCGCGGGCGATCGGGTACTCCTGCATGTAGCCGTAGCCGCCGTGCAGCTGCAGGCAGCGGTCGACCACCCGGCCCTGCAGCTCGGTGGCCCACCACTTGGCCTTGGCGGCATCCTCGGGGGTCAGGTCGCCGATCGTCAGGGCGTCGACGCACCGGTCGATGTAGGCCTGCGCCACGTCGACCTCGGTGGCGATCTCGGCCAGCACGAACCGGGTGTTCTGCAGCGAGCCGATCGACTGGCCGAAGGCCTTGCGCTCGCGGACGTAGCTGATCGTCCAGTTCAGGGCGGCGCGGGCCGCGGCCACCCCGGAGATGGCGATCGACAGCCGCTCTTGCGGCAGGTTGGCGACCAGGCTGTAGAAGCCGGTGCCGACCCCGCCGAGGATGTTCTCCTCGGGCACCCGGACGTCGGTGAAGCTCAGCTCGGCGGTGTCCTGGGAGTGCAGGCCCAGCTTGTCGAGGTTGCGGCCCCGCTCGAAGCCGGGCATGCCACGCTCCAGGACCACCAGGCTCAGGCCCTTGTGCCGGTCCGGCCCGGTGCGGACCGCGGTGATCACCAGGTCGGCGTTGATGCCGTTGGTGATGAAGGTCTTGGAGCCGTTGACCACCAGGTCGGAGCCGTCGGCCACCGCCGAGGTGCGGATGCCGGCCAGGTCTGAGCCGGCGCCCGGCTCGGTCATCGCCACCGCGGTGATCAGCTCCCCGGAGGCGATGCCGGGCAGCCAGCGCTGCTTCTGCTCGTCGGTGCAGTAGCGGGTGAAGTAGGGCAGGCAGATGTCGTTGTGCAGGGTGAGGCCCAGGCCCGCGCCGCCGACGCCGGCCAGCATCAGTTCCTCGCCGAGGACCTGGTTGAACCGGAAGTCCTCGGTCCCGCCGCCGCCGTACTGCTCGGGGATCTGCATGCCGAGGAAGCCGTTGTGGCCGGCGGCCCGGAACAGCTCGCGCGGGGCGATGCCGGCTTCCTCCCAGGCCAGGAAGTCCGGCTGCATCTCCTTGGTGATGAAGGTGCGCACCGCGTCGCCGAAGGCGAGGTGATCCTCGTTGTAGTGCCTGCTCTGCATACCTGGCTCCTCGGCAACGACTCCAACCCAGATGTTCTGTCGTCCTACTATCTCGCGGCGAGCGGCTTAGTACCAAACAGTCCGCACTGATGCATCTCCAAATCTGCCTGCTCGCTACCGTGTGCGCCATGGCTTCCCCCTCCCCGGACCGGGCACGAGCAGAGATCGGCGTCATCGGCGGTTCCGGCTTCTACTCGCTGCTCGACCAGGCCGAGACGGTCCGGGTGGACACCCCGTACGGCGCGCCGAGCGGCGAGGTCACCCTCGGCCTGCTGGCCGGCCGGTGGGTGGCGTTCCTGCCCCGGCACGGCGCCGACCACCGGTTTCCGCCGCACCGGGTGCCCTACCGGGCCAACCTGTGGGCGCTGCGGTCCCTCGGCGCCCGCCAGGTGGTGACCGGTTCGGCGGTGGGCTCGCTGCTGCCCGAGCTCGGACCGGGCGCGCTGGTGCTGCCCGACCAGATCCTGGACCGCACCTGGGGCCGGCCGCACACCTACTCCGACGGCGAGTCCGGCGTGGCCCACCTGGCGTTCTCCGACCCGTACTGCCCGATCGGCCGGGCCAGCGCCCGGCGGGCGGCCGCCGCGGCCGGCATTCCGCTGACCGAGGACGGCACCCTGGTGGTGATCAACGGCCCGCGCTTCTCCACCCGGGCCGAGTCGCTGGACTACCGCCGCAGCGGCGCCACCATCATCGGCATGACGGCGATGCCGGAGGCCGCGCTGGCCCGGGAGCTGGCGCTCTGCTTCACCTCGCTGTGCCTGGTCACCGACCACGACGCCGGCGTGGAGGCCGGGCACGGCGTCACCCATGCCGAGGTGCTGGCGACGTTCGCGGCCAACCTGCCGAAGCTGCGCGAGCTGCTGGTCGCCACCCTCGCCGAGCTGCCCGACGGGCAGGGCGCCGGCTGTGGTTGTGCCGAGGTGTTCGGCGACACCACGCCGCCCTACCAGCTGCCCTGAGGTCCTGCCGGCCGGGTTTCGGCGCGAGGTCAGTGCCAGGCGGAGGCGCGCCAGGCGCCCGGCCCGGGTGGTGGCGGCCGGCGCAGCCGGAGCGCCGGGTCGGCCCAGCCGCCGGCCTGCTGAACCGGCGCGGCCGCCGAGGCCCTGGACCGCGCGATGGCCAGCAGCAGCACGGTCACCGCGGCCAGCTCGTCGTCGGTCGGCTGACCGGACGTGATCCGCAGCGCCGGCTCGGACGGACCGGCCGGGGGGTTGGGTTCGGTGGTCATAGCGGCATGTTGCCGTGCTTCTTGGGCGGCAGCGTCTGCCGCTTGGTCTTGAGGATGCGCAGCGACTTCACGATCAGCGCCCGGGTCTCCGACGGCGGGATCACCGTGTCGACGTAGCCCCGCTCGGCGGCGATGTAGGGGTTGACCAGGGCGTCCTCGTACTCGGCGACCAGTTCCGCGCGGCGGGCCTCCTGGGCCGGCAGGTCGTCGGCAAGCTCGGCCAGCTCCTTGCGGTAGAGGATGTTGGCCGCGCCCTGTGCGCCCATCACCGCGATCTGGGCGGTCGGCCAGGCCAGGTTGACGTCGGCGCCGAGGTGCTTGGAACCCATCACGTCGTACGCGCCGCCGAAGGCCTTGCGGGTGATCACGGTGACCTTCGGGACGGTGGCCTCGCCGTAGGCGAAGATCAGCTTGGCGCCGCGTCGGATGATGCCCTGCCACTCCTGGCCGGTGCCGGGCAGGAAGCCGGGCACGTCCACCAGGGTCAGCACCGGCACGTTGAAGGCGTCGCAGGTCCGCACGAACCGGGCCGCCTTCTCCGAGGCGTCGATGTCCAGGCAGCCGGCGTAGTGCATCGGCTGGTTGCCGACCACGCCGACCGGGTGGCCGTCGATCCGGGCGAAGCCGCAGATCACGTTGGGCGCGAACAGGGCGTGCACCTCGAGGAATTCCCCGTCGTCGACGAGGTGCTCGATGACGGTGTGCATGTCGTAGGGCTGGTTGGCCGAGTCCGGGATGAAGGTGTCGAGGAACTCGTCGCGCTCGGCGAGCTCGGCCTCGGACAGCTCGGAGAAGGCCGGCGGCAGGTCCATGTTGTTGCTGGGCAGGTAGGACAGCAGCGCCTTGACGTAGTCGATGGCGTCCTGCTCGTCGGCGCCGAGGTAGTGGGCGTTGCCCGAGGTGGTGTTGTGCACCCGGGCGCCGCCCAGCTCGTCCATGCTGACGTCCTCGCCGGTGACGGTCTTGATGACGTCCGGGCCGGTGATGAACATCTGCGAGGTGCCCTCGACCATCACCACGAAGTCGGTCAGCGCGGGGGAGTAGACGTGGCCACCGGCCGCGGCGCCCATGATCAGCGAGATCTGCGGGATGACGCCGGAGGCCTGCACGTTGCGGTAGAAGATGTCGCCGTACAGGCCGAGCGAGACCACCCCCTCCTGGATGCGCGCGCCGCCCCCCTCGTTGATGCCGATCAGCGGGCAGCCGGTCTTGAGCGCGAAGTCCTGCACCTTGACGATCTTCTCGCCGTAGACCTCGCCGAGCGCGCCGCCGAAGACGGCGACATCCTGGCTGAACACGCACACCGGGCGGCCGTCGACGGTGCCGTAGCCGGTGACCACGCCGTCGCCGTAGGGCCGGTTGCGCTCCAGGCCGAACAGGGTGGAGCGGTGCCGGGCGAGCTCGTCGAACTCGACGAACGAGCCCTCGTCCAGCAGCATGGCGACCCGCTCCCGGGCGGTCCTCTTGCCGCGGGCGTGCTGCTTGGCCACCGCCCGCTCGGAGCCGGCGTGCACCGCCTCCTCGTAGCGGGCCTCCAGCTCGGCGAGCTTGCCGGCGGTGCTGTGCGGATCGGGGCGGACCGGTCCCGGAGTCGGCTCTGCCTCGCCCCCGTTCGGTGCCGCCGGGGCCGGCTGCAGGTCAGCACTCATGAGCGCTGAGCCTAGTCCGCCGCCCATCGCCGCCACCGGCGGAGTGATCGACCTCGCGGGCGGGCGGTGGGATTCCGGCCCGCCGCCGGGCGTCCGAGGCGACAATGGGCCCATGATCTCCCCGCTGGCGCAGTCGAGACGGCCGCTGGACGCCGACGCCGTCACCGCGCGGCTGGCCGGCCGCTGGCTGGTGGATGCGGTGGCCGAGACCGGCTCGACCAACGCCGACCTGCTCGCCGCGGCGGCGACCGGCGCGCCGGCTGGCACCGTGCTGGTGGCCGAACTGCAGTCCGGTGGCCGGGGCCGGCTGGGTCGCAGCTGGGTGTCACCGGCCGGCGCCGGCCTCACCTTCTCGGTGCTGCTGCGGCCGGTACCGCCCGTTCCGGCCTGGGGCTGGCTGCCGCTGCTGACCGGCCTGGCGCTGGCGCGCACGCTGGGCTCGGCGGCCCGGCTGAAGTGGCCGAACGACGTGCTGCTGGGCCCGGACGGCAAGAAGGTCGCCGGCGTCTTGGTGCAGTCCGGAGCAGCCCAGTCCGGAGCGGCGCAGCCCGGCTCGGGACAGCCGGGCTCGGAACAGTCCGGCTCGGATGCGGTGGTCGTCGGGGTGGGCCTGAACGTCTCGACCGAGCAGGCCGAACTGCCGGTGGAGACGGCCACCTCGTTGCTGCTGGAGGGCCACCGGGAGTCCGACCGCGGCGAGCTGCTGGTCGGGTTCTTGAGCCGGTTCGACGGCCTCTACACCGCCTGGCAGGCGCACGGCGGCGACGCCCGGGCCAGCGGGCTGGCCGGTGGCTACCGGGCGGTCTGCGCGACCCTGGGCGTCGAGGTGTCGGTCGAGCTCACCGGCCACACCCTCACCGGCCGCGCGGTGGACGTCGACGACAGCGGCCGGCTGCTGGTGCGCCCGACCGGCGGTGGCACACCGGTTGCGGTGGCCGCCGGAGATGTCACCCATGTCCGCTGAGATCTCCGCTAACGTAGACCCAACATAACGTCGGCCTGATGCGGGAGTTCCGATGGCGTACCCGGAGAAGCTGCTCAATGAGGACGAGGAGATCGTCGAGCACCTGCACCCGCACTGGCTGACCCTGGTGCCGGCGGTGCTGGCGTTCCTGCTCATCTGCGCCCTGTCCGGGGTGGCTATCGCCTTCCTGCCCAGCGGCGACGACAACGCCAACGCCCGGCACATCCTGCTGCTGGCCATCCTGGTGATCGCCCTGGTGCTGCTGGTCTGGCTGACGCTGGCACCGCTGATCCGGTGGCGGTCCACCCACTACGTGATCACCACCCGCCGGGTGCTGATCCGGCGCGGGGTGTTCAGCCACGTCGGGCGCGACATCACGCTCGGCCGGATCAGCGACGTGGCCTACGAGCAGACCCTGTCCGACCGGCTCTTCCGGTCCGGCACCCTGCACATCGAGTCGGCCGGCGAGAACGGCCAGGAGACGCTGGTCAACATCCCGCGGGCCAACGACGTGCAGCAGACCCTGAACCGGCTGATCGAGGCCGACTCCAACCGGCGCGAGTACCCGCGCCCCGGGCCGAGCTGACCCGCACCGCGGCGACCCGGGCCGGCTAACCAGCCGGGGCGGGCTGGCGGTCGGCCGGCTCCGCGGTGAGCTCGGGTGGGGTGACGGCCCGCGCCAGCGCACCGCCGGAACCGGTCAGCGTGGCCAGCATCTGCCGGACGTGCGCCAGCTGGGCGTTGATGCTGTCCCGGCGCTGGGTGGCGGCGGCCAGCTCGCGTTCGGACTCGGAGCGGATTCGCTCGGCCCGCGCGACGGCCTCGGCGAGCAGCTGCTCGGACCGGCGCTCGGCGTCGGCGAGCAGCAGGGCTGCCTCGCGGTCGGCCTCGGCGGCGGTGTGCTCGGCCTCGGCCCGCAGCTGCTCGGCGTGCTCACGGGTGATGGCCAGCTGCCGTTCGGCGATCGCGGTGCGCTGCTGCAGGTCGGCCTCGGCCTTGTTCCGGCGCTGGGTGAGCGCCTGCTCGAAGTCACCGGCGGCCTGGGCGGCCTGGGCGCGCTGCCCCTCGTAGATGGCCTCGGCCTCGGCCCGGCGCGCGGCGGCGTGCCGGTTGGCCTCGTCGATGATCTGGTCGGCGCCGCGCCTGGCGTCCTCCAGCACCCGGGCCGCCTCCTGGTCGGCGGCGATCCGGGTCTGCTCGGCGTAGCGCTGGGCCTCGGCCATGGTGCGGGCGCTGGTGGCGTCCAGTTCGAGCAGCCGGCGGTTCACCTCGGCCGCGGCGGCGGTGCGCAACTCGTCGGCCTCCTGCTGGGCCAGCGCCAGGATCTGCCCGACCCGGCCGCCGAGCTCGGCGAAGCTGGGCTCCGCGGTACCGGCCTCGGCGGCGAGGCGGGCGGCCGCCTCGGCGGCGGTGAGCTCGGCCACCCGGCGGGCCAGGTCGTCGGCGCGCTCCTCGGCGGCAGCCGCGGCCGCCGTCAGCTCAGCCAGCCGCCGGTCGACCTCGGCGGGCTCGTAGCCGCGCATCACCGTCCGGAAGGCCTCGTTGCTGTTCGGGATCATGGGCCGCTCTCATCATCTGCGTGAGTAGGAAGCTGCTGTCGCCGTCCTCGGTGTCCTCCCCGTTGTCGGCATCAGGGGCGTCCGGCACTGCCGCGACCGGCACCCGCCGGCCGGCCTGGTTGGTGATCAGCCGGGTCCGGACCGGCTCGCTCGCCGCGCTGTCGGTGCTCACGCCGTCGAGTGCCACGAAGGCGTGCCGGCCCACGCTCGGTTCGGGCCGGGCCGCCAGCTCAGCGGCCGCCAGCTCGGCGGCCGCCGGCTCGGCGGCCACCGGCTCGGCAGCCACCGGCTCGGCAGCGGGCTCGACCGCCGCCAGGTGCCGGCCGGGCGCCGCGGGTGGCCCGGCCGCATCCGCCAGGACCTCGATCGCGGCGGACAGCTCGCCGAGCTCGGCGGCGATGGCGTCGCGTCGTTCGGTGAGCGATGCGACCTCGGCGCGAGCGGAGTCCAGCAGCTGCTGGGCCTGGGCGCGCAGGCTCTCCGCCTCGGCACGGGCGTCGCCGAGCAGCAGGCCGGCCTCGGTCTTGGCCGTGCGACGCAGCTCGTACATCTCCCGCTGCGACCGGCCGACCTGCTCGGCCACCTGCTCGCGGACCGCCCGGGCGCCGGCCTCCGCCTCGGCCAGCCGGCGTTCGGCCCGGTCGTGCTGACCGGCGGCGGCCTGCTCCGCCTCGGCCAGGATCGCCTCGGCCTGCCGCCGCGCCTCGGCCAGCAGGGCGGCCGATTCGGCAGCGGCACTGGCCAGCTGGCGGTCCCGGGCCTCGGCGGCCAGCCGCAGCTCGGCGTCGAGCTCACCGCGCTGCCGGCGCACCTTCGCCGTGGCCGAGGCGAGCACGTCGCCGACCCGCAGCCGCAGCTGGCGCAGCGCGGCGGCTGCCTCGGCATGGGCCTGGCCGCGAATCCGGTCCGCCTCCAGGTGCGCGGTCCCGATCAGCCCGGCGACGACCTGCTGTGCCCAGGCGGTCTGCTCGCCGGCGGCGGCCAGTTCCCGGGTCACCGTGTCCCGGGCCTGGTCGAGCAGCGCCGCCGCCTGCTCGGTTGCCGCTTGCAGCTGGACTGCCGAGTCGTGCGCCGCCTGGTCCAGGCGCTGCTGGGCGGCGCCGAGCAGCTGCGCCGCCTGCTGCTGGGCCTGGTCGAGCACGCCGGCGGCATGCTGGTCGGCGGCGGTCCGGGTCGCGGCCGCTTCGGCCCGTGCGACGGCCTGCAGCTCGCGCAGCTCCCGCTCGTGCTCGTTCCAGGACCGGGTCAGGTCGGCGGCGAGGTCCGCGTGCCGCTGGTCGGCCTCCCGCTGGGCACCGAGCAGGATCTGCTCGGCCTGGGCCCGGAACGCGGCCGCGGCCAGCTCGGCCTGGGTGCGCTCCTGCTCCGCCTCGGCCCGGGCCGCGGCCAGCACGGACTCGGCGGCCTGCTCGGCGGCGGCCGCGACCAGCATCGCCTGGTTGGTCGCGTCGCGGATCAGCACCTGCGCCTCGTCGTGCGCTTCGACCAGCCGGGCCCGGGCCGCGGCCAGCTTGTGCTCGGCGGCGGCCAGGGCGTCCTCGGTCACCACCTGCCCGGAGCCGGAGCGCAGCTCGGCCGGACGCGGCAGGAAAGCCGTGACGGGGGTCGACTCGTCGCCGATACTGCCTGGCGCCGAGTTCTCCCGCATGCGGCAGATGGTCGCAGATAGCGTGCTGCGCACACCGTATTCACAGGGCTATGTCGCCGTATTCCCCGAACTTTCGGGCAGTTCTTCACGGTGAGTCAACAACTGCCCAGCACAGCGTCACCGCCTGCCGTTCCGGCGGGTAATTCCCACGCTTCCCCCCGAGCCCGGAGAAAGCATTCCAAACGTGCTCCTCAGAACCGGTCCGGGGCAGGTAGCGTGCGTGCAGCGTGGAAGATGGACGCGGGCGACGACGTTGGTCCGGTGGCAGGTGCCGGTAGAAGAGGCGGGAGACTACAACCAGTGCTGACACATCTGCAGCAGCTCGAGGCCGAGAGCATCCACATCTTCCGGGAGGCGGTGGCCGAGAGCGAGCGTCCGGTGATGCTGTACTCCATCGGCAAGGACAGCTCGGTGATGCTGCGGCTGGCGCAGAAGGCCTTCAGCCCGTCCAAGCCGCCGTTCCCGCTGCTGCATGTCGACACCACCTGGAAGTTCCGGGAGATGTACGAGTTCCGGGACAAGATCGCCGCCGAGACCGGCATGGAACTGCTGGTGCACCAGAACCCGGACGCCCTGGCCGCCGGCATCAACCCGTTCACGCACGGCTCGGCCGTGCACACCGACATCTGGAAGACCGAGGGCCTGAAGCAGGCGCTGGACAAGTACCGCTTCGACCTGGCCTTCGGCGGCGCCCGCCGGGACGAGGAGAAGTCGCGGGCCAAGGAACGGGTCTTCTCGATCCGGTCGGCCGCGCACCGCTGGAACCCCAAGCGGCAGCGGCCGGAGCTGTGGCGGCTCTACAACGCCCGGGTCAATCCCGGTGAGAGCGTCCGGGTGTTCCCGCTGTCCAACTGGACCGAGCTCGACATCTGGCAGTACATCCGGCTGCAGGACATCCCGATCGTGCCGCTGTACTACGCCAAGCCCCGGCCGGTGGTGGAGCGGGACGGCACGCTGATCATGGTGGACGACGACCGGATGCCACTGCGCGCGGACGAGGTGCCCGAGCAGCGCAGCGTCCGGTTCCGGACCCTGGGCTGCTACCCGCTCACCGGGGCGGTGGTCAGCGACGCCAGCACCATCACCGAGGTGATCGGCGAGATGCTGGTGACCACCAGTTCCGAACGGCAGGGCCGGGTGATCGACCACGACTCGGCGGCGTCGATGGAGAAGAAGAAGCAGGAGGGGTACTTCTGATGGCCGCGCCAATCGCCGAGGGCTCGTCGCCGGCGGAGATCGAGGAGTACCTCGACGCGCACGAGCGCAAGTCGATGCTGCGGTTCATCACCTGCGGCAGCGTCGACGACGGCAAGAGCACCCTGATCGGCCGGTTGCTCTACGAGTCCAAGCTGATCCTGGACGACCAGCTCAGCGCGCTGGAAGCCGACTCCAAGCGGTTCGGCACCCAGGACGGCGAGCTGGACCTGGCGCTGCTGGTGGACGGCCTGGCCGCCGAGCGGGAGCAGGGCATCACCATCGATGTCGCCTACCGGTTCTTCACCACGGCCCACCGCAAGTTCGTGGTGGCCGACACCCCGGGGCACGAGCAGTACACCCGCAACATGGTCACCGGCGCGTCCAACGCCGACCTGGCGGTGATCCTGGTCGACGCCCGCAAGGGGGTGCTGACCCAGACCCGCCGGCACAGCTACCTGGTCTCGCTGCTGGGCATCCGCAAGATCGTGCTGGCGGTCAACAAGCTCGACCTGGTCGGGTTCTCCCAGCAGGTCGCCGCCGACATCGAGGCCGACTACCGGCGCTTCGCCTCCCAGATCGGGATCGCCGACGTGGTGGTGATCCCGATGTCGGCGCTGACCGGTGACAACGTGACCAGCCCCAGCCCGCGGATGCCCTGGTACTCCGGCCCGCCGCTGCTGGAGTACCTGGAGCGGGTGCAGACCGACGTCGCCGACCCGGACGAGCCGTTCCGGATGCCGGTGCAGTGGATGAACCGGCCCGACCAGCACTTCCGGGGTGCGTCGGGCATGATCGTGCGCGGCTCGGTCCGGCCGGGTGACCGGGTGCAGGTGCTGCCGCACGGCAACGAGAGCACGGTGGCGCGGGTCGTCACCGCCGACGGCGACCTGGAGCGGGCGGTGGCCGGGCAGTCGGTGACGCTGACCCTGACCGAGGAGATCGACGTCAGCCGTGGCGACGTGCTGTCCTCGGTGCGCGACGCCGCCCAGGTGGGCGACCAGTTCGAGGCGCACGTGGTGTGGATGTCCGAGCACCGGATGCTGCCGTCCCGCTCGTACCTGCTCAAGCTCGGCACCCGCCGCACCACCGCGACCCTGAGCCAGCCCAAGTACAAGATCAACGTCAACACCCTGGAGCAGACCGCGACGACCTCGCTGGAGCTCAACGAGATCGGGGTGTGCACCCTCAGCCTCGGCGAGCCGATCGCCTTCGACCCCTACCGGGACAACCGCGAGATGGGCGGCTTCATCCTCATCGACCGGCTCACCAACGACACGGTGGCCGCCGGGATGCTCCATTTCGCCTTGCGGCGCAGCACCAACATCAGCTGGCAGGCCATCGAGGTGGACAAGCGGGCGCACGTCGCCCTCAAGGGCCACCAGCCGTGCGTGGTGTGGTTCACCGGGCTCTCCGGCGCCGGCAAGTCCACCATCGCCAACCTGGTCGAGCGGCGGCTGCACGCCGACGGCCGGCACACCTACCTGCTCGACGGCGACAACGTCCGGCACGGCCTGAACCGGGACCTCGGCTTCTCCGAGATCGACCGCATCGAGAACATCCGGCGGGTCGCCGAGGTGGCGAAGCTGATGGTGGACGCCGGCCTGATCGTGCTGGCGTCCTTCATCTCGCCGTACGCCGCCGACCGGGCGATGGCCCGCAACCTGGTGGGTGAGAACGAGTTCTGCGAGGTCTTCGTCGACACCCCGCTGGACATGGCCGAGCACAACGACCGCAAGGGCCTGTACGCCAAGGCCCGGCGCGGTGAACTGCCCAACTTCACCGGCATCGACTCGCCTTACGAGGTGCCGCAGGCTCCCGAGGTGCACATCGACACCACCACCACCTCGGCCGAGCAGGCCGCCGAGCAGGTGGTCGAGGCGTTGCGCCGAATGGGCATCGTGAGCTGATGGGTGCCGGCTGACATGCCGTTCATCGCCCGCCGGCCCAATCCGGACCTGCCGGCGGACGGGCCACCCGAGCCGATCCGGCTGGCCTACTTCTCGGTGCGCGAGGTCAAGCAGCGGGTGCCCGCCGATGCGGCACGGAAGGTGAAGACGCCGCGCTGGCAGCTGTGCACGACCTACGGCTACCGCGCCGAGGACGGCCGGTACTTCGCGGTGCCGGCGCAGACCGGCGGCGTCGACGTCGAGGGCCAGTACACCGACCTGGCGTCGGTGCCCGGCTTCCTGTGGGGGCTGCTCGGTCCGTACGGGCGGCAGTTGCGCCCGGCGCTGCTGCACGACCACCTCTGCAACGTCGCCGAGGGCAAGGTGCCTGCCGAACCGGACGACCGCAACGCCGCCGGGCAGCCGGTGCCGCCGGGCCGGACACCGGTGCAGATCCGCAAGGAGGCCGACTACCTGTTCCGGGAGGCGTTGCGCTCCGAAGGCGTTCCTCCGGTGCGCAGCTGGCTGTTCTTCACCGGGGTCTCGTTCGGCCGGTTCCTGACCTATGCCAGGTGGCTGGCCCTGCTGCTCGGGGCGCTGGCCGGACTGTTCGGCGTGCTGGCCTGGCATGCGCTCACCGTGGCCCTGGGCGGTGGCCCGCGCCGGGTCGACGGGTGGTTGTCCGAGCGCTGGTTCTGGCTGGTGTTCCTGGGCATCGCGGTGTTGCTGGCGGCCGGGCTGCGCCGCCGGCTGATGACCCTCGCGGTGCTGGCCGCGCTGCTGGTCATCGTGGTGTGCCTGTCCGGCGCCGATCCCGCCGTTGCCGGCTGGTCGCACTCGCTGGGCTGGCATGCCGGGGCTGCCGGCGTGCTGCTGGCCGCCCTGGCCGCGGTGGGGCTGACCACCGACGTGCGGGTCGCGCTGATCACTGCGGTGGTGGTGCCGGTGATCCTGCCGGTGGTGCTGGCCACCCTGCTGGCGCAGGAGATCCTGGCCCTGCCGGACCTGGTGAACTGGGCGCTGCACGGCTACCCCGACGACCAGGAGCCGGATCCCGGCCCGCTGCTCGGCCCGGCGACCCGCGGCCGGTTCTGACCCGGCTGCCGCGTTCTGCCGGCTGCCGCACTCGGCTGGTCACCGTTCGGCTGGTTACCGCTCGGCCGGGCCCTCGGCGGCGGCGGGGTCGAGCACCCGGGACAGGAACGACCGGGTGCGCTCGTGCCGCGGCGCGGCGATCACCTGCTCCGGGCTGCCTTCCTCCACCACCACGCCGCCGTCCATGAACACCACCCGGTTGGCCACCTCGCGGGCGAAGCTCATCTCGTGGGTGACCACCATCATGGTCATGCCCTCGGCGGCCAGGTCGCGCATCACGGCCAGCACGTCGCCGACCAGTTCCGGGTCCAGCGCCGAGGTGGGCTCGTCGAACAGCATCACCTCCGGCCCCATCGACAGCGACCGGGCGATCGCCGCGCGCTGCTGCTGGCCGCCGGACAGCTGCGCGGGGTAGGCGCCGGCCTTCTCCGACAGGCCCACCTTGACCAGGTTGCCGCGCGCCACCTGCTCGGCCTGCTGCCTGGACCGGCGCAGCACCCGGCGCTGGGCGATGGTGAGGTTCTCCAGCACGGTCAGGTGCGGAAACAGGTTGAACGACTGGAACACCATGCCGATCCGGCGCCGGGCGGCGTCGATGTCGACGTCCGGATCGGTGAGCTCGACGCCGCCGACGAACACCTGTCCCGACTGCGGCTCTTCCAGCAGGTTGATGCAGCGCAGCAGGGTGGACTTGCCCGAGCCGGACGGCCCGATCACGCAGACCACCTCGCCGCGCGAGACGGCGAAGTCGATGCCGCGCAGCACGTGGTTGGCGCCGAAGGACTTGTGCAGCGCCCGGACCTCGATGACGGCGCTGTCCCGGCTGCGCTCCGCTGCGTTGCCGGTCATGCGTTCGCCTTGGCGTTGCGGCCCTCGAGGCGGCGGGCCAGGTAGCTCAACGGGACGGTGATGACCAGGTAGCACAGGCCCGCGATCAGGATCGGGGTGATGTTGGCCTTGGTGCTGGCCAGGTCCCGGCCGAACTTGGTGAGCTCGCGCTCCTCCAGCTGCACGCCGAGGAACAGCACCAGGCTGCTGTCCTTGAACAGCAGCACCAGCTCGTTGGTCAGCGGCGGGATGATGATGCGGAAGGCCTGCGGGATGATGATGCTGATCATCGCCCGGCTGCTGGACATGCCCAGCGACCGGGCCGCCTCCCGCTGGCCGCGCGGCACGGCCTGGATGCCGGCCCGGACCGTCTCGGCCATGTAGGCGGCCGAAACCAGTGCCAGGGCCAGCGCGACCTTGCCGACGGTGCCGCCGGGGATGGTGGTGCCCGGAAACGCCAGCGGCACCCCGACCCCGACGAAGATGAAGATCAGCAGTGCCGGCAGGCCGCGGAAGATCTCGACGTAGGCCATCGCCACCCAGCGGTACGGCGGCACCGACGACAGCCGCATCAGCGCGATCAGCACGCCCAGCACCAGCCCGGCGGCGAAGCCGGTGAGCGTGTAGATCACGGTGTTCTTCAGCGCCACGGTGAGCACGTCCGGGAACATCTCGCGGGCGATCTCGCCGCGCGCGAAGTTCTGCCGCAGGGTGTGCCAGTCGGCGAGGGCGGCGAGGGTCGCCACCACCGCCACGAAGACCGTGTACTGGATACCCAGGCTGATCCGCCGCCGCTGCCGGCGGGTCAGCCTGGGCCGGCGCACGCCGGCAGCCTCGCCGGGCGCGTCAGCCAGTCGGCTTGTCACCGATCCACTTGCTGTAGAGCTGGTCGTAGGTGCCGTCGCTGTGGGCCTTGGCCAGCGCCGCGTCGATCTTGGACAGCAGCTCGTCGTTGCCGTCCTTCTTCACCGCGAAGCCGTACTGCTCGCCGGTGTCGAGGTTGGCCACGATCTCGAAGCCGGAGTTGGCCGAGTCCTTGAGCCAGCCGTTGACCACCGGCAGGTCCTGGACGATCACCTCGACCTGGCCGCTGCGCAGGCCGTTGAGCTCGGCCTCGGAGGTCTCGAAGGAGACCGGGTCGGCGCCGTGCGCCTTGACGTAGTCCTCGCCGGTGGTGGAGGCCTGCGAGCCGACCTTGTGGCCCTTGGCGGTGTCCATCGAGGTGATGCCGGAGCCCTTCTTGGCCAGCAGCGCCTGGGTGGCGTCGAAGTAGGGGTCGGAGAAGTCGAGGTTCTTCTTGCGCTCGTCGGTGATCGTCATGCCGGCGGCGGCGACGTCGCACTGGCCGGCGTTGAGCGCGGCACCGGTCTTGATGTTCTCGAACGGGGTGTCGACGATCTTCTGGGTCACGCCGAGGTCCTTGGCGACCAGGTCGATCAGGTCCACGTCGAAGCCGACCACCTTGCCGCCCTCGATCGACTGGAACGGCGGGTAGGGCAGGTGGGTGCAGGTGGTGAGTTGGCCCGATTTGATGAGCTTGATGCCGCCGGTCTGGGCGGAGTCGTCGGACTTCTTGTCGCTGCTGCAGCCGGCGAGCAGGACCAGAGCGCCGGCTGCCAGGGCCGTGCGCGCCAGGAAGGTGCGGTGCATGGATGCTCCTGAGGTAGCGAAGGGAAATGCCATCCTCGCATTACCGGGCGCAATCGCTGTGGAGGTGTGCCGGACACCGTGGCACGGCACCGGCCGCGCGGGTTCGCCTGCCGGCTTTGCCGGCCGCCCGGGCGTATCGGTCCGGCGGCTGGCTTCTCCTTGAAGTACCGGTGTCCTGACGGAGCCGGCGGTTAAGCAGCAGCCGCCGGGCCGGGGCAGCAGCACCGAATGGGGTTGCTGCCCCGGCGTCAGCCGTCCTACAGGTCGCCGGCCAGCCATTCGAAGACGGCGCGGGCCGGCCCGGGGCGGGCGTTGCGGTAGCCGGTGCCGGCCCACAGGTGCAGCCGGTGCGGGTCGCCGGCAGCGGCCGCGGCCTGCCGCAGCCCCCGGGTCAGGTGGTGGATCGCCGGGTAGCCGGCCGGCGCGCTTGCCTCGTGGTCGGCGATGAACTGGTTGCGTAGCCCGCGCGCGTAGCGGCCGGTGAAGGCCCGGGTGACGACGGTGCCGGGAAAGCCCGGGTCGGCCAGGGCGTCCTGGTAGGTCTTGGAGGCGCCGCTCTCGTCGGTGCGCAGCAGCAGGGTGCCGACGGCCACCGCGTCGGCACCGGCGTCCAGCAGGGTGGCGACGGCCCGCGGGCCGTCCACGCCGCCGGTGGCGAGCAGCGGCAGCCCGGTCGCCTGCCCGACGGCCCGGACGAGCTCGTCGGTGCGGGTCGGGGTGATCGTCCGGTGGGGATCGTGGGTGCCGCTGTGGCCGCCGGCGTCGCTGCCCTGCACGATCAGGGCATCCGCCCCGGCCTCGGCCGCCGCCCGGGCCTCGGAGACGGTGGTGACGGTGACCAGCAGCCGGCTGCCGGCGCGGCGCAGCGCGGCGAGGTCGGCCGGGCGGGGCAGGCCGAAGGTGACCGACACCACCGGCACCGGATCGGCCAGCAGCAGGTCGAGCTTGTCCTGCCACCGGTCGTCGTCGGTCTGCGGCACCGGCGGCAGGTCGAGTCCGAAGCGCTCGGCCTCGGCCCGCAACTCCTCGGCGTAGCGGCGGTAGTCGGCCTCGCTGATGCTGCTCGGGGTGGGCGCGAACAGGTTCACCCCGAAGTTGTCGGTCCTCCGGCGCAGTTCGGCGATCTCGGCGGCCAGCGTGTCGGATGTCTTGTAGCCACCGGCCAGGAAGGCGAACGCTCCCGCCTCGGTGGCCGCGGCAGCCAGCCGGACGGTGGTGGCGCCGCCGGACATGGGTGCCGCCACCAGCGGCAGCGGGCTGCCCAGCGGGTTGGCGATAAGTGCCATCTGGCTGTCCTCCTCCGGGTGGGGTGGCTCGGGTTCCCCGGGACGCGACTGGTGCGGTGCCGCTGTCGCGGCGTGTTATCGTTCTGCCCGTCTCACGGTTGGTGTGAGACGGCGCATCAGCAGCGAAGACCGGTGAGAATCCGGCGCTGTCCCGCAACGGTACTGCCCCGCCAGGGGCGAGCCCGGACGCCTGCCTGCGTCACGACACCTGTCCTCGGAGGAAGGGCGGTTCGGACAGGCCTGCGCGGCTTCTCCCGTCGCCGGTCTTGGCGAGCGCACTTCGTCCTCCCTGGTCGATCGGAGGATGAATCAAAATGGAAAGACGTTGGTGGACGGCGCCGATATGCGCCGTGGCGGCAGTGACCCTGCTGGCCACGGCTGGCTGCTCCAGCTCGGACACCTCGCAACCGGCCGGCAGCGGCTCGAGTCCGGCCGCCTCGTCGCCGGGTGGCAGTTCGAGCGCCAGCACCGTTGCCGAGGCCGTGTTCCCGGTGACGCTCGGGACCGGCAGTACCGCGGTGACGATCGAGAAGAAGCCGGCCCGGATCGTCTCGCTGTCGGCGACGGTGACCGAGGACCTATTCGCGATCGGCGCCGGGGCCCAGGTGATCGCGGTCGACAAGAACTCCAGCTACCCGGCCTCGGCCCCGCACACCGCCCTGGACGCCTACCAGCTCAACGCCGAGGCCGTCGCGGCCTACCGTCCCGACCTGGTCGTGGTGTCCGGGGTGGCGCCGGCCCAGGTCACCAAGCTCAAGGCACTGAAGCTGCCCGTCATCGACGAGCCGGCCGCTGCCAACCTCGACCAGGTCTACGAGCAGATCACCGATCTGGGGAAGGCCACCGGCAACGCCTCGGCGGCGGCGGCGCTGGTCGCCTCGATGCAGCAGAAGATCACCGACATCGTCGCCTCCACGCCGAAGCCGCCGGCTGGCGCCAGCTACTACTACGAGCTCGACCAGACCTACTACTCGGTCACCACGTCGACCTTCGTCGGCCAGCTGTTCAAGCTGCTCGGCCTGACCAGCATCGCCGACGCGGCGAAGGGTGCCGCGGCCGCCGGCGGGTACCCGCAGCTGAACAGCGAATACGTCGTCAAGTCCGACCCGGGCTACCTGTTCCTGGCCGACACCAAGTGCTGCGGGCAGTCGGCGAAGACGGTCGCCGCGCGGCCGGGCTGGGCGGTGCTCGGGGCCGTCAAGGGCGGGCGGATCGAGGCCCTCGACGACGACGTCGCCTCCCGCTGGGGACCGCGCGTCGTCGACCTGCTGCAGACCATCTCGGCCGAGCTGAAGGAGCACCCGATCAGGTGACAGCTTCGGCGCCGACCGGCGGCGGCGTGCGCGCGCGCCGCCACCAGCTGCGGCTTCCCGGCACGGTCGCAGCACTTGTGCTGGTCGGCGCCGTCGTCCTGGCGTCCTGCATCGGGCCGGTGTCCATCGGTCCGGACCGGGTGGTGGGCACCGTGCTGGCGCAGCTGTTCGGCGCGCACACCTCGGTGCCGCCGGTGGACCAGGCCATCGTCTGGAACCTGCGGCTGCCGCGGGTGGTGCTCGCCGCCCTGGTCGGCGCCGCGCTGTCGGCGAGCGGCACGGCCTACCAGGGCGTGCTGCGCAACTCGCTGGCAGATCCGTACCTGCTCGGGGTGGCGGCCGGTGCGGGCCTGGGCGCCACGGTGGCGATCGTCTCGGGCGGATCGGGATCGGTCCTGCTCCCGGTCGCGGCGTTCCTCGGGGCGGTGGCGGCGGTGGTGCTGACCTACCTGGTGGCCTCGATGGGGTCCGACCGGGCCAGCGGGTACACGGTGATCCTGGCCGGCGTCGCGGTCGCGGCGATGCTGACCGCGGTCCAGACCTTCCTGCAGCAGCAGCATTCCGAGGAGATCCGCCAGATCTACAACTGGTTGCTGGGCAGCTTCTCGGTGGCCAGCTGGCGCGACGTCGGCCTGGCGCTGCCGTACCTGGTGGTGAGCATGCTGGTGCTGCTGGCCCACCGGCGGGTGCTGGACGTGCTGCGGGTGGGTGCGGAGGAGGCCGGCACCCTCGGCCTGCACCCGACCCGCACCAGGCTGCTCATCGTCGCCGCGGCGACGCTCGGCACCGGCGCCGCGGTGGCGGTCAGCGGGTTGATCGGCTTCGTCGGCATCATCGTCCCGCATGCCGTCCGGCTACTGACCAGCGCCAGCTACCGGGTGGTCATGCCGGTGGCGATGCTGGGCGGCGCGGCGTTCCTGGTGCTGGCCGACCTGGTCGCGCGGACCGTCACGGCTCCCGGCGAGGTGCCCATCGGGGTGGTGACGGCCCTCGTCGGCGGCCCGTTCTTCCTCGCCGTGCTGCGCTCCCGCCGCACCCGGCAGGGGTTGCTGTGATTTCGGCTGCAGTGACTCCGGCCGTCGTGATCCGGGCCGTTGCGCCCCGGGCCGTCGTGACTCCGGCCGTTGCGCCCCGGCGGGGGCCGGCGTGACCAGCCTCGGCTTCGAGCAGGTGACGGTCCGCTACGCCGGCACCCCCGCGGTCACCGATGCCAGCTTCACCGTCGCCGAAGGCGAATGGGTCGCCCTGGTCGGGCCGAACGGCGCCGGCAAGTCCAGCCTGCTGCGCGCCGCGACCGGACTGGTTCCGCACGAGGGAGCCGTCCGGGTGGGCGACCGGCCGGCGAAGGCACTGTCCTGGCGGGAACGGGCCCGCTGCATCGCGCTGGTGCCGCAGCAACCCGAGCTGCCCGCGGCCATGCCGGTGCTCGACTACGTGCTGCTCGGCCGTACCGCGCACATTCCCTACCTGGGCCGGGAGTCCGCGGCTGACCTGCACATCAGCGAGTCGGTGCTGGACCGCCTGGGCATGGGCAGGTTCGCCGCGCGGCCGCTCGGCACGCTTTCCGGCGGAGAGATCCAGCGGGCGGTGCTGGCGCGGGCGCTCGCCCAGCAGGCGCCCGTCCTGCTGCTGGACGAGCCGACCAGCGCGCTCGACCTGGGGCGCCGCGTCGAGGCGCTCGAACTCGTCGACGAGGTGCGCCGCGAGCACGGCCTGACCGTGCTCAGCGTGCTGCACGACCTGACGCTGGCCGCCCAGTTCGCCGAACGGCTGGTGCTGCTGGTCTGCGGCGAGGTCCGCGCGGTGGGCACCCCCGAGGCGGTGCTGGATCCCACCGTGCTTGCCGAGTCGTTCGGTGCCCAGGTGCGGGTGATGGCCGGTGCGGACGGCCGGCTGGTGGTCGTTCCGTACCGCAGGACGACGCCGTGATCGCGGGTGCCGGCGCGCCGTGATCGCGATGACCCTGCACACCCGGCCCGAGGACGGGGCGGTGCTGCCGTACCTGGTGTGGCGCTTCCTGGGTCCGCTGCTGGTCGCGTCCACCGCATCGTCTGGCGGCGGTGTCGGCACCCGGAGCTGGATCATTAACGCCCAGGTCAGCCATGACTACGCCCGCCACGACCTGGACGCGCACGCTGCCGAACTGGCGGCCGGTGTCCGGCTCGCCGGTGCCGGGGTCGCGATGTTCACCGCCGCCGACGTCACCCGGGTCCGGCGGGCCACGGACGGCGGGGTGAGCGCCGAGGCCACCGTCGGGCTCACCCACCCGACCTGGGCCGCGGCCGCCGAGTCCGGTTCGCCGACCGGTGTGGACTCCGTTCCGCCGGCCGCCGGCACGATCAACATCGTGGCTTTCCTGCCGGTGAACCTGACGTCCGCCGCCCTGCTCGGCGCGCTGTGCACCGCCACCGAGGCCAAGACCCAGGCCCTGCTCGAACGCGGCATCCCCGGCACCGGAACGCCATCGGACGCCGTCACGGTCGTGTGCCCCGCCGAAGGTTCCGAGCCGTTCTGCGGAGTCCGGTCCGAGTGGGGCGCGCGGCTCGCGCGGGCCGTCCACGCGGCGGTTAGCCTCGGCACCTGAGCGCCGTCAAGGACGTCCTACTTGCCGGACCATCCGCTGGGCGGCAGCTTGTAGCGGAACCTGATCTCTTGTAGCCGTGACGCCTCGGCGGTCCAATTCTTCCACCAGCGGATCTCGCCTCCATCGGCTTGCACAGAGCCGTCTAACTCCCGCCACCACTGGATGCCGTCGACCACGACCAAATCAGTGGGTTGCCAGTCACGAGAGTTGTCGACCTCGCCATATGTCAATTCGACCGTCTTGGCTGCCCCCGATGATCCCTTCACTTCGACCCGCCGGATTTCATCCCTTTTAGTCACAACCAAGTCGTAAGGCTTCGTCGACCCGGTGTACTCGACCTCATAGTCCAAGGCCTCATACGCCTCGATGGCTAGGTTCACGGCCCGCCACTCGATAGCGCTACGAACCGCGGAGTCAGCGATGTAACCGCTGCCGCCGCGCTTCGCGGACTTCCTTTCGGTTGAAGTCGCGCCTGGCTTCGGGCCGGTGACATCACCCAAGTCCTCTAGCGCCAGGATCTCCAGGACCTCGCGAGGCATCTTGACGAAGTAGGTCTGCTGAGCACGAAGCTCTCGCCTGTCGCTGAAGCCGAACGGAAAGTACAGCCTGCCGTCGGGGTATTGAACTTCAAGCTGCGCCAGCACCTTCCGGAGCTCCGGCTCCCACGCTCGGACTTCGCTGATAAGCACCGGGCGCGCAAGCGGTGTGAAGTTCAGTAGCGGCATGCGCCATGCGGGACGTGGTTCCAGGCTGCCAGCCCTTCTGCCGACCGTCCCATGCGCTTGCCAGGAAATGTCTGTCTCTTCGTAGAAGCCGGTCGCCTGTGACCATCCAACGATCCCGGGTTCACCGGCTAGGGTCTTGTGCCAGTGGACGATGACGTCACCGGGTTGGACATAGGTGATGAGTTCATAGCCCCAGTAGGGTCGGCCGCTCCCGTCAGCCGTTGGCGCAAAGAGATCCGCACCGAGATCATCACGGTCCGTGATCTCCATCCAAAATCGTTGATGAGGGTCGCTCGCCCACCACGTGTAGATCGCCATGCAGAGCATGATGCCCAAGTGCTTCGGCGTGTGTGGCGGTTGATAACAAAGCGTTGCTTGCGTGCAGGAAACACCCTCCTGAAGGGGATGCCACTCTCGCTCTGCCCGAGTGCTCGGAATCAAGGCTTGCTCGTCGAAGCTTCCTCCAAGCCCATTCTCAGCGACTCATACTGCAGGTCCCGAACAGTCGAAGCTGCTGAACCATCAGGTGGGAAGCGTGGCGTGTGCAATGCGCAGGCCGAGGTCGTCCAGCTCGTCGAGGATCAGACCGGCGCCCCAGACCTGGTTACGCTTCCGGTCGGTCAAGGGACGGAGCACACCGGTATCGGACAGCCGATTGAGGGCGGCGAAGATACTGCTGCGCGGAGCATCCACCAGGGCGATGGCATCTTCCGATGACAGGATCGGCCGGGTGGGCAGCAGGGTCAGCAGCTTGGCGGCGGCGCTGCCGCTCCGTATCGATCCCACCCTCTCGCGCCACTCGTCGGTGATGTCGTTCAGGCGGGTCGCTGTGACCCGCGACTGTGCGGCGGCGATGCGCGCCGACTCGGCGAAGGTGGTCAACAGCGGATCGATGTCTCCGCGGCGGTAGGAGTGCAGCAGTTCGAAGTAATGGTCCCGGCGCGCCACCAGAGCTGAGGCCAGCGGAATGACGACGCTCGTGGTGGCGCCGCGCCGTCGCAGCACGGCGTTGATGAGTGCTCGGCCGATCCGGCCGTTGCCGTCGGTGAAAGGGTGGATCGATTCGAACTGGGCGTGCGCCAGCGCTGCCTGTGCCAGAGCCGGCAGGTCGTTCCGGTTGGCGAAGCTGAGCAGGTCGTCGAGGTAGCCCTCGACGGTGTCCGGCGGCGGTGGCACGTAGAGCGCGCCCCGTGGTGAGTGGTCGCTGCCGCCGATCCAGTTCTGCATGTCCCGCAACCGGCCGGCGTAGCGCACTTCGACAGGATCGTCTTGCATCAGCACCCGGTGGGCCGCGGTGAGGGAGGCTCGTTCGATCCAGCCGGTGCGTGCCACGTCGTCGATCATCGTGGCGAGGGCAGTGGTAGCGGCTGCCATGGAGACCGCCGACGGATTGCTGCGGATGCCATGCAGGGCACGGGCGTAGTCGTCCAGGCCGGCTTCGACTGCTTCGATCTTTGACGATGCCACCGACTCCGTGCGCAGCAACAGCATGCCGAGCGCTGCCAGTTGCGTGCCGTGCGCGGTGTCGAGAGCGGTGATCTCCTGCATTGCTGATTCGAGATCCGCTGCCAGTGAAGCGTCGACGCTGACATCCTGCTCGGCGATCAACGGCGGCAGGGACACCGTGACCTCGCGCAGCATCCGGTCTTCCTTGCTGCCCCCGCGATGCGACTGCTGCCACGGGAAGGTCCGCTTTTCGTGCACCGGCCAGCGCAAGGCAGCTGCTCGGGCGACCGGCGACATCGGACCTCCTAACTCGGACTAACGGTACCACTAGTCCGAGTTAGGAGGGTTAACTCGGACTAAGGCCGCCGTTAGTCCGAGTTAGCGCACCGCCAGGTCGTCGAGCTGCACGGACTTCGCCCCGGTGTTGGAGCTGCCCCGGTTCAGCGAGACGAACAACTGACCCGCGGCGGTCACGGAGGTGTCCGTGACGGTGGCCCGCCAGGTCGCGGGTTCGGCCTGCCCATCCGGCCAGGTCTTGTACTGGACCGTCGATCCGGATACCCGCAACCGCACCCACTGCCGTCCGGAGCCCACCTGCTGGGCCCCGCTGGCCGTGCCCAGCGAGGTGTTGGTTCCGGCCACCGTCTTCCAGAGCGTGACGGACGAGGAATTGGACGCCAGCTCCAGGCCGTAGCCGTTGGTGGGCCGGTAACTGTTGCGCCAGCCACCCGAGCCCCGTACGAAGATGCTCAGGTAACTGACCGGGGTGCCGGCGTTCCACCGGTAGGAGAAGGTCGTGTCGCTGTCGGCCCGCGCCGCGAGCCCGGTCAGTTGCGCCCGGGCGTACGCGCCGGCGGTGTCGTTGACCGCCAGCTGACCGGTGCCGCCCTGCTGGGTCACGGTGCCGGTGGCCGCGCCGGGCGTCCATGCCGAGCCCCAGGCCGCGCCGTCGGCGCCGGTCCAGGTGTCGGAGAACAGGATTCCGGTGTCGGTCGTGGTGCTGGCCTGGAGGGTGTTGCCGGCCGGCCCGACGTTGCCGGCGCCGTCCAGCGCCTGGACGGTGTAGCTGTAGGTGGTGCCCGGCGCCAGCCCGGTGTCGGTGAAGGTCAGGCCGGTAACCGTGCCCGGCAGGGCCGTTCCGTTGCGGGTCACGCGGTATCCGGTCACGCCCACGTTGTCGGTGGCCGCACCCCAGTTCAGGGTGAGCTGCGTCTGGCCGATCCCGGACGCGGTCAGGGTGCCCGGCGCCGACGGCGGCGTGGTGTCCGGCGGCGGGACGATCGAGTTGATCTTGCCGGGCGTTCCGGTTCCGGCCGGGTTTGCCGACCAGTTCGCGGCCAGCGCGTTGTCGCTGGTGGAGTCCCGCAGCTCCAGGGACGGGCCGGTGCCGTCGGCGGCGCTCGGCCACGGGTCGGTGGCGGAGTAGCTCACCGTGTCGACGATTCGCGCGCCCTGCCGGAGGGTGAGCGTCCCGCCGGTGTCGGGCAGGCTCGAGGCGTACTGGCCGGCGACGAACCGGCCGCCACCCGGGTAGACCGCCCGGAACGCGGTGTCCTTGCGGACCAGCACGGCGTAGGACTGCGGAAGCAGCACCGTGCCGGGCTGGATGGTGACCCCGGCGCCGTCCAGCGTCCAGCCGGAGATGTCGACGGACTCAGCCGCGGAGGGGTTGTACAGCTCCACGTACTCGGCGTCGGGGGAGCCCGCGGGGTGGTACATGATCTCGTTGATGACCACCTCGGGGGCCGTCGACTGCGACGGCGGCACCGGCTTGCCCGGGCCGGTGTTGGCGCTGACCACGGTGCGCCGGTCGGCCAGCCCGTTGAGGAAGTTGGTGCGCGAGGCGCTGGGCGTGTAGCCGCCCCAGACCGTGCGGTCGAGGTTCCAGTCGCTCAGGTACGGCCCGCTGATGGCGTCCCACTCCTGCTCGTACCGGGGCGGCACCAGCAACTGGTCGGCCAGCGTGCGAAGCCGCCGGTAGAACATGTCGCGCAGGTCCGGATAGCCCAGCATCGCCTTGGTGAACCGGTTCGAGGTGTCGGGCGTGAGGAACTCGCCCTTGCCGTCGTCGGCCGGCGTGGTGAAGGTCCAGTTCAGGTCCCAGTGCCACATCTCCCAGCGGCCGGTGCCCTCGGTGTCCCGGGCGACCCACCAGTTGTACCAACCGGAATCCGCGTGCCGCATGACACTGTTGATGGCCATGTAGTTGATCATCTCGGGCACGTTGACGTTCTGGTCGATCCAGGCGCGCTGCGATGCCGAGGCCGGCGCGTCCAGCACCTGGCTGAGCGTCCAGACGTCGGTGAAGTCCTCGTCCTCCCGGGTCTTCTTGTCCAGCCACGGCTCGGGCTCGCACAGCGGGCAGCCGGCGGATGTGGTGGTGGCCAGCACCTGCGGCGACGCGGTCCGCATCAGCGAACCGCCGTCGCCCTTGTAGATGGACCATTTCGAGACGCCCTGGTCGTCGCGCCAGGTGCCGTCCTCGAGCTCCATGACCTTGCCGACGCTCCAGAACTGCCCGTTGCGCTGGGTGCGGACCGGCAGGATCGCCAGCCGGCGGGCGCCGGCCGCGCCGACGGTGTTCCAGGACACGTCGGCCAGCGGCTCGGCATCGCCCATGATGGCGAACTCGTCGAGCTGGTAAGGCAGTTTCGCGCCCATGTCGAAGTCGTGCCCGGACGCCATCTCGACCTTCCAGGACACCTTGGGACGCGACCGGCTGGTGTTGCCGCGAATCCGCATCGCGACGTTGTCGTACACCGTTCCGTCGTAGGCGAGCACGGCCGGCCCGGTGACGTTGTCGTAGCGGTGGTTGGCCAGCAGGTCGTTGTAGACCGCGTCCTCCATGAACCACTCGATGACCGGCAGGTTCGTGCTCACCGCGGGATTCGTCACCACGACGCCGGCGTACTGCACCGAGTCGCCGGCCGGCGGGTAGGAGAAGGCCTGGCCGGCGGCGGTGGCGTCGATGCGGTAGCGAACCAGCCGGCCGGCCGCCTGGCCGGGGATGGTCGCGGAGTACATGCCGTCGCCGCTGCCGCCGGGGCTGGCCGCGTCGTCGAGCAGCGGGACCGGCACGTTCGCGCCGAACATGACCTTGTAGGACAGGCTCGCGTTGGCTCCGATCGGCAACCGGGCGCTGACCACGATCGGCTGGGAGGGCGCCGGTCGCTGCGGGGTGGCCTGGACCGCGGTGACCCGGGGCGGTGGCGCGGTGCCGTCCAGGGAGTTGACGGCACCGGGCGTGCCGCCGATGACGGTGGACGCCCCCCAGTTCTCGGCGAGGGTGTTGTCGAACAGTAGGCCGCGCAGTTCCAGCGACGGGCCGGTGCCGTCGGCCGCTGCGGGCCAGGGGTCGGCGTCGGCGTAGGTGACGGTGTCCACCACGGCGGCGGCCGCGTTGACCAGGGTGACCGTCTCGCCGCCGTTGCTCAGGTTGCCGGAGTACACCGCCAGCGGCGCGAACCCGTACAGCGCCTGGAACCGGGTGGCGTCCTTGGCGACCACCGCGTAGCCGCCGGCAGGGATAGTTGCCCCGGCGGGGAGGGTGACGGTGACCCCGGCGGTGAAGCTCCAGCCGGAGACGTCGACCGGGCTGGCGCCGGTGTTGGCCAGTTCCAGGAAGTCGTCGGTGTCGAGGTCGGTGCCGGCGTGGTAGTGCAGTTCGGAGATCACCACCCCGCCCGGCTCGGCGTAGGCCGGCGCGTTGACGCCGAGCATGCCGACGGCCAAGGCAGTCGATGTGACGGCAGACAGAACCAGACGTGCACGGCGCAGTGCCATGTGTCCTCCCCCGATGGACGTGGAGAGAACATAGCCCTGTGTGACGACAATGTGGGCCGGATTTCCACAGCTTGCGCTGCGTAGTCACAGCACTACGGAAACGTTCTAGAAACCAGGAGCGCTACGGCTGATTACCTGGCCCCGGGCTGGAGAGGGGCCCTCAGCGGCAGATCCGGCCGCCCATGGGATAGGTGCAGCTGCACAGCGTGTTCCCGCCGGACAGGCCACATCCGGTGAGCGGCGGGCGGTCTTCGTTGTCGGAGGTCGAGCAGTACAGGTCGACGGTCACCGATTGCGCCGACTCCGACTCGGCCCGCTCGCGCAGCAGTCCGGCAAGCTCGGCATTTCTGATGACCACATTGCCGTCGGAATCGAAGTCGATGTCGTCGGGACCTACCGGGATGCTCATCGGGCACCAGCACTTCTCATCGTGGGACGGCGACTCATCTCTCACTCCCTGGGATTGCGGTACGGATCGTCGGCAGGGGAAGTGCGGTAACGGTTCTTCGGTCTTCCGGCAATCCGACCAACGGGCAGCCAAGCTCGACCTCGTCGTGGCTGAAGATGCCCCGGATCCACGGCCGGACCCGGTCGGGATCGATATTCAAGCCGCCGTCGGGCGTCAGTCTCCCCACCGTGTTCCTGGCGTCGTTCAGCGCCACGGTGCATTTGGCAACGCGTCCGTCCGCCCGGATCACCCAGGAATTGGCGGCGGCCGCGTAGCACGCCGCCTCCTCCGCCGGCACGAAGCCCTGAGTCCTGGGAGCCGCCCGCACTGCCAACTCCCGCAGTTCGTCGCAGAGCGCGTCGCAGTCTTGAGCGGGCATCGTGGTGATCTGGCCCGAGTGGGGTCCGCCCAGGTCTGAGATGCCGCGGAAGAAGAACCGGACCCGCGGATCGTCGAACCCGGCAAGCAGCTCCGCCATGGCCGGGAACTCGCGGCGCAGTTCCTCGCGGACGTGCACCCGGATGATCAACGAGAATTCCAGGTCGGTCTCGATCATGTGCGCGAGGTTGGCCCTGATGCGGTCGAAGGTGGTCCGCGCGCCGGCGGATCGCCGGTAGGTGTTGTGCACCGCTTCCGGCCCGTCGAGCGTCACCTGGTACACCGTCACACCGCTCGTGACGAGCTTCTCGAAGAGGGCCGGCTCCAGCAGGGAGGCGTTGGTGGTGATGTCGGAGGCGAACGCGACCGACCGCTTCCTCGCCAGTTCCTGCGCGAAGCCGGAAAGCTCGACGACGCGGTCGGCCGCCAGCAGCGGCTCGCCGCCGAACCAGGACAGGTGCAGCGCGCGCAGGCCGGACAGCCGGCGCGCCAGGAACGAATGCAGGCCTGCCCAGACCGCATCGGTCATGGCGCCGATGCTGAAGTCCTCGTAGCAGTAGCTGCAGCGGAAGTTGCACTGCTCGGTCGGCATGACGATCAGCTGCAGCCGGTCGGCTGCCAGGAGATCCAGGCGGGGAGTCCTGACGTCCGTGGCGAGGGTCATAGCGCCCGATCATAAAGTTCACACGGTGCGGTTCCGGCCAGCGACGTGAGGTGAGTTTGGCGTCCGGTGTTCGGCTGAGGAAGCGCCCGCACTAGACGGACTATCTAGTGGTTATCCACACATCCGGCCCTAAGTGGGCAAGCTCCGCATGACGTGGTTAAGCTGCCTCGAGTTGATCTTGGACATCGGTCGGGGGAGGTGTGGGTATGCCGAGCGCGCAGGCGATCGTCGAGGGCGAGGTCCGGGAGCTGGTGCGCCGCCGGCAGCTCGATCCGGTGCTGGAACCGGAGGCAACCCGCCGGCTGGTCGACGAGGTGCTCCTCGACTACCTGGACCGGGCCGCGGTCTCAGCGCTGCCGCCGCTGGGTGACGCCGAGGCCACCGCCCGCACGGTGTTCGACCAGGTGGCCGGGTTCGGGCCGCTGCAGCCGTTCTTCGACGACCGGGCGGTGGAGGAGATCTGGATCAACGAGCCCGGCCGGGTGTTCGTCGCCCGGCACGGCCGGTCGGAGTTGACCACGGTGATCCTGACCAGCGGCGAGGTCGCCGACCTGGTGGAGCGGATGCTGCGGCTGTCCGGCCGCCGGCTGGATCTCAGCGTGCCGTTCGTGGACGCGCAGCTGCCCGACGGTTCCCGGCTGCACGTGGTGATCCCGTCCATCACCCGCCGGCACATGGCGGTGAACATCCGCAAGTTCGTGATCAGCGTGGCCGGCCTGGGCGAGCTGGTCCGGCTCGGTTCGCTGCCCGAGCCCGCCGCCCGGTTCCTGGAGGCCTCGGTCGCCGCCGGGCTGAACGTGCTGGTCTCTGGCGGCACCCAGGCGGGCAAGACCACTCTGCTCAACGCGCTGTGCGCGGCGATCCCGGCGACCGAGCGGGTGATCACGGCCGAGGAGGTCTTCGAACTTCAGGTGCCGCTGCCCGACGTGGTGTCGATGCAGACCAGGCAACCCAACCTGGAAGGCACCGGCGAGATCAGCCTGCGCCGGCTGGTCAAGGAAGCGTTGCGGATGCGGCCGAACCGGATCGTGGTCGGCGAGGTGCGGCAGGAGGAGTGCCTGGACCTGCTGATCGCGCTGAACTCCGGGCTGCCCGGCATGTGCACCCTGCACGCGAACTCCGCCCGGGAGGCACTGGTCAAGATGTGCACCCTGCCGCTGCTGGCCGGCGAGAACGTCAGCGCCGCGTTCGTGGTGCCGACGGTGGCCGCCTCGGTGGACCTGGTGGTGCACCTGGGCACCGATTCCCGTGGCCAGCGCCGGGTCCGGGAGATCGTCGCGGTCACCGGCCGGGCCGAGGGCGAGGTCATCGAGACCTCGGAAATCTTCGGCTACCGGCAGGGCCAGCTGCGCCGGAGCAACGGTTACCCGCCGCATGCCGAGCGTTACGAGCAGGCGGGCTACCACCTGAGCGAGCTGCTCGGCCAGGCCGACCGCACCGCGTCAGCGGCAGGCGCCTGACGTGGGGGCGTTCGTGGGGCTGGTCGCCGGCATCGGGCTGCTGCTCATCTGGCGCAGCGGCTCGCGCGCGCCGCAACGCGGCACCGTCCGGACGGGCTGGACCACTCGCCGGGACGAGCTGATCCGGCAGGCCGGGGTCGACTCGGTCAGCTCTGTCCAGCTGCTCAGCCTGCAGCTGATGGCGGCGCTGCTGGCCGGACTGGTGGTCCAGCTCGTCACCGGCACGGTGGCGGTCGCCGGCTGCTTCGCGGCCTTCGCCTTCCTGGGCCCGCTCGCCGTTCTCCGACGGCTGCGCCAGCGCCGGCAGGTCGCGCTGCGCGAGCTCTGGCCGGAAGCCATCGACAACCTCGCCTCGGCCGTCCGGGCCGGAATGTCCTTGCCGGAAGCGGTATCCGGGCTCGGCAGCCGGGGGCCGGAACCGTTGCGTCCGGCGTTCGCCCGGTTCGCGGTGGCCTACCGGGCCAGCGGGCGGTTCGCCGAATGCCTGGACTCGCTCAAGCACGACCTGGCCGACCCGGTCGGCGACCGGGTGTGCGAGACCTTGCGGGTGGCGCGCGAGGTGGGCGGCAGCGACCTCGGCACCGTGCTGCGCACCCTGTCCGAACTGTTGCGCGTCGACGCCCGGACCCGAGCGGAACTCGAGACCCGGCAGGGCTGGACGATCAGCGCGGCGCGGCTGGCGGTGGCCGCGCCCTGGATCGTGCTGCTGCTCCTGGGCAGCCAATCGGCCAGCCTGCAGAGCTTCGACTCCTCCGGCGGGGTGGTGCTGCTGGCTGTCGGTGCGGCGGTGTGCCTGGTCGCGTACCGGATCATGGTGCGGATCGGCCGACTGCCCGAGGAACCCCGGGTGCTGCGATGACCAGCTGGTGGCTGGGTGCGGTCCTGGGCCTGACCGCGGCGCTGGGTGCCGTGCTGGCGATCCGGTCGGCGCCGCCGATGCGAGCGCTCCGGATCGGTGACCGGATCGCGCCCTACCTTGCCGATACCCCGGCGCCGTCCCGGCTGCTGGCCCACTCGGCCGGTCCCGCCGCGCCGCTGGAGGTGGTGCGGCGGTTGCTCGGGCCGGCCGCCGCCGGCCTGGTCAGCTGGCTGGACCGGCTGGTCGGCGGCTCGGCCTCGGTGCGGCGCCGGCTCGGCGGGCTGGGATCGGCTGTCGATATCGAGGAATTCCGGATCGAGCAGGTGGTCTGGGGCGGTGTCGGCATGATCGGCGCGGCCTGCTCCCTGACCGGACTGACCTACCTGCGCGGCGGCGTCGACCCGGTGCTGGTGATGGGTGCCGCTGGGCTCGGGGCGGCGGGCGGGGTGCTGGGCCGGGACTGGTGGCTCACCCGGCAGGTGCAGCGGCGCGAGCGCGCGATGCTGGCCGAGTTCCCGGTGATTGCCGATCTGCTGGCGCTGGCCGTGCTGGCCGGTGAGGCACCGGTCGACGCCATGCAACGGGTGTGTCGGCTGACGCGCGGCGAGCTGACCCGTGACCTGCAGGGTGCGCTGGACGAGGCCAAGGCCGGCAAGCCGATGGCAAAGGCACTGGGCGAGCTGGCCGAGCGGACCACCCTGGAGCCGTTCAGCCGGTTCCTGCAGGGATTGCTCGTCGCCATCGAGCGGGGTACGCCGCTGGCCGAGGTGCTGCGGGCCCAGGCCACCGACGTCCGGGAGTTCTCCAAGCGGGCGTTGCTGGAGGCCGGCGGCCGCAAGGAGCTGCAGATGATGGTGCCGGTGGTGTTCCTGATCCTGCCGGTGACGGTGCTGTTCGCGCTCTACCCGGGGCTGCTGACCCTGGTATCGCTGTCCAAGTAACGCATGGGAACGAGCACGGTTTCCCGTGCTCAGGAAAGGGGATTGACGGATGGTTCAGGCGCAGCTGCTGGCGGCCTGGTTCGGCAACGGCTACCTGCACGCCCGGCGGCGGGTCCGCGGCGACAGCGTCGAGCGCGGTGACGTGCCCGGGTGGGTGATGGTCACCGTCATGTCGGCCGGCCTGGTCGTGGTGATCTTCGGCCTGTTCAAGGCGAAGATCACCGACGCGGTGAGCAACGCGATCGACTCGGTGACCGGCGAGACCGGTAACTGAAGGCGTGCCGGTTCGTCGGACCGTTCGCCGTACTTCCCGGCTGGCCGGGGACCGGGGCTCCGCGGTCGTCGACTTCTGCCTGATGTCGATCCTGCTGGTGATGCTGCTGCTCGCCGTGCTGCAGGTGGCCGCGTTGTTCTACGTCCGCTCGGTGGCGGCCTCGGCGGCAGCGGACGGGGCGCGGTACGCCGCCAATGCCGGAGTGGCCCCGCAGGCCGGCGCACAACGCGCTACCGCCTTGCTGGCCCAGGCCCTCGGGGCCGGCATGGCACGCCGGTTGCCGTGCGAGGGCGGCCTGGTCGCCGACGCTGCCACTGGCCTGGCCACCGCCGAGGTGCGCTGCCGGGGAACCATTCGGTCGGTGCTGCTGCCGCTCGGCGCGCTGGTGCGGGTCGAGGTCAGCGGCCGGTCGCTGAAGGACGACCCGTGAGAACGCCCTTCAGTCGCCGAGGCATGCCGTGCCGGCGCGGCGGTGAGCAGGGCAGCGCGATCGTCGAGTTCGTCTTCGTGGCGGTGCTGGTGTTCGTGCCGCTGATCTATTTGGTCGTGGCCGTCGCGGTGGTGCAGCGCGGCCGGCTGGCCACCACCAACGCCGCCCGGGACGTCGGGCGGGCGATCGCCACCTCGACCACGGCCGGGCAGGCGGAGGCGCGGGCACAGGCGGCGCTGCGGGCCGCCCTGCACGGCCAGGGCCTGACGCCGGCCGAGGTGGAGGTGCGCTACGTCGACGCGGGATCGGACTGTCGTGCGGCGGCAACGGTGCCGTCGCTGGCCCCGGCGTCGGTGTTCGCGGTATGCGTGATCAGACACCAGCCGTTGCCGGCCGTCCCCAGCGTGCTGGCCGGCCGGGGCATCACGCTCATCGGACGGTATGTCGTGCACGTCGACGACTTCCGGATCATCGCGCGATGAACCGGAGGCCCGCGCGATGAACCGGAGGCCCGCGCGATGAAACGGAAACGCCTTCTGCTGAAACGCCTTCTGGCACCAGTATCGGACGACCGCGGTTCCACTATCCCGCTGATCCTCGGCTTCTTCCTGATCGGGCTGCTGGTGGTGGCCGGTGCGGTGCTGGCCAGCGACGCCTTCACCCGCCAGCGCGACCTGCAGAGCATCTGCGACGGCGCGGCGGTGGCCGGCGCGAACGCCATCGACGGCCCGGCGGCCCGCACCCGGCAACTGTCGGCCACCCTGCCGCTGGCCGCCGTGCAGGCAGCGGTGCAGCGCTACCTGGCCGAAGACGCCGGCCGCGGCGAAGTCCGGATCGAGGCCGCCCTGTCCGCCGACGGCAGCACGGTGCTCGCCGACTGCCACGTCCACACCCGGCCGGTGTTCGCAGGCCTCATCGGCCACCCGGACGGCCTCGACCAGCACGCCCGCTCCCAGGCCCAAGGGGTCGTGCAGTAACGGCTCCGGCAGCCGAACAGCGGCATCGCTCCGCAGCCATTCCTGGACACCCATCCTGCAGCCAGATAGCCTGGTAAACGCTTTCAACTCCGACAGCGGGTGCTGGCTCTCTGAACGAGCCCCAACCCCGAACGGACCCGAAATGCCCTTCACCGACATCGACAGCTTCACCGAACTCGCCCGCGAACTCGCTACTCAACCGACCTTGGCCGACACCCTGCAGGCCATCGTCGAGCGTGCGGTGGCCACCGTGCCGGGAGCCGAGGACGCCGGTATCACCGTCAAGCGCGGCGAGCAGCGCTACCAGACCGTCGCCGCCACCGGTGAGCTGCCCCGCCAGGTGGACGCAATCCAGTACCAGGCACTGGAGGGCCCGTGCCTGCAGGCCCTCGAGGAACACCATGTGTCCCGCTCCGACGACCTGCGCAGCGAGGCCCGCTGGCCCGCCTTCACCCGCGAGGTCACTGCCACCACTGACGTCGTCAGCATGATGTCGCACCGGCTGTTCCTGGAGGACTCCGACACCATCGGCGCGCTGAACCTGTACTCCCGCAGGCCCGCGGCCTTCGCCCAACTGGACGGGACCGCCCTCAACCATCTCGCCACCCACTGCTCGATCGCGCTGACCACGGCCGCTCAGCGCGAGCAGAACCAGCACCTGCGCAACGCCCTGGAAACCAATCGCGACATCGGCGTGGCGATCGGCATCCTGATGGCGACCAGGCTGGTGACCAAGCAGCAGGCGTTCGACGCGCTGCGCATCACCAGCCAGCACACCCACCGCAAGCTGCACCTGATCGCCCTGGACGTCATCGAGACCGGCGAGCTGCCCCGGTTGCGTGCCGCGCCCGCCCGTTCCCAGCCGGCGCCGTCTCAGTCGGGCGCTCAATAGTCCCGCGCGCTCAGTAGTCCCGCGCGCCCGCCATCGACTCGACCCACTCCTGCCCGCACAGGATCGACACCTCGCGGCCGGTGTTCGGATCGTTGATGCGGACCACCACGGTGCACCGGCGGACGAACAGCTGGTCGGCCGGCCACTCGGTGGGCTGGCCGTTGAGCTCGAGCTTGCGCGCATCCCGCCGGACCCGAAAGGTGGCCATCGGCTGGCCGGCGACCCGCATGCCCGGGCTCGGCTGCCGGTGCCCGGCCGGGCAATACTGGACCGTGCCGTAGCCAGGCAACTCAGCGCGCACCGTTCACCTCCGCGGTGACTACAGCTGAACCGGTATCGAACATATGTTCGATAATAGCCGCAGTCGGGCTCACCAGCCAGCGAATGCCCAATCCCGTACGGGCCCTGGCCAGGAGCGCTGCGGTGACTGCACGCTGTCTGCGCCACCGGCGCCCGCTCCCCGTACGGAAAGGCAACACCGCCCTGTGCGCAGAATGGAAGCTGTGAACTCCGCCAGTGGCAGCGAACCCAGCGAATCCAGCGCACCCGGCCATCCCTCCGCCCCGGCGGACACCCTGCCGGGCCGAGGCGGCAACGCGACCGCCGGGTACGCCGACGCCGCCGGGCAAGATGGCAGTGACGAGAGCACCCTGACGGTGCTGCTGGCGCTCGGCGCCAACGCCGGCATCGGCCTGCTCAAGCTGGTGGCGGGCCTGTTGACCGGCTCCGGCGCCCTGCTGTCCGAGGCCGCCCACTCGGCCGGTGACAGCTCCACCGAGTTGCTGCTGCTCACCGCGCTGCGCCGCTCGGACCGGCCGGCCGACCGGGTGCACCCGTTCGGCTACGGCAAGGAGCGCTACTTCTGGTCGCTGCTGGCCGCGGTGGCGATCTTCATCTCCGGGGCGGCGTTTTCCATCTACCAGGGCGTCACCACCATCTTCGGCGGTGCGCAGGAGCCGCACGACAAGCTGTGGATCAACTACCCGGTGCTGGCCATCGCCTTCGTCCTGGAGGGCGTCTCGTTCCGGCAGGCGGTCGGCCAGGCGAAGGGGGCCGCGGCCAGCGGCCGCCGGTCGGTCCGGTCCTACCTCCGCGACCCGGACGACCCGACCGTCATGAGCGTGGTGGTGGAGGACTCGGCGGCCCTGGTCGGCCTGGTGCTGGCCGCCGCCGGGGTGGGCCTGCACCAGTTGACCGGCTCGGAGTTCTGGGACGGGCTGGCCTCGCTGGCCATCGGCGCCCTGCTGGTGGTGGCCGCCTTCTCGCTGGCCCACACCAACAAGGGCCTGCTGATCGGCAAGCAGGCCGACGTCCGGATGATCCGCGCCGTCGAGGCCCGGCTGGAGGCGCAGCCGGAGGTGCTGGACCTGGTGGACGTGCTGACCATGATGACCGGGGTGCACCGGGTGCTGCTGTGCGCCCGGCTGGACTTCGTCGACGGCACCACCGCCGACGAGATCGAGGCCGCCTGCGTGCGCATCGACGCCGAGCTGCGGGCGGAGTTCCCGTCGCTGGACGAGATCTTCCTGCAGCCGGTGCCGCGCGGCGACCAGCGGCTGCGCGAGCGGGTGCTCAACCGGTACGGCCGGGTGCTGGCCGACGAGCCCGACCGGGCCGCAACCGCCGACCCGGCCGCGACCGCTACCTCCGAGCGCGCCGGCGAGGCCGACCCGGCCGCGACCGCCGACCCGGCTGCCGCCTCGAGGAGTACGCCCGCTCGACCGGCCCAGTAGGCTGCCTGCTGTGACCGACGTACCCGCCGAGCTGAAAGAGCTGTCGGCGACCCTGTCCAGCATCGAGGCGGTGCTCGACGTGCCGAAGCTGCGTGCCGAGGTTGCCGAGCTGGAGCGGCAGGCGTCGGACCCGGAGTTGTGGAACGACCAGGACAACGCCCAGAAGGTGACCTCGAAGCTCAGCCACACCCAGGGCCAGGTGCGCCGGGTGGAGGAGCTGCGCAGCCGGGTGGACGACGCCGAGGTGCTGTGGGAGATGGCCGAGACCGAGGCGGGCTCGGCGAGCGAGGCCTCCGAAGCTCGCGCCGAGGTGGAGGCCGAGCTCGGCAAGCTCACCAAGGCCATCGGCGAGCTCGAGGTCCAGACGCTGCTGTCGGGCAGGTACGACTCCCGCGAGGCGCTGGTCACCATCCGGTCCGAGGCCGGCGGGGTGGACGCCGCCGACTTCGCCGAGATGCTGCTGCGGATGTACCTGCGCTGGGCCGAGCGGCACAACTACCCGACCGAGGTCTACGACACCTCCTACGCCGAGGAGGCGGGGATCAAGTCCGCCACCTTCCAGGTCAAGGCGCCCTACGCCTACGGCACCCTGTCGGTGGAGCAGGGCACCCACCGGCTGGTGCGGATCAGCCCGTTCGACAACCAGGGCCGCCGGCAGACCAGCTTCGCCGGCGTCGAGGTGCTGCCGGTGGTCGAGCAGTCCGACCACGTCGAGATCCCCGAGGACGAGATCCGGGTGGACGTCTACCGCTCCTCCGGCCCCGGCGGGCAGGGCGTCAACACCACCGACTCGGCGGTGCGGATCACCCACCTGCCGACCGGGATCGTGGTCAGCTGCCAGAACGAGCGCAGCCAGATCCAGAACCGGGCCACCGCGATGGCGGTGCTGCAGGCCAAGCTGCTCGAACGCCGCCGCGAGCAGGAGAAGGCCGAGATGGACGACCTGAAGGACGCCGGCAACAGCTGGGGCAACCAGATGCGTTCCTACGTCCTGCACCCGTACCAGATGGTCAAGGACCTGCGCACCGAGCACGAGGTGGGCAACCCGTCGGCGGTGCTGGACGGCGACATCGACGACTTCATCGAGGCCGGCATCCGCTGGCGCCGCTCCGCGTAGGGCCGCCCGACCCGGCTCTGGCCGTCGATCGGTCGAGCCCCAGTTGTTAACCTTCTGTTAAGGAACCGGCTGGCAAGGTCGATGGGACTGGCAGCCGCGGCGCCCGTGCCACGGCGCTCGTCAACCGGCCAAGGAGCTCGCGCATGGGGAGCTACGTCTACGTCTTCAACCTCTACAGCGAACCGGTCACCACCCTGACGGTCGGCGGGGCTCCGGCCGGTTCCATCGCCGGCTACGCCACCGGCGCCGGCGCACCGCCGTACACCCCGGCGCGGCTGGCGGTGTCTCGGGCGAGGTACCCGACCGGCTCGGCGGCCTTCGTGCTCGGCGACAACCTGGTGCAGATCCCGTGGGACTCCTTCCGCGGCCTCACCACGGTCACCATCCCCTCGCCGGGCAGCGCACCGGTGGGCCTGGACGACCCGCTGATGCTGTTGCTCGCGGTCAACCAGGCCACCCTGCTGTCCACCCGCGGCTTCGTGCTGGCGAACTTCCCGGTCTCGCTGGGCATGGGCGCGGCCAGCCCGGCCGCCGACAGCAGGGCGGTCGAGCCGGCCTGACCGGGTGCGCCGTCCAGCGCACCGGGCCGGCCGGTCAGGGGAACTGCCGCCGGGTCAGGGCAGCTGGACGAACGGTGCCAGGAAGGTCCGCGCCGAGGAGGAGTCCGTCCGGTAGGCGACGTTGGTGGCGTAGCACGGGGTGTCCCCGGTGATGGTGACCCCGGCCAGCAGCAGGCTGCCGTTCAGCGTCACGAAGTTCGGCCCGCCGGAGTCGCCGTAGCAGGCACCGCCGTAGCCCTGGGACTCGATCATCGACAGCCGCACCCAGGACGGGTTCAGCGCGTCAAAGCCCAGCGTGGCCTTCATCCGGACGCCGCCGCCCGGATGGGTCTGCGGTCCGCCGCCGGTCAGCGCCTCCTCGGTGCCGTACCCGACCACCAGCCAGGGTGCCGCGTCCAGCTGGCTCGAACTCAGCGCCGACAGCCGGCCGGCGGTGGGCAGGGTGGCGGGGGTGAAGCTCCACCGGTCGGCCGGGGTGACCGCACGGTGCGCGAAGTCGATGACCCCGATGTCGTGCGGGTCGGACTGGGACTTGCCGTAGTTCGGGTCGGTGACGCCGGTGCCCTCCACCGCCTGGCCGTGTGCCAGGAAGTACGCGGCCTCGGCCGGGCCGGACAGCCCCAGCGCGGCGGCGGCGTCCAGCTCGCCTTGCACGTCCTGGTCCAGCGAGACGTAGAAGTGGTCCAGCGCCGGGTCGGCCGACCAGTCGGCGATGCAGTGCGAGGCGGTGAGGAAGGTGTCGCGGTCGATCATGGCGCCGGTGCAGTGCCAGTCGAACGAGTCGTCCACCCCGTTGCCGTCGCTGTCCCAGAGCACCAGCAGCGCGCCGGTCTCGGTCCGTTCCGGCGCCGGGGAGGCGTTGTAGGTGTTGATGGCGCCGGCCGGGCCGGCCAGCATCCCCGCGGTGAGGAGAGCCACCCCCGCGCAGACCAGCAAGGTACTCAGACGTCGTGCCATGTGCTCGCTCCTTCTCTTGGACGAATTCCACAACCGGCGAACCCGCTACCTGGCGAATTCGGCAAACCGGTGATTCCGCATCGGTACGAATCCGCACGGAGCCTCGCACTTCCTCCCACCCGCGGGAAGCTGTTCGGGCATTTCCACCGGCCCGGACCTGGCGCGGTGGCCCGGGGCACTTCGCGCCGGACGGTAGGATGGCCTCCCGTGATCGCGCTCCGGAACGTCACCAAGATCTATCCCGCCAGCGCCCGCCCGGCCCTGGACGGGGTATCTCTCGACATCGACAAGGGCGAGTTCGTCTTCCTGATCGGCGCGTCCGGCTCGGGCAAGTCGTCGGTGCTGCGGCTGCTGCTGCGCGAGGACGTGCCCACCAAGGGCAATGTCATCGTCAACGGCAAGGACATCGCCAAGCTCCCCGCCCGCAAGGTCCCGGAGCTGCGCCGCGGGATCGGCTGCGTCTTCCAGGACTTCCGGCTGCTGCCCCGCAAGACCGTGTTCGAGAACGTCGCCTTCGCCCTGGAGGTGATCAACAAGTCGCAGCGGGCGATCTCCCGCTCGGTGCCCGAGGTGCTGGAGATGGTGGGCCTGCAGGGCAAGGCGCACCGCTACCCGAACGAGCTCTCCGGTGGCGAGCAGCAGCGGGTCGCGATCGCCCGGGCGTTCGTCAACCGGCCGCTGGTGCTGCTGGCCGACGAGCCGACCGGAAACCTCGACCCGGACACCAGCCAGGGCATCATGGGCCTGCTGGAGCGGATCAACCGCAAGGGCACCACGGTGGTGATGGCCACCCACGACAACAACATCGTCGACGCCATGCGGCGGCGGGTGATCGAGCTGGAGCTCGGCCACGTCGTCCGCGACCAGAACCGCGGCGTCTACGGCATCGGCCGGTGAGGCTCATCCTGCCCCGCCCGTCCCAGCCGCTGCGCCAAACCCGAACGGAGTGCACCCGCCATGCGTGCTAGCTATCTCATGTCCGGAGTCGCGACCGGGCTGCGGCGCAACGCCAGCATGACCATCGCGCTGGTGCTGTCCACCGCGATCGCGCTGTTCTTCCTGGGCGGGGCGCTGCTGATCAACAAGGAGATCTCCAAGACCCAGGAGGCGTACAAGGACAAGATCAACGTCTCGATCTACCTGTGCACCGAGACCTCCAACCAGAGTCCCGGCTCGCCCTGCAAGCACAAGGTGACCGACGCCGAACGGCTGGCGCTGCAGGCCAAGCTGAACAACGACCCGCAGATCACCAGCGTGCAGTACCTCAACGAGGAGCAGGCCACCCAGATCGCCAAGCAGCGGCTCGGCGCGAAGGTGGTCGACGAGGCCGGCCCCGGTGCGATCCCGTCGTCGTTCACCATCAAGCTGCGCGACCTCAAGGCCGACTACCAGCCGGTGGCGGCCCGCTACGCGGGAGTCGCCGGCGTCGAGCAGATCCAGAACCAGGACGTCAGCCTCAAGACCATGCTGCGGCTGTTCGACACCGGCCGGGTCGGCTCGTTCGTGATGTTCTTCGTGGTGCTGATCTGCGCGCTGCTGCAGATGGCCAACACCATCCAGACCGCGGCCCAGCAGCGGCGCAACGAGACCGGCATCATGCGGCTGGTCGGGGCGTCGCGGTGGATGACCCAGCTGCCGTTCGTGATCGAGGCGATGCTGGCCGCGGTGGTCGGCGCGGTGCTGGCGATGGTGGGCAACTGGGTGGCCAAGGTGGTCTTCCTCGACGGCCTGCTCGGTGACCAGGTGCGCTCGAAGATCCTGCAACCGATCTCGGGCAACGACATCATCCTGGCCGGCGGCGTCGGCCTGATCGCCGGGGTGATCCTGGCCGCGCTGACTGCCTGGCTGACGTTGCGGCTCTACGTCCGGCTGTAGTTTCTTCGGTATGGCTAGTGCAGTCGCGGGATCGTCGAACCGCCCGGTCCGCAAGATCATCGCCCAGAACAAGAAGGCCCGGCACGACTACGAGCTCGTGGACACCTACGAGTGCGGCATCGTGCTGATGGGCACCGAGGTCAAGTCGCTGCGGCTGGGCCGGGCCTCGCTGGTCGACGGGTTCGCCACCATCGACGACGGCGAGGTGTACCTGCACAACGTGCACATTCCCGAGTACGCCTTCGGGTCCTGGACCAACCACACCCCGCGCCGGGTGCGCAAGCTGCTGCTGCACAAGGGCGAGATCCTGCGGCTGATCGGCAAGACCAAGGAGTCCGGGCTGACCCTGGTGCCGCTGTCGCTGTACTTCACCGAGGGCAAGGTCAAGGTGGAGCTCGCCCTGGCCCGGGGCAAGAAGACCTACGACAAGCGCCAGGACCTGGCCAAGCGGGACGCCGCCCGGGAGATCAGCCGGGTGCTGGGACGGCGGGCCAAGGGCCGCACCGACTGATGGGTGCGGCCGGCGGTGCTGGCAGCCGGGCCGCTGCCGGCCGGCCCGGCGAGCTGACCGACGCCGAGGTGCCGGACGTCTGGCGCTCGCTCGGCCTGCCGGGGCTGGCCGACATCCACGTGCACTTCCTCCCGCCGGGCATGCTGGCCAAGGTCTGGCAGTACTTCGACCGGGCCGAGCAGAACTACGGCATGGCCTGGCCGATCTGCTACCGCACCGGTGAGGACGACCGGATCGCCACCCTGGCCGCGCTCGGGGTTCGGCGGTTCCCGACCCTGTGCTACCCGCACAAGCCGGGGATGGCGGCCTGGCTGAACGACTGGTGTGCCGAGTTCGCCGCCGGCCACCCGCAGGCGGTGCACAGTGCCACGTTCTTCGCCGAGCCCGGCGTTGCCGGCTACGTCCGGCAGGCGCTGGAGGCCGGCGCCCGGGTGTTCAAGGTGCACGTCCAGGTGGGTGGCTTCGACCCGAGCGACGAGGTGCTGGACGCCGCCTGGGGGCTGCTCGACGAGGCCGGCGTCCCGGTGGTGGTGCACTGCGGGTCCGGCCCGCTGCCCGGTGCGCACACCGGCCCCGGGCCGATCGGCGAGGTGCTGCGCCGGCATCCGGACCTTCCCCTGGTGATCGCGCATGCCGGCGCGCCGGAGTACGCCGAGCACCTGGAGCTGGCTCGCCGCTACCGGCGGGTGCGGCTGGACACCACCATGGTCGCCACCCCGTACCTGGACCGGATCGCGCCGGTGCCGGCCGAGGTGCTGGCCGGTTACCGCGACCTGGGCGACCGGATCGTGCTGGGCAGCGACTTTCCCAACATTCCCTACCGTTACGCCCGGCAGGTCCAGTCGTTGCTGGAGTGGAACTTCGGCGATGATTGGCTGCGGCAGGTGCTGTGGCACAACGGCGCGACGTTGATGGGGTTGTGAGGTGGACGTGTCGGCGGTGGCAACCACGGACTGGCGGCCGTTGAGCGTCGAGACGGTGGGGGACTGGGCCGAGCTCACCAACCTGCTGGCGGTCGCGGACGGCACCGAGGAGTTCTACGACGCGATGGCGCTGGCCGAGGAACTGCACGAGCCCGGCGTCGACCCGCGGCTGGACACCGTGGCGGCCTGGCGGGACGGCACGCTGGTCGGGTTCGGGCAGCTGCGGGTGAGCTCGGGGCTGTTCGAGGGCCGGGTCCGCGCCGAGATCATCGGCGGGGTCCGTCCGGACCAGCGCGGCCAAGGCCTGGGCACCGAGATCATGAACCGGATGGAGGCCCGCGCGCTGGAGCTGGCAGGCCAGCGGCACCCCGGCGTGCCGGTGCAGCTGCGGGTGTCCGGCGGCATCGAGGGCGCCTCGGTCCGGCCGATGCTGGAGCGGCGCGGGTATTCGATCGTGCGCTACTACCACGAGATGGCCCGCCCGATTCCCGGCGTGCTGCCCGAGCCGCCGAAGCTGCCGGTCCAGCGGTACTCCGCCGAGCTGGCCGAGGAGGTGCGGCTGGCCCACAACGACGCCTTCAGCACCCACTGGGGCTCGATCCCGGTGACGGCCGAGCACTGGCAGAACATGCTCACCTCCCGGACGTTCCGGCCGGACTGCTCCTACCTCAGCGTGAACCCCGACGGCCGGGTGCTGGCCTACGTGCTGATCTGCCAGTGGGTGGCGGGGGAGGCCTGGGTGCACCTGGTCGGCACCCGGCAGCAGGCCCGCGGTGCCGGGCTCGCCCGGGCCTGCCTGGCCGCGTCGGTGCGGGCGATGGCCGAGCAGGGCTTCGCGGTGGCCGGCCTCGGCGTCGACTCGGAGAACTCCTCCGGCGCCGGTGCGCTGTACGCGTCGCTGGGCTTCGAGGTGCAGCGGGTGCTCGCGCACTACGGCCGGGTGGAACCGGCCGGCTGAGAGTGTTGCTTCGGCGGGTCAGGAACCGGTGCTGGCCCGCGCCTGCTCGGCGGTGTTGGCCGCGATCCGGCGCTGGTCGGCCACCAGGATCCCGTAGGTGAAGGCGTTCTGGCCCTCGTCGGAGACCTGGTCGGCGATCCGGCGGAGCTGCTCGGTGGCAACCACCGCGTCCTGGTGCTCGCCGAGCAGCGTCTGCAGCCGGGACGCCCGCTTGGCCACCTTGCTGCCCTTCTTGCCCAGCACCGGGGCGGCTGCCTCGGCCGCGTACCGGGCTCGCTTGCCGGCCTTGCGGGCCTGGTGCAGCAGCTCGTCGGGGTTGTGGGCGTCGGCCGCGCGCTTCATCCGCTTGGCGAGCTTCTGCTCGGCGGCGGCCACGTAGCCGGCCAGCACGCTGGGCGGCCCATCAGCCTCCGGGGTGAAGGGCGGCTGCTCCCGCCAGCGCGCCAGGTCCTGCACCAGCACCTGGTAACGCTGGTCGTGCAGGGTGGCCAGCAGCGCGGCGGCGTGCTGGCGGAGCTCGGTGAGCAGCACTTCGTCGATCCGCTCGGCGACCGGGCCGACGACCAGGTAGGCGGGCAGGTCGTCGACCGCGCGGGCCAGCCGGTTGCGCAGTACCTCGCAGTCACGCACCTCGCCGAGCTCGCCGGCGAACCAGGCCAGCTCGTTCTGCAGGCGGCTGGCTGCCTCGGCGTCGAACAGCGGTGCGAAGATCCGCAGGGCGGCCCGCAGCCGGCGGGTGGCCACCCGGGCCTGGTGGACCGCCTCGTGCGGCTGGCTGGTGGCGCTCGCCTCGAACGGCCGGTCCTGGATGGCGAAGTGGCCGGCGGTCAGCGCGTCGCACTGGATGCGCAGGTAGCGGGTCAGCACGCCGCCGGCGGTGCTGGTGTCGAAGGCGTCCGGCCGGCCGAGCGCTCGGCGCAGCTTCGAGGTGGCGTGCGAGGGATAGGCGCCGCGCTTGACCAGCAGGCCGGCGGTCCGCTCCAGGTCGGCGGCACTGCCGCCCGGGCCGAGCTCCACCTCCAGCTCCCGCCAGCGAGACACCGCGACGTGCGCGCCCTCGGAGCTGGCGCGTACCTCGTCGTCGGCCAGTTCGAACACCAGGTCACCGTCGGAGTCGCTGACCTGGTGGCGGGCCCGGGTGGTGCGCAGGGTGACGCTGGGCAGCAGCTCCGCACCGCCGGTGAAGGGCCGGATCAGGCGGTGCAGCTCGTCCGGGGGCTGCTCGTTGCCGGCCAGCGGCCAGTGCAGCTCGGTGCGGAAGCCCGCGCCGGGCACCTTGAGATGCCAGCCGGTGTCGTCGTCGCCGGAGCGCCGGCGCAGGCTGAGCCCGGAGCGCAGCAGGTCCTGCTCGGCGGTGTCGTAGTAGGTGCTGTCCAGCTGGACGATGCGGCTCTCGATGCCGGAGCCGGGCTTGGCGAAGTCGGCCGGGTCGCCCAGCACGAAGTCCGGGGCGACGTCGAACTTGGTCTCGATCTCGCGAGAAGTGTCGGCCACCAGCTAGTTCTACCGCCTGGTGGGCGGGCGCATACCACTTCTTGTGTAACTGCTGGGTGGCATCGGCGAGGCAGTTGGCCGGATCGAGGACGTGGGCGGCGGCCGTCCATGGCAGAATGGATCGCGCCGGCCGCGGGTTCGCGGTCGGAACTCGACGGGCGGGCATATCCGTCCAGAAGGGGGTGAATGGTCTCGACTTCGTACGTTGAGATGAGGAGAAGCGGGCCGAGGACCGCATTGCTGACCTCGTTAAAAAAGCGATGCAACCAAAAATAAGCGCCGATTCCAATCGCGCTGACTTCGTTCTCGCTGCCTAAGTAGCGGAACGGGTCTGTCAGCCCGGGTTCGTCACCGGCCCGGATGCTGGCATCAGCTAGGTGGCTCACCGTCCTGGCCGGTCGCGGGGCAGGACGGGACAACTCACAGCGACTGGGCCTGTCACACCGACTCGTGTGCATGATCGGTGGGGCCGAGTAGAGGCGAAGCACACTGCGCCCGGAGAAGACCCATCAACACGACGAAGGACCCGGGTTCGATTCCCGGCACCTCCACCATGACACGCTTATTCCAACCACGGTCCGAATAGATGCCGGCCAAGGTCGGCCGGGCGTTTTGATTGGTTGCCACACGCTGGGGACAGACCCGACTTTCGACCCCCGCGGTGCGGCACTGTCCGGCGGACCGTGACCCTGCAGGGCGGCAACCGGTCCACCACCGATACCGCCTGACCACCGTCAACTGCCAGGCGTAGCGTTCAGGGACTGGATGCGGGCACCAGCTGCCAATAGGCAAGAGCGCCGTCTGTGCCCGGCACGACGGTGGCCGGCTCGGGGAGCGCCGCCATGCTCTCGACGAGGTAGCGCAGCCAGTCCGCCACTCGTGGATCGGTGGCCGCCAGGGGGTCCACCGAACCGTCGGGTCCGATCCAGCATGGGTACATTCCCACCGACTCGACCCCGCCCGCCGTCAGGTCGCACCGTCCGACCACGGTGAACCGGGAGTCCGGATGAAACGGCAGGAGCGGATAGTCGGCTCGCGGGTAGATGCCGTAGTCACCGAACAGTGTCTGGCAGGCGGCCTCGTCGGAGTAGGAAACCTCCTCGGTTTCGGCTGCCAGATCCTCGGCCAACCGCGGTAGGTCGCACGCGACGTGCCCCAAGCCGAAGAAGACCGGGGTCGCGCCGATGAAGCTCGTTCCGCGGACGGTGTGCTGATGATGGCCCAGCACCAGGTCCGCGCCGGCCTCGGCAAGCAGCTGGGCGGCCTGCGGCTCGTGGTCGGTCAGGCCATGCCGCTTGGTCACATCGCCCCAGTGGATGCTGGCCACCACCACGTCGGCATGCTCGCGCGCCGCCGAGATCGCCGCCTCCAGCACGCTCGAGTCGTTCTCGTCGATCGCGGTGATCACCCTCGGCTGCATGCCGGGGTTCCACTCGTCCGGCGTCGGGTTGAGGTAGAAGGTGTAGGCCCGTAACGGCAACAGCCCGGCAACGCCCGGCCGGGCTTCGTATCCGACCGGGAATACCGATGACGCCGCGATGACCGCGACTCGCAGGCCACCGGCCGCCAGCACGGCCGGTTCAGCCGCAGCGACCAGGTTCTCACCCGCTCCGGCCGTCCGGATGCCCAGCTCGGTCAGCCGGGTCAGGGTCTGCCGAAGCCCTTCATGGCCGCCGTCCACGATGTGATTGTTCGCCACCGACATCACCGAGAAGCCGAGTTCGGCCAGCCACCCGAGCTGGGTCGGTGCCGCGATCTGGGGACCGCGGGCATGCGGCGATCGTTGCGAGCTGTCGGAGTAGTTCCCCTCGCAGTTGCCGAACACGATGTCACCGGTGGCGAGCAGCTCCCGAAGTCCCGACAGGTCGCCCATGCCGGCCGGCCGGTCGAAGAAGACATCGCCGACGCAGAGCAGGCGCACCGGATCGCCGGTCATCGGATCGGTTCGGCCACGGGGGCGGGGTGCGCCCTGCCGACGCGGTCGAGGATGAACGCGAGCACCTCGGCCTCGTCGTACCAGTCCTCGTAGACGTCCGAATGACCCAGATGGCCGCTGGCATCCTCTTTCAGGTACACCGGCCGGCCGGAGGTGGAATGAGCCCGGACGGCTTCGCTGTAGCGCCTCGGCTCCTCCGCCGAGACCCTGGCATCGGCCAGTCCCGCCGTGATCAGCATGGCCGGGTAGGCGGCACGGACCACGTTGTCCACCGGTGACCAGCTGGCGATCTGCGCCCGTGCCTGCTCATCGAGCAGGGGGTTGCCCCACTCGGCCCACTCCAGCTCGGTGAGGGCAGCCGCCGGGTCGGACAGGGTTCGCAAGCAGTCGACGAAGGGCACCTCGAGCACCGCGGCTGCGAACAGTTCCGGCACCCGGTTCAGCGCGGCTCCGACCACTGCCGCCCCGGCGCTGCGGCTGCGCGCCACCAAGGTGTCGGCAGTTGCCCAACCCTCGTCCACCAGGTGCCTGGCGCAGGCCAGATAATCCTCGATCGCATGGAGCTTGCCGCCCTGCCGGCCGGCGTCATGCCAGGGCTCGCCGAGATCGCCGCCACCTCGCACGTGCGCCAGCGCGAATGCCACCCCGCGCTCCAGCAGGGACAGCCGGAAGGGCGAATAGCCCGGGTCCAGCGCTACTCCGTAGGCGCCGTAGCCGTACAGCACGGTGGGCCACGGCGCCGGCCGGTCCGCCGGGCCCAACAAGGTCAGCGGTACCTCGACCCCGTCGGCCGAGCGCGCTCGTAGCCGGATGACCCGCATCACCGGCGTGCCGGCCGGCGGCGGAGCCGCATCGATCGGTTGCGCCGAACGATCGGCAGCCGAGATCCGGTACAGCCGGGCGGGCGACTGCCAGCTCTCCCGGACCACGAGGGCCTCGGTGCCGGCCGGATCGAAGCCGGGCACGAAGGACAGGGCGGCCAGCCCATCGTCGGAGCCGAAACGGACGTCGACCGGATCGCCGATGCCGGCTCCGGCGGTCACCGTCTTGAGCCGCTGGCCGCCGCCCTGCCGTTCCACGATCAGCGCCGCCCCCGAGACGGCCACCACCTCTTCCCACTGGGCAGCCGGGGCAGCGCTACAGCGCAGCTGCCACTCGCCGCCGGCGCGGCGCACCAGCAGGCGGTCCGAGCGACCGGGAGAGGCATGCAGCAACCAGTCATGCCCCATCGCGGTGTCGAACTGGACCCGGTCGCCCGGTTCGAAGTTTTCCACCGGGATCGGCGCGGTGGCCTGCGGGGGCAGGAGCAGCAGGTGGTTGCCGGCATGGCTCTCCCGGCTGATGACCACGGTCCGGCCGTCCGAGGCCTGGTTGAGATCGAAGTATTCTGCTGCGCCGGCCCGGCAGAGCACCCGGTAGCCGTGCCCGGCAGCCGATATCTGTGCCACCGTCGAGGGCATCAGCGCCTCGTCCGGTTCGGTGAAGACCAAGTCCCGACCGTGCCAGCCGACGGCCGAGCTCACCGCCGAGCGCACGGTACGAGCACCCGACGGGGCGTCCAGCTCGACCACTCGCAGCTGGTACCGGTCGCTGCCGTCCACGTCGACGGTGTAGGCCAGCAGCCGCCCGTCCTCGGACACGGCCACGCTGCCCAGCAGGAATTCCCGGCCCTCGGCCGGGTGGTCGGCGAAGTCGAGCACCCGGTGCGCCCCGTCCGAGGTGTGCAGCAGCAACTCCGGTGTCGAGGCGTCCGGTTCCTCCCACAGTTCGTAGCGTCCGCGGGCGGTCGTGAAGGCGGCCAACAGCTGGCCGGGAGCCTCGGCGGCCCGGCCGGCGAACTCGGCAACGAGGGTCTCCCGCAGCGGGGACAGTTCGGCCAGCCGGCGCTGCCAGCTGGTCATGGGCCGGCTACTGCCGCATCGGCATCGCTGATCTCAACGTCCGCGCCGGCCCGGGTGCTCAACGCCGAACCGGTGAAGTCGACCGCGGCAGCTATCAGCCCACCCGCCACCAGGATGGTGCGCGCGGACAGCCGGGCGGTCAGCCCGCCCACCATCGAGACCGAGATCGGTTCCAGGCCGAATGAGGTGGCCCGCGCGATGCTGTTCACCCGCCCCAGGTAGTTGGCCGGTGGGATGGTCTGCAGCAACGTCCGGTAGAACGTCGCCGCCGGTCCGGCGAACAGGCCGCTGAGCAGGTAGGCCGCGCATCCGGTGGCCAGGTTCGGCATCACGCCGACCGCTCCCAGCATGAGGTCGCTGACCATGAACAGCAGGAAGATCTGCCGCTGCGACGTCTTCCACCGCTCGGGCAGCCTGCTGCACCCCAACGTGCCCACCACCAGCCCGACGCCGAGGCTGGCGCTCAGGGCGCCCAAGCCCTGCGGGCCCGAGTGCAGCACGTTCTTGGCGAACACCGGCACGGCCACCGCCATGAGGCCGAGCACGAACAGGTTGGCCAGCGCGAAGCCGGGCAGCAGGACACGCAGCTGGACGTCCCGCATCACGTACCGCAGGCCCCCGCGCAGGTCGGCGAGCACACTGCCTCGCTCCTCCTCGCTCGGTGCCCGGACCGCCGGGACCAACACCATCAATGCCGCGCTGATCAGGTAGAGCGCGGCCGAGACCAGCAAGGTCCGGTAGGTGCCGATGGCGGCGACCAAGCCACCTCCGACCGCGGGGCCGGCCGCGAGCGTGGCCCATTCCCGCATGCCGTTCCAGCGATTGGCATTCACCAGCTGCAGCGGGTTCAGATAGCTCGGCAACATGGTGGCTGACACCGGCAGCCGGACCGCGTCCAGCACGCCGAGGCCGATGGCCACGCTGATCCAGGCGTAGAAGTTCCCGGAACTGGTCACCACCGCCGCGAGCACCGTGAGCGCGCAGAGCAGGCACCCCACCACCGCGGTCAGCGAACGCTTGTCCGAGCGGTCGACCAGCACGCCGCCGAACAGCAACAGCACCCCTCGGGGGATGGCCCACGCCGCGAGCACCAGACCGAGGCGAGCACTGCCGAACTCGTGCAGGGCAGCCCAGGTGATCGCCATGATCAGGAACTGCTCGCAGGTATCGGTACAGGTCTGGGACCAGATCACCGCCTGATATACCCGATGCCGGCGCAGCGGAATGGTCGGAAGTTCGGCGCTCTCGGGCAGATCGATCACCCTTCCCGTCAGGCTGGGTACGTCATTCCCACGGCTGGCACGGCGCCACACACCCGGCAGTCGGGCCGTCGTTCGAAATCATGCCACTGCTGGGCGAAGGTAACGAAATCTACCTCCAGCAGCCGGTGCGAGGCCAGAATCTCGCCCATGAAGTCGAGGCGGTGGCGCAGCATCTCGTAGGAGAGGAAGTACGCCAGAAACATGCAGGGCGGCCCCATCGCGGCGTTACGGGCATTGATGTGATTTTCCCGGATATAGTCCAGCGGCTCTTGCAGTTCGGGTGCGAGCGCAATTTCTGAGTCGATCCGGCACTGATAACAAGGACCTTTGCCGGGCACCACGGTATAGGCGGTTCCGACCCGGGCGCTCACACTTGCGGCGGCGTACGGAACAGAACTCTGGACGCATACTTCATTGACCCAGAAATCGATCAAACCGTTCGGTTTGTCCGCAAGGCAGAACACGAAGTCGGGTCTGGCCTGGTCGACAGCCTCGCGGACATCTTCTAGACACGTCAGTCGCCGGTCGGAAACCTCGAATTCGATATCCGGATTGAAACTCCGTATCCGCTGCCGAGCAGCGTCGGCCTTGCGCTGTCCGATCACATCGGTGGAGTAGAGGACCTGGCGGTTCAGGTTGCTCAGCTCCACCCGATCGAAGTCGACGGCGAAGATATGACCGATGCCGAGTTCGGCCAGGGCCATGCAGACGTTGGAACCGATACCGCCCAGGCCCAAGAGCAGCACCCGGGTATCTTTCAGCTTCGACTGAGGGGTGAAACAGCTCTCGCCAGGTGCCACGACGGTACGGAAGAAGTCGAGATTCGGCGCGTACCGCTTGAGATCGCTGCCGCTCAGGTTGTCGGGCGGCACCTCGGCGGCATCCTCCAGGAAACCTCCGGCCAGTAGTTGTCGCAGGGCGTCCAGCACCTCGTCCGGATCGAGTGACTCGGTGAGCTGGCCCTGCAGTTCGGATACCGACCGGGTGCCGTCCAGTATCCGCACCAGCGCGGCGTAGCTGCCGTCGGGATCGACGATCTCGTCCGCATATGACGGGCCCGAGCCCAGCCGGATCCGCTCGTTGAGGTACAGCACGTCGTAGATCGTCTTCAGCCGCGGCAGGGTGGGTAACGGAACTGCGGACATTTATGCCTCCGGCAGATTATGCGGGACACATTTCAGCACGAGAATGGAAATATCGACATGCACTGATGTCCTCCGCGCACAGCGGGGAGGACATCAGCGTGCTGGGGCTCAGCGCGTGCTATTGCCCGACTTGAGAACCACGACCTTGCGGATCTTCATGCTCTTCTGCATGCCACTCACCTCCTCTGCCTTTCTGCGATATCCGGCACTCGTTCGATAAGCCGAGAGGTGTCCAGAATGCGCTGTTATAGAATAAAGTCAAGATTTCCTAGAAAGAACTTTTTACAACCTTTACCGCCGTAGCCGGCGAACCTCTTTCGAAGGACGTACGGGTGCGCCCGTGCCGCCCCGTCACGTCCGCCGCCGACTGGTGCCACTGACCGGTTACAACTGGGGGCTGACTTTCGGCGGTTCGCCGGTTAGGGTGCACAAGGTCACATCTCCCTCTCATCCCCATCCCATGGAGGAAAGGTCTGTGCATAAGCTCACGACCGGCGTCCTCGGCGCCGTAGCCCTCACGCTGGCCAGCGTGTCGGCGATACCCCACGCCACGGCGGCTCCGGCCGCCGCGGACTCGTCCAAGTCGGCGGTCAGCCGGCCGGACAACCACCCCGGACCCCTGACTGCTCGTCAGGAGGCCCGCCGCAAGGCGGCGCAGAAGCTCATCCTGTCCGGCAAGGCGGCCCCCAACGCCGACGGCGTCGTCAAGCTCGCCGACGACAAGTACTACCAGGCGGCGGTCAGCGGCACCGGCCGGGTGTTCACCATCCTGGCCGACTTCGGCACCGCCGGCAGCGGCAAGCTCGGCACCACCCCCGGCCCGCAGCACAACCAGATCGCCCAGCCGAACCGCAGCGTCGACAACAGCACGAACTGGCGCAGCGACTTCAACCGCCAGTACTACCTGGACCTGTTCTTCGGCCCGGGCGAGTCGTTCAAGAACTTCTACTCCACCCAGTCGGCCGGCCACTACACCGTCGACGGTGACGTCAGCAACTGGGTGCAGGTGCCCAACAACGCCTCCACCTACGGTGACAACACCGTGGAGAACAACGGCGGCGCCTGGCAGTTCATCGCCGACACCGGCAACGCCTGGTACAGCGCCCAGGTCGCCGCCGGCCGGTCGGACGCCGACATCAAGGCCCAGCTGGCCTCCTTCGACGTCTGGGACCGCTACGACTACGACGGCGACGGCAACTTCGACGAGCCGGACGGCTACCTCGACCACTTCCAGGCGGTGCACGCCGGCGAGGGCGAGGACGGCAACGGCGGCGAGGACGCGATCTGGTCGCACCGCTGGTACGTCAACCAGACCGACTACGGCATCACCGGCCCCACCGTCGGCGGCACCCCGGTGCGCTTCGGCGGCACCCAGATCGGCAACACCGGCTATTGGATCGGCGACTACACCGTCGAGGCGGAGAACGGCGGCCTCGGGGTGTTCTCGCACGAGTTCGGCCACGACCTCGGCCTGCCGGACCTCTACGACACCAACGGCGGCGACAACGGCACCGGCTTCTGGACCATCATGTCGGCCGGTTCCTGGCTCAACCACGGCACCGAGGACATCGGCAGCACCCCGGACCACATGGGCCCGTGGGAGAAGCAGCAGCTGGGCTGGCTGAACTACTCGGTGGTGTCCCAGGGCCAGGGCGGCAGCTACACGCTGAGCCCGGCGTCCATGCAGACCACCGGCCAGTCCCAGGCGCTGATCGTGGACGTGCCCGACCAGGCGGTCCAGAAGACCTACACCGCGCCGAGCTCGGGCAGCTACGCCTGGTGGACCGGCAACGCCAGTGACTCCAACTCCACGCTGGCCCGCAGCCTCAACCTGACCGGGATCCGGACCGCCACGGTCACGGCGAAGGCCTGGTACAACATCGAGGACGGCTTCGACTACCTGCACGGCGAGTACTCCACCAACGGCGGGGCCAGCTGGACCGAGATCGGCAGCCCGCTGACCGGCTCGTCCAACGGCAAGTGGACCAGCCTGAAGTGGTCGGTGCCGGGTGGCCAGACGACCCTGTTCCGGCTGCGGTACCAGAGTGACGGCGGGGTGAACCTCGGCGGCGCGTTCCTCGACGACTTCGTGGTGAAGTCCGGCGGCACCACGCTGCTGACCGACAACGTCGAGTCCGGTGACAACGGCTGGACCGCGGCGGGTGGCTTCAAGCGCAGCACCGGCACCGAGTCCACCATCGGGGACCGGTACTACCTCGCCGAGAACCGGACCTACACCGGCTACGACGCGACGCTGCAGACCGGCCCGTACAACTTCAGCAAGGGCTTCACGGCCCCGAACTGGGTTGAGCGGTTCCCCTACCAGGACGGCCTGCTGGTGTGGATGGCGGACGAGACCTACAACGACAACAACACCATCGACCACCAGGGCCACGGCCTGGTGCTGCCGGTGGACGCTCGTCCGGCGCCGTTCACCTACTCCGACGGCACCAAGCCGGGCAACCGGCGCCAGCCGTTCGACGCCACCTTCGGCCTGCAGGCGACCGACGCGGTCGCGCTGCACAAGGAGGTCCAGGTGGGCACCGGCAAAAACGCCACCATCCAGACGTTGACCGCCTCGGCCCCGTCCAACGCGGGTATCCCGACCTTCAACGACTCGGTGGTGGACCGGTACTGGTCGTCGGCGAACCCGCTGTCGTCGACCTACGTGGCCGGCCACGGCGTGAGCATCACCGTGACCAGCCAGACCACCAACGGACCGCTCACCGTGACGGTGAACAACCCGTCCTGACGGTCTGACGCACGATCGGTGGGCCCGCCCCGGATTCCGGGGCGGGCCCACTGCCGTTCCTGGGTACTGCCGTTCTAAAGACAGGTGTCGTTCGGATACGGCGAGACCTCAGGCGAACCTGCTGCCGGGGATCCGGGGGAACTTGTCCAGCCCGAACACCTCGACCTGCGGCGAGCGCTGCTGCACCAGCACCCCGCCGTCGACCACCAGGCAGGCGCCGGTGACGTAGGCGGCGTCGTCGGAGGCCAGGAACACCGCGGGCCCGGCCAGGTCCTCCGGCGTCCCGCCACGGCCCAGCGGGATCGTCTCGTCCCGCAGCTTGCGCGCAGCCGGCTCCAGATGCGCCGGGTTGGTCGCGATCAGCCCGGGCACCAGGGCGTTCACCCGGATGCCGTACGGCGCCAGGTCGAGCGCCAGGCTGCGGGTCATCGCCTCGATGGCACCCTTGGTGGCGTCGTAGGCGACCATGCCGCGGTGCGAGCGGTTCGCCCCGCCGCTGGACATGTTGATGATGCAGCCGCCGCCGGCCGCGGCCATCAGGCCGGCCACGCCCTGGGTGCACAGGTAGTGGCTGGTGAGGTTGGTGCGCACCAGCCGGTCCCACCAGTCCTGGTCGCTGTCGAGGAAATGCCGCAGCGTCGTGACGTCGCCGGCGTTGTTCACCAGGATGTCGACGCCGCCGAACTCCTCCAGCGTCGCCTGGATCAGCCGGTCGACGTCGGCGGCGACCCCTGCGTCACCGCCGACGCCGATCACGTTCGCCCCGTCCTCGCCGAGGGTTCGGGCCGCGTTCTCGACGCCGGCGACGTCGATGTCGGACAGCGCGACGGCGGCGCCTTCGGCCGCGAACCGGCTGGCGATCGCGTACCCGATGCCGCGCGCGGCACCGGTGACGATGGCGACCTTGCCAGCCAGCTCAGCTCTCGGTACTCCCATGACGGCCTTTCGTAAAAAGGGGAACAGGCGGGCCGGCCGCTCGGCCGGATTGCTTTTCCGGCGGCGGGCTAGGGACTCTCCGTCCCGGGCTCGGACGGTCGCTGCTGGTCGAGCAGCGACCGGTGGGTCATGTCATAGGTAGCGAGCACTTCCAGGAAGAACTCCGATGCGCCGGTGGTGACACCCACCAGGTCGGCTTCCGGGGTGTTCTGGATGACCTCCAGGAACACCTGGTGGTGCAACTCGGCCAGGTCCAGGATCGGAATTCCTTCCACGACCGCCGAGCGCCCGATCTCGTAGGCCGCGCGAAGCGGCGCCTCCTCGCGCCGCGGCAGATAACGCAGGAACGCGACCCGGTAGTTACGGTGCAGCTCCGGGGTCACTGCCACGGTGGCACCAGGTGGTCGGAGTACGCGGCAGCGCCCGCCGCGCCGTTCAGGTAGGCCAGGCCCTCCTCCAGATCCAGAGCCGTCCGCACCGCTCCGGTGCCGAGGCCCAGTTCCACCATGGCAAGGGCGACGTCCGGTTGGATTCCCACGATCACGGTGGTGGCGCCGCGAAGGCGGGCCATTTCCGCTATGTCTCTCAGGGTGCGCAGTCCGAACGAGTCCAGGACATCCAGCGCGGCCACATCGATGATCACCCCGCGCGACCGCCGTGCCCCGATCTGTCCGATCAGATCACGCTGGAAGCGAGTCAGCTGGGTGTCGTCGAGGGCAGTATGGATCGATGCGATCAGGGTGGAACCCTGCCGCAGGATCGAGACGAGCGCTGGCCCGGCATCCATTATCCGGCGAAACCCTCCTGCCGACTGACGGCGTAGCCCAGCAGCCGTTCTGCCTCTTCGAGGCCACCCTGCAGGTCGCCGATCGTGTTCATCTTGCTGAGGTCGACCCCGATCGTCACCAGGGTCTGGGCGATACCGGGCGACAGCCCGGTGATGATGACGCTCGCACCCATCAGACGCGACGCGTCGACGGTACGGACGAGGTGGTTGGCCACTGCCTCGTCCACGGTAGGGGCACCGGTGATGTCGATGACGACGACCTTGGCACGATGCCTGCGGATGCCAGCGAGGAGTTGCTCGGTGAGCTGACGCGCTCGCTCGGTGTCCAGCACCCCGATGATCGGCAGGATGAGAAGTCGTTCCCGCACCGGGAGAACGGGCGTGGACAGCTCCCGGATGGCGTCCTGCTGCTGCCGGATCACCCGTTCCCGCTCGTCCACGAAGCTCACCGCGACGGTATTGGCGATCCGGTTCGCGGCAGGCTCGTAGGCGTCCAGGACCCGGTTGAGCATGGAGAAGTCCTGCTGGTACTTGCCGAAGAGCGATCGGGCGAGGACGTCGCGGAGCAGCAGCACGATGCCCACCACCTCATGGGTCTCCACACCCCGGGGAATGATCCGCTCGGACAGGTCGCGGGCGTAGTGCTGCAGCGCCTCGACGCTTCCGGTCTCGAGTACCTCGACGTAGTTGTCGTACACCGAGGTGGTCTCCGCGGCGACCTCCTGGGGCGTCATGGCCTGCAGCAGATGGGCCTCCTGGATGCGTCCGGCCCATTCCTGCCGGAGCTTGGCCCGGTTGTCGCGCAGGTGGGCCACCAGTTGTGGCAGCAGCTCTTCCTCGTCCTGGGGATCGAGGGGTGGAAAGTCTGCTGCCGCCTGCTCGACGACGTGCTGGTCCTCAGTCATCTGGCGTTTCCCTTCAGCCACTTGATCATGGTCACCGTCGTTCCCCGACCCACTTCTGACACCACCTCGAACTCGTCCATGAGCCGGCGGGCCCCGGGCAGGCCGAGCCCCAGCCCGCTGTAGGTGCTGTACCCGTCGACCATTGCCCGCTCGACGTCGGGAATGCCGGGGCCGGTATCCCGAGCGGTTATCAGCACGCCGTAGCCGTCCTCCTCGATCACCTCGATGCTGAGTTCGCCTCGTTCGGCGAACCGGACGATGTTGCGGGTGATCTCCGACACCGCCGTTGCGATGATGGTCGCGTCCGTCCGGGAGAATCCGACGCCGGAAGCAACCTCGCGCACTGCCTGCCGCGCCGTCACGATGTCGGCGTCCCGGCGAATCTCGATGACGTCCTTCCTGGCACTGTCGGCGGTTCGCTCGAACAGCGGCCGGCTGATCTTCGGGCAGAGGTCGCATTCGAGCAGGTGCCGGGCGGCGTCGAGCTCGCGTTGCCGCCGGCGGTCCCGGGCCGAGAGTGCATAGAGAACCTGCCGGCAACGGTCGGTCGGCGGCTCCATCCTTTCCAGTGCCAGCAGGTACTCGACCCGCAGCCGGGCCCGGGCCCGGTGCAGCTGGGCAGCGACCGCGCCGGCCGTCATGCCCAGCTGGGTACCGAGCGAGCCGGTGTCCTGACCGTCGACCTCGTGCGCGACCAGGGCTTGCCGGTCCCGGTCGGACAGGTGGGTGAGCGCGGTCGCCATCGCCGCCCGTCGTTCGCCGTCCAGCAACTGCTGATCGACGTGCTCATCCGGTGCCGGCTCGGCCAGCCGGTGCTGGTTGCGCCGTTGGGTCTCCTGCTGCTTGAAGAAGGAGGAGACGAGGTTGCGGGCGGTGACGATGGCATAGGGGCCGTGCATGCCCTGGGTGACCCGGTCGCCGGCATCGAGAACCCGGGTCAACGTCTCCTGCACCAGATCGTCGGCCGTTGCGGGATCCGGCACCCGCGGCGTCACCACGCGCCGCACCAGCGCGAGAAGCTCTCCGATGTCGATCCCACTCTCCCCGGGGTCAGGGCCCGGAGAGAGGGTGGCGCTCATGGAGCGACACTACCGCCAGAACAGGCCTGCCAGTACTGACCTGCAAGCCCTTGCCGCGATACGGGCGGAGCCCGGAATTCCTGGCGCCGACTGGTCGGCGGCAGCTGCAGCCACCGGGTGGACGCCCTCGGACGGTCGGCATTACGCGGGAGCGGGCCAGGTCGGCCGTCGCTGCACCGCCCCCTTGCGCTTCGCAGCCCCCGGGCCTACGGAGCTCCTGCGGACGGCAGACCGGCAGATGGGCGATGCGGCCCGCGTGATGCGGCGGCTTCCAGCTGCTCTTCATAGTGCTGAGTCCCTCCACGATCGGCGGCCGGAACGGCTGGCACCGATCCGGAGGTCGGAAGAGGTAAGGGATTCGATGGTCACCGACACGGCACGGAGATCGAGGTGGAGCGGTCTGCTACGCAGGTTGTGGTACGTGCTCCTCGCGATCGTGGCGGCGTGCACCCTGTTCGTGGGTTCTGCCGTGGTCGCCTCGGCCGCGCCCCGGACCGCCCAGCCGTCGACGGCCAGCGTCGCGGGTGCCCTTGCCCGCACTGGCGGCAGTGGTCAACCAGATCGCCATGCTGCTGAACAGAATCCTGGGTTAGAAAGCCTGAATCCCCGGGGTTAGAAGACGACACCGCTGCAGAGTTCCTGGGCGGCGGGGACGGAGCCGATCCCTCCCCGCCGTCCAGGGGCGCGTCGAGTTACGAGCCGGCGTGCCGGTGGTTCTGCACGACTGGATGGCGTCAGATCGCTGAACTGCTGAAAGGGAATGGGGTGGAAAGTCGTTGTCGTGGCATCTGGCATTTCTCCAGCTGGTGGCTGCGGGATTGGCGGCCGCAGCCGTGCGTGCTGGCCTGGGACGAGCTGCCTGCCCATGTCGTTGGCCGGGGCGAGGATCGGGCTCGCGGGACCGACGGCCAGCCGGCTGACGTGGACCGACCGGGCCGCAGGTCACGCTGATCAGGGGCCGGATGCGGCCGGACGCCGGGCTCAGACCGGGACGTCGCCGGGCTTGCCCCACTGGGCGGTGACCACGCCGCGCACCCACCAGACTCCGGTCGAGGGCCGCCAGACGGTCAGGTCGGCGCGTCCGTCGCCGTGGTAGTCGCCGGGTACCGGCACGTCGCCCACCTTGCCCCACTGGGCGGTGACCACCCCGTGCACCCACCAGACTCCGGTCGAGGGCCGCCAGACTGCCAGGTCGGCGCGTCCGTCGCCGTTGTAGTCGGCCGGCACGGCCTGGTCGCCGGGCTTGCCCCATTGCGCGGTGACCACCCCGTGCACCCACCAGACTCCGGTCGAGGGCCGCC